>WNGA01018092.1_pt1 | contig 10532 bp, 10 predicted proteins | sample 5400061 | NCBI WGS metagenome assembly WNGA01 (sample SAMN13153366, study PRJNA577476) | soil metagenome | isolation source: 100 cm soil or saprolite under grassland replicate 2 | place: USA:California | collected 2016-06-15
GCCAACGCGACGTTGCTCGACCAGTCACCGTGCTCCAGGCGAGTGGGCCGCTCGCGGGAAATCGAGTCCGGCGGGTCGACACCGATCGCGACAAGCGCGTCGCGGACGGCAGCCCCAAGGGTGTCGCGGATCACGGCGGGCCCCGGACGCTCAGGGGCGCGACGTGCGGGGCGCCTTGGGCTCGATGAGCCGGTTCACCCGGTGGACGAGCTCGAGGGGCTCGAACGGCTTCGTGATGTAGTCGTCGGCACCGGCGTCGACGCCCGCTCGCAGGTCGGCCATCTGGGCCTTGGCCGTGAGCAGGATGATGGGGATCGATGAGGTGTCGGGGTCGCTCTTCAACTCCTCGACGAGCTCGAGCCCGCTCATCTTCGGCATCATCACGTCGCTCACCACGATGTCCGGTCGCTCGCTGCGGGTGAGTGCGACGCCCTCCTCCCCGTCGTGGGCGAGCAGAACGGTGAAGCCCTCCATCTCGAAGTTGACCTCGAGGAGCTTGAGGATCACGGGATCGTCGTCGACCACCAGCACGGTGCTCGGGGGCATCCGGCGCATCCTACCGGTCGAGATTGTGGGGATGATCAGAGAGGATGCGACTACGCTGGCCAGTCCCGCCCTCGTAGCTCAGCGGATAGAGCAGCGGCCTCCGGAGCCGTGTGCGTGGGTTCGATTCCCGCCGAGGGCGCTCGTTCTACCGGTGTCTTATGCAGGTCACGGGGCGCGAGGCGCCCCTCGATTCTTGAGATGCATCGAGGTCGCTGTGGGCGCAGCGTGGGTGCGGGATGTCGGCCTCGACGGCGACGCGATATGTTCGGCAGCTGGAGCAACGGCCGCGTCGGCCGTTGCCAGGCGGGTTACTGGACGCGTAACGGTGATCGTCCGCGCTGCATGCGGGTGTGCATTCATCAGCCGAGCTTGAACGGATCGCGGGTTGCGCCGGTCAGCTGCACCCATACCGCTTTGGTAGTGGTGAACTCGCGCACGGCTTCGTGGCCGCTCTCGCGTCCGATTCCACTGGCGCCGGAACCGCCGAACGGGACCGCCGGAGAAACCACCCGATAGCTGTTGACCCACACCGTGCCGGCGCGGAGTGCATGCGCCACTCGGTGTGCGCGCCTGACGTCGGCGGTCCACACCCCCGCGGCGAGGCCGTAGCGCCCGTCTACCCCGACGGCGGACAAGCCCAGGTGGCCAAGACCGTCTACGTCACGGGCGGCGGAGCCACCAAGCGAGCCGAACGCACGGTCCGTCTCGTCGTCCGCCGCACCCGGCTCACCGACCCCGCCCAAGCGCAACTGTGGCCCGACTGGCGCCACCACGCCTTCATCACCAACCTCGACACGCCGGTCGTCGCGGTCGACCAGTTCCACCGCGACCACGCCACCATCGAGCTCGCCATCCGCGACCTCAAAGAAGGCGCCGGCCTCGAGCACTGCCCGTCCGGACGATTCTTCGCCGACGCCGCCTGGCTCGCCTGCGCCGTGCTGGCCCACAACCTCACCCGCTGGACCGCCCGCCTCGGCGGCATCCACCCCGACGATCAACTCATCGTCGCCCGCACCATCCGCACCCGCGTGCTCGCCCTACCCGGCCGCCTCGTGAACCGCAGTGGCCGACTCGTCCTGCGCCTCCCGACCCGCTGGCCGTGGGCAAGCACCTTCACGCGCGCCCTCGACAAGATCCGCGCCCTACCGCTGCTGGTCTGAAGTCCAGCACCCGGACCGGCGCAACCGCAGACGACGACCACGCGCTGACAACACCTCGACCACGATCAACTTCTTCGACGCGCCCACCCACACGGCAACGACCGCACACAGCCCCACATTCAGCCAGCGCTTTCAACCCCACATCGATCGGTGGATCGAGGCTTAGACGATGGCGATCGGGTTGACGGGCGAGCCGGTCCCGCCACCGATCTGGAGCGGGGCCACGACGAACAGGAACTCCCAACGGCCGCGCGCGGCACAGCCGTCGGCCAGCAGGTCGAGGCGGAGGTTGTCGAGCAGGTGGATCCCCATCCCGACGAGCGCGCACATGTGGATCGGGATCGGCCACTCCATGTCGGCTGCGGGCATCACGTCGGACACGCCGTCGCTGCCGAGCACGGCAGGGTCCTTGTCATACAGCCACCGAGCGCACTCTGGGGCGAGCCCCGCCAGACCCTCGGCGTAGGTGTTCCACGGACCGAGCGCCTCGCGTCGGCGGTCACGGCCGGTGTGAACGAGAACGATGTCGCCTGGTTCGGCGTTGACGCCGGTGGCGTCGAGCTCATCCGTGGTGATGGCGTCGCCGGGCTCGAGCCAGTCGACTCCGCGGAGCCGTGGGATGTCGAGCAGCACGCCGCGTCCCACGATGCCGGCGTCGGCGACCTCGATCGAGCTGCGGCGGGCACCGACGCTCGTGACGTCGGTGGCGGGCGCACCGTTGTACATCTGCCCGTCGACGAAGACGTGGCTGAGGGCATCGATGTGGCTGACGCTGTTGCCGTGAAAGGCGACACCAACGAAATCGCCCGCCCACTGGAACCCCTTCTGGGAGGCAGCGAAGTCGCCGGCCTGGATCATGTGGTGCAGCGCCGGGTTGGGGTTGTCGACGGCAGGTGCTGTCGCGAGGGGTCGGCCACACGGGACGGTGACTCCGTCGCGTACTAGGGCTGCGGCCTTCGCGACGCGCTCGGGCGTGAGGAGGTTGAGCGCACCGCGGTCGTCGTTCTCGCCCCAGCGGCCCCACCGCTTGGTCGCCTCGAACAGCTCAGCACTCACGAGGTCGCCCGTTCGAGGTCGTCGACGCAGCGGCGGACCACGCCCCGCGGATACTCGATGAGGTCGGGCTGGAACCTGCTCGTCACGCCAAGAACGTACGCCGCCGCGTTCGAGCGCACTGCGCGCGACGCGCCGATCTGCTGCTGGGACAGTTCGGGCGGGATCTGGAGAGCGCGTTAGGTGGCGCATCCACTCTAGGCTCGCTGGGCGCTGGGCGCCCTAATCCCACTCGGTCAAGCAGAAGTCGTTGCCCTCCGGATCTCGAAGCCAGGCGTTCTCGTCGAACCGTGCGACGACGGTGGCACCAATCGCCACGGCCTCCGCTATGGCCTCATCGAGACTGCTGACGGTCAGATCGAGGTGCACCTTGTTCTTGGAGACCGATGCCGGATCAGTCTTCTGGAACCCGAGCTTGAGCCCAGGGCCATCGACACGGGATGACTCATCGCTGTCCCCTTTGCTCGCAGTGATTGGGAGCCTCGGGGGAGGTATGCGTCAGACGCTCGACGAAAACGCCCTGGCCAGCATCAACGCATCCCCGGTCCGAGCCTCCGGAGCCGTGTGCGTGGGTTCGATTCCCGCCGAGGGCGCTCACATTGTCGCTGTCCGCGTCGTCGGGGGTCGTGGGAGACTCTCGGTGTGGGCATCGGTGTCTTGGGCACGGTGATGATCGAGGGAGCCGGCGCACTTCCGAGTCGCGATCGCAGAGTGTTGGCCGCCCTGGTCCTAGATGCTCCAAACTCGGTGTCCGCTGATCGTTTGGGCGATGCGTTGTGGGGTGACGATCCGCCGGCGTCGTGGAGCAAGGTGCTGCAAGGTGCGGTGTCACGGCTTCGCCGGGTGCTCGGCGCCGGTGCGATCACGTTCGGTCCCGGTGGCTATCGCCTCGCCTTGCCGTTCGAGGATGTCGACCTGCGACGGTTCGACACGCTGGTGGAGCTCGCCCAGCAGGAGATCGCGACCGATCCCTCGGCCGCGGCTCGCCATCTCGACGATGCCCGATTCCTGTGGCGGGGCGAGCCGTTCAGTGATCTCGGGCACTGGGCTCACGCCCTCGGAACGATTCGGTGCCTGGAGGCACGGCGCCGTCTCGTCGACGAGCTGCGGATCGAGACTCTCCTGGCCGCTCGGCGGATCGATGATGCTGTCGCGGCCGCCAACGCGCTGCTGGAGGAGCAACCGCTCGATGAGCGTCGCGCGGCCTTGCTGGCGACCGCGCTCTACCGTGCCGGGCGTACGGTGGAGGCGCTGAGCGTGCTGCGCCGGGTGCGCCGTCAACTCCGCACCGAGCTCGGTCTGCAGCCCGGCCCTGGCCTGGTCGCACTGGAGCTCGCCGTGCTGCGCCACGACCCGTCGCTGTACGACGCCGATCACGGAAGGACGCCGGAGCCGCTGCTGCTACGCAGTCGTTCGGTGTCAGGGAACCTGTGTGCGCCGTTGTCGAGCCTGTTCGGTCGTGACGCAGAGCTCGACCAGGTCGATGCCACACTGCGCAAGGAGCGGCTGGTCGTGCTCACCGGGGCGGGCGGGGTCGGCAAGACTCGGCTTGCGATTGCGGTGGCGGACCGTGCGCGTCCCGCGTTCGACGCGGGCGTCTGGCTGGTGGAGCTCGCCGCGACCGCCGACGCGGCCGACATCGCGTCGCTGCTGTTGGGCGCGCTCGGGTTCGTGCCACGCGACGGCGCGACAGCCCGCGAATCCGTCATCGAGGGGATCAGAGACCGTCAGATGCTCCTTGTCCTCGACAACTGCGAGCACGTGCTTGACGCGATAGCCGAGTTCGCGGTCGACGCGTTGCGGCGATGCATCCGACTGCGGATCCTTGCCACCAGCCGCGAGGCCTTCGGTGTCGACGGCGAAAACGTCGTGCTCGTGCCGCCGCTACGCATCGACACTGATGCGGTTGACCTGTTCATCGACCGAGCACGCCAGTCGGACCCCTCGTTCCGGGCCGACAACCGAGCCGTGATCGAGGACATCTGCCGCCGGTTGGACGGCATCCCCTTGGCTATCGAGCTCGCCGCTGCCCGCGTCAGAACCTTGCCGCTGACCGATCTCGCCGATCGGCTCGGCGCGCGCCTCGACGTCCTCGCCACAAGGCGCCACGGCAGCGACCGACACCGGACCATGCGCGCCGCCCTCGACTGGAGTTACGAGCTGCTCGGCGAGGACGAGCGTGTCGCGTTCTCACGGCTGTCGGTGTTCGCTGGACGGTTCGACCTCGCCGGGGCCGAGGCGGTCATCACCGGGACGCCCCTCGACACGGACGTTCTGGACTTGCTCGGAGCTCTCGTCGACAAGTCGATGGTGGTCGCAGACACGAACAATGTCGCTCCGTTCCGCCTCCTCGAGCCGCTTCGACAGTATGCCGCCGAACGGCTGGCAGCCAGGGGCGAGACGACGGATCTGGCTCGACGCCACGCCCGCCACTACGCCGACCGCGGCTCCCGCCTCGCCTGTGCGCTGGAAGGCCCGGACGAGATCGATGCGGCGAAGTGGTTCGACGCGGCCCGTGCCAACCTGCGCGCCGCGTTCGCCGCCGCCGTCGCGTCCAACGATGCGGATCTCGCCCTCCGCATCGTTGCCCCTCTTGCCGGTTACACGGACCTCCACGTGTGGGCCGAACCGTGGTCCTGGTGCCAGACCGCGCTCGCGCTTCCCGGTGCCGACGAACATTCCCTGCGCGCCGCCACGCTCGTGCAGGCCAGCCGCGGCGCGTGGCAGCTCGGGGACCAGGCGACGTCGCTCGCTCTCGTCGACCAAGCCGTCGCGCTCGCCGACACGAAGAGTGGTACGTGGCGTGAGGCCCAGATCAGCCGTGCCATCACGCTCACGTTCCTCGGCCGGCTCGACGAGGCAGAGGAAGCGGCCACCGCCGCCGTCGAAACTCTGCCGACGGCGCCCGATCCTGCCAGCCTCCGACGGGCAGCGACGATGCTGTTGATCCGCAACCTCGCCGGTCACCCCGAACCAGCACTCACCCGCCACCTCCTCGCACTCGCCGAGGTGGCCGGGCCGTCAATGCATGCCCTCGCTCTCCACACCGCCGCCGTCATCCTCGACACGGACGACCGCGCCCTCGCCATTGCACGCAACCAACGAGCTGTGGAGCTGGCCCGCGCCAGCGGCGCTGTGCTGATCGAGGGGTTCGCGCTCAACGCCTTGGCGATTCTCGAAGCCGCCGTCGACCCCGCCGCCGGAGCCGTCAGGCAGGTCGAGGTGATGGCCCGCTACCTCAACGTCGGCAACGGCGCCCACCTCCGAGGATTCGGCCGCGGCATCATCGTGGCCCTCGTCGACTGTGGGGCCTACGAGCCGGCCGCAGTGCTCGACGGTGCAACCCGAATGGGCGCAGCGGTGCTCCGCCGGGTCGTGACCCGGCGCGGCACGGCGGGGGCCCCCACGTTGGTCGATCCCATCAAGGAGGCCATCAACAGAGCCCACAACGAACTCGGTCCGAGCTACCACAACGCGGCCAACCGCGGCGAGCAGATGACTGACGACGAACTCGTCAGCTACTTGCGAAAGGTGGTCACCACGCTGGCGGTGCCAGCCGTTGCCGCTACGTGAGCAGAGCGAGTACCTCACCAGCGAGCCGTAGCGCCGGACGTGTGATGACCGTGAAGCGCACGATGGGGAGTGCAGGGACTTACATATGGTCGCGAGCTTCATCCACCGTGAGACGCCCGCCCAGCGCGCATCGCGTGCCACCACACCCACGGTCGAGGTCAGCACTTGATCTTGTACTCAATGGCGCCTCGACCGATGCCGGTCGCCGGATCGACTTCTCCCGAGATGACGCTGCCGGTTCCAGTCAGCGAGGCCAGACCGCCGGTGCCGCTGCCTTCGACGATCTCGATGGACCCCGAGGTCACACCGCCACGATTGAAGCCAGTGGAACGCATCGTGATCGTCCCGGCACCACAGCCAGTCACTGTCCCTGTGAACTTGAGCGTGCTGTTGGCGTAGAGGGAGGCATCGGGCAATATCGAGGCGGCGCCCGCCTGAGCCATCGTGCCTTCCACGTCTCCGGTGCTGACGCCCAGCAGCGAGAACGGAATGACGCACGATGTCGGCGGCGAGCAGACCGGTGCTCCCACCGTGGCAGGTTGCTGTTCATATGCGGCCTGGAGTTGGCGACTGGATGAGCTCGACGCGGCGTCCACCTGCCCGCGTGTGACGGCGAGGGCGACGCCGATGATGAGCACGATCGCGAGAGCACGAGCAACGAGAATGCGGCTGTGGTTGGAGTAGCGCATGGCCCGAGTATTGGCTCGACCAGTATCGGACCGGTATCACGACAGTGTCTGTCGACCAAGAACCGCGGAGCGCGACGATTTCTGCGGATGCGCGCTCACGCCGCGATCGACTGCGGCGCCGATCCCGCGATACGCCAACCCGTCCGCGCCGCTGGCGACGAGGAGACTGGCGCACGCGTGCCGGAGGCAGTGCGGTGTCACCTTCGGCGATAGTCCGGCGTCGACGACCGCTCGGTCCCAGACCGCTAGATACGCCTGCCGGATGCGTGACGCACTGAGGCCTCGCCGTCCCCTTCCTCGATGCCGAGCTCGGCAACGACGCCGACGCAGAACTCACATACCGGCGTCTCATCGCCGACGGCGTCACCGCACTCCTCGACCGGGACGGCACCGCCGTCACTCGGCTGTTTGCCCTCGCCGCGTTGACCGAACTGGCGTGGCGCTTCCGCGACGTCGACACCGCCCACATCCTTCAGACCGCCTTCGACCCCTCACCGGCCATTCATCCGGGTATCACCGTCATCGCGCCAATCGACCAGCTCTTGGGTCAGCTCAGCGCCCTGCTCGGTGACCCGCGCGCCAGCAAGACCCACATGGAAGTCGCGATGGCCGCCTGTCACGACGGTGGCTGCCGGCCGCTGCTGGCGCGGGCCCAACTGGCGTACCCGCGCACCGGCGTCACACCTGGACGATGACCTCGGCGACGTCGAACGTCCGGAACTGAAGGGCAGCGCCGTCCGGTGGCGCCATGCCTCTTGCGGTTTCGGCGGCCTTCTCTGCGGCTGCCTCGTCCTCGAAAAGGACGACGCTTCGTCCCCATCGGCCGGCTCGATCGCGTGTGAAGGTGCCCGAGACGAAACCTTCCATCTCCTTCACGCGGGGCAGCAGGCGCTCCCGGAGCAGCGCCTCAGCTTCACCGACCCGGTTCGGATCAATGTCGACGTGTCCAAGCAACGCATACATGTCGTCACTCCTGTCTGTGCTCGCTGACACGTCGATCCTGGGCGATACTCCGGCCGGCCGGCATCGGCAGAAGTGACCATTTCGACGCCATCCGCCAAATGGTCATTCCGCGGTGCTGGACAGCCCGTGCTCGTAAGCGATCGCTGCAGCCGCCGTGCGTGACGACACGCCGAGCTTGGTGAAGATGTTGCTCACGTGCCGCGCGACGGTCCTCTCAGCGATGAACAGGCCGTCGGCGACCTGCCGATTGGTCGCCCCGTGTGCGACCTCGATCAGCACTTCGATCTCTCGGCGCGAGAGCCCGAGCGGGCGTCCGGCCTCGGACGCGCCAGTGCCTCCGGCGTGTCGAGTCTCGGCCTCCCGCAGGAGGGCGGCGCTCGCATCCCGCTCCACCGGCACATCGATGTGAGACCAGGCCGTGAGGGCGATCTGGAGCTCGGCCACCGCTGCGTCAGCGTCGCCCACGGCCAACATCGCGGCTCCTTGCCAGTGATGGCCACGGGCGACTGCGAGCGGGGCGCCGACGAGTGCGGACACGTCGGCGAGGCGGTTCGCCGCCTTGAGGACGCGCGCAGGCAGCTTGTGCTTCGGCCAGCGCGGCATCCAGATCGCCTTGCAGCAGACGAATCTCCGAACGGTGGATCGAGCACCGTCCCCGGAACGGCACCGGATCGGGCGTGTCGTCACACCACCGCGTGAGTGCCTCGGTCCACTCGATGGCCCGCGCGACATCGAGAAGCTCCTGGCACGCCTCGATGACGCTGCAATAAACGATTCCCGCAGGAATCGGTGACACCTCGCCGGCGAGCACCGCGACCATCGCCTCGTCTAGCAGCTCAACTCCATCCTCGATGTCGCCAAGCCCGATGAGCGAACGCCCCTCCGCTTGGCGTGCCACCGCGGCGAGGCTGACGTCGCCATGTCGACCAGCGACTTCCAGCGCGGCACCGAATGCGGCACGCGCAGCCCCGAACTCGCCGGAGTGGTGGGCGCGGAGTCCAACCGGAATGTGGAACCAACCCTGCTCGGGCAGATGGCCGTCGGGGTCGTGGTCGTCGAGGAGTCGTCGCCCGCGGGCGAGCCACCCGCCCGCGACCGCCATCTGGCCACTGCTCGCCTTGGCATACCAGGCCCAGAACGCGACTCGCGCCGCACAGGACCAGTCCTCGTCGCTGATTCCTAGCCGGTGGGCCCGGGTCCATGAGTCCTCGCAGAGCTCCTCGCGCCCACAGAGATACGCGGAGGTTCCGAGCAGCTCCAGCTCCGAGGCTCCGAGACCACCGCCGGCGTCCAGGTCCAACAGCCCGTCGGCAACCGCGGCCCATGTCGTGGACGCGAAGTGAATGCCGTTCGCTGTCCGACCGGACTCGTTGGTGCAGTCCACGATGCAAGAGTACGGCGCCTGCTCGGAACCCTCCCCGCAACGATCACGATTGGGCCGGCCTTCCCTCCCAAGTCGCGACGCAACTCCCCGACAACGAGACGGCCGACCTTGATGTGGCGCCGAGGGGATATCACAGAACACGGCTGGGCCCGTCCTCCCGGGCTCGCTGGCCCGCGTAGCGCTGCCGCCCGCGAGCGCAACCGATCGCCGGAGGAAAGTGGCAGTGCGATGAGTGGTGGTGCGACTCCTACGTGGCCAGTGGCTTGCGCACTTCGAAGAGAGTCCGAGACGTCGTCGAGTGGAACAGGCCATCCCGCTCGATCTGGTCATGGAGGTCCTTCAGCCGGGCGCGGTAGCGGTCCACGGTGAAGTCCGGCACAGTCCAGATGACTTTGCGCAGGAAGAAGACCATCGCGCCGACGTCGAAGAACGCCAGCTGCAGGCGTTCGTTCCGGCACTGAACGATCTCCAATCCTGCCGCGCTGGCCTGGTCGGCCTCGACCTCGTGGTGTCTGCCGTCTCCTGGATCGAGTGGTCCCAGGAAGTACTCGCTGATCTCGACGTTGGTGCCGCTGCCGACATGTTGGGCGAAGTAGGTGCCGCCGGGTGCGAGCACGCGGGCGATCTCCGACCAGTGGACGGTGGCCGGGTGGCGGCTGGTCACCAAGTCGAAGGCGTGGTCGGCGAAGGGCAGCGGCGGCTCATCGTGATCGGCGACGACGACGGCTCCGAGTGGATGCAGCAATGCCGTCGCCTTCGCGAGGTTGGGAGGCCAGCCCTCGGTGGCGACCAGTGTCGGTGGGAAGTTCTCGGCTCCGGCACCAGCGAGCACCTCGCCGCCGCCCGTCTGGATGTCGAGCGCAGCCGTGGCCGCGGCGAGCTTCCCGCGCAGGAGCCGCTGGTAGCCCCACGACGGGCGCTGCTCGGTGGCGCGGCCGTCGAGCCAAGAGAAGTCCCAGCCTTCGACCGAGGCCGCGGTCGCCTCGTCCACGAGCTCGTCGAACGACTTCACCACGGCAGCATCAAACCGGGAGTCCGAGGCTCATGTCCGATGAATTTCCTGAGCGACTACTCACCGAACGGGCCCTAGAAGGGGCGGCTGCACCCGGATCGGTCCATACCCACGAGCCGGCGTTTGAGGGCAGTCGCGTACCGTGCAGACGT
>WNGA01019937.1_pt1 | contig 10530 bp, 6 predicted proteins | sample 5400061 | NCBI WGS metagenome assembly WNGA01 (sample SAMN13153366, study PRJNA577476) | soil metagenome | isolation source: 100 cm soil or saprolite under grassland replicate 2 | place: USA:California | collected 2016-06-15
TTCGTTTGGCTCCGCGACCGTCGAGCGCGCACTGATCGTTCTTCTCTGGGCGTGGCTCGCGGGGGGACTGCTGCGCGACCTGCTCGCAGCGCGTGAGGATGCACGCCTCGTCCGCGCCGACCCCGTCGATTGGTTCCGCGCTCGGCTCGGCGCCGTCGAAGTCGCGGTGGCGCTGTTCATCCTGGATCTGCTGTTCCTCGCCTTCGTCGTCGTACAGTTCCGCTATCTCTTCGGCGGCAGCACGCTCGTCGAGAGCGAGGCGCACCTCACATACGCGGAGTACGCGCGGCACGGCTTCTTCGAACTGGTCACCGTCACGGCGTTGACGCTCCCCCTCTTGCTGCTCGCCGACTGGGCGCTCCGCGGGGAGGATCGGCGTGCGTTTCGCTGGCTTGCCGCCGCGCTGCTGGCTCTGCTTGGAGTCGTGATCGCCTCAGCGCTGCAACGCATGCGGCTGTACATGCAGCACTACGGCTTGACCGAGCTTCGCGTCTACGCGACGGGCCTCATCCTCTGGCTCGCAGTGGTATGCGGCTGGTTCGCCCTCACCGTTCTGCGTGGAAGGCGCCATGCCTTCGCGGTCGGCGCGCTCGTCACGGGATTCGCGGCGACGCTCGCGCTGAACGTCTTGAACCCGGACGCGCTGATCGCGCGCACCAACGTGACGCGCCCGGTCGTCGACGCGTCGTACCTGGCAGGGCTGAGCGACGATGCGATTCCGACACTCGTCGGTCGCATCTCGCGTCTTCCGGTCCAACAGCGGTCTCAGCTCGCGCGCGCTCTGCTCGCGCGGGAGCCGGCCGCCGGCGACTGGCGCGCGTGGAACGTCTCGCGCTCGCGCGCAGTGCGCGCTCTACGCGAGCATCACGCCGAGCTTGAGGCGCTCGCCGGCGGCTAAGAAAACGCGGCCGCCAGGCGCTCGAGCCCTGCGTCGAGCGTCTCGTCAGTTACCGCGAGGGAGAGGCGCGCCCAGCCGGCGCCCCGTGTGCCGAATCCCTCGCCGGGCGCGAGCGCCACCCCCTGCGCTCGATCAGCAGCCTTTCGACCGTGACGCCTTCCGGAAGCCGGAGCCACACGAAGAAAGTCCCCTCGGACTGCGCGTCGATGCCGTCCAACGCGGCGAGTGCTCGGTCGCGGCGGCGCTCGTACGCGACACGCCGCGCCTCGACCGAATCCTGCGGTCCCGTCAGCGCCGCGATTCCCGCTTCCTGAATCGGTCGGAAGATGCCGGCGAAGGCGTGGTCCTGGAGCGTCTCGATGCGCCGTACCAGTTCGGCATTGCCGACTGCGAATCCGAGCCGCCAGCCGGCCATCCCGTAGCTCTTCGACATGCTGAACAGCTCGATTGCGACCCGGCGGGCGCCATCGGCGGCGAGAAAGCTCTCGGGACGCCGGCCGTCGAAGACGAGGTCGCCATACGCGAAGTCGTGCAGGACCCACGCGCCGTTTTGCTCGGCCCAGCGTACGGCGTCGTCGAACAACCCGGTCGGCGCAGTCGCCGCGGTCGGGTTCGACGGGTAATTCAGGTAGAGCGCATCGGCCTCGACGTCGAAGCCGTCGAACGAGACGCTGCGCGCGCCCGCAAGCGCGACGGCGGAGAAGTAGTCCGGATAGCCGGGATCGGGGAGTACGATCGTCCCGCCGCGCTCGACCGCGCAAAGCGCGAACTCCATCAGTCCGGTCTTCGTCCCGGGCAGTACAGCGACCTCGCGGGCCGGGTCGAGGTGTACCCCGTAGACCTCGCCGTAGCGCCTCGCGATCGCGTCCTTCAAAGCGGGCAGGCCCGCGAAGGGTGCGTACCCGTGGACATCTGGCCGCGCAGCCGATTTCGACAGCGCCCGGATCACGTGCTCCGGCGGTCCGACCTCAGGGTTTCCCCGTCCGAGGTCGACGAGCGGCTCACCGCCCCTGGCCGCAGCCGCCGCCACCCGCGCGAGCAGCGCCGTGAAGTACTGCTCCGGCAGCCGCTTGATCCGTTCAGGCGCCTCGCGCATTGGGCGATGCTATGTCGAATGCTCTCGCCGCTACGGGCCGGCCGGAGACCTAGAGGTCGGGTTTAGACGGCCGTCCGGGCGAAGCCCGCACGGCCTCTGGGCGCGCCGCCAAGTCGGCGCCTGTGGCAGGCTTCCGGCATGGCGCGGTGCTCGCGCTGCGGAGGTGAGGTCGAGGAGCGTTTCCGCTTCTGTCCTTGGTGCGCCTCGCCCCTGCGCACGAAGATCGTCGAGTTCTTCGCACCGCATCCGCGTGACGCCGGCAAGGCGTTGCGCGTCTCGCGTTATCTGATCGGCGAGCCGCAGGTCCGCTTCAGCGTCTGGGACGAGAGCGGGGTCGCCGAAGGCGCCGTGTCGCTCGACGAATACGAAGCCGGACGCCTCGCGAGGTTTCTGCGTCCAGCTACGCGGCCGGCGTCTCTGCTCGACGTAGCTCGACGGGCAGCCGGAAGGCGACGTCCTCGTAGACGCTCGCAAACGGTGTGATCTCGCTGACACCGTAGGCGCGGAACCAGTCGCACACGCGACGCACGAGTCGTTCCGGCGCCGAAGCTCCCGACGTCAGCCCGACTGTTTCGACGTCTTCGAGCCAGCACTCGTCGATCTCCGTCTCGTCGTCCACCCGTTGCGCAGGGACGCCTCCGGCGCGCGCGACCTCGACCAGGCGGTTGGAGTTGGACGAGTTGCGCGACCCGATCACGAGCAGGAAGTCGATCTGGCCGAGCAGCTCCTTCACGGCCCACTGGCGGTTGGACGTCGCGTAACAGATGTCCTCGCGCTGCGGGCCGCGAATCTGGGGGAAGCGCCGTTTCAGCACGTCGACGATCTCCGCTGTCTCGTCGACCGAGAGCGTCGTCTGCGTGATGTAGGCCACCGGAACGTCCGCGGGAAGCTCGAGGGCCTCCGCGTCCTCGACGCTTTGCACGAGGACCGTCGATTCCGGTGCCTCGCCCATCGTTCCGACGACTTCCTCGTGACCGGCATGTCCGATCAGGACGACGCAGCACCCGTCAGCCGCGTAGTGCCGCGCTTGTGAGTGCACCTTGGTCACGAGCGGACAGGTCGCGTCGATCGTCCGCAGCCGCCGCGACGCCGCGCGTTCGTAGACCGAAGGCGCGACCCCGTGCGCGGAAAGGACGAGGATCGACCCGGCCGGTGCCTCCAGCTCGTCGTCGACGAAGACGGCTCCGCGGGCCTCCAATTCGCTCACGACGTGAGCGTTGTGGACGATCTGCTTGCGCACGTAGACGGGCGCACCGTAGAGGACAAGCGCCCGTTCGACCGTCTCGACGGCCCGCTCCACTCCGGCGCAATACCCCCGGGGCGACGCGAGAAGGACTCGCTTCACCACACCGAGCCACGGTACCAACGGCGCCTCGGCGCTGCGTCAAAGAACCATCCCGTCGACCCGCGCCTCGACTGGCACGACGAAGGGCGCAGGGCGACATCGGCCTCGCCGCCAACCAGAAGGAGGGGTTCGTGGGAAACCTTGGTTTCCCACTCAGAAACAGGAAGAGGCCCGTCGCTCGGGGGGGGTCGGTGGCGACGAGCCTCCTCCTAGTGCTCACCGCGGACTGCAAGGCCAGGAACGCACCGCGGTTCGCATCGCCCAGTGCGGCTGAGGCTAACGAGTCGGCACCCGCTTTCCAATAGGCCGAACGGCCCATCTTTGGAAGCCGCATCAGGCGCCGACTCGGCGGCGCCGCAGAGAGGTCGTGCGATGGCTCGCGCCGCCGTCTCAAGCCGATCTCGAGGTCAGCCCTCCTCTCCGCACCACTACCGACGTTCGACCGAGAGATGGTCGTGCGGCGGTTCGACGCGTCCCCTACGGCTCCCTACAATCAAAGCGCCCCGTGTCACAAGCCAACCAAGCTCTGTGGTTCGATGCGATGCCGCTGCTCGTCGTCGGCGCGGCGTACCTCGGAGCGAGCGCGTTGCTGGGCTCGGTGCTGTGGAGGGAGCGTGCCCGCGCCTCTCTGCTCGATATCGCGATCTTCCTCACGTTTCCGACTTTCGGAGTGGTCGCGACGGCATACGGAGCGGCGCTCGCGGTCGAGCGCGAGCCGCCTCCGGGCGGCGTCTGGCTCACGCTCGGGATCACGGTCGCGGCGGCGCCGCCCGTCCTGCTCGCCCTGTTCCGCCGCCGTGAGGCGCGTTCGCTCGCAAGCGGATCGCAAGGCCGCGAGCTGGAGTCGATGGCGGCCGTCACGAGTGCCCTTGGTCGCACGGGCGACGCGGAGGTCGTTGCGCGTGCCCTGCTCGAGCAGGTGGAAGACCTGGTGGACGCCGAGCTTGCCTGTCTCGTTCTCGTCGACAAGGACGAGCGGGAAGGAGCCGGCCTCATGGGTCGCGTCCGCGGGCGCGAGCTGGAGTGGTTCCCGGACGTTCGCATCGAACTGGACAACGAGCCCTCCGGCGTGGCGACGGCGGCGTACGAGGCGGTGCCGGTCGCCGTCTACGACGCGCAGGCCTCGAACGTCGTCAATCCACGGATGGTTGGGGCGACCGGGGCGAAGAGCGTCGCATTCGTGCCGCTCATCGCGGACGAGCGGGTCATCGCGGTGCTCGTTGCGGGAACGGTGTCGCAGCATCGTGCGTTCTCGTCCGAGGAGCTCACGCTCCTGCAGACGATCGCCGGTGAGGCGGCGCTTGCGCTCGCTCGGACGCGCTCGATGGTGGCGCTGGCGCAAGCATTGGAGCGGGAGCGGTTCGTTGCGCGCATTTCGGCGCGCGTTCGCTCAGAGCTCGACATCGACGAGCTGCTGCGGGTTGCCGTGCGAGAAACCGGCACGGCTCTCGGCGTCGACCGCTGCTTCATCCGTCTCGGCGGCGCCGAGGACGAGATCCCGATTGCCGCCCAGTGGCACGCGCATGCGCTCGAGCCGATTCACACGGGGCAGCGTCTCGCGGTATCGAACCTCGCGGCGCGCCGGCGGAAGACCGTCGCGGTGGACGATGTCGCGGCGGCCGGGGAGCTCGAGGATCCGTCTCTCGGCGGACGCGACACGTTGCTCGCCCTCGGCTCACGCGCAGTCCTCGCGGTCCCGATCGTCGTCTTCGACGAGCTGATCGGCGTGCTCGGCCTCCACCGCACCGAACCCGGGCACTGGACGCACGAGCAAATCAGTCTCACCGAGGCCGTCGCCCGCGAGATCGGCCTCGCGCTGCACGTCGCCAGCCTCCTTCGCGAAAACGAGCGGCGCATCGCGCAGCAGAGCGCGTTCTTCCGCATCGCCGCACTCCTCGGCCAGTCGTTGTCGCTTTCCGCGACGCTCGACGCACTGGCTCAGGCGGCGTGTGAGGCCCTCGGCGGCGCGTTCGCGGCGGTGCTCATGCCCCGCGGGGCGATCCTCGAGCTCGCCAGCTCGGCCGCTCTTCCCGCCGAGCTCGTGGAGGCCCTCGAGCGCGGGTTGCCGGAATCCGCCGATTCGCTGCAGACGGCGGCCGCTGACGAACGCATCCTCGCTTCGCCCGACGTCACACGCGATGATCGCTTCGAGGAGAGCTGGCAGGAACTTGCCGCAGCGGCCGGCTACAGAGCGCTACTCGCCGTCCCTATCGCCAGTTCGCGGGCGGAAAACTCCGGACTCGTCATCGTCTTCTTCGCCGGCGAACGCGGCTTCGCGGACGAGGATCTCGAGCTCGCTCGCCATCTCGGCGACGCCGCCCGCGGCGCGCTCGAGCGCAGCGAGCTGTTCGAGGCTGAACGGACAGCACGCGCGCTGTCGCAGCAGCTCGCGCGGACCGGCGGCGTCCTCGCCACCGAGCTCGACCCGGCCGCGGTGCTCGACGAGGTCGTCCAGCAGGCGCCCTCCCTCCTCGGCGCCGAGGCTTGCGCCGTGCGTACGCTCGAAGACGACGACCTCGTGGTGAGCGCCGCCTCAGGCATCGGGGCGGAGGAGGCCATCGGAACACGCACGCCCTCGAGCGCCTGGCTCTCCGGAGATGTCTTTCAGTCGCGCTCTCCGCTCGCGGTGGAGGATGCATCCGGCGACGAGCGCCTGCTCGGAGCGGACCCGATTCTCGCGGCCGGCTATGCGGCGTACCTCGGTGTTCCGCTCTCCGGTCCGGGGGGCGCGCTCGCCGGTGTGCTCGCCGTCTACGGGCGCCGCCCGCGGATGTGGCGCGCCGAGGAGGTCGAGGCGTTGCTTGCACTCGCCGCGAATACGTCGGCCGCGCTCGCGAATGCCGAGCTGTACTCGCGCGTCTCGCTGGAGAAGGAGCGTAGCGTCGCGATCCTCGCGAACATCGCCGACGGGATCGTCGCCGTCGATCGTGACGGCGAGGTCGTCCTTTGGAACGCCGCCGCGGAGGAGATCACGGGCGTACCGCAGGAGGAGGCGATCGGGCGCACGACCGTCCAGGTTCTCCAGCGTCAGCTCGAATCGGGCGAGGACGAGGCACATTCGGGCCAGCGTCTCGTGTCGCTCATGCGCGGGGGCGAGGAGGTCTGGCTCTCGCTCAGCGAAGCGATCATGCGCGATCCGCTCGGCGCGGTCGCAGGCCGGATCTTCGCCTTCCGCGACATCTCCGCCGACCGCATGGTCGAGCAGGTCAAGTCCGACTTCGTCGCCGCCGTCTCGCACGAGCTCCGTACGCCGCTGACCTCGATCTACGGATTCGCCGAGACGCTACTCCGGCAGGACGTTCCGTTCGGCGAGGAGGAACGTCGCACCTTCCTCGGTTACATCGCGTCCGAGTCGGGACGTCTGACCGAGATCGTGGACCAGCTGCTGAACGTCGCGAGGCTCGACGCAGGCGATCTCCAGGTGGAGCGCGGGCGGATTGACGTCGGCTCCGTCGTGTCCGAGGTGGTCGAGACAGCCGAGGAGAGCAGTGTCATGAACGGCCACCGCTTCCAGGTCGACCTTCCCGATGAGCCGCTCGCCGCGGAGGCCGATCCGGACAAGGTGCGTCAGGTCTTCAACATCCTGCTCGAGAACGCGCTCAGATACTCGCCCCAGGGCGGCACCGTGACCGTCGGCGCCCGGCGGACCGCCGACCGCGTCGAGGTGCGCGTGGCCGACGAGGGGATGGGAATCCCGACTGCCGAGCGCGAGCGGATCTTCCGGAAGTTCTACCGAGCCGAGTCCGCCGCACGCGATGGCGCCGCCGGCACGGGGCTCGGGCTCTTCATCGCCAAGGAGCTCGTTACCGCGATGGGCGGCCGCATCTGGGTGGACTCGACCGAAGGCGAGGGCTCGAGCTTCGCCTTTGAGCTGCCGGCCGCACGCGAGTAAGTGGACACTGGAGCGGGTATAGCCGCGGCAGCGACCGGGACGGCCAGGTGATGACCAAGGTTCTCGTAATCGATGACGAGGCTCCGATCCGCCTGCTCTGCCGCGTCAACCTCGAAGCGGAGGGAATGGACGTCATCGAGGCGGCCGATGGACCCACCGGGGTCGACAAGGCACGCGAGGAGAAGCCCGACGTGATCCTCCTCGACGTGATGATGCCTGGGCTCGACGGGTGGCGCGTCGCCGAGCAGCTGCTCGAGGACGACCGCACGACCGGGATCCCGATCATCTTCCTGACGGCGCGAGCGGAGTTCCGGGACCGCGCCCGTGGTCTCGACATCGGGGGCGTGGACTACGTGACGAAGCCGTTCAACCCACTCGAGCTCGCGCCGCTCGTCCAGAACCTCCTCGATCGGATCGACCGCGGGGAGCGCGACGAGCTGCGCGCGGAGAAGCTCACGGACCTGCGCTCATTGATGGAATCCGAGTAAGCGCTGGGCCCTCTCCCGAGGGGGCCCGCGCGCCTTTCTCCCGACGTGCCCTAGTGGCCTGCGAAGTCGGCCGTGACGACCGCGGCGCCACCATGGCCCGCGAACGTGCCGAAAACGATCCCGATGCCTACTCGCCGGAAGCCCGGTCGTAGCAGCACCGCCCGATGCGCTGGGCTCGCCAGCCACTGGTCGACGACCCATTGCGCCGTGACGGCCGTGCCCCAGGCGAGGTCCTCGCCGAAGACGGGACCGCGCGCGCCGGCGGCCAGTGCCCGGCCCGCGACGGAGCCGTGGGCGAAGTACTGGCGGCGCATCATGTCCGCGGAGTGGCCCCGGGCCGCGCGAACGAGACGGAGATCCACTCGCAGGGGAGCGAGACCGCGACTCGTCCGGACGCCGTTGATCGTCCGGAGGAGTGACGCCTCCGAGCTCGACAGCGTCCCGGCCTGAGCGCCGGTGGCCGAACCCGCGAAGGCGAAAACTGCCAGAAAGACTCCGACAATCTTGCTTTTAATGAACATTCGCGGCAGTTTGGAGTCGTGATGCGGGGGCGACTTCCCCAAAAAGGGGGAAGTGACTGTTCGCTGCTAGCGGGGTGTCGGGGGCGGCGCGACGCGCGGGAGAATAACCATGGTCCCGGACGGTTGCAACGGTACGGGCAGAACGTTTGAGCGATTCCTTACAAACGCTTCGCGTGCGCGCCATGCAGCGCTAACAGGCGCGTCGTAGCGTCGCTCGGTGTGAAAGGGCGGTTGCATCGGGTGCTTCCGATCGCTTTGGCCGTGGGTTTCGCGCTCGCGAGCGCGGGCTCGGCGCAGCCGGCCGCCACGCTGGGCTCGAACGGGCACCTCGCCTTCACGGCCGTGACGGGCATCGCGACGATGAACCCGGACGGCAGCGGCCAGTGGGGACTCGACTTCCTCCCCGGCGACCACTCGCCTGCTTGGTCGCCGGACGGGACGCGCGTCGCGTTCGTGACGAGTCGCGAGCACGACTACGACATCTACTCGATGTCGGCCGATGGCAGCGACCAGCGCAATCTGACCCGTTCGTACGCGTATGACTCCGAACCGACCTGGTCCCCCGACGGCGCGAAGATCGCGTTCATCAGCTTCAGGGCCGAAGGGGCAGGGATCTACGTCATGAACGCAGACGGGAGCGACCAGAAGCTCCTCGCCGACGACATCGGTTATCCGAGCGGGCCGACCTGGTCGCCGGACGGCGCGAGGATCGCGTTCCAGACCTACTACTACGACTTCGAGACGAGCACCGCGCGGCCGACACGGACGCGCACGGGGTGACCAAGAGCTCGACGGATTTCAACCCTGCTTGGTCGCCGGATGGAACGAAGATCGCCTTTGACCGGCGCGTGACCTTTCAGGACGCCGACATCTTCGTGATGAACGCCGACGGGTCGGACGCGAAGCCCTTGACGAACGACGTGGCGCCCGACATCCAGCCGGCGTGGTCACCCGACGGCCGCCTGATCGCGTTCCAGAGCGAACGCACCTCCAAGCATGTCCCGCAGATCTTCGTGATGAATGCCGATGGCTCCGGTGTGAGGCAGCTGACCGACGACAAGGGTGGAAACACTGCGCCTGCGTGGCAGCCTCTCGGCCCCCGCCCCGGCGACTGCACGCTGTGGGGAACGGCCGGTCGCGATCTTCTCGTCGGCAGCGACGATCGCGACATCTTTTGCGGTCTCGCGGGCGACGACACGATCGTCGGGGGCGCCGGGAACGATTGGATCGACGGCGGGGACGGCGACGACCAGCTCGCCGGCGGCCAGGGCTATGACGTCATTCACGGCGGGTCGGGCAACGACGGGCTGGACGCTCGTGACGGCTGGGGCGAGACCGTTCGGGGTCAGGGTGGTTTCGACAAGGCAATTCTCGACTGGTCCGGCGACAAAGCACTCGGCGTCGAGGTGAAGAACCGCTCGCTCGATGTGGCCGCCTGGGGCGTCGTGAGCGCGTCGAGCTTCGCGCCGACGAATCCGCCTTCGGCCGCATTCGACGGACGCATGGACGACTGGTGGAACAGCGGCGGCCCGGCTCCGAAGTGGATCCAGGTCGACCTTCCCTCCGCGACCAGCGTCGCCGGGCTACGCCTGCACACGGGCGCCCAATCGCGCGGCGCGGACCTGGTGTTCGGGAAGGGGCCGGGAACACGAGGTGTCTTCCGGCTTCTTCACACGTTCAAGGGGCCGACCGCCCCGCAGCAGGTGCTCGTGTACCGACCGAAGAAGCCCTGGCGCGGCATCAGCAAAATCAGGATCGAGACCCCGACCTCGGGCGTGGCGGGCGAATGGATCGCCTGGCCGGAGATCGAGGTCCTCGCCCCGCGCCGCTAATCTGCTCAGGGCGGGACGTAGCGCAGCCTGGTTAGCGCGTCTGCTTTGGGAGCAGAAGGTCGCCGGTTCGAATCCGGCCGTCCCGACTTGGTCGTCCTCCTCGCTGCGGGCGCGGCCGTCCTGTTCGGCGCGCTTGCCGTCACGATTCGCATGTCGCTCGGTCCCGGGATCGACCCGGAAGCCGCCTCGCTCGTCACGGCCTTCGTTGCCTGCCTCATCTGCATCGCCGTCGCGGCTGCGTTCGGTGACTTCTCCGGACTCGCCTGGCGCGAGACCTGGCCGTTCTTCGTGGCAGGAGTCTGGGTGCCGGGCGTCAGCCAGATGCTGTTCACGCGCGCGGTCGGTGTCATCGGTCCCTCTCGCACCGCGATCCTCGTCGGCATCTCGCCCGTACTCTCGGCTGTCTTCGCGATCGCGCTGCTCGACGAGCCGTTTCACGTCGCGCTCGCGATCGGAAC
>WNGA01033558.1_pt1 | contig 10530 bp, 9 predicted proteins | sample 5400061 | NCBI WGS metagenome assembly WNGA01 (sample SAMN13153366, study PRJNA577476) | soil metagenome | isolation source: 100 cm soil or saprolite under grassland replicate 2 | place: USA:California | collected 2016-06-15
CCGCCGAGGTGGACGACCTCGAGCGTGTGCTTGAGCACGTTCTGGCCGTAGCTGGTGCGGTAGCGCAACCGGCCGAGGATCTTGACGAGCTCCTCGTGGAAGTCGCCGCAGTTCGCCTCGAAGACGGCTTGCGCACCGGCCTGCTGGATGTAGTCCTCGATCTCCGCCTTCGACTGGTAGTACATCTCCTCGATCCGCGCCGGATGGATCCGGCCGTCCTCGATCAGCTTGACGAGGGTCAGCTTTGCGGTCTCGCGGCGGATGCCGTCGAACGAGGAGAGGACGACGGCCTGCGGCGTGTCGTCGATGATGAAGTCGACTCCGGTCAGGTGCTCCAGCGCGCGGATGTTGCGGCCCTCCCGGCCGATGATCCGGCCCTTCATGTCGTCTGATGGGAGCTCCACGAGGGTCACCGTGGTCTCCGCAGCGTGCGACGCGGCGACGCGTTGTAGCGCGTCGGCGACGAGATTCCGCGCGCGCCGCTTCGCCTCCGTTCGAGCTTCCTCCTCCATCTGGCGCACCTGGCGCGCGAGCTCGTGGCGGATCAGGTCCTCCGAGCGCTCCAGCAGGTGCTGTTTGGCCTCTGCGACCGTCATTCCGGACAACCGCTCGAGCTCGCGGACCTCGCGCTGCTTCGCCTCCTTCAGCTCCGCATGGAGTGTCTTGGATGCCTCCTCGCGGTCCGCGAGCCCTTGCTCGCGTCGCGAGTGCTCGACGAGCCTGCGCTCGAGCTCCTCGTCCCGCGCCTGCAGCCGCTCCTCGGTGCGCGCGACCTGGCCGCGTCGCTCCTGCACCTCCGCCTCGATCTCCGCGCGGAGACGGACCGCCTCTTCGCGCGCCTCGATCTTCGCCTCCCGGCGCATGGTCTCGGCCTCTCGCTCGGCGTCCTGCAGCAGCTGCTGCCTCGTGCGTAGCGCTTTATCGAACTGCGATGCGCCGATCGACCGGATCGCCAGGACGCCCACGACGCCGCCGACTACGAGGCCGATCAGTATCCCAGCGGCGACGAGCACGCATGCACCTCCGGTTGGGCGCCGGCACGCGGGATCCCGAATCTGGCAGAGCCGAACATGGCGCGCTGCGCCACGAGAGGTGTTACTCGTCTACGTCGCTAAATGGGGTCGGTCGGTGAACGTTGTCTCTCGGGGGTTCGGTCGTATCGGATTCGGAAAACGTTCTGTGCAGGCAAATCGTCGAAGTAAGAATGTTCATCCTAGCGCTCGTCACCCCTCCAATGCAAAGCCGCGCCTCGCGAGCCAGCTTGGGCCCTTGTGGGCGAAGCGCGCCGCCCGCTCGTGTTCGGGGTCGAGTTCCGCAAGCGCCTCGTCCGCCGGCAGGCCTCGCTGCTCGAGATCGGCACGTATGTAGGCGTCGCCGTAACCGCGCTCGGCCAGGCGCTCCGCGCGAAGCGTCGCCGTGCGCGCGTCGTCGACGTAGCCGAGGCGCTCAAGGTCGTCGAGCGTGCGGCGGCGTTCCGCCTCGCCGATTCCCTTGCGCTCGAGCCGCCCGTCGAGCTCCGCCCGGGAGCGGTCGGCGGCGCGGAGCGCACGGAGGGCGACGTCCTCAGGCTTTGACGGCAACCTCTTCGCGTGCTTTCGCAGCGTCCTCCGGCGCGGCGGTCGGCAGCAACCGCGCCGACACGACCTGGTCTGCTCCGAGCTGCGCCTGGAGCGCAGCGAGAATCTGCTGCGTCACGTCCGGATGCTCGCGCAGGAACGCCGTCGCGTTGTGCCGTCCCTGGCCGAGCCGCTCCTCGCCGAAGCTGAAATACGAGCCCGACTTCTGCACAGCCTTGCGCTCGATCGCGGCATCGAGCACGGTGCCCTCCCAGGGGATGCCGAGCCCGTACATGATGTCGAACTCGGCCTGCTTGAACGGCGGCGCGACCTTGTTTTTGACGACCTTCACGCGCACGCGGTTGCCGATCGCCTCGACGCCGTCCTTGAGCGTCTCGATGCGGCGGATGTCGAGCCGGACCGACGAGTAGAACTTCAGCGCGCGGCCGCCCGGTGTCGTTTCGGGCGAGCCAAACATTACGCCTATCTTCTCGCGCAACTGGTTCGTGAACAGGCAGATCGTGTCGGTGCGGTTCAACGTGCCCGCGAGCTTGCGTAGCGCCTGACTCATCAGCCGCGCCTGGAGGCCGACGTGACTGTCGCCCATCTCTCCCTCGATCTCCGCCTTCGGAGTCAGGGCGGCGACCGAGTCGATCGCGACGACGTCGAGCGCGCCGGAGCGGATCAGCAACTCCGTGATCTCGAGCGCCTGCTCACCGGTGTCGGGCTGCGAGACGAGCAGATTGTCGATGTCGACGCCGATCTTCTTCGCGTACGCGGGATCCATGGAGTGCTCGGCGTCGATGAAGGCGCAGATGCCGCCGCGCCGCTGGGCCTCGGCGATGACGTGGTAGACGAGCGTCGTCTTGCCCGACGACTCCGGCCCGAAGATCTCCACGATGCGCCCGCGCGGGAGGCCGCCGATGCCGAGCGCGAGGTCGAGCGCGAGCGAGCCGGTCGAGACCGCTCCCACGGAGACGGCCGCGCGGTCGTTCATCTTCATCACGGCGCCCTTGCCGAAGTTCCGCTCGATCTGGCCGAGCGCCGTCTCGAGTGCCTGTTCACGATCCACTATGAGCCTCCTAAACGCACCGTTTCGAGGACGACGTACTCCGCCCCAGTCGGGCGCAGCACGGAAAGGTAAGCAGCAGCTTCGGACGTCACCACGCGACCGAGCTCCGGCAGGGGAGGGCGCAGGCGAGGCCGTTCGCGGAAACGAAGAACGGTGACATGCGGGAGCCACGTCTCGCGCTCGACGCTGCCGAGCAGATCCTTCTGAAGCCCGAGGGCGAGCCGCTGCGCGCCCTCATCCTGAGTGAAGACGAGCATCCCCACGCTTCGCGTCTCGCGGTAGCGCACGACCTCGAAAGTGAAAGGGGCCGCCTTCGCGCAGCGGCGCCGCAGCGTCTCGACGACCTCGCCCAGCCGGGAGCGAGGCTGCCAGCCGAGAAAGGCGAGCGTGAAGTGCAGGTTGTCGCGCGGCACAATCCGGCCGCACTCGAGGCGAGCCTGCCATGCGGCGATCGCGTCGACCGCGTCCTCGGGAAGAGGAAGGCCGCAGAAGAGCCTGACTCTCTCATCAGGGTCGACCTTAGCTGCGCCCGTCATCCCGGATCGTCATGACTCTGTGCCAGAAGCCGCCGCAGCAGATGCAACGCCGCGACCGCGGCGCGCCGCCGGATCGAGTCGCGATCCTGGCCGTACGTGAACTCGATCCCGTGCGACGACTCCGGCGTCTCCGCATGCACGTACACGAGCCCCACGGGCTTCTCCGCCGTGCCACCGCCGGGGCCCGCCACACCCGTCACAGCCACGGCAACGTCCGTCCGCAACCGTGCGCGCGCCCCGGTCGCCATCGCAGCCGCCGCCTCCGCGGAGACCGCACCGTGTGCGGCGAGCGTCTCTGCGGGGACGCCGAGCTCGCGCTTCTTCACCTCGTCCGCATAGGCGATGACCGAGCCGAGGAAGACGTCGCTCGAGCCGGGCACCGACGTCAGCCGCGCCGCGACCATGCCGCCGGTGCACGACTCGGCGGTCGCCAGCGTCCAGCCGCGCGCGCGGCAGAGCTCGAGCACGATCTCCTCGACGCTGCGCTCGTCCTCCGTGAAGAGGTACCGCCCCAGCTGCGCCCGTAAAGCGTCTGCAAGCTCGTCGGCCGGGCCGTAGAGGTCGACGTGGATCTCGAAATCCCGCGCGCAGATCGTCGCGGCCACGCCGGGCGGCTCTCCCCCGGCGTCCGCGAGCGCACGGGCCACGGCCGACTCGCTGGCGCCGAAGAAGCGCAGAACACGGTGCTCCGGCGGCTGCGCGCGCTCCAGGAGGCGCCGCAGGGGCCCTGTCTCGAGGGCGCGTGGCCACAGCCGCTGCAGCTCGGCCGGCGGCCCCGGCAGGATCACGACCGCGCCCGTGCCCGTCTCCACCACGAGCCCCGGCGCCGTCCCGGCCAGACCGAGCGAGATCGCACCCTCCGGCACGGTCGCCTGCTTCCGCACGCCGGTCTCGAAATCCGCGTACGGGCGTCGTAGCCGCTCGGCAAAGGCACGCGAGATGCCCTCGATCTCCGCGCGCAGGGTCTCGTCGACGCGCAGAGGCAGCCCGAGCGCACGCGCGACGAGCTCCACCGTCCTGTCGTCGTGCGTCGGGCCGAGGCCGCCCGTGACGACGCAGAGGTCGGCTCCCAGCCCTTGTGCAAGCGCCGCCTCGAGCTCCTCCTCTGCGTCGCCGACGATCGCGATCAACGCCGGCTCTAGCCCGAGGTGGACGAGCTCGCGCGCGACGAAAGGCCCGTTGCGATCAGTCCGGTCGCCGCGGACGAGCTCGCTCCCGGTGACGACGACGGAACTACGCAGACTTGAAGATGCCGTTCGCCGTGACGACGAATGCCTGCGGCGTGCCGCCGGGATAGGTCACTCGCTTGCCGTTGACGATCACGCGCAGGTTGCCCGGACTGCCGGTGTTGATCCAGAGCCTCTCTCTCTTGAAGTGCTTCGCCTCACCGGGCACCAGCTCCACGCCCTCGAGCAGGATCCTGCCCGTCGGACTGCCCTTGCGCACCGCGATCAGGGCGACGCTCGAGCGAACCGCCCGCAACGTGATCCGCGCCTTCTTCGCAGCGGGAGCGGGCGCCTGCGTCCGCTTGTGCGTCTTCTTCTTCGCCGCCGGCTGAATGCCGGCCAGATTCTGCTTCGACGGGGAGCCAGACGTCCAGGCTGCGATCACGAGCGCCGTCACGACGGCGATGCCCACGAGCGCGACAACGAGCATGCCGCTCTGCATCTGCCGATGGCTGCGCGCCTGCGCCGTGCGGCGGGCGCGGATCACCGGTACCTCCTCGGCCGGCACGTAGCGCGAGTTGAACTCGTCGACGTAGAGCTGCCCGTCGAGACCGAGGTAATCGGCGTACGTACGCAGGAAGCCCTTGATGTACGACCCGCCCGGTAGAACGTCGAACTGCTCGTCCTCGAGGGCTCGCAGATACTTTCCGCGGATCTTCGTTCCCGTCTCGATCTGCGGGAAGTCGAGTCCCTGCCGGACGCGCGCTTCTCTGAGGCTTGACCCGATCTCGAACACGGCGTGTCCAGTGTAGACCGGTTAAGCGGAAAGTTGGTTGAGCAGCTCGTACACGCCGACGGAGAGAGCCGCTGCGAGCGCCAGATAAATCCCCAGTGCGCCGAGCGCTCTTCCGACGCGCGTTGTGCCCCGTCCCCCCACGCGTCCGATCGTCCGCTCCGTCCGCCGGCGCGCACGACGCGCGAGCGCGTGCGATGCAACACCAAGCACAAGCGCCGGCGCGACGGCCCAGCCTGCGTCGAGCAGCTCGACGTCCTGGTACTGCGTCAGCGCGATCGCCGCGGGCATGGTCGCGACCGAGAGGAGACCCAGGACAACCGCAGCCCACGCGCGAACGTTCGGTTCGCTACTGCTTCGTGTAGGGACGGCCATCCGCCGCGGGAGAAGCCGAAGAGCAGCGCGGCGTACAAGGTTCCGACCGGCCGCCAGTTGCCGAAGATCAGCGCGGCGAGCGCGATGAAGCCGCGGCCCGTCGTCATGTTCTCCGCGAACGTGCCGCCGCCGAAGCCGATCGAGAGATACGCGCCGCCGAGGCCGGCGAGCATGCCCGACACGATCACCGAGCTGTAACGCACCGCGTACACGTTGATGCCGACCGTATCCGCGGCCCGCGGGTGCTCGCCGCACGCACGGATGCGCAGGCCGATCGGCGTCTTGAAGATCACGATGTACGAGACGATCACGAGGGCAAAGCTGAGCCACACCATCAGGTTGAGATGTCCGATCGCCGGACCGAGGAAGTGCCAGTCCTTCACGTAGGGAATCTGCACGTTGGGGATCGTCGAGATTCCGACGGTGACGTTCTGCCCGTGGTAGAGCTGGAAGAAGAAGTAGCCGGTGATGCCGAGTGCGAGGAAGTTCACCGCCGTCCCGCCGACGATCTGATCGGCGCGCAGGTGGATCGCGAAAAACGCGTGCACGAGAGCGAGCAGCCCGGCCGCGGCCATTGCCGCGCCGAGCCCGACGAGCCAGCTGTGTCCCTTGTCGGCCCCGTACACGCCCCAGAAGGCGCCCATCAGCATCATTCCCTCGAGCCCGATGTTCACCACACCGCTCCGCTCGGAGAACAGGCCCCCGATTCCGGCGAACACGAGCGGCGTCGAGAACACCAGCATCGACGCGATCAGCGACGCGCTGAAGACGATATTCAGGTTCTCGCTGCCCGAGCGTGTGGCGAGGATGCCGAGGCCGATGCCCAGCAGGCCGATCATCACGGCCCCCCAACCGAGGCGCCGCAGGCCGCGCTGCGCCGTCCAGAGGCCGAGCGCGATGCCGACGATGCCCACGAGGATCGGCCAGACGATGGTGCGCGCCTCGATCGGCGGGATCGTGAGGACGCACGCAAACACGCCGAGCAGGAGGCCGAGCACTCCCAGCGCTTTCGCCGACATGATCCGCTCGAGCGTGGCCGAGTGCAGTTGCTCGACGCGCGCGGTCATGCTGTGGCCGCCTTCTTGCGGAGCTTGCGGCGCGTGTTCCAGACGTAGAGGATGAGTACGTCCGCGCCGACGAACAGGACGACCATCCCTTGGATGATCGACGTGAGGTTGCCGGCGAGCTCGGTCGGGATCACGCCGGATTGCAGGCCGTTGGTGGTGCCGAAGAGAAGGCTTCCGAAGAGGAACGCACCGAGGAGCGTGCCGAGGGCGGTGTTCCGGCCGAGCAGCGCGACCGCGATGCCGAGGAAGCCGACGGTCGAGACGGGAATGTCCGAGACGCCGAAGTGGTAGAGGTAGCCGAGCATGTCGAGCCCGCCGGCGAGACCGGCAAACGCGCCCGAGATCGCCATCGCGCGGATCAGGTTCTTGCGCACGCTGATGCCTCCGTACGCGGCTGCGTCCGGGTTGAAGCCGACGGCGCGCACCTCGTAGCCGAGCGTCGTGCGGTTGAGAACGAGCCAGAAGACTGCAACGGCGGCGAGCGCCACGAAGAAGCCGACGTGCAGGCCCTGCAGATCCTTGTCGCCCCAGAAGACGGGCAGCTTGGCGCCGTCGGCGACGTCGTCGGAGATCGGCACGCCCCCGGCCTTGTTCGCTTCCCCCTGCAGCGGCCCGCCGTCGCCGAACAGGTACGTCCCTATCCAGATGGCTATCCAGTTGAGCATGATCGTCGAGATCACCTCGTGCGCGCCGACGGTCGCCTTGAGCACGCCCGCGATGCCGGCCCACACGGCGCCGCCGAGTGTCGCAGCGCCGATCGCCAGCAGCACGTGCGGAAACGCCGCCATGTTGGCGAACGACACGCCGATCCAGCTCGCGAGGAACAGCCCCACGAAGTACTGGCCTTGCCCGCCGATGTTGAACATTCCGCAACGGAAGGCAAACGCCACGGCGAGGCCGGTGAGGATGAGCGTCGTTACCTGCAGCAGCGTCTGCGAGAGGTTGTACGGAGCGGTGTTGACGACGTCGGTGGACGGATGGAAGATCCAGTTCAGCCCGGCTCCGTTGAAGATGTCGTGGTACGCGACGACCGCCTTGCGGACGCTGTGCTGCGTCGCCGCGACGACGACGCCGCCGATCAGAAATGCGAGGAGCGCGGTCAGCACGGGCACGATCACGCCTCCCGAGCGCTGCTTGAGCGCGATCCGCGCGGCGAGCGTGCCGGTTGCTGCTGCCTGCTCGGGCGTCTCGGGCGGCTCGATGCTCATGCGCGCCCCTCGCCGGCGTCGCCTCCCGGCCGGCGGAGCCGGCCTCCGGCGCCGCCTGGCGCCGCTCGCGGCACGGTGCTCTCCGGGCCCGTATTACCCATACTGTGCCCTCCGGCCCCGCACCCCGAGCGGCGCCCGAGGAACGCGCAGGCAGCTGCTGTTGACCCAGGGCGTCTCATGCTGCTTCCCTCTTGCGGCCGCCGAGCATCTCGAGGCCGATCTGCTCCTCGGAGATCTCTCCGGTGTGCTCGCCGACGATCTCTCCCTCGTAGATGACCAGGATGCGGTCGGAGAGCGAGAGGATCTCCTCCAGCTCCAGCGAGATGAGCAAAATCGCGCGGCCCTCGCCGCGTTCTTCGACAAGGCGGCGGTGCAAGTACTCGATCGCTCCTACGTCGAGGCCGCGGGTGGGTTGCGCCGCGATCAGGACCTTCGGATCACGCGCGATCTCGCGCGCGACGACGACCTTCTGCTGGTTGCCGCCCGAGAGGCCGCCGGCGCGTGTCAGCGGCCCGCCCCCGCGAACGTCGAACTCGCGGATGAGCGCGCGCGCGCGCTGAACGAGCCGTTGTGGGAACAGCCATCCCCACCTCGCGGACGGGGGCTCGGCGTAGTCGTGCAGAGCAACGTTCTCGGCAATCGTGAATTCGAGGACGAGGCCGCGTCGCTGGCGGTCCTCGGGGATGTGGCCGACGCCCGCGTCGAGCATCTCGCGTGCGCTCGCATGGCGGAGCTCCCGGCCGGCGACCCGGATCGCCCCACTCTCGATCCTCCGGAGCCCGGCGATTGCGTCGATCAGCTCCGTCTGCCCGTTCCCGTCGACGCCCGCGATCCCGACGATCTCCCCCGCCCGCACGCTGAGCGACACGCCGTTCACCTTCTTGATGCCGCGGTCGTCGAGGACGTGCAGGTCGTCCACCTCGAGCAGCCGGTCGCCCGGCTGCGCCTGCGGCTTGTCGACACGCAGCAGGACCTCCCGGCCGACCATTGCGCGGGCGAGCGACTCCTCGGTCGCTCCCTCCCGCGGAACCGTCTCGATCTTCTTGCCGCGTCGGAGGACGGTGATCCGGTCGGCGATCTCCAGCACCTCGTTCAGCTTGTGGCTGATGAAGATGATCGAGATGCCCTCGCGCTTGAGGGTGCGGAGGATCTCGAACAGGTCGGCGGCCTCCTGCGGCGTCAAGACCGCGGTCGGCTCGTCGAGGATGAGGATCTCCGCGTTGCGGTACAGCGCCTTCATGATCTCGACACGCTGCTGCTGCCCGACGGTGATGCTGTCGATCGTGGCGTGCGGATCGATGGCGAACTTGAAGGCGCTGGCGAGATCGCGAACGCGTCGCTCGGCCGCCCCCTCGTCGAGTAGGACGCCTTCGCGCCTCGGCTCGACGCCGAGGACGATGTTTTCGGCCACGGTCATGACCGGGATGAGCATGAAGTGCTGATGGACCATGCCGATCCCGGCCTCGATCGCGTCCTTCGCGGAGGTGAACTCGACGGGCTTGCCGTTCAGCCGGATCTCGCCGGAGTCCGCCTTGTACAGCCCGTAGAGGATGTTCATCAGCGTCGACTTGCCGGCGCCGTTCTCGCCGAGCAGCGCGTGCACCTCGCCCTTCGCCAGCTCGAAGTCGACGTGGTCGTTGGCCAGGATGCCCGGGAACTCCTTCACGATCCCGCGCAATTCGAGGACTGGCACGTCGTTCACCGCGGTCGATCCTAACCGGGAAACGACGAGGGGCGGGTCTGTGTGCCCGCCCCTCGAAGGTACTGCTCGGATTCTCTAGAGTGCCGCCGGGACCTTCAGCGTGCCCTTGATGATCTTCGCCTTGTAACTGTTCATCAATGCTTTGTAAGCGGCCGGGACGGCGGGATTGATCCGGCCGACTCCCATGCCCTTGTTCTTGAGGTTGAAGAGCAGGTCGGAGCCGCCCTTGAACTTTCCGGCTTCGGCCTGCTGGACCGCCTGGTACACGCCGTTGTCCACGCGCTTCACACCGCTGGTCAACACGCGCTTCGCGTCCTTGTACTGGTCCTTGTCGACGCCGATCCCCCAGATGCCGGCCTCGTCGGCCGCCTTCAAGGTGCCCTGGCCACAGAGGCCCGCGACCTGGAAGAGCACCTGCGCGCCCCGCCCGATCAGGTTCTCGGCCTGCGTCTTGCACTTGTCGATCGCGTTGAAGTCCTGCGAGTAGTTGATCAGGACCTTCGTGCCCGGCACGGCCTTCCTCGCGCAGTAGCGGTAGCCCGCGATCCAGATGTCGACGGGCGGGATCTTGATGCCGCCGACCGCGCCGATGATCTTCTTGCCCGCCTTTGCTGCCATCTTGGCCGCAAGAACGCCGACGAGACACCCGCCTTCGTTCGCCGCATACGTCAAGCCTTCGACATTCTTGTAGAGCGGCTTGAAGTTCTTGTCCCCGAGCGGGGGAACGCCCGCGCCGTAGTCGGTGATCGCGAACTTAATGTCCGGGAACTTCTTCGCGTACGTCGCCACCGTGTTCGCGAGCAGGAAGCCCGCGGCGATGACGAGGTCCGACTTCCCGCGCACCGCCTTGTTGAAGTTCGGTGCGTACTGCGCCGTCGACTTCGACTCCAGCGGCACGATGTCGACGTTCAGCTGGGTCTTCGCCCGCTTCAAGCCGTCGAGCTGCGACTCGTTGAACGACTTGTCGTTGAAGCTGCCGATGTCGCTGATGAGCGCCGCCTTGAACGTTGCCTTTGCCGCGGCTGACCCGGAATCGCTCTTAATGAGCGCACCAC
>WNGA01050647.1_pt1 | contig 10528 bp, 9 predicted proteins | sample 5400061 | NCBI WGS metagenome assembly WNGA01 (sample SAMN13153366, study PRJNA577476) | soil metagenome | isolation source: 100 cm soil or saprolite under grassland replicate 2 | place: USA:California | collected 2016-06-15
CGTTCGGGACGGGCCATCACGGCAGCACCGAGGGGTGCCTCGTCCTCCTCGATGAAGCGCTCGACGATCGCCCGCCCGCCCTCCTGCTCGACATCGGCACGGGCACCGGCATCCTCGCCGTGGCGGCGCTCAAGCTCGGGGTCGAACGCGTGCTGGGTCTCGACATCGACCCCGACGCCATTGCCGCCGCCCGACGAAACGCCGAGCGGAACGACTGTGCCGACCGCCTCGACCTCCTCCTGGCCGGGCCCGAGCTGCTGCAGGACAGGCCGCCGTTCCGGCTCGTCGTGGCCAACATCCTGGCCCACACTCATCTGGCACTGGCGCCCCGCTATGGCCGCCTCGTCGCCCGGGGCGGACGGCTCATCCTTGGCGGCATCCTCGAGCCCGAGGACGGCTTGGTCATCACGGCCCTCGAGCGCAGCGCCTTCTCTCTCGAGCGGCGCCTCGTCATCGAGGGCTGGTCCTCCCTCCTCCTCACCGCGGCCGCGGCGTGAGCCGCTTCCATGTCCGCCCCGAGGCCGTCTCGGGCGGACACGTCGCTTTCGACGCCGCGGAAACCCGCCATCTCACCCGCGTGCTGCGACTGGGCCCAGGGGCGGTGGTCGAAGCGCTCGACGGGGTCGGGGGCGTGCTGAGGGTGCGTATCGAGCGCGTGGGGCCGCGCGGGGCCGAGGGCACCGTGCTCGCGCGCGAGGCGCGCGAGAGCGAATCGCCGTGCCGGCTCGTCCTCGCCCAGGGCATCCCGAAGGGCGACAAGATGGAGAGCATCGTCCGCATGGCGACTGAGCTCGGCGCCGCGCGCATCGTGCCGCTGATCACGGCCCGCACGGTACTCCGGCTCGAGGCCGGGCGCGCGGGACCGCGCCTGACCCGCTGGCAACGCGTGGCGACGGAGGCGGCCAAGCAGAGCGGGCGCGGCATCATCCCCGAGGTCGCCGCGCCCGTAGGCCTCCTCGCGTGGCTCGCCGAGGGCAGGCCGCCTGGAATGCTCGTGTGTCTCTGGGAAGGCGCCCGCGAGCCCCTCGGGCCCCAGCTGCCGCCGGCGCCGTGCGTCGGCGCCACGCTCGTGGTGGGACCCGAGGGCGGTCTTGACGAGGTCGAAGTGGCGGCGCTGCGCCGGGCCGGCGCCCTCGTCGGTGGGCTGGGCCCACGGGTCCTCCGTACCGAAACGGCCGGGCCGGTGGGACTCGCCCTGCTGCAGTCTCGCTACGGAGACCTCGGTCGAGGCCCGGCCTGAGCGGACGCTTCTTTCATTTCGAGACGCAGGGCGGCCGCGGCGTGATTGGCCTGGGCCAGACCGCGGCGGAGGCCTTCGGCCAGGCGGCAACCGGTCTCTTCGCCCTCATGGCGGACCCGGCCGCCGTCGAGGAGCGCGACACACGAGAAGTGCGCGCTCACGGGCGAACGCCGGAATCGCTCTTGCGCGCGTGGCTCTCCGAATGCCTCTACGTCCTCGAGGTCGAGGGCTTCGCGGCGCGGAGGGTCGAGTGGGTGTTCTTCTCGCTCGAGGCCGCTGCCGGCGGCGAGCCGCTCCGGCTTCACGCTCGGCTGCATGGCGAGGAAACCGATCCGGCGCGCCATACCAGCGCGGGTACGATGTCGGGAGTAAGTGCCGAGGGCGCAAGCTTTGGGCAGAGCAGCGGTCTATTCGAGGCTCGCGCTGTCGTGAACGTTTACTAGCACTGTTGTGGAAATGACACAGGGCCAGTCTGCGACCGTGTCCATGACGCACTCAGTCGGGGTCGGCAGCTCGGGCTGCTTCGGCTGGAAGACACATATAAACAAGTACTTTGAATAAGTTTGGCGCTCGTGGCACCCCCTTTGCTCTTACTGCCCCCGGCAGGGATCTCCAGCGGAGCATCAGGCGGACGGTCAGCATTGAGGGCATAGGCTTGCACTCTGGTGAGCCGGTCAGGCTGACTCTCTTCCCCGCCGCAGCCGACACGGGCATCCTCTTCCGCGCCGTCGACGGCACCCTGGTTCCGGCGGACATCGAGCACGTGGTCGACAGCCGTGCCGCGACCACCGTGGGCGCCTTCGGCATCCGCGTGCGGACGATCGAGCACCTCATGGCCGCGGCCGCCGCCCTCGGCATCGATAACCTGGTCGCAGACGTGACGGCCGAGGAGATCCCGGCGCTGGATGGCAGCGCCAAGCCCTTCGTGGACCTCCTGTATTCCGCGGGCGTCGTCACGCTGCCCGTGCCGCGCCGCCCGCTTCTCGTGCACGATCCGGTGCGCGTTGGCGATGGCAACCGGTGGCTCGAGATCGCGCCCGGTGATGGTTTCCGCATCAGCTACACGCTCGACAACCCCCACCCCGTCATCGGCCGGCAGATCGCTTCGCTCGACGTGACGGAAGCCGCCTTCGTGGACGAGCTCGCCGGCGCCCGCACGTACGGCTTCCTGAAGGATGTTCCGACGATGAGAAAGAACGGGCTGGCTCGAGGGGGCTCGCTCGACAATGCCGTGGTCGTGGGCAAGCGCTCCGTGCTGAACGACAGCCTTCGCTACGAAGACGAGTTCGTCCGCCACAAGATGCTCGACCTTGTGGGCGACCTCTGGCTTCTGGGCCGGCCGCTCTGCGGACATGTGACCGGCAGAAACGCGAGCCACGCGCTCAACCACGAGCTGGCCGCTGCCGTGAAACGGGCCTTCGCCGCCGAGCGCCGGCAGCGCGCGGCGCGCCCCCAGGCCCATCCGGTCGGGGCCTTCGTGCCCGGCGCCTCGTCCCGGCCCGGCATCGCCGCCCTGTAGCCTCAGCCCCGCAACCCTGCCAGAATCCCCTGGACTTCTCGGCCTTCCCGGCCGGAGCGGACGATATAATGGCGTGTCCAGCCCATGGGGGTATCCCGCATCCTGACCCGCTCGCCGAGCCCGCTGGTGATCGTCCTGATCGCCCTGCTCCTGCTCTGCCTGCCAACCGTCCCGACCCAGGCCCAGAGCGAGCTCCGGATCAGCAACCTCTCGGTCTTCCTGAACGACTTCGACGTCACGGTCCAGGGGGTCCTGCTGGGCGCCGTGCCTCCCGACCTGCACGAGAGCCTCCACAGCGGTGTGCCCGTGCACGTGCGCTTCATCGTCGAGCTCTGGCAGCAGCGCTTCCGCAACCGGCTGATCCAGTCGCGCGCGGTCGAGCGCCAGCGGACCTACAACCCCGCCACCAAGGAGTACAAGGTCGGCTCGATAGGCGGCGAGGAGCGCGAGCCTTTCGTGACGAAGCAGCTGCGCGAGGCCCAGCGCGTGCTCTCGGAGCTGCGCGTGGGCAAGCTCGCCCCGGACTCGGCGCTCGACCCGCGGGAGCTCTACTTCGTGCGCGTCCGCGCGGACGTCTCGCTCAACGGCATCAACTCCTGGATCGCGCGCTACAGCGGCGAGGCGGCCGAGACCGACTGGGTGCAGTCGCCGCTGCTGACCCCGACGAGACGCCAGTGAGTCCCCTGACTCCGGCCGACCCCATCGAGTTGCGCGGCAAGCGGCGCCGCAACCTGCTGATGGTCCTGGCGGCCCTGGGACTCCTGGGGGCGGCCTGGTGGGGCTTCCGGGTCTGGATCCACTCGCCGCAGGTCCCGCTCGCCTCGAACCTGGCCGTCTTCGCGCTCTTCAACCTGAACCTGATCGTCTTCCTGCTATTGGTCGTCCTGCTCTTCCGCAACCTCGTCAAGCTCGCCTTCGAGCGGCGCCAGAAAGTGCTGGGCGCTCGCTTCAAGGCCAAGCTCGTCCTGGCCTTTCTCTCGCTCGCCCTCACGCCGGCCATCCTGATCTTCATCATCGCCTCGAACTTCATCAACACGTCCATCGAGGGCTGGTTCAAACCGCAGGTGGAGCGTCCGCTCGACCAGGCGCTCGAGGTCGCGCAGACGTACTACCAGGGCCAGGAGGCCATGGCGCTCCGTCACGCCCGCTACATGGCCGACGTCCTCTCGCGCGAGGGGTTCATGACGCCCGCCCAGCGGCCGGTGCTCACGACCTACCTCAGCGGCCAGCAGGAGCGTCTCGGGCTCGCGGCCGTCACGGTCTTCAACCGAGGCGGCGCGCCGGTCGTGCACGCGAAGGACCCGGCGCTGGCCGCCGTGCCGACGCGCCGCTGTCGGGACAGGAAGTGACAACGGTCCACGAGCTCGACCAGGGCGACATGATCCAGGCGATCGTGCCGATCCGTGGCGAGAAGGCCGTGGTCGGCGCCCTCGTGGTGGGCAGCTACGTGCCCCAGCGCCTCGAGACGCGGCTGCGCGGCATCAGCCAGTCCTTCCAGGAGTACAAGCAGCTCAAGCTCCTCAGGCAGCCGCTCAAGGGCATCTACATCCTGCTCTTCCTCCTGATGACGCTCGTGATCGTCTTTTCGGCGACGTGGTTCGGCCTCTACCTCGCCCGTGGCATCACGGAGCCCGTGCAGATGCTGGCCGAGGGCACGCGCGCCGTGGCGGCGGGCAACCTCGACTACAAGGTCGAGGTGCGGGCCGACGACGAGATCGGGATCCTGGTCGACTCCTTCAACCGGATGACCGGCGACCTCGGCTCGTCGCAGAAGAAGCTCCAGGAGACGTACCGTGACCTGCAGGCCAAGCACGAGGAGGTGGAGCAGCGGCGCCGCTACACGGAGACCGTGCTCGAGGCGGTCGCGACGGGGGTGCTCTCCGGCGCCGCCGAGCGCATGCTGGGCCTGGTCGCCGCCCAAGCCCACGGGCAGCCGGCCGGGGCGGTGCTCCGCCCGCCCATCCATTCGGAGATCTCTGCCCTCGTGCAGCGGATGAACCGGCTGCGCGAGGGCACGCTCGATCGCGAAGTCCACCTCCGCCGCGACGGGCATGCGACGACGCTGCTCGCCTCGGCGACAGCGCTCAAGGGGCCGGAGGGGCAGTACCTGGGCATGGTGCTGGTCTTCGACGACCTGACCGAGCTCCTCAAGGCCCAGCGCCTGGCCGCCTGGCGCGAGGTCGCCCAGCGGCCGGTGCTCACGACCTACCTCAGCGGCCAGCAGGAGCGTCTCGGGCTCGCGGCCGTCACGGTCTTCAACCGAGGCGGCGCGCCGGTCGTGCACGCGAAGGACCCGGCGCTGGCCGCCGTGCCGACGCGCGACATGCCGCACGTCGACGTGGATCCCGACCAGATCAAGCGGGCCGTCCTCAACCTCGTGGACAATGCGGTGGAGGCCGTGGGCGGCACGGGCCAGGTCCTGGTGGAGACGACGTGGTTGCCCGAGAGTCGACGCGTCCGCATCGTGGTCGCCGACGACGGCCCCGGCATTCCCGCCGAGGACAAGGAGCGGCTCTTCCTCCCCTACTTCTCGACCAAGGCCAATGGCACGGGCCTGGGCCTGCCCATCGTCCACCAGATCGTCACCGACCACGGCGGCACGATCTGGGCCGAGGACGCGGTGCCCCAGGGGACCCGATTCGTCCTCGAGCTGCCCGTGGGCCGGCTGGCCGTGCCGGCCGCCGAAGCGGCCAAACCGGTGGCCACAGCCTAGATGGCGGGCGAGCACATCCTGATCGTGGACGACGAGCCCTCCATCCGGACCTCCCTGCGCGGGGTGCTGGAGGACGAAGGCTATCGCGTGACAGTGGTCGGCTCGGCCGAGGAAGCGCTCGCACGCCTGGCCGACGAGGCGCCGGACATGGTGTTCCTCGACATCTGGATGCCGCGCATGGACGGCCTCGAGGCGCTGGCCGAGATCAAGCAGCGGCGGCCGGAGACCGCCGTGGTCATGATCTCGGGTCACGGCACCATCGAGACGGCCGTCAAGGCAACCAAGCTCGGCGCCTATGACTTCATCGAGAAGCCGCTCTCGCTCGAGAAGACGCTCCTGGTCGTGACGCGCACGCTCGAGCACGCGCAGCTCGCGCAGGAGCACCGGCAGCTGCTCCTGCGCGTCGAGCGCGGCCAGGAAATCGTCGGGCGCACCGCGGTCGTCGAGGAGCTGCGCCAGCAGATCATGATCGCGGCGCCCACCAACGGCCGCGTGCTGATCCACGGCGAGAACGGCTCGGGCAAGGAGCTCGTCGCGCGGGCCGTCCATGCCCACTCCACCCGGGCCGAGGGCCCCTTCGTCGAGGTCAACTGCGCCGCCATCCCGGAGGAGCTCATCGAATCCGAGCTCTTCGGCCACGAGCGCGGCGCCTTCACTGGCGCGGTCGCGCGGCGCCGCGGCAAGTTCGAGCTGGCCGACGGCGGCACGCTCTTCCTCGACGAGATCGGCGACATGAGCCTCAAGACCCAGGCCAAGGTCCTGCGGGTCCTCGAGGAGCAGACCTTCGAGCGCGTGGGCGGCAAGGAGACGATCCGCGTGGACGTGCGCGTGATCGCCGCGTCGAACCAGAACCTCCAGGAGCAAATCGCCGCCGGACGCTTCCGCGAGGACCTCTTTTACCGGCTGAGCGTCATCCCGATCGAGGTGCCCCCGCTGCGCAAACGCAAGGAGGACATCCCGGTGCTCGTGGAGCACTTCATCGCGCTCTTCTCCGCCGAGAACGGCAGACGGCCCAAGACCATCTCGGTCGAGGCGCTGGCGTACTTCCTGGCCTACGAGTGGCCGGGCAATGTGCGCGAGCTCCGGAACATGGTCGAGCGACTCGTCATCATGGCGCCGCGCGACGTCATCGGCCCCGAGGACCTGCCGCCCCCTCTCCGCAGCCGCGAGGCGAGCGCGAGCGCGGACCCGCAGCGGGACAGGACGCTCAAGGAGGCCCGCGAGAGCTTCGAGCGGGCCTACATCCTGGGCGAGTTGCGCTCGCACGAATGGAACATGACGCGCACCGCCGAGAAGCTCGGCATCGAGCGCAGCCATCTCTACCGCAAGCTGAAGGCCTACGGGATCACGCCGCCGAAGCCGTGACGCTTCCCCTCCCCTCTGGGAGAGGGGAGGGTGGGGCGCCGTTTCCTTCCGAGAGGTTTCGTGATACCTACGCGCCAGTGCCGTCGTGCAACAGCCGGGCACATCGTGAGTCGGTTTCCACGCGGGCCCAGACCCGCCAAGGAGGTTTGGCATGCGACGCTTCGCCGTGATGCTCTCGACCCTGCTGGCCCTGGTGCAGGGCGCGGTGGACCCGGCGCTGGCCCAGTCCAAGGAGCCCGTCAAGATCGGGCTCTCGGCGGCGGTCTCCGGCGGCTCGGCCGCCTCGGGCGAGGCCATCAAGCGCGGCCTGCAGATCGCCATCGACGAGATCAATGGCAAGGGCGGCGTCCTCGGCGGCCGCAAGCTCGAGCTCGTCGTCCGCGACGACGAGGGCAATCCGCAGAAGGGCGTCACGATCGCGCGCGAGCTCGTCGAGCGCGAGAAGGTCGTGGCGGTCTTCGGGGGGCTGCACACGACGGTGGCCCTGGCGCAGGTGCCCGTGTGGCACGAGCTCAAGGTGCCCTACATGGGCGCCTGGGCGGCCGGCACCAATATCACGCGCAACGGCCAGAGCCCCAACTACGTCTTCCGCGTCTCGGCCAATGACGACTACGTCGACCGGTTCCTCTCGCGTTACGCCACCGAGGTGCTGAAGAAGAGCAAGCCGGGCCTCCTGCTCGAGAACACGCCGTGGGGGCAGTCCAACGAGACGGGCCTGACGAAGTGGTTCGGCGAGAAGGGCATCAAGGCCGTGGGCGTCGAGCGATTCAACTGGAACGACCCCGACATGAGCCCGCAGCTGCTCCGGCTCAAGAGCGCGGGCGCCGATCACATCGTGCTCGTCGCCAATGCGCCGGAGGGCGCGCAGGTGCTGCGCTCCCGGGCCAAGCTCGGCTGGGAGACGGCCATGATCTCCCACTGGGGCATCTCGGGCGGCCGCTTCGCCGAGCTGACCGGCGACCTTTCCGACGGGGTGACGTTCCTGCAGACCTACACCTTCTTCGGGAAGCAGAACGAGCGCGGCCAGTACGTCCTGCGCGTGCTCCGCGAGAAGTACGGCATCAAGGAGCCCGGCGACGTGATCGCCCCGGTCGGCACGGCCAACGCCTACGACGGGCTGCACCTGGTCGCACAGGCCATTGAGCAGGCCGCCTCCACCGACGGAGCGAAGATGCGCGACGCGCTCGAGAACCTCAACGGCGAGTACAAGGGGCTCATCAAGACCTACAGGCGGCCCTTCACGGGCGAGCAACACGACGCGCTGACTGACGCGGACTACGTCATGGTCGTCTGGAAGGGCGGCAAGATCGTTCCTGTCACAACCAAGTAGTGCGCGGACACACGTCGCGGGCCGGACCGCGGACGCGGCGAGCCCATCGAGGGCGAGCCGAGACGCAAAACTGGGGGAGTGCGGGGGCCATTCGAGGCCCCCGCTCCATTGACAACCCCACAGAGATCTACCTCGCGCGCATGATGCGGATGCGGCGAGCCCGTCTGGGGCGAGCCGAGGCGCAAAACTGGGGGAGTGCGGGGGCCATTCGAGGCCCCCGCTCCCAATGACACTCCAGCTCATCGTCACCGGCCTGGCCCTGGGGAGCATGTACGGGCTGGTCGCTCTCGGGTATCACATCACCTGGGCGACCAGCCGGACCATGAACTTCTCCCAGGGCCACGCCGTGATGGCGGGCGCCGTCGTCGCCTACGCGGCCTTCGTCGCGCTGGGTCTCCCCTTCGCCCTGGCCCTGCCGGTCACGCTGGTGGCCCTTGCCGGCTTCGGCGCCATCGTGGAGCGCGTGGCCGTGCGGCCCTTCTTCCTCCGGGCCTCGCCCGCCTGGCTGCTGGCGACCATCGCCGTCGGCATCATCGCCGAGAACGTGGCGATGCTCACCTTCGGCAAGGAAGCCCGCGCCTTCCCCTCGGCGCTCATGCGGAGACCCATCATGGTCGGCTCGGCCGGCTTCTATCCGCAGGAGCTCCTGGTGCCGCTGGTGGGCCTCCTGCTCATGGGGCTGGTCCAGCTCTTCTATCACCGGACTCCCTATGGCAAGCAGCTCAAGGCCGTGGCCTGGAACCCCGAGGCGGCCGGGCTCATGGGCATCAACATTCCGCGCGCCGTCATGACCTCCTACGCGCTCTCCGCGCTCCTGGCGGGGATCGCCGGCGTCCTCCTGGCGCCGCTTCTCAACGTGGCGCCGCAGATGGGCACCATCATCGGGCTCAAGGCCTTCGCCGTGGCCATCATCGGCGGCCTCACCTCGGCGCCGGGTATCATCCTGGCGGGCCTGGGCTACGGCCTCGTCGAGGCCTTCACCGCCGGCTACGTCTCCACGCGCGCGCGGGAGATCGTGGGATTCGGCCTCGTGATCGCGGTCCTGATCGTCCGGCCGTGGGGTCTGCTCGGCGAGAAGCCGTCGAGGCGAGTCTGATGGACCGCATCGGCTGGGTCACGCTCGCGGCAGCCACGGCGGCGGTCCCCTTTCTCACGTCCAATACCTACTACCTCTACGTCGCGATCAGCGTGGGCCTGCTGACCATCGTCACGGCGGGGCTCAATGTCCTGGTGGGCTTCACCGGCCAGACTTCGCTCGGCCACGCCGGCCTCTACGCCTTCGGCGCCTACACCGCGGCGCTCTGCGCGACGCGCGCGGGGCTCGACGAATGGCTCGCGATCGCGATGGCCATCGTCGTCACCTCCATCGTGGGCGCCGCGGTCGCCGGCGCGGCGCTGCGCGTCTCCGGACCCTACCTCGCCATGGTCACCATCGCCTTCGGCTTGATCGTCGAGGGCGTGCTCATCGAGTGGGGCTCGGTGACCGGCGGGCCGGGCGGCATCTTCAATATTCCCAAGCCCGCGCTCCGCAGCCACTACTGGACCGTGATGATCGCGGCCGCGCTGGCCCTCTGGCTGACGGCCAACCTCCGGCGCTCGGCCTGGGGCCGCGCGTTCCTCGCCGTCAAGGAGAGCGAGATCGCCGCGGAGTCGCTGGGACTGTCCTCCTATTACGTCCGCATCGTCGCATTCACCGTGTCCGCGGCATTCGCCGGCGCCGCGGGGGCGCTCTACACCTTTCTCAATGGCTACATCTCGCCCGACAGCTTCACCCTCCAGACCTCCATCCTGTTTCTCCTGGCGCTCCTCTTCGGCGGGCTGGGCCGGATCGCGGGTCCTGTCATCGGTAGCCTCGCGCTGACGCTGCTGCCCGAGCTGCTCACCCGGCTCATCGACTACCGCCTCATCCTCTACGGCACCCTCCTGCTGATCTCGATCTACTGGCTCCCCGAGGGCGTGGTAGGCGCCCTGTCGCGCGGGCGGCGAGCGCGGGCGGCCTCTCCCCCTGCCCTCTCACCGGAAGGGACAGGGGAAGTGACGAGGGAAGAGGAATTCCGGAACCCTCTCCCCCACCGGAGCAGTGGGCAGCGAGAGGGGGTCTTGCTCACTGCCGAGAGCGTGACGCTCTCCTTCGGCGGCGTGGCCGCTCTCGCCGAGGTGAGGCTCGCGGTGTACCGCGGAAGCATTCACGCCGTGATCGGGCCCAACGGCGCGGGGAAGACGACGCTCCTCAACGTGCTCTCCGGCTATTACGCGCCGGACAGGGGAAGGCTCGTGCTGGAGGGCCGGCCCGCGGACGGGCTTCAGCCCTATGCCGTCGCGCGGCGTGGGGTCGCGCGGACCTTCCAGACGGCGCAGGTC
>WNGA01013338.1_pt1 | contig 10526 bp, 12 predicted proteins | sample 5400061 | NCBI WGS metagenome assembly WNGA01 (sample SAMN13153366, study PRJNA577476) | soil metagenome | isolation source: 100 cm soil or saprolite under grassland replicate 2 | place: USA:California | collected 2016-06-15
CTTCGGCGCCCGCTACCTGGTCTCCGAGCTCGCCATGAGCGTGCTGGGGTTCGGCATCGTCATCTACACCAACGACTTCTGGCGCGAGCATATGTCGCTCGGGATCGGGCTGCTGATCGGCATGTTCGCGGTCAGCCTGTACGTCCTGTCGCTGGTGAGGCGCATGTTCGACGCGCTCGCCCGGGCGGAGGCGGCGAACCTCGCGAAGCGCCGCTTCATCTCGATGGTCAGCCACGAGCTGCGCACGCCCCTGAACGCCATCGTCGGCATGGCGGACCTGCTGCGCGACACCTCGCTCAGCCGCGAGCAGGCCGACATGCTGCAGACGCTGCGCAGCTCCTCGAACGTCATGCTCGGCCTGGTCGAGGACGTGCTCGACTTCTCCAAGATCGAGGCCGGCAAGGTAGTGCTGGAGAAGACCGACTTCGACCTGCACGCGCTCGTCAACAGCACCTGCCGCATCGTCGCCGCGCAGGCGGCGGCGAAGGGCCTCGAATTCGCGGTCTCGATCATGCCGGAGGTGCCGCCGGGGGTGCGCGGCGACCCGCATCACTTGCGCCAGGTGCTTATCAACCTCGCGGGCAACGCCGTGAAGTTCACCGAGCGCGGCAGCGTCACGGTGCATGTCTCGGCGCAGACGGAATCCGAGGCCGGCGTTAGGCTCAAGTTCTCCATCCGTGACACCGGAATCGGCATCGCTCCGGAGGCGCAGGCGCGCGTCTTCGAGAGCTTCACGCAAGCCGACCAGTCGACCACCCGGCGCTTCGGCGGCACCGGCCTGGGCACGACCATCGCCAAGCAGCTCGTCGAGCTGATGAGCGGCAGGATCGGCCTGGAAAGCGCGGTCGGGCTGGGCAGCACCTTCTGGCTCGAGGTCGACCTGGAAAAGCAGCCCGAGCGCGCGGAGGCGGGGAGCGGCGAGCTGGCGCAGGCGCGGGTCCTGGTGGTCGGCTTCCCGCAGGGCGAGCGCGAGCCGCTCGAGCAGGCCTTGGCCGGCTGGGGGGCGACGCCGATCGCGGTGCCGGGAATCGAGGAAGGCGTCGCGCGCCTGGTGTCCGAGATCAGCCTGGCGAAGCCCTATCACAGCGCGCTCATCTACGCGACCGGCGAGGACCTGAAGGTCGCGCAGCGCTTTCGCCGCGCCGCGCCGAATCCGGCACCGCCCACGATCCTCGCGGTGCCGCGCGAGGCGGACGTGCAGCGCTTCGACGCGCTCACCTCGGGCTTTGCCGCGATCCTCGAGCTGCCGTTCGACAAGCGGCGCCTGTTCAACGTCCTGCACTCGGTCTCGGCGGGCGAGGAGATCCGCGAAGGCGTGGTGCGGCTGCAGGACTATGCGCGCCGCGGCGAGACGGCGAAAAAGCTGCGGGTGCTGGTAGCGGACGACAACCCCACCAACCGTGAAGTGATCGGCAAGATCCTCGAGCGCGGCGGCCACGCGGTGACCTTGGTCAACGACGGCGAGCAGGCGCTCGATGCGCTCGAGCGGGAGCCGTTCGACACGGTGCTCCTGGATCGCAACATGCCAGGCATCGGCGGCGTCGAGGCGCTGCAGGCGCTGCGGCTCATGACCCGCGGCCGCGAGCGGCTCCCGGTGATCATGCTATCGGCCGATGCCACGCCCGAAGCGAAGCGCGAGGCGCTGGAGGCGGGCGCAGACGCCTTCCTGCCGAAGCCGATCGAGGCGCTGAAGCTGCTGGAAGAGATCCAGGCGCTTTCCGCAGCGGTCGCGCCGGACAAGGCGCGCCGCGCGGAGCCCACCGCGGTGCCGCGGCCGGTCAAGGTCGCCGAAGTGGTCCCGGTGCTCAATATCGAGACCCTCGAGCATCTCAAGGAACTCGGGTCTTCCGCGGGCTTCATCGAAAAGCTCACCGGGATATTCATCGCGGACAATTCGGCGCTCCTCGTGCGCATCGAGCACGCGCTCGCCGGGCGCAATTACCACGAGTTCCGTTCCTTGCTGCACGCAATGAAGGGCTCATCGGCGAGCATGGGCACCGATCGCCTGACCCGCCTGTGCGGCAGCCTGGGCGCGCTGTCCGACCCTCAATTGCGCCTGCGAGCGCCAGGGCTGCTGCGCACGCTCACGGACGAGCTCGATGTCGCGCGCGCGCAGCTGGAGCGCTACTTGCAAGACAGGCGGACTTCGGCCGGCTAGCGGGTTGGCGCGCGGGTTTTCCGAGTCGAGAAGGCAGCTTCGGCTGCGCGCCCCGGATGGCTACGAGCTGGGCGCGTTGTTTTACGCCGCGCTCAGGCCACGCGGTCCGCGCCGCGTTGCGGTGCTGCACGGCGGCGCCGGCATCCCGGCGCTGCGTTACCAGCGTTTCGCGCGCTTTCTCGCGGAATGGGGAATTCCGGTCCTGACCTACGACTACCGCGGCATCGGGCTGTCGCGGCCGCCGGCGCTACGCGGCTTCCAGGCGACGATCGACGACTGGGCGGAATACGATAGCGCCGCGGCGATCGGGTGGCTGCGCGAGCGTTTTCCGCATGACGAGATACTGGGAATCTCGCATTCGATCGGCGCGCTGCCGCTCGGCGGAGCGCCCAACGCCGCGGAACAGGCGCGGGTGATTCTGATCTGCCCCCACACCGGCTACTACGGAGACTACCGCGCTCTCTACCGGCTGCCGATGGCCGTCGCATGGCATGGGCTGATGCCGGCCGTCACCCGGCTGCTGGGCTACTTTCCCGCCCGCCGGCTGGGATTGGGCGATGACATTCCGGCGGGGGTCGCCTTGCAGTGGGCCGAGCGCCGCGCCGCGGAGCTGCGGCCGAGTGGAGCCGAGCCTGCGCACGAGCGTACGCGACGGCTGCTCGACCAATGCGCATCGCTTGAGCGCCCGGCGCTGGCGATCTCCGTCAGCGACGATTCCTTCGCCACCGTGGCAGGGGCGAGGCGGCTGCTGTCGTACTTCCCTCGGCTGCGATTGCTGCAGCATACGGTGCTCACTCCCGCCGATGCGGGCGAACGCCGCATCGGCCATTTCGGCTTCTTCCGGCGCCCCGTAGGTGCGGCGCTGTGGCCGCGCCTGCTGGCGCAGCTCGAGCCGAAGCCGGACTAGGAGCGAATCAGACCGCCAAGGCCACTGGCTCGGCCTGGCGCGGCGCGAGCTCGGCGTCGACGAAGGATTCCGATTCCATGCGACGCATCTGCGCGCGCGCAAGCCGGTTCATCATCTTCAGCTCGCGCTCGCCCAGCCGCAGCGCCGCGTCGACCCACAGCCCGACAATACCGTCGAGCTCCTCGCGCGTCACCGGGTGAACGAACTGCCGCGCGCGGAACACCGCCTGCACGCCGTTGCGGCGCTTCGCATTGCGCGCGATCCATTCGCGCACCGCGGTTTCGCCTTCCCCTTCCTTGGCAAGCACGTCCACCACCCCCATATCGAGCAGCTTGTACGCGGGCAGCACCTGGCCCGAGAGGATCAATTCCTCGGCGGCGCGTATTCCGATGCGGCGCGACAGCAGGCTGCAGGCGCCCATCCCCGGGAAGAGGTTGAACAGGATCTCCGGGAAGCCCAGCCGCGCGGTCTCCTCTGCGACGATGAGGTCGGAGGCGAGCGCGCACTCGAAGCCGCCGCCAAGCGCGTCGCCCTGCACCAGGCAGATCTTGGTGAGCGTCGGGCTGAAGAAGCTCTGGGTGCGCGGGTACATGTTGTCGATGCACAGCTTCGCATACTGCGCGAGCGCCTCGCGATCGCCCGTCTTGATCAGCAGCGAGAACAACGCCAAGTCTCCGCCGAGGTTGAATACGCCGGGCACCCGCGAGGCAGTCACGTACTGCTGCACCGCGTGCAGCATGCCGTCGAACTCGACATGGCCCTGGTTCGCCACCAGTTGTCGATCGTGCTCGAGGATGTCCTTCAGCAGGCCCAGGCTGTAGCAGGGCGCGCCTTCCTTCGGGTTGAAATAGCCCCAGACCGTTCCGGTAGCTGGCTCGAACTGCGTTTCGTATTGCGAATTGGCCCTGCCGTAAGGCACGCAGAGACCTACAGCGTCGTACATGTTGCTCATTTGCGCTCTCCCAGTAATGCCCCTTGGCGGGGCGTCATCGCCTTGGCGCCTGTACGGCAAGAGCCGAGCCTGCGCCACCCGGCTCGATTAGGCGCCTCGCGGAAGCGGAAGCGCAATCAGGGCTTCCCCTATGTCGTCGCCTTGTTGCCCCACCGGCACATCGGTTAAATTAGGGTTGGGGGGGCGCATGTACGCCATTGTCTACAAATCCGACGGATTCCCGATCTGCCGCCAGGTGGCCGGCGTGAGCCCTGATCCGGTCGTCACCTGGAACAACGAAGCCGCCGCCAAGGCGTTCATCTCGTCGAAGGGGAAAGATGCGGAATTCCAGCCCTTGCAGCTCACCGACGAGGCGATGGACAAGCTCGCCAAGATCATCGGCTTCCCGATCGAGACGATGACCTTCGAGCCCTACCCGGGCTAGAACTCGAGGCTGTCAATCAGGCGTGTCGTCCCGAGCCGCGCCGCGGCGACGACTACCCGCTCCCGGTCGTCCGATTGCGGCAGTGCAAGATCGCCCCGCCGTCGCACCTCCAGATAGTCCGGCCGCCAGCCCGCCGCCGCCAGATTTTGCATGGCTTTTTCCGCAGGAATCCTTCCTGATGCCACGTCCTGAAGGCCGCGGTAAAGCCGCGGCGCCTCGGCGCGCTCGGTGGCCGAGAGGTAGCTGTTTCGCGAGCTCATGGCGAGGCCGTCCGGCTCACGCACCGTTTCACCGGCGACAATCTCGACGGGCAGGTTGAACTCGCGCGCCATGCCACGCACCAGCACGAGCTGCTGGTAATCCTTCTTGCCGAACCGGCGGCGGTTGGACGAGATAGGCCTGGGGCTGCGGATAGAGCGCCTTCTCATCGGGGGCGAAAAGCAGCTCTACGCCTTCCGCTTCAAGCAGGGCGCAATCACGTTCGAAAGTGCGCGGATAGCGCTCGAAGTCCTCGCCGGGCAGGAACTGCAGCCGGTTGACGAAGATGCTCACCGCCACGGCGCGGGCCTGGAGGCGCGCCAGGCGGACGAGCGAAAGATGCCCGGCGTGCAGATTGCCCATGGTGGGCACCAACGCCGGCGGCGAGGCGGCGGCCAGCGCACGGCGCAGCGAACCGACCTCGGCTACGATCCGCATCAGCCGAGGTTGAAGAATTCGCGCCGGCTCTTCATGCTGCGCAGCCGCGTGACGAGCAGCTCGAAATCGTCGTCGCGTTCCACGAAGTTGAGATTCTCTGAGTTAACGATCAGCAGCGGCGCCGCGTCGTAATGATAAAAGAAGCGCGCATAGCTTTCGGCGAGCAGCGCCAGATACTCCTCGCTGATGCCGCGCTCGTAGCCGGCAGCGCGCCGCCGCACCCGCTCCACCAGGATCGCCGGCTGCGCCTGCAGGTAAACCACCAGATCCGGCGCCGGAGAGCGCGGCCGCAGGGCGTCGTAGATCTTCTGGTAGAGCGCGAGCTCGTCGGCCGAGAGCGTGATGCGCGCGAACAGCGGGTCCTTGTCGAGCAGGAAGTCCGCGATCGCCGGCCGCGCAAACAGATCGAGCTGCGCCAGCGGCTCGAGCAGCCGGGCGCGCTGGAACAGGAAGAAAAGCTGCGCCGGCAGCGCGTAACGCGGCATATCGTCGTAGAAGCGCGCGAGAAACGGATTCTCCTGCGGCTGCTCGAGCAGAAGATCCGCCGAGAGCCCCGCGGCGAGGCGCCGCGCGAGGCTCGTCTTGCCGGCGCCGATCGGCCCTTCCACCACCAGGTAGCGGAACTTATCCAACGATTTTTTCGACCGATTGACCGGCGCATGCATCGAGCCGCGCTTGCGCAGCGCCGATGCCGGGGATCTCGACCGCGGGAGCGATCTCGAGCAGCGGCTTCAGCACGAAACAGCGCTGGTGCATGCGCGGATGAGGCAGCGCCAGTTCCGGGCGGCGCACGACGGCTTGCCCGTGGAGCAGCAGGTCCAGGTCCAGGGTGCGCGGGGCGTTTGCAAAGCTTCTGCGGCGCCCGTGGCGCGCCTCGATCGCCTGCAGCTCCCGCAGCAACTCCAGGGGCTCGAGAGAGGTTTCCAACGCCGCCACCGCATTGAAGAACTCGGGCTGGTCGGCGTAGCCAACGGGCTGCGAGCGATACAGGGACGATCTTGCCGCCAGGCTCGTTTGCCGGATTCGGCCCAGCTCCTCGAACGCGGATTCGACCTGCTTGGCGGGCTCGCCGAGGTTCGAGCCGATACCCACGTACGCGAGGGTCACGCAGGCTGGGGCGCGGGGGCGGCCGGCCGCTTCTTGCGCCGCCGCCGGCGCCGCTTGCGCGGGCCGGTATCGGGCAGCAGCATCGCCTTGCGCGTCTCGGCGTCCGCGCTCTGGAATCCACGCCACCATGCCTCGATCTCGGCGGGCACCTCGCCGCTTGCCGCGCGCAGCGCCAGGAAGTCATAGGCCATGCGAAAGCGCGCGGCCTCCAGCAGCCGGTACGCGCGGCTCCCCGAGCGCTGCTCGAAGCGCGGCTGCATCGCCCAGACCTCGCGCATGGTGGCGGTGAGCTTGCGGGTAATCGCGAGCTTCGCGCTCTGCGTGTCGAGCACCTCGTCCATTGCGCTCTCGAGCGCCGGGATGCTGCGCTCGCCGCGTCCCTGCCGCAGCTTCCACGCCGCGAGCACCTCGTGCCACAGCAGCGCGGCGAACAGGAACGCCGGCGACACGGGACGCTCGGCGCGCACGCGCTCGTCGGTCTGCGCGAGCGCCAGCGTGACGAAGCGCTCGCCGAGCGGCTGCTCCAGAATCACGTCGAGCAGCGGCAGCAGCCCCTGGTGCAGCCCGACTTCGCGCAGCTGCCTCAGGCAGGCGCTTGCATGCCCCGAGAGCAACAGCTTCAGCATCTCGTCGAACAGACGCGCGGGCGGCACGCGCTCCATCAGCGGCGCCATGCTGCGGATCGGCTCGCGCGTCGCCGCGTCGAGAGTCAGCCCGAGCTTCGCGGCGAGCCGCACCGCGCGCAGCATCCTCACCGGGTCCTCGCGGTAGCGCGTCTCGGCATCGCCGATCACGCGCAGCACGCGCTTTCTCAGGTCGGCGAGCCCGCCGTGAAAATCGATCACCTCTTCCGTGACGGGATCGAAATACAGCGCGTTCACCGTGAAGTCGCGCCGGCGCGCGTCTTCGGCCTGGGTGCCGAACACGTTGTCGCGCAGCACGCGTCCATGCTCGTCCTTTTCCGCGGTTTCCGGGTCGGCAGCGCGGAAGGTGGACACCTCGACGGTCTCGGGTCCGAGCATCACGTGCACCAGGCGAAAGCGCCTGCCGATCACCAGCGCACGCCGGAACAGCGGCTTCACCTGCTCCGGGCGGGCGTCGGTGGCGACATCGAAGTCCTTCGGCGCGATGCCGAGGAGCAGATCGCGCACGGCGCCGCCGACCACGTAGCCGCTGAAACCCGCCTCGCGCAGCGCGCTGCAGACCTTCGCGGCGGCCGGGCTGATGGCCTCGCGCGACACGCCGTGCCTTTCGCGCGGCACCCGCTGCATGGCGTCCGAGGGCAGACCGAGAACGCGGCGGATGAACCTCTTGATCATCGAGGGCCGGAATTCTACCGGCGCAGCGAAATCACTGCCCAGCCGCGGCGCCGGGCTTCGGCGGCCAATCGTGCGTCGGGATCGACCGCCACCGGCCGCGTGACGCGCTCGAGCAGCGGAAGATCGTTGTGCGAGTCGCTGTAGAACGTGCTCTCGGCGAAATCCGCGAGGCCACGGCCAAGTCCGGCGAGCCATTCCTCGAGCCGGCGCAGCTTGCCGTCGCGAAAGCAGGGCGTTCCGGCGACCCGGCCGGTAAAGCGCCCGTGGCGCGACTCGGGCTCGGTGGCAATCAGGTGCTCGAGGCCGAACTCGCGCGCGATCGGAGCAGTCACGAAGCTGTTGGTCGCGGTGATGATCGCGCACAGGTCACCGGCCTCCCGGTGCGCGCGCACCAGCGCGCGTGCCTGCGGCGCGATCATCGGCACGATGCGCGCTGCCATGAACTCGGCGTGCCAGCCCGCGAGCTCTTCACGCGTATGCTCGGCAAGCGGGCGCAGCGCGAAGCCCAGGTACTCGTGGATGTCGAGCCTGCCAGCCGCGTATTGGTCGAAATAGGCGCGGTTTTGCGCCTCGTAGGATGCGCGCTCGAGGATGCCGCGGTCGACGAGGAACTGGCCCCACTCGTAGTCGCTGTCGCCGGCGAGCAGGGTGTTATCGAGGTCGAAAAGGGCCAGGCGCATGGCGCGCCCGATTCTACCGACCGCGGCTGCCGTTACGCCCCTAACTGCCGAACCGGCCGCTCAGAACCTGCGCTGCACGCCGATGCGCAAATCCTGCATGCGCAGGCCGCTTGGCTCGCGCGACATCTCGGCGTTCAGCGCCCAGTCCGGCGACAGCCAGTAGCGGCCGATGACCGACAGCTGCCGTTCCTGCTCGAGGTCCCTGCTGTTGGCGAGCGCCATGCCGAGGCTGGCGCGCCCGCCGAAGGAATATGACCAGTTCATGCGCGCGCCCGGCGTGAAGCCGCCGTCGCGCCACTGGTACTGGGCGAAGCCGAAGTGATCGTAATCGGGCGCCAGCCAGCCGCGCGCGAATGAAGGATCGAGGCCGGACTCGCCGCGCTGCGGCAGGCGCAGCCCCGACTGCGCGAACGCCGGTAGCGCTGCGGCCAGCGCAACGCACAGGACGAACGGCGCGGCGAGCTTCGACGAGCTCATTGGCGTGACCCTATCGGGTACTGGAGGATTCCTAATTTACTCACGGCGCGCCGGTTTGTCGAGGCAATGGTGCATGCTTTTCGGCCCAGGCCAGCGCCTCGCGGACGAGCGGCAGGGTGAGGGCGCGTTGCCGCGCAAGCGAATACCGGTCAAGGACTTCCAGCATGCGATGGAGGCTGCCGAGGTCCCGCGGCAGGCGTGTCAGGAGATACCCGGCGACCTCGTCGCCCAGCTCCAGTCCGCGCCGGGCGGCCTCGCCTTGCAGGTAAAGCTTCTTCTCGGCGTCGCCCAGCGGCTTGAGGTGGTAGACGAGCCCCCAGGCAAGGCGGGTGCGCAAGTCTTCGCGCAGCCCGAGCTGTGCCGGCGGCGCGGCCCCCGCCGCGAGCACGCTGGCGCCGCCATCGCGGGCAGCGTTGATCGCGGCAAACAGCCGCTGCTGCGCGGCGGTGTCGAGCGATTCGACATCATCGGCGGTGATCAGCGCGGGATTGGCACGCTGCGCGGCGCACAACAGGTGGCTGCGACCGCTGCCCGGCTCGCCCCAGAGGTAGACGATGGCCTCGCGCAGCGCGCCCGCGGCGAGCTCGCGCACGCGCTCGAGCGCCTCGGCATTGGCGCCGGCGAGGAAATTCTCGAAGCTTGGATGCGCCGGCGGCGAGATCTCGAGGGGCAGCTGCCGCATCATTTTCCGCCGTAGAGCGGTCCGGCGACGTAGGCGCGGCGCAAATGGCGCAGCCCGACGAGCAGCGCCGCGCTCGCCGGCAATGCGAGCAGCACGCCGAAGAAGCCGAACACCTGGCCGAAGGCGAGCAGCGCGAAGATCACAACCACCGGGTGCAGCCCGATGCGCTCGCCCACGATCAGCGGCGTCACCGCCATGCCCTCGAGCGCCTGCCCGATGCCGATCGCGACCCACACCCACAGCAGACCCGCGGTAGCGCCAAATTGGAGCAGCGCGGCCAGCGTGGCGAGCACCAGGCCGACGACGATCCCGAAATAGGGGACGATCACCGCCAAGCCGGTGACGATACCGATGGGAAGCGCAAAATCGAGTGCCGTGAGCCAAAGCGCAATGACGTAGTAGCAGCTCATGAGCACGATGACCAGCAGCTGGCCACGCAGCCATTCGGCGAGCACCGCATCGATCTCGCCGGCGATGACGCGCACCTTTGCGTGGATCCGCGGGGGGATCAGCTCATCGATGCGCGACAACAGCACGTTCCAGTCGCGCAGCAGGTAGAAGAGCACGACCGGGACCAGCACCAGATTGGCGACGAGCGCGATCACTACCATACCGCCGAGCTTCAGCGAGCCGAGCAGCTGCCTCGAGAGATTCTCATTCTCCGCGAGCAGTTCCCGCGCCAGCTGCTTGGCGCTGTCGACGTCGAGCTGGAGATTGAAGTCGAGCTTCGCCTTGAGCCATGGCGCGGCGTGCTCGTTGAACCAGGCGACGAATCCGGGCAGCTTTTCCATGAACAGCCTGGACTCCTTGTAGAACACCGGCAGCACCACGAGCAGCAGCCCGACCATCGTCGCCAGCGCGAGCATCAGTACAAATATCACCGCAAGCGTGCGCGGCACGCGCCGGCGCGTGAGCCGCTCGACGATCGGATCGAAGATGTACGCGAGGATTCCCGCAAACAGGAACGGAGCCAGGATCGGGGACAGCAGCCAGGCGAGGAACCCCGCGGCGAGCGCGATGGCGATCCAGCCCCACAGCTGCGGGGAGGCGAGTGCCGGCATGTAGAATTTGGACTCTAGCATGGCGAAAGAGCTCACCTACCGCGACGCAGGAGTCGACATCGA
>WNGA01013339.1_pt1 | contig 10526 bp, 8 predicted proteins | sample 5400061 | NCBI WGS metagenome assembly WNGA01 (sample SAMN13153366, study PRJNA577476) | soil metagenome | isolation source: 100 cm soil or saprolite under grassland replicate 2 | place: USA:California | collected 2016-06-15
GGTCGCGCGGGCAGAGATCGACCCGACCACGGGCACGATCACTGTAGTGGTGACCGGCAAGGCGAAAGAAGAGGTCGCCGCTGGTCCGCAGGATGAGTTGGATCGGGAGCTAGAAGCGTTCGAGGCGCGTCATGGTCAAGGTTGAACTCAAGGGCATCGCCAAGGCTACGGCGAAGGGCCGGACCTACTACTACGCCTGGCGCGGCGGGCCGCGCCTTCGTGGGGAGCCCGGCTCGGTGGACTTCCTCACCTCCTACTACGAGGCACATGAAAACAGGCGAACGCCCGACACCGGACGCTTCCGGGGCGTGGTCACCCTCTACAAGGCGAGCAACGACTACAAGAATCTCGCGACCTCGACGATGCGCAATTGGGCGCCATGGCTAGACCGCATCGCCGACTATTTCGGCGATCTTCGTCTCGCTCAATTCGATCGGCCCGAGAAGATCAGGCCGGTGATCCGCCGCTGGCGCAACCAGTGGGCCGACAAGCCGCGCACGGCCGATTACGGCATGCAGGTTTTATCCCGCGTGCTGTCCTACGCCGTGGACCCTCTCGGCAAGATCGCAGGCAATCCATGCGAAGGCATCAAGCAACTCTACAGCGGCGACCGCTCCGAGATCATATGGACCGAAGCGGACATAGCTCTGCTCAAGCAGACCTGTCCGGCTGAGATTGCGCATGCCGTCGACTTGGCGGCTCATACCGGCCTGCGGCTTGGCGATCTGCTGCACGTATCGTGGTCGCACATCGGCGATGACTCCATCACCATCTCGACCGGCAAGAGCAAGCATCGCCGGCAGGCGATCATCCCGATCTACGGCAGGTTAAAGGCAGTCCTGGGCGGAATTCCGAAACGGTCGACTACGATCCTCACCAACAGCCGGGGCCGTCCATGGACGCGCGATGGTTTCGGTAGTTCCTTCAACAAGGCAAAGATCAAGGCAGGTCTCGCGGACCGCGATCTGCATTTCCACGATCTGCGGGGCACGGCGGCGACAAGATTCTACGTCGCGGGTTTGTCGGAGCGGGTCATCGCCGAGATCATGGGATGGGAGGAGGAGTACGTCGCGCGGATCATCCGCCGCTACGTGAGCCGCGAGGCAGCCACGAGGGCGATCATCCAGCAACTCAATCAGGCCGAAAGGAGAACATGATGTGCAAAATCGGCAGCAAAACGGCCTACCCGAAACTGAGCTAAGCATTGGAGCGGGCGATGGGAATCGAACCCACGACATACAGCTTGGGAAGCTGTCGTTCTACCACTGAACTACGCCCGCAAATCAATAACTTAGTCGATTTCTATTTCTTATTCTCCTCGATAAGGATCGTCAACGGAGAGGTGGTCCAGCGGAAGTCGATTAGGAAATCGTTGCTCTCCCGCCCGCGAGGGGTGTGAGCTATGTCACACGCTGCGATCGTGGCGGGTGCTAGTCTCAATCCAGATCGTTTGCCAGCCAGGGCTTGCATACCATCCGTATTCGGCGCGGCCGGTGTCGCCTTGCCGAGGACAGATGGCTCCTACGCAATCGAAAGTAGTGAAATCGTTGGACATCCAACGGTCTAGCGTCGGAGGGGACCATGCCGAAAAATCTTCCACCGGGGCCCTACCCGATTCCCGGCATCAACATAGAAACCTGGCTGGTGCGGTTCGACAAGAACGGCGTCTGCACCTCGCCGAAAACCCGCGACGCCTTGCTCGACAATCTCGCCGCCAAGAAAGATCGCCCGGTCGTGTTCTTCTCGCACGGCTGGAACAATGACTTCGCGGACGCCGTCGACCTGTATCGCAGATTTCTCTCCGAGTTCGAAAAGGTTTTGGGCGCCCACCCGGTTGCCGGACCTCCCGCGATCTTCGTTGGGCTGACTTGGCCGAGCATCTGGCTGCCGTCCGACGCCGGACCGCAGATGGCAGCCGCCAACGCCGATCCGAACGCCGCATCTGCCCATGAGGCGATCCTGCGCGAGCTGGTCGACATGCTCCCGGCCGGAACGGATTGGTCGCGCTTGTACGCATTGCTGGAAGCGGAGCGGATCTCGCCCGCTGAGGCCAGTGAACTAGCCCGTCTGCTCGCGCCGGGACTGCGGCCGAGCGAGGAAGAGGGGCCCGAGGAGGCGGCCGCCTCGGAGGCGAGCATCGTCAAGGCGATGACGGATATGCAACACGCCGACGGCGGGCAGCCTATTGACGACGATATCGATGCCATCGGCGTAGTCGGCGGAGCGGATGCCGGCGACCTTGCGGCGGCCGGCCTTCTCGACTTCCTCGATCCGCGCCCGGCGATCCGCCTCGCCTCGCTCTATCTGATGAAGGACCGCGCCGGCAAGGTCGGCTCAAACGGCGTGGCGGTTTTGTTGCGCGACATACTGAAGCGGACCGCCGCGCCCATTCACGCCGTCGGCCATTCGTTCGGATGCAAGGTGATGCTGTCGGCCGCGGCCGCCGCGCCGAAACCGAGCCGCAAGCTCAAGTCCCTGCTGCTCTTGCAACCGGCGGTATCGCACCTGAGCTTCGCCGCGACGGTGCCCGGGCGCGATGGCCCGGGCGGCTATCGTCATGTGCTTGAACGCGTCGAAAATCCGATCTTCTCGACCTACACCGCCTCCGACTTTCCTCTGCATACGATCTATCACCTCGCCCTGCTGCGGCGGGAGGATTTGGGCGAGGCGCAGATCGCGGCGGGAGCCACCAGAGCCGGCAATCCGCCGAATGCATATGCTGCTTTGGGGGGGTACGGACCACGCGGCGCCGACGAATCGCTGATCGATCCAATTCCCAAGCCGGGCGACAAATTCGACTATCCGAAGGCCGCGCGCCTGGTCGGGCTCGACGGCTCGCTCGACAATCGCATCGATTCCCATGGTGGGGTGGCCAATCCATACACGGCCTGGGCGCTGCACAAACAAATGACGCTTTGACGAGGGGAAATCATGTCTTCTCCTTCTCTGCTCGCTTTGCGGGTCACGCTGACATTCTCGGAGCGCGATCCGCAGGTCGAACTTGCTCTCATGCGCGATGGGGAAATTGTCGATAACGGTGGGCGGATTTGGCGCATTCGACTTTCGAGCCTCGACGTCCCCACGAGCATCGAATCGGATACCGCCCCGGCGCTCAGCCTGCCGCTGCAAGTGCTGGAAGGCTTGCGGACGAGCCTGGCGGACGAGCCCAAGACGCTGCCGCTCTGGCTAAGCTTTGCCAAACCGCACGGCTATCTCGGGGTGCTGCCGTGGGAGCGCGTGCTGACCGAAGCTCTCGCCCGGCCGGTGCTACGTCTTCCCGATTTGCTTGAGCGCCCTCGCGAAAATCCCGAGGTGCTGCAGATTGCGATATGCTTCGACGCCGCGCCGGAGACACCGCAAGAGAAGGCAGTCGAGCAGATCACCAGCCTGGTGGACACGATTATTCGTGTTTCGCCGCGTTCGCAAACGCGCATAAGTCTGTTTACCGCGGCCGGCTGGTTCGAGCGCTTGCGCGCAAGCAAGCTCGACCGCCGCGTGCAACACCCCGACCCGGTGAACGCTCCGACTTGCCGTGAGGCTATCAAGCGCGCGTCCGCAGGCGAGCAACAGGGAGTGGAATCTCCATGGTCGATTTGGATCTCGGAGTCGCTGGGGACACGAAGCCTGGATGCCATTCATTTTATCTGCCGCTCCGATATTACCGATGCCGGACCGGCGCTGGTTATGTTGAGTTCGCCGTCACCGAGAGAAAGCGTGCCCGCTTTGTCGTACACGAGCGTGCTGGAGCTTGCCGGGCTCATGACGCGGACGGGGGCGTGGTCGGCGTTGTTCACATCGCCGCCCGACGGCACGAGCGGAGCAACGATGGCTCTGGTGGCGGATGCGCTCGCGCAAACCCGGCCGGCATCGGTGCTTTACCAGCCGTTGCTGACGCCCGAGCATGTGGCCGCGCTACGGCTTTGCTACGCCTTTCTGTTCTCGCCGCGCCCCACGGCGGCTCCTTCGCTGCTTAATGGCTTCCTTTATTGCCAGCCGGCTTTCGTCGCCGCCCTGGCGAGCCTGGCGATCGCGCCCGTCTTCAGAGCCACGCAACTCAACGCCGCGCTTATCGAGAGGGCTGCGCCGTTCTGGGATCGCGCGCGTGCCTACATCACCCCCTACATCCCGATCGTCGAGAACTTCGAGCTCAAGCAGCCGCCGAATTGGGCGACCGCCGTGCAACGTCACCTCGAGACGGTCGCACTGGAAGAGCTGCGTCGCAGATCGTCGGACGTTCTGCTGCGCACGCCTGAGAGCGCACGTGGGCAAATGGATCCGAGCGCACGCACGGTAGAGAATGAGGCCGTGGACGAGACGTTGACCGAAATACAGAAAGTCGTCGGGGATTATCTCCAGAAGCGTAAATCATGAGAGGGCGATGACGATGACGCGCGAAACCGTAGTTGCCATCATGGGCGCTCAGTCGGGCGCCGCCGGTATGGTCGCGTATCTGGACAGCCAGACCGACTATCCCAACGGCTATGAGGAACTCTGCTCGATAACTCTCGATCCCAAAGTCATGCCGCCGCTCGACACGAGCATCAACGTTACGGCATACGGAACGGCAGTGCGCGAAGCGCTGGCCACCCACCCGGCGATCAAGTACGAACTGACCGGCATCTTCGGTAAGGCATTGCCCGACCGTTCCATGCTGAAGTTTCTCATCAAGTCTCGCGATGCGGAACAGCTCCGCTGGGAAGCGCTCTGCGACGCACCCGCGCGGTTCATGGCCGTGAGCGACACCTGCGTCATCAGCAGAGTGACCCCCGCGAAGGTCGGGACGGGACTGCGCTCATTCACCTATCCGCTGCGCATGGCCGCTTTCCTCTCGGCCGCGGGCGTCAAGGCCGCGCCGGAATTCGAAAAGATTCGCGGGCAGGTTCTGGCGGCAAAGGCGGCCGGCCTTGAACTTGAATGCACGGTCTATCTGGGCGAGCAGGCGCTGCTGGACGAAATTCAGAAAAAGATTGCGGACGCAGATGCCGCGTACAATGGCATCGCGGTTGAACCGATACCGCCGACTGCCGTTGACATCGGGAAACTGCTGAAGAGCGCGCCGATACAGTTCCTGCATTTCTTGTGCCATGGCGTCGAGCGCGCGGGCGTGCAAGGGCTGTCGCTCGCCACGATCAGCGACCACGACAAGAACGAGATCAACGACAATGCGGCCGCGGCCTCGATCTTCCTTTCCGCGGACGCGCTGAGCGAAGGGTTGGCCCTCAACACCAGCATCTGGATGACCGTGCTCAACAGCTGCTCGGGCGCCGAGGCCACCAAGCAGCTGCACTCGATGGCTTTGAACGTGGCCATGAAGGGTTGTCCGTACACGATCGGGATGGCCGAACCGATCATGACCGACGACGCATCGGCGTTCGCGGAGGCGTTTTATGGCGAGCTGTTCGCCATCGTGAGGACGAGCCTGGCGGGCGGCGCGGCCGGCGCTCCGCTGGTGCTCGATTTGTCCCCGGCCGTGATCCCGGCCCGAAAAGCCCTCCATGACGAGTGCCATAACCGGCCGGATGCTTTCGGACGCTGGCTGCTGCCGTTGCTCTACCAGAGAATTCAGCAACCGTTGATGGTGCAGAAGATCGACCCTGCGATGGCCGCGATGGCGAAGCGGATCCAGGAAATCGCCCGGACCCTGAAGGCCCTGCCGTCGGACACGCCAATCGAAGTGCGAGACCAAATCCTTGCGATCCTGGATAAGGAGCCCGCAGTCCCGGCCGAACTGCGGCCGAACCGTTACGGCACGTTCGGTTGAACATGAGCGATGAGATCGCAAGACCCCAGGAACTGCGCATCAATGCGTGGAACGGGGTGGGCGCGCCCCAGCAGCCGCTGCCACCGCGCACGCCGTGGGCGCAGATGGAAAAGCTCGCCGGCAAAACACAGTGGCTTGGACCGCCGACGGCGGTCGACGAGCGCGACTGGACTCATCCGGACGTCGGTTGGGGCCTGGTCCTCCCCGACAACGACGATATCGCCAAAGCCGAACGGGCCGCGGCCGATGACACGAAGCAGCCTGCCATCGTCAGGCTGGTGCAAAAGCGTAACAACGCGCCGGTCCTGCGTTGGCGGAAAGAGCTGCAGCAAGGATATTTGCGCCGCTACTACGCCGACGGCACGATGCAGGATCTGTCGGCGCAGGCGCCGAATCCCGGCATCGGCAAGGGCCGCATCCCGCGATATCTGCTGATCTATGCCCCGCCGGACAGGATTCCCTGGGCAGTGCAATATGCCCTCAACATGTCGGCCTTCGTCGGCCGGCTCGATCTTGAGGGCACCCAACTCGATCACTACGTGGACGCGCTGATCTCCGATTGGGCCGGCCAGGTGAGCGATCCCCGCGCGCCCTTGGTGTGGAGCGTCGATCATGGTCAGAACGACATCACTTCGCTTATGGCGCGCGCAGTGGCCGGGAAGCTGTGGGACAAGTTCGATAGCAACGCGGATCTCGCCAAGCGCCGATGGCTCAAGGACGCTTCGGCAACGCGGGATGAGCTGGGCGCGGCGCTCGCGCAACAGTCGCCCGCGCTTGTCATCACCACCAGCCACGGCATGACCGGACCTTTGAACGACAAGGACATGCTGAAGTCGCAGCTGGGCGCTCCGGTCGACGCGCAGTATGCCGTGCTCGGCACGCAGCAACTCGACGGCTGGCAACCCTCCGGTGCGATCTGGTACGCGCACGCCTGCTGCTCTGCGGGTGCGGACGCCGAGTCGCGCTACAAGGGCCTGCTGCCGGAAAATGGAGCGATCGGCTCCCTGCTCAGTCAGATCGCCGCCGCTGCCGGCGCAACGATCGCGCCGCTCCCGCGCACCCTGCTCGGAGCGGAGAAACCGCTGCGCGCCTTCGTCGGGCACGTGGAGCCGACGTTCGATTGGACGCTGCGCGATCCGGCCAACAAGCAGGTGCTGACGCATGTGTTGTGCGCCGCCATCTACGACAAGCTTTATGAGGACTACAAGCGCAACCCGATCGGCTGGGCCTTGCAGAAAGTGTACAAGGAAGCCGGCGACTTTTACGGCGCCTGGCAGAGCGCGGTCCGCGACATCGACAAGAACGTGGTGGGGATGCGCGACTTTGCGCTCTACCGGCAACTGGTGGCGATGGACCGGCAGACGCTGGTTATTCTCGGCGATCCGACCGTTGCTCTGTCGCCGATGAATTGAGTGGGGCTTGTTGCCGGCAGCCATCGTCATACGCCGTGCAGTTCTAATTTTTCATGGCTTGCAACCGGAGCAGCCGTGGTTAGCTGCATGTTGTTGAATCTTAACCAATGAGGTACTCAAATGAATAATCCCAGTCAGAATCCCCAGCAGAATCAAGGCGCCGACCAGAAGTCCGGTCAGCAGCAGGGTGGCGGCCAACAGGTCCCGGGGCAGCATCAGCAGGGCGGGCAGTCGAAGCCCGGTCAGCAGCAACAGCAGAACGAGCCCGGCAAGAGCGGCCAGCAGGGCGACCAGAAGAAGAGCTGACCACCCGCTTTCGTCATTCGTTCCGACCCGGCGCGGCCTTCTCGTGGGCCGCGTCGGGTTTCCATTTTTGGCAGTGAGCACATCCATGCCAGGGGTCCGGCTTTAGCCGGAGCCTCCGCCTGTCGGCCGCCCTCTCGCCGCCTCGGCCCCACCCGATTCCGAAACCTTGCAGCCGCCGCCCCTTGCGCTATATCCGAACCGTTTCGATCCACACGCGAGCCACCGCATGACCACCGAAGCCGACACCGACACCACTGCCGACACCGTTGCCGAAACCCACCCGTTCCAGGCCGAGGCGGCCGAATTGCTGCGCCTGATGGTGCACGCGGTCTACTCGGAGACCGACGTGTTCCTGCGCGAGCTGATCTCCAACGCGTCGGACGCCTGCGACAAGCTGCGCTACGAGGCGATCGCCGAGCCGGGCCTCATCGCCGACGGCGGCGCGCTCGCGATCCGCATCAAGCCCGATGCCGACGCCGGCACCTTGACCATCTCCGACACGGGCATCGGCATGGACCGCCAGGAGCTGATCGACAACCTCGGCACCCTCGCCCGGTCGGGCACGCGCGCGTTCATCAGCCGGCTCAAGGAGGCCCAGGACGGCGCCGGGCTGATCGGCCAGTTCGGCGTCGGGTTCTATTCCGCCTTCATGGTGGCCGACCGGATCGAGGTCGTGAGCCGCCGCGCGGGCGCGGCTGAGGCCTGGGTCTGGCGCTCGTCGGGCGGAGCGGGCTTCGAGATCGGTCCGGCAACGCCGGGTGAGGCCGAGCGCGTGGCGCGCGGCACCGAGATCGTCCTGCACCTGAAGGACGACGCGAAACGCTATCTCGAGTCTTACGACATCCAGCGCATCGTCAAGACCTATTCGGATCACATCCTGTTCCCGATCGAATTCATCGGCAAGGAAGGCGAGCCGCATCAGATCAACAAGGCGAGCGCGCTGTGGCAGCGGCCGAAATCCGAGCTGACCGGCGAGGACTACACCCAGGCCTACCGCGGCATCACCGGCGGCTTCGACGAGCCGGCGATGACCCTGCATTACAAGGCCGAAGGGCGGCAGTCCTACGCGGTGCTCTTGTTCGCGCCTTCGAGCCAGCCGTTCGACCTGTTCGATCCGGTGCGGGCGAGCCACGTCAAGCTCTACGTGCGCCGGGTCTACATCACCGACGATGCGGAGCTGCTGCCGCGCTACTTGCGCTTCATGCGCGGGGTCGTCGACAGCGAGGACATGCCGCTCAACATCTCGCGCGAGATGCTGCAGAACAACCCGCAGGTGGCGCAAATCCGCAAAAGCCTCACCAGCCGCGTGGTGACGGAGCTGGAAAATCTGGCCGCCAAGGACGCCGAGGCGTTCGGCAAGATCTGGGAGGCGTTCGGCCGCGTCCTCAAGGAGGGCATCTACGAGGATCACGAGCGGCGGGATCAGCTGCTCAAGCTCGCGCGCTTCGCGACGACGGCGGGCGGTGCGCGCACGCTTGAGCACTACGTCGCCGATCTGAAGCCGAACCAGACCGAGATCTATTACCTCGTCGGCGAGAGCGCCGAGCGCCTCAAGTCCAACCCGAAGCTCGAAGCGGCGCGGGCGCGCGGCATCGAGGTGCTGCTTCTCACCGATCCGGTCGACGCGCTGTGGACCTCGATGCCCAACGAGTTCAACGGCAAGCCGCTCAAATCCTTGAGCCAGGGCGAGGTGGATTTCAGCCTGGTGCCGCTGCTGGACCAGGCGGCGAGCCCGCAAGCCGAGCCGAAGTCCGGTGAAGTCGACGACGCAACGCTCATCGCCGCGGTGAAGGACGCGCTCGGCGAGCGCGTCTCGGCCGTGCGCGCCTCGCAGCGCCTGACCGACAGTCCGGCCTGCCTGGTCGCGTCCGGCGGCGGGTTCGACCGCGAGCTCTCGCGGCTCCTGGCGCGGCAGAACCGCAGCGCCGGCGCCAAGCCGATCCTCGAGCTCAACATGCGGCATGCGCTGGTGAGGGCCCTGGCACACGCCAAGGCCGGCGCCCGCGACGACGACGTCGCCGATCTTTCCGCGCTGCTGTTCGAGCAGGCGAAAATCCTCGACGGCGAAGTGCCGGACGACCCGGCCGCCTTCGCGGCGCGCCTGAACCGGCTGGTCGTTCGCGGCCTGCCGATGGCGGGATAGGCGAGCGGCGACAGAATCAAGGTGATCAGTTCGGCCCCATGCCGAAGAGCCGTTGCGCCTCACCGTCGAGCGGCCTGACTCAGACTCAGAGGCTGACTCGAAATGAGGCTGCGCCGCTACACCCTCCCCCCGCGAGCGCAAGCGAAGCGGCGGGGAGGGTCGGCGCCGAAGGCGCCGGGGTGGGGGCTCAGAAGTCAGTGGTCAGAGGTCAGTCATCAGAATCTTGAAGCGGTCCAAATTCTGATGACTGATTTTGACATCTGAAGAAATGCCCCCCACCCCCGACCCCATCCCCCGACCCCTCCCCACCGCTCCGCTTCGCTGCGCGGGGGGAGGGGAGCCCCGGCGCCTCATCTCCAAAACGTCGAACCGCTACCGGCCGCGGCAACTTCGCAGACACAGATTATACTGCCTGGCGTAGGTGCCGGCGCAGTATTGCTGGCAGCGGTTTGCCGCATTGCGCTTAGGTTCATTCGGGGGGAACAATTCCCCGAGCCCGAGCGTTGGGCACCGGGCGATGAGGTGTCACCGGGGGGGTTGGCGTGAGCAGCCCTGACGAATTACGCAGCTATGCGGTGGATTGCGCGAGGCTGGCGCACTGCGCAACCGATCCGTACGACAAGGCGCGTTTGCTGAACATGGCCCGCGCCTGGACCCATTTGGCCGACCGCGTCGAGAGGCTGGGGCAGATCCCCGGCAACCTGCCGGTCGCGGACAACGTCGCAGGGCCGGCGCCGCCGGGATGCGGGGAACCGTGAGGCTGGTTCACGTCCTGAAATGCTTCGACAGCTTCAGGCCCTGCGCCTGGTAGTTCGAGCCGATCGCCTGACCGTAGAGCGCATCGGGCCGCGCCAGCATCCTCTCGTAGACCAGGCGGCCGACGATCTGGCCATGCTCGATGATG
>WNGA01017394.1_pt1 | contig 10526 bp, 9 predicted proteins | sample 5400061 | NCBI WGS metagenome assembly WNGA01 (sample SAMN13153366, study PRJNA577476) | soil metagenome | isolation source: 100 cm soil or saprolite under grassland replicate 2 | place: USA:California | collected 2016-06-15
CCCCACCCGCGCTACGGGCGCAACGCCGAGGGCTACATCGGCCTGCAGGACCACGGTGACCGCGTCGCCTACCGCAACATCAAGATCAGGGTGCTGCCGTGACCAAGCTCAAGCTCTCGGCGATGATGTTCCTCCAGTATTTCATCTGGGGGAGCTGGGCGGTCACGCTCGTCACCTACCTCGGTCAGACGCTGCACTTTACCGGCACCCAGATCGGGCTGGTCTACGGCACGACTGCGATTGCGGCAATCGTCTCGCCGTTCTTCGTCGGGATGGTCGCCGACCGCTTTTTCGCGAGCGAGCGGGTCATCGCCGTATTGCACCTCGTCGGTGGTGTCGCCCTGTACTGGGTCTCCACGGTTCACGAGTTCAGGATGTTCTACCCGCTGATGATCGGGTACGCCCTGTGTTACATGCCGACCCTGGCCCTGACCAACTCGATTTCCTTCGACCATGTGAGCGACCCGGCGAAGGAATTCCCGGGCATCCGCGTGCTGGGCACCATCGGCTGGATCGTCGTCACGAACGTCATCAGCTGGCTCAACTTGGAGGCGAGCGCCCGGCCGCTGCAGATCGCCGCGGCGGCGTCCGTCGCCCTGGGGCTGTTCTCCTTCGCCCTGCCGCACACTCCACCCCACACCGCTGGCCGCCGCGTCGCCGTGCGCGACGTGCTGGGGCTCGACGCGCTGGCGCTCCTCGGGGATCGCTCGTTCGCCACGTTCGTGGTCGGCTCGTTTCTGTTGTGCATTCCGCTGCAGTTCTACTACGCTTTCACCAACGGCTTTCTGAACGAAGTGGGCGTCACGCACGCAGCGGGGAAGATGAGCTTGGGTCAAGCGTCCGAGGTCGGCTTCATGATCATGATGCCGTGGTTCCTGCGGCGCCTCGGCGTGAAACGCATCATGCTGCTCGGGATGGCGGCGTGGGCCGCGCGCTACCTGTTCTTCGGCTTCGGCAACGCCGGCGCGCTGGTGTGGATGTTCTACCTGGGTATCCTGCTGCATGGCGTCTGCTACGACTTCTTCTTCGTGACCGGTCAGATCTACGTGGACCAGCAGGCGGACGTGAAGATCCGGGCGGCCGCGCAGGGATTCCTGGCGCTCGTCACCCTCGGCGTCGGTAACCTCATCGGCTCGACCGTGTCGGGTCGCGTCGTGGACGCCTTCCGCGTTGGCGTCGGGCACGACTGGCGGTCGATCTGGCTCGTTCCGGCCATGGGCGCGCTGGTGATCCTGGTGGTTTTCGCCCTGCTGTTCCGGCCCGCAGCCGCTCCCGCCCCGCAGCCGGCGGTGGCCGACTGAGGAGGGCAGCAATTCCGCATCATGGTTTCCACGTTCCCTTCGCCACCGCGGGCACGAAGCTGTCCAGTCCCTGGGGCGGGAAGTCGAGCGTCTTCCCCTGCTCGGCGCTCAGGTACGCCGCCATCAGGACCTGCACGACCTCGACGCCGTCGTCGAAGGTCAGCTCGGGCTCCTCGCCCTTCAGGAACACGCGCACAAAGTGGCGGTCCTCGGCTTCGTAGCCGTAGGCGGCGGCTTCGCCCGCGACCACCGGCATCTGTCCGACCTCGGCGTTCTGCTTCTCGACCAGGTCCTCGCCCGCCTTGCCCTTCACCTCGCGGCTGAAGAACAGCTTCAACCCGCTGTCGAGCGAGTTCCACGCCATCGAGTATTCTGGGCCCAGCAGCTCGGCCGAGAGGCGGAGCCCGGGGCCGACGAAGCTCCACGACGTGGTGGCCTCTCCCAGTGCGGTGGTGCCGTCGTCCGTGGTGAACTCGAGCATCACGCTCGCGAAGTCTTCCGCGGGCGCCTTCGCGTAGTCCACCTCCTTGCCCATCATCTGCTGCAGGCGCTTCGCGTATTCCGGCCGCGTCCACTTGAGGCTCGCGATGTGCCCCGTCACCCGGGCGGGGCGGACGGTGGCGGCGGGCGCGCCGGGTTTCGTGAGGAGGCGGCGCACCACGAGCGCGGAGTGGCACATCATGTCGTTCAGCACGCCGCCGCCCTGGAGCTCCCCCCGCCAGAACCACGGCATGTGGGGGCCGCTGTGCTCCTCGGCGGCGCGGGCGAGGTAGGGACGGCCGGTGAGCGACGCGCCGCGCGCCCAGATGATGTGCCGCCCCTGGGTCACCGCGGGCGCGAACGCCTGGTTCTCGAGGTAGCCGTGGGCGATCCCCGCCCGCTTCACCAGCTCGGTCACCCGCTTCGCCTCGGCGACGTTGCGGGCCAGGGGCTTCTCGCACGCGATGCCCTTGAGCTCGGCCTTCCCGCGCGTGACCGCGTCTGCGATCTCCTCGACGTTCTCGATGCGCGCGAAGTTCGGGCCGCAGAGCCACAGCGCGTCGATGGCGCGGTCCGCCACCATCTCCGCGAGGGAGTGGTACGCGCGCGCCTGGCCGACGTCGAGCCGGCGCGCCAGCTCGGCCGTTTCCCCGGCGTGCCGCTGGCTCGGGCTCCACACCCCCAGCACGTCGGCGTCGCGCACCGCCTGAAACGCCTGCAGGTGGAACCGCGCGTTGAACCCGCTCCCGACGAATCCGACACCCAATCGCTTGTCAGCCATGCCCCGTCCCCCGTCCCCCTTCCCCTTTCCCGTTAGTATGAGACCCCGAGCTTCGCCAGCGCCTCGGGGGGGCAGCCTTTCCATTCCGAGACGAACGTGTTGCCGATGTAGCGCAGGTCCTGCACGCCGATGCGGCTCGAAAAGAACCCTGACGCGGTGAAGTCGCGGAACCGGTTGAAGAAGGCGACCCCGGCGGCGTGCTCGGGCTTGGCCCGCTTCGGCCAGGCGATGTCGTCGAGCACCGCCCGGCGCTCGGCGTCGCTCGAGGCGACGAAGGTCTTGCCGTGGCGGTCGTCGCACTCGTGGTCAAGCCAGGCGAGCCCGCCGCGCACGGGAGTCTGCAGGTCGGGGTCGTCGCCGAGCATGAAATCCATGAACTCGGGCACTCCGGCGTCGGTGGCGCTGCCCGAGCGGTCATCCTTCGGAAGGATGATGTCCACGAGCAGCCGCACCGTCTCCCATTCGTGGGCCGTGAAATTCTTCGGCTCGTAGGGGACGCCGCGTGACAGCGCCTCGCGCGCCAGGGCAGAGGCCTCGCGTACCGACTCCGGCGTCCACCGGAACGCGGCGGCGAGCGGGGCCGTCACGATGAGTTGGACGGCATCACGTCTATCCATTGGGTCCTCCCAACGCGTTCACAGCGCCCCCTTCTTCATCAGGTCCGCGATGTAGTCGCTCGTCCGCATCGACAGCGCCAGGATGGTCCACGTCGGGTTCTTGTCGGCTTGCGACACGAACGGCCCGCCGTCCGCCACGAACAGGTTCTTGCAGTCGTGCGCCTGGCACCAGCGGTTGAGCACCGAGGTCTTGGGGTCGTCCCCCATCCGCGTGCCGCCGAGCTCGTGAATGATCGTGCCGCCGTCCGCGATGCCGTACCCCTCGTCGGCCGTCGGCATCGGCGAGAACACCTCACCGCCCATGGCGGCGACGAGCGCGCGGAAGGTCTCCTGCATGTGCTTGACCTGCTTGTATTCGTGGTCCGTCCACTTCCAGTGGAATCGCAGCACCGGGATGCCCCAGCGGTCCACGGTGCGCGGGTCGAGCTCGCAGTAGGTGTCGTCGTTGGGGATCATCTCGCCCCGACCCGAGAAGCCCACCGTGGCGCCGTAGTAGCGGCGGTAGTCGTCCTTGAGGGCCTTCCCGTAGCCGCCGCCGGGTGGGTAGCGGTGGATCCCGCTCATGACGCCGTACCCCGGCATGTGGGCGCCGCCCCAGATCTCGATGTGGTAGCCGCGCGGGAAGTCGAGCTTCGCGTTCTCGAGCCACCACGGCATGTAGAGGTGCAGTCCGCCCACGCCGTCGTGGTTGTGCGGCACGTGGTCCGTCATCCTCGGGATGAAGCCGGCGACGTCCGTGCCGGTCGTATCGGTGATGTATTTCCCGACCACGCCGCTCGAGTTCGCCAGGCCGTCGGGAAAGAGGGACGACTTGGAGTTGAGGAGCAGCCGGGCGGACTCGCAGGCGCTCGCGGCGAGCACCACCACCTTCGCGCGGACGTGCCGGTCGGTGCCGGTCGTCTTGTCCACGTAAGCCACGCCGGTGGCGCGGCCGCCGCGGTCCACCGTGACCTCGCGCGCCATGGCGTTCGTCACGAGCGTCAGCTTCCCGGTCGCCAGTGCCGGCGCGATCAGCACGTTGGTGGACGTGAAGTTCGCGTTCACCTTGCACCCGCGGTTGCACTGGCCGCAGTAGTGGCACGCGGCGCGTCCGTTCAGGGGCCGGGTGAGGATCGAGAGCCGCGAGGGGATGCAGGTGATACGCAGCTGGTCGGCCGCCCGCTTGATGAGCAGTTCGTGGCAGCGGGGCTTGGGCGGGGGCAGGAAGATCCCGTCCGGCTCGTTCGGGAGGTTCTCCTTGCTGCCGAAGATCCCGATCAGCCGGTCCACCCGGTCGTAGTAGGGCGCGACGTCTTCGTACGCGATCGGCCAGTCGTCGCCCAGGCCGTCGAGGGCTTTACGCCTGAAGTCGTACGGCCCGAATCGCAGCGAGATCCGGCCCCAGTGGTTGGTCCGGCCGCCCACCATGCGGGCCCGCCACCAGCTGAACTCGGTGCCGGGCGCCCGCGTGTACGGCTCGCCCTCGAGCTCCCACCCGCCGATGCAGGCGTCGAACTCGCCGAACGGCCGCTCCTTGGTCGCCTTGCCGCGGCGCGGTGATTCGTACGGCCAGGTCAGCATCGCCGAGTCCTTTGTGTTGTCCCAGGGCTGGCCGGCTTCGAGCACGATCACGTCGGCGCCCGCCCGGGTGAGCGCGTGCGCCGCCATCCCGCCGCCGGCGCCGGAGCCGACGATGCACACGTCGTAGACTCGGGACTGGGGACTCGGGACTCGGGGATTGGGAGTCAGCATGGTCGGTGGCCCCTCTATACGGTGCAGGTCTCCACAGCTTCGCGCAGCGCGCGCAGCGGGTCGCGGGTGGGCCGGAACTCGTGGGCGACGAAGCCGGTGAAGCCCGCGTCGGCGATCGCCGCGGCGATCGCGCGGTAGTTGAGCTCCTGCGTGTCGTCGAGCTCGTGGCGTCCCGGCACGCCGCCGGTGTGGAAGTGGGCGATGTGCTCGTGATGAGCGCGGATCGTGCGAATGACGTCGCCTTCCATGATCTGCATGTGATAGATGTCGTACAGCAGCTTCACGCGAGGCGAGCCGACCGCGCGGACGACGGCGACCCCGAACGCGGTGTGGTCGCCCTGGTAGTCAGGGTGATCGACCTTGCTGTTCAGCAGCTCGAGGCAGAGCGTCACGCCATGCTGCTCGGCCGGCGCCTTGACCCGGTTCAGTCCCGCCACGCAGTTGTCCATCGCCTCGGCGTCGCTCCGGCCGCGCCGGTTGCCGAACATCGCGATCACGTTGGGGACCCCGTGCCGGGCTGCCAGGGGAATCGCCGCCTCGAGCTCGCGCCACAACAGCGGGTGATTCGCCGGATCGTTGAACCCGGTTTCGATGAAGTCCCGCCGGATCGCGGGGTAGCCCATCGAGCAGACGAGCCCGTACTCGCGCACCCGGGGCCAGTCGTCGGGCCCGAGCAGATCGATCGCGGCGAGTCCCAGGCCCGCCGCGGCGCGGCATAAGTCGGGGAGCGGGATCGCCTGGAACGGCCAGCGACACACGGACTGCTTCAGTCTCCCCACGCTGAAGCGTGGGCCCGACCGAGCCCAGGCTTCAGCCTGGGAACCGAGGACGGCCGCTCCGAGCAATCCGACCGCTGCTCGGCGCTTCATCAGAATTCCAGCCGCTTCAGGTACTCATAGCTCGCCCGGATGGACGCGAAGGCGTCCGCCGGTTCATCGTGCTCCACGAAGAAGTGCCGGATCCCCGCCTGCTTGCGCCGCGCGAAGATCTTCCTGAAGTCGATCGTGCCCGCGCCCACGTCGACCATACGGTGCTCGGGGGCGCCGGCCGAGTCCTTCACGTGCACCATCGGGAAGCGCCCGGGGTACCGCGCGAAGTACGCGAGCGGGTCCTGGCCGCCCTTGGTGATCCAGTACAGGTCCATCTCGAGCTGGACGAGCGTCGGGTCGGTCTCCGCCAGCAGCACGTCGAAGGGCAACCGGCCCTCCAGCGGCACGAACTCGAAGTCGTGGTTGTGGTAGGCGAACTGGAGGCCGGCGGCGCGCGCCTCGGCGGCCAACCGGTTGAAGTCCTGCGCCATACGCTTGTAGGCATCGAGGGTTTGCCGCTGCTCGGCGGGGATCCAGGACACGACGACGTAGTGGTGCCCGATCACGCGGGCGGCGTCGAGCGCTGCTCGCCACTGATCCGCGGCCATCGAGACGTGTGCCGCGGGCGCCGCGAGCCCGTGCCGGTCGAGGATCGCCCGGACCTCGCCCGGCGACTTCCCGAAGTAGCCCGCGAACTCGACTTCCGTGTAGCCGGTCGCGGCCACGCGGGCGAGGGTGGCCTCGACGTCCGCCTGCATCGCGCGCCGCACGGTGTAGAGCTGCAGGCCGATGCGCGTGAGCCTGTGGAGCGGGGCTCGGGGCTCGGGGTTCGGGGCTGGGGGTTGTAGAGCGTGGCCCAGTGCTGCCGCACCGAGTGTCTCGATGAAATCGCGTCGATTGGTCATCGTTCGCTCCCCCGATCCCGAGCCCCTAGCCCCGAGCCCCTAGAGCTCCCGCCGCTTCATGGCCTCGACGGCATGCGCGCAGGCCCGCGCGGTGAGCGCCATGTACGTGATCGAGGGATTCTGGCACGCCGAGGACGCCATGCAGGCGCCGTCGGTGACGAACAGGTTCGGCACGTCGTGGCACTGGTTATGGGCGTTCAGCACGGAGGTCCGCGGATCGCGTCCCATGCGGGCGGTTCCCATCTCGTGGATCGTGAGGCCGGGCGGGTTGTCGTCCACGAAGGGAGTGACGTCGCGCGCGCCCGCCGCCTCGAGCATCTCCGCCGCCGTGACGGACATGTCGTGGAGCATCTTGCGCTCGTTGTCGCTCCACGCGCAGTGGATGCGCAGCGCCGGAACCCCCCAGGCATCCACCTGCTCGGGATCGAGCTCCACGTAGTTCGTGGGCCGTGGCAGGCACTCCCCGAAGCCGTAGAACGAAAAGCGCCACGGTCCCGGCGCGCGCAGCGTCTCCTTGAACTCGCGGCCGAAGCCGGGCAGCGCGGCGCCGCGCCGCCAGCCGTCCCGTCCCGCGCCGCCCTGGAAGCCGTAGCCGCGGAGGAAGTCCGGATTGGCGCCCGTCACGTTGCGGAACCGGGGCACGTAGATCCCGTTGGGGCGGCGCCCGTGGACGGCGCGGTCTTCCATCCCGGCGATGGTGCCGGCCGCGCCGCCGCCCATCGTGTGGTCCATGAGGTTTTTGCCGAGCTGGCCGCTCGAGTTGCCGAGCCCGGCGGGGAAGCGCGCGGTCTTGGAGTTGAGCAGGATGCGCGCCGACTCGAGCGCCGAGGCGCACAAGAAGATGACGCGCGCGTGGAATTCGAGCGGCTGCCGGGTCTGGGCGTCGATGACGCGCACCCCCGTCGCCCGGTCGCGCCGCTCGTCGAACGCGACGCTGTGGGCCACGCTGTACGGCCGCAGCGTGAGGCGCCCCGTGACCCGCGCGGCGGGAAGCGTGACGCCGATGCTGCTGAAATAGGAATGGGTGATGCAGCCGCGCTCGCACGGGCCGCAGTAGTGGCACGCCGCGCGCCCGCCGTGCGGCACCGTGAGGATCGCGACCCGGCCGATGGTGACGACCCGCTCGCCGCCGAACTCCTTGGCGACGCCGTCGCGCACGACCTGCTCGGCGCAGTTCAGCGCCATCGGGGGCAGGAACCGGCCGTCGGGCAGCTGCGGCAGGCCGAGCGCTTCGCCGCTGATCCCGATGAACTCCTCGACGTGATCGTACCACGGCGCGAGGTCGGCGTAGCGGATCGGCCAGTCCACGCCGAACCCGTCCCGCGCGTTCGCCGTGAAGTCGAGATCGCTCCAGCGGTACACCTGCCGACCCCACATGATCGACCGGCCGCCCACCTGCCGCCCGCGGATCCAGTGGAACGGCTTCTGCGGATCGAACGTGTAGGGGTTGTCCCGGTCGTTGACGAAGAACTTCCCGCTGTACTCGTTGCAGGCGTAGCAGTGGCGCTGGATGAACTGGTCGCGCTCGAGCGCCTTGCGGTCGCCGAAGCCCCGGAACTTCATCTCCCACGGCGGCACGTGCTCGACGTAGTCGCGGGCGGGATCGATCGGGCGCCCGGCCTCGAGCACGAGCGTCTTGAGGCCGCGCTCGCACAGCTCCTTCGCCGCCCAGCCGCCCGAAATCCCCGAGCCCACCACGATCGCGTCGAAGGTCGGGGGCATCAGAAGTCTCCCGGGGCGGCGCGCCGGTTCCCGAGCGCCGTGCAGCCGTCGTAGGAGCCGGGCACCACCTCGTAATGCAACTCGGCCATGGCCCCGGCCTCGGAGGTGAAATAGCCGTACAGCGTGAGCCACTTCATGCGCTGGAAGAAGGGCTGCCGGGTATCCTGCTTCGCCTGGCGCAGCGCCTCGACCTCGGCGTCGAGCTGGGCGAGGATCGCGGCGCGCTGTGCCTCGCTGGCGGCGAGGAAGTCCGCGCCCCCGCCGGACGCCGCGCGGGCCCGCGCGTCCACGTCGGCGAGCCCCGCGAGAAACGCCGCCCGCTCGTCGTCCGGGTACCACTCGGCGAGCAGGAGATCGATGAACCGGTCGACCTGCGCGGCGCGCGCGCCGGGCGTGTCGGTCGCCGGGATGATCATCTCGGCGATCGTGGCCACCGCGACTCGCTCTGGTGGGGGTCGAGCACCCGGAGCGGACCGCCGCGCGCGCGGCGGTGCACCCCCCGACCCGCCGCGAACAGCCGGTCGGCCGAGAGCCCGGCCGCGGCCGGGACGGCGAGCGCGGCGCCCAGGACGCCGAGCCATTCCCGTCGGTTCATGAGAACTGGGAAAATCGGCGGGGCGCGGCGGGCGCGCTAGGCGTTGACACGCCGCCCGGGGGTTGTATGTTTATGCATCCTTCTGCATAAACCTACGAGGAGCGCGTCATGGGGCCGTTGGTGGTTCTCGCGTATTCGGGGGGACTCGACACCTCCGCGATCGTTCCCTGGCTCCGCGAGCGGTACGGAGCCAGGGTTCTCTGTTTCGCGGCGGACGTGGGGCAGGGGACGGGCGAGCTGGGCGGCCTGGTCGAGAAAGCCAAGCGCTCCGGTGCCGCCGACTGTGTGATCGAGGACCTGCGCGAGGAATTCGTGCGCGACTTCGTGTTCCCCACGCTGCGCGCCGGCGCCGTGTACGCGCGCACCTACCTCCTCGGCACCGCGATGGCCCGCCCGGTGATGGCCGCGCATCACGTCGCGCTCGCGCAGCAAGTCGGCGCGCAGGCCGTCGCCCACGGGTGCACCGGCAAGGGCAACGACCAGGTGCGCTTCGAGCTCACCTACGCCGCCCTCGCCCCCGAGCTGCAGGTGATCGCACCGTGGCGCGAGTGGGAGTTCAAGGGTCGCGAGGACCTGATCGCCTATGTGAAAGCGAAGGGCGTCCCGGTCCACGCGACCGTCGACAAGCCTTATTCCACCGACCGCAACCTGTGGCACTGCTCGCATGAGGGTGGCATCCTCGAGGATCCCTCGAAAGAACCCCCGGAGCACATCTTCGTCATGACGCGGGACCCGCTCGAGGCGCCCGACCTGCCGGCGGTGGTCGAGATCGGCTTCGAGGAGGGGACGCCGGTGTCGGTGAATCACCTCCCCCTGGGCCCGGTCGAGCTCCTCGAGACGCTGAACGCGCTCGCGGGGGAGCACGGCGTCGGCCGGGCCGACGTCGTGGAGGACCGGCTCGTGGGCATGAAGTCCCGCGGCGTGTACGAGACCCCGGGCGGCACGCTGCTCCACGCGGCGCATCGCGAGCTCGAGCAGCTGGTGCTCGACCGCCGCACCCTGCGGCTCAAGGACGAGGTCGCGCTGCGCTACGCCGACCTGGTGTACGACGGCCGCTGGTGGACGCCCGAGCGCGAAGCGCTCGACGCCCTGGTCGCCGCCACGCAGAAGCACGTGTCCGGCAGCGTGCGCCTCAAGCTCTACAAGGGCGGCCTCACCGTCGCGGGGCGCGAGAGCCCGCACGCGCTGTACCAGCCTTCCTACGCGACCTTCGGCAAGGACAACGTCTACGACCAGAAGGACGCCGAGGGCTTCATCCACCTCTACGGCCTGGCGATCAGGATCGGTGCCGGCCTCGAGGCGGCGCGCCGGCAGCCGGAAGTCGGCGCGGCGGCGGACTGAATGGCTCGCCTCCCCCAACCGACGGAGACCCCTGCGCCGCCGGCGCACCAGATGTGGGGCGGGCGGTTCAGCGTCGGGGGGGGGCCGAGCGAGGCGCTCGACGCCCTGAACCGCAGCCTCCCGGTGGACCACCGCCTCTGGCCGCAGGACGTGGCCGCCAGCAAAGCCTGGGTGCATGCCCTCGGCCGGGCCGGCGTGCTGGCGCCGGCCGAGGAGTCGCAGCTGCTCGACGGGCTCGACCGGG
>WNGA01039230.1_pt1 | contig 10525 bp, 11 predicted proteins | sample 5400061 | NCBI WGS metagenome assembly WNGA01 (sample SAMN13153366, study PRJNA577476) | soil metagenome | isolation source: 100 cm soil or saprolite under grassland replicate 2 | place: USA:California | collected 2016-06-15
GGATCCGCACAACACGTGACGAACTGTGTTCGGGGGTGCGCGCCAGCGCGCTGGCGGTCAGGCCAGCGCGCTGGTTGTCCGCGCAGATGTGGGCGATTGGCCGACATCGATCACCGGAGCCCTGCGGCGTCCGGTGTGGTGGCTCGGAGCTCGCCGATCGCCACCGTCTTGGGAAGAAAGTCTGGACTGCTTCGGGACGATGGGTCGCGAACGCCGTTCAGTGTCCCGTGCACGCCAATACGCGAGTCGATGCGACAGGCGTTTGCGCTGCACTGCTGGCTGGCGAAGCGTTGGAGATGTGTCGAACGCTCCGCGCCACCGAACCCTGTATCAGGGGTGCGTGCGGGTCAGGGTGATATGACGCTGACCGCGACGCGCTCCGCATTGGCAATGCGGAGGAGGTGTCATCCCAAACACCGACGAGATGTCCGCAGGATACGCCCGGTTGAAATCAGCCGTCAACGTCAGCCGTTAATCCGTCGGTTGATCTCGCCGGCCATCAGGTAAGTGCTGAGACCCCGCGCCGCCCGCAGGCGCTGTCAATGCCCGCAGCCGCGCTCAGATTCAAGCGCGGTCGGTGCGCAGCACCGAGGCTTGACGGCGACGAGGACGGCGCCACGATGTTGTCCGTGATGGCCGGCTGGTTCTTGTCACCCTGCGTGCGCGATCCACACGCGGATCATCGATGCGCAAGCGACACGATCTCGCGGAGGTTCTTTGACACGATCGGCGCCCCGTTCCGGCGCGCTCGACGACGCCATCGAGCACCAAGGCGTGAACGACCCCGACACCGGCGTGTCAGGCGAACCAAAAGCGGCACCGGGGTCGTTCACGCCTTGGTGCCTGTGAATCATGATCCCCAGCGCGCCCTGTCGGGGCGGCACAGAACGCCGCCCCTCTTCGACGCACGCACGTGCGCCCAAATACCTGCCCACGGAACGCGTTGTCATCCAACGCTTGGTGGAGAGACGCTGCTGCCTGAACATGTCGAATGAGATCGAGAGGGGGTTAAGGAGCCGGGTTAAGAACCGGGTTCAGGGTGCCGCGGCTCTCGTCGCCCTTCTCGGCGTCAGCAATAACGCGTCGAGGCTGTGAACGGCGACGGTTCACCAGAGGATGAAGGTGTTCGTAGGTGTGCGGTAAGAGATGAAGATCGAGCGCCGCGCGACCCGAGGCAAACGCCTCTGAGACGGCGACCGGAATCGGTGTCAGCATCGGGTCGCCGTCGGTCACCCAGCGCTGATACAGCCGAGTGAATCGCGGTCCGGCGAAGGCGTTCACGCAGCGGTCTAATCTGTCCCTCAGCGAGTCCGGACCGGTGCGGTTGTAGGGCGGCTGCGTCCAGTCGGTGCCCCGACGACAGTGGAAGAAATACCAGCGAAGGAGACTCACGGTTTCCTCGTCCAGGCGACTCTCCAGCTCGTCATAGACGGCTCCCCGGTACTCGGAGATCACACGCTGGAGCGAGGTCGGGAAGACGGCGCGGAGAGTCCACCTGGGCGTCACCGACAGGAGCTCGATGTGGCCGGCCAGGAACGATCGGAAATCATTGGTCCACGGCCTGGTGACGACGTACACGAGCACGACTCGACCGATCGAGTCGATGCCGATCGGGAACGCGCCCGGGAACCGGTCGGGCCTGTCTTGACCTGGCGCTTCTGCAGGCCGCTCGGAGGATTCGGACCTGGTCCTGGCCGCGAGATATGCCAGCTTCTGCGACCGTGTGGTGAGCCACTCGAGATCGGGGCTGAGCAGCGCAGCATCGAGTCGCATAAGGCGTTCGGCCGCTTGACCAGCCGGAACAGCGCGCCGATAGCGGCTTTCGGCCTCGCCGATTGAGTGGTACAGCGGCTTGTGATGCACGTGATACAGCCGCGCGCGATTGTGGACGCAGTCGGCCGCGACCGCGTACCCGCGCCGGACGAGCTTGTCGAAGAACGCGTTGCACTTCTCGCCGCCGCGCGCGACACCGGCGAACGCGCCGTACTGCCGCTTGATGCACAACCCGGAGTGCCGCATGACGAGGAGGAGGAACCGGGCCTGCCGCTCCGTGAAGCCGTAATCGGCGATCGCCTGGACGCGTTCGCTGGTCGTCATTCGAACAGTTCCTCGGCCAGGCCACCATGGTGGCCACCACCGCCGCGCCCGCCGCCTCCGCCGCCGATCCGGGCGCTGCTGCCGCGATGACACGAGAACCCGCACCGGCCGACCGCCGCGCCGTGCGCGCCCCGATAGTGGTCGGTGATGACTTCCACGTCGAGGTGATCCTCTCGTCCGTCGATATCCCGATACTCGATGCGGCAATCTGGAAAATGCACGTGGCCATCGAAGAATGGCAGGTCATGATCGTGCGCCCACTGCGTGATCTCGCGCTCGTCGCGATCGGGCCGACCGTCAGCATCGGGTCGGCCGCGATCACGCTCATGGAGCCACTGCTGGTACTCGCGCTTGAGCTCGTAGTCCAGCTGCACGCGGTCGATTTCCAGTCCGCGCTCTTCCAGCCGTGCTGCCTCGCGTTCGTAGGCGCGGTAGATCTGCGCGTCGTGTTCGAGCTCGCGTTCGCGTTTGAGTCCCGCGTGGAAGGCTTGGCCGGTATCTCTGTCGCGGTCCCGATTCGACTCCAACAGTCCCCGGCCGCGGTCTGTCAACACGACCGCCTGCTCGCGATAACCAGGGATGCGAACCGCCTCGACCAGCCCCTGTTCTCGCAGATGCCGGAGGTCGCCATCGCGCACATTGCCGGGACGGTCGTCACGGTCGCGCAGCTCTCGCGCGGGCACGACACGAAAGGCGCCGACGGTCGCGAGCGAACGGCTCTCGGATCCCCGCAGCGTGTATTCGCGATCGCGCGCATCATGGACCACTTCGCGGTCACGCCCGCGCGGCAGGTTGAGGCTACGCGTAAACACGTCACGCGGGTCGCTCGCGCGGTCCCGCGGGTCGCGATCGCGCTCTGGCCATCGGACGTCGTCCCGATCGCGATGATCGGCGCGGTCACGCGCATCGTGCCGATCGTCGTCGCGTTCACGTTCGTGATGGGACTCGGGCGCAGAACTCGGGCCACGTCCAAGTGATAGGCCATCGTTATCGTGATCCCGATCGCGCTCGTCGCGATCGCGGTCGCGCGGGTCCCGCTCGTCGCTGTAGTCGCGGGGATCGAAGTCCATCGCACCTCCGTCGAGATCGTTGCGTGGCCGTTCTCGCGAGCGATATTCGACTCAGGCGGATGTGCGCGTGAGGGGTTACTGCGGCAGGGTGCCAGGGCGATGGGCCGTGTCACGCATACCGAGTGGCCATGTTGGTGCGTCCGTCGAACGGCAGGACGGAGGGACCCGCTCAAGAACGCGTCAGTGCGACGCGGAGCCGACAGCCAGCCAAGAGCTGCTGTTCTTGCTTATAGCGCGGTCTGGCCTGCGGAGCAAGCACAACGGCTGCGGGCTAGAGGATCTCAGTGATCAGTGTCGGCCTTGTCGACATTATCGAGCTCTGAACCTGATGCGATCCCGTCCTGAATGGCCGCGAAGAGGTGCTCGCTTGCCTGCAGCGCTTGGCGCCCGTTCAAAGAGAATCCAAGCCAATGGAGAGTCGGACCTTCTGCGTCGAAGCTGGAGACCTCCAACGATCGCCGGCAGAGAGATTGTTCGCGACCACGGTCGAGGGCATAGTCGTCGATGTGCTCGGCCACGTTCCGGAATCGTTTCAATCCTGGCAACGTGCTGTCGAACTCTTCGATAGCAGCAAGCATGGACGATTCAAGCTCCGGCACTTGAGCAGCGAGCCTCGCTGCGCGTCGTAGCCTCGTAAGAGCAACAACCAAGAAGTCGAAGTCGGCCCACTTCCGCAACACAAAATCCGCATCCCCGGGTTCCGCTGCGCGCAGTCTTCGGCACTGAAGCTCCACCGACCAAATCGCGACGTTTGCTAAACGTCGCGCCCTCTCGTAAATCGCTGCTCCTGACGGTTTGGCCACCGAGTTCATCGCACCTCCTTTGACGGTGCGCCCAACAGGAGTAGTTCTAATTCGTGCTCAGACGGTTGTCCGGCTCCTAATCGCATGGCGCCGACAAGTGAGACGAACGCCTTTGCTCCGGCAGCATCCGACAACATGGCTCCGGCTTCTTCGAAACATGAGAGCGCCCTTACGACATCGGTGGTCCCGTAGATCGCGATGCGTGCCTTGGCGTCGGCTGCGTCGCGGTGAGCATCGCGGAGATCCTCGTCGGATCGGAGATGACCGGACGCCGCTACCGCACGGAGATAATCGGCGTACGCTTCCGATCGCAACGTCGCGGCGCGTTGCTCGCGTGTGGCCGCTCGGCTCAACAAGAACTGCAATCCTGCGCCAAGAACGACGCCGACGAGCGGGAGGAGCGCGACTGCCCACGTATTCATCTTTTCACTCCACAGTCAACGCCAATTGCGATCTCGTAACCAATCCGAGTTCGGAATCGATCAAGTGAGAGCAAAGATCACTGGCGCTGATACACTGGCGCCACGCCATGCCGATCCCTAACGCCGCCCGCGCTACGATCGCGAGCGAGAAGCTGACGGCGTACTTGTTGAATCCTTCGCACAAGCGCGGTGGTGCAAAAGCGAAGCGCCTACTCGGCCTCGGCTACCGCACGAATGCTCCCGAGATTCTCGAAGCCGACCTTCGCACTCAGCATCTGTCCCTGGACCCCGCGCGCATCTCACAGAATGCGTACGGCGTTGTTTACGAAATTGACGGTTCAATCAAGACGCCGAGCGGAAAGATCGCGCGTTTCGCCTCTATTTGGCAAATCGACGCTGGAAGCGACGTGCCCCGATTCATTACTATGTACCCGAGGTAACAGAATGGCCTTCGAGCTGTACAGCGACGTGATTCTGACGCGCGACATCTCCGAGCACGGATTGCGTGCCGGCGACGTCGGCAGCCTGCCCACGCAGGCTGATCGTCCCACCGTGCGAGCGCTCACCGCCTGACGGCCCCGACGTCACCCTGGCACGCCAATGCGCGCCCGAATTCGTTCGTCGGATGTCGAGCCGCGGGCCACTCTTGGTCATTGTAAAACAGGCCTTCTTCTGGATACCGCGCGGCCGCGGCGTGCCCTCTGCATCATCAAGACGTGCTGGCGCCGGATCCGCGGACGCCGTAATTCGGTCCGCTACACATGTGGTGAGGGCTTGACATTTGTAGTCGATAATCGATATAACGACCATCAGTATGCCGAAGCAAAAGCTCAATCCGCTGCCCGCGGCGGCATTCCAGATCCTGATGTCGCTGGCTGATGACGATCTGCACGGATACGAAATCATGCGGCGTGTCGAAGAACAAACTGACGGACGCACGCGCATCGGACCTGGAACGCTCTACAGCTCGATCCAGGCGTTGCTCGAAGCAGGATTCGTCGCCGAAGTCGCGTCACGCAGCGATGAAGACCTGAACGATGACCGCCGCCGCTACTATCGCATCACCGCAGCGGGACGCAAGGCCGCCCGCGACGAGGCCGAGAGACTGGCAGATGTGCTGCGCGTCGCGCGCGCGAAGAAGATCTTGCGAGGGGAGTATGTTTGAACAATTCTGCGCCCTTCTGCTGCGGATCTACCCTGCCGAGTTTCGACGGGCTTACGGCCGTGAGGCCGTGCAGCTCATTAGAGACCGCGCGCGCCACGAACAAGGCGTCTTCCTCCGTGTGCGTTTGCTGATGGACCTGACGATCGATCTCTTCGCGACCTCGCTTCACGGCTGGCAACCCGGCAAGCCGTTGCTCGCGCGAATCGACGGCGCACCTCGTTTCGACATCATCGAAGTCCATGGTCCGCGCTCGGAGGCGCTCGCCGCAGGGCTGTTGACTTCGATTCTCATGTTCGCGAGCTTCACGCTGCTGTTACAGCCCAAGGCACTACCGAATGCGCCGGCGCGGCTCGGCAAAGGGTCTGGATCTGAAATGCCAGGCGCCGGCTCGAACGACTCTGCGCAGCAGGCGGTCGCAACCGATCCTGGCGCGCATCACAACCTCATTGCCGCCATCGCCGCGAACCTGAAGCAACTCTACGTCGATCGCGCCATCGGCCAAAAGCTGGCAGACGCATTATTGGCGTACGACAAGAAGGGCGAGTACGAATCGCTCGACATGGGGGTGGATCTCGCGACTCGCATCAATAAGGACATTCAGACGACCAGTCGCATTCTCGGAATTCCTCGCGGCGTATTCGTTGCTGACGTGCTCTACAGCGCGCGACCGCTGCCGACGGGCCCGCCGCCACCGATGACCGCGGAAATGCGTGAGCGTAATCGCGCAACGATGCTTGATCAGAACTGTCTGTTCGAGACGATCGAGACGCTGCCGCACAACATCGGCTACATGAAACTGAATGGCTTTGCGGATGCGACCGCGTGCCAGGAGGCGACCGGCCGGGCTATGGCATCGCTGAACAGTGTTGATGCTCTCATCGTTGACTTGCGGGATAACGGCGGCGGGTTTGGCGATACTGCGCTGCAAATCGCTGGATATCTGTTCGATCGTCCGACATACCTGTACGATCCGCGTCCAAATTCTCCAGTTCCGGCCAGAACCGCATCGCCAGTTTCGGGCAACAAGCTCCTCGACAAACCCGTGTACGTCCTGACGTCGTCAAGAACACAGTCGGCGGCCGAGTATTTCGTCTACAACTTGAAGATGTTGAAGCGGGCAACGATAGTCGGAGAGACGACGGCCGGTCACCAGCACTCGGGCGCGTTTCACCGCATCAACGATCACTTCGGCATGGGCATTCAGGAAGCGCCGCCGCGTGACAATCCGTTTCCGGTCAAGGGTTGGGAAGTCATCGGTATCGAGTCCGACGTGAAGGTCTCGAGGACCGAGGCCTTCGATGCTGCGAGAAAGCTCGCCGAATCTCAGGGCCGGCGCTCAGTCGCTCAGTCGCCGGCGTTTGAAGTGATCTCAATAAAGCCCGCTCGCTCAGGCGACCCGAGCAACATGCGCATGCGAGTGCTGCCAAACGGTGACCTTAATGCGAGCGCGGTGCCTGTGCTCTTGCTTTTGCGTTACGCGTACGACGTGCCCATCAACCCCTCGCCGCGTCTTTCCGGTCTTCCTGGCTGGCGAGAGACGTACGATATCGAGGCGAAAGCGCCTGCCAACGCCGTTCCCACCGGTCTTCCAGAGAGCGAAAAGCGAGGCCGAATGCAGGGAATGATTCGCGGGTTGCTCGCGGATCGTTTCAAGCTCGTGATGCGGGTTGAGCAGAAAACGATGCCCGTCTACGCTCTCAGCGTCGCAAGCGGAGGTCCGAATCTCCAGAAGTCCACCATCGCGGAGAAGGACTGCATCTTTGACACAGGCACCCCGGAAAGTTGCCATAACTTTATCGTGGGTAGGGGCCACCCCCTGAATGCAAGAGCTATCAACATGGACGACCTTGCCCAGTACATCGAGAACTGGGCAGACTTGCCGGTGGTGAACCGCACGGCAGTGAACGGGCTGTTCGCCGTTGAGACGGAAGGCTGGAGAGTAAGCGACCCGCAGCCATGCCAGTCGGAACAACAGTATCCCTACCAGGCCGAGCAGGAGTCCGGCGAACGGCAGCATTTCCGTTGAGCTGTGCAACGACGCGGGACAACGCACGGAAGAAGCGCCGCCACCGCCGACCGACGCGGCCGTCTAGCCGAGGATTTCGCGCAGAGCTGAGCGCAGGGCCTGAAGATCATCGCCCTGAAGCGCTCCGCGCTTCCGCAGGATCAGCCGCTGTTCGAACGTGGCGAGAACGGGCTTGATCAGAGAGGCCTTGGGCAGCCCGCGCCTAGCCAGTCGCTGATCAGCACCTCGCCAGGTGCTCCGGCGGGCCGAAGAATCTGACTCGTGACAGCCATGACGATCACGTCCGGCCGTAGCTGATGATACGCGTCCGCGCTGACGACGACGGCCGGTCGCTTCTTCGAAGCGGTTTGATCGGTGAACGGAAACGGGACCAGAACGACGTCGCCGAAGCTATAGGCGGTCGTATTCGGCATCGTCGGCGTTGTCCCAGACGGCGCGGAATGCTTCCTCGGACAGACGCGTGGCCGCGTGTGTAAACTGCCGTTCCTGATCCCGAACCGTCAGGAAGTCGACGAAGTCCTCCACCTCCGCTACCCGTTCGGGCCGAAGGCTTCGAATCTTCTCGATCAAGGTTTCTTCGGCCATTCCGGTCCTGCGCTCCATTGTAGCCCAAGCGTTCACGCTGCCCGAAGCCCATCGATTTGGCATAGCCAGGGAAGAATCTGGTTCCAACTGTGCTGCCATTGGGGGACGAACTCCCTCACTATCGTTCGGTCGTTTCGTCCCCAACGGTCTGTCGGGAAGCGCGGCGCAGCGCGTCCTGCTGTTCGGTGTCCCCGTACTGCTCGCCTACCGGGCGTTTCTCGTCTACAAGAATCAGCTGGCGCTAATCCGGGACCTGGACGCCGCGCGAATCCAGGGACGTCAGTGGCGTGACGAAACGAGGGCGCTTCTGAAGGGCCTGGGCGAGGCGATCGATCGCCAGTTCTTGACGTGGAAACTGACCGAGGCCGAGCGGGACGTCGGCCTGTTGATCCTTAAGGGTTTGAGCCTGAAGGAAATCGCCGCGGTGCGGGTCACCAGCGAACGAACGATCCGCGCACAGGCGCGATCGATCTACGCGAAGGCCGGCCTGAGCGGCCGTGCAGCCCTCTCGGCGTTCTTCCTGGAGGATCTGCTCGTACCAATCGAGCACGTCAACTCTTAGCGGAGCGTGTAGCTGACCGTCAGGCTCGCCTCGGTCACGGTTTCGCTTGCGATCGGTTCACGTTGCCCGAAGCCCCCCGATTTGCCGGAGCCAGGGAACGATCTGGTTCCGGTCGAGCCAGCGTCACACGCGGGACGGGGGGCAGGCTTGACGCGTCGTTTCAAGTGGGCTTGATAGATGGCCGGAATCTACAAGTGCGACTGGAGGTGTTCGACGGACGAATCCGCGAGACGATCTCCGGCTTGAGCGTGCCGGTCGAACGCCGCGCCACTCTGGAATTGCCCGAGCGGCCGCCGATCGGCAACCGCTGACGCTCCGGTCAGATCGGGCTTACGCGGCTGAGCGAATCACCACGCCGACGAGACGGTACGGGTTTGCGTGGGTGGGCACCAACCCCATTGGGGACGCCAGACTTCGCTCGCCTGACACGCGAGCGAGCTTCGTCTGGGCGAGCCAGCCCGCAGGCGAAGTCTGATCCCGCCGAAGCGGCGTAGCCGCGCACGCGGACATCCCCGACGGGATTCGGACCAATCTCATTTTTGCGACGTCGATCAGGACGCGATGTCAGCGTCGCTGCGTACTAGCCATCTCGACTGACGGAAAAATGGCCGGATCATCGATGTCGTCGCATTTGCATCTCCCGATGCATGACCATCATCCACAGCAACATCGTATACGTCCTTCGCAGCGTGAAGTATCCGGGCACTGACGATCTACGACACGACCATTCGAATCGGCGCATTCGTGAAGCTGCAACCGGAACAGGTGTACCTGCACGCCGGCATGAAAGAGGCGCTCGGATTCTACAGACGCGAAACACTTGCTGTGTCTGAACTGCCGCACACGTTCTCGCGGCTCACGTCAGTGGAAATCGAAGACTGCCTCTGCATCTACAAAGACGTCATCGCAAGGATCGCTGTGGAGCAATCACGATGACAGGCAACCGCCTGACGGGGCGTTCCGGATAGACGACGGCATCGAGTTTCCTGGCGTCGCCCACGCCCTGGCTAGGTCAGCCTCGGCCCGTGTTCGCTTCGCGCATTCGCGTTCTACGGTCGTTCTCGAAGGATTGCGGCCATCAGTAACGGATTTCTGCGTCCGTAAAAGATCCCCAACACCCAAAGCGGATTCTCGTCTGGTGCGTAGACAATGAGGTAATGGTCCCGCACGACGTGGAATCGCAACGGTCGGGCTGTCAGATCCGGGCGTCGGTGTCCGATATGCGGTGAGGCCGCCAGCGTGCGGGACGGTGTGGATGTCTGCGAGTACCCGGTCGGCGGCGTCGATATTGTCTTGCGCGATGTATTCCCAAATCTCGTCGAGATCTGCGAACGCATCGGGATGGAGCGCGTAGCCGCTCATCCGCCCGCGCGCCAACGTTCGCTTTTCTGGCGGAGCTTCGTAAAGGCCTCCTCGCCATCGATGGGTGTCACTCGACCGCTCTCTAGATCGTCGTAGCGGCTGTCGAGCGTCTTGCGGACTGAGGCGACCTCCTCGAGGTACCCGGCAAGAGCACCCTCGACGATGTCCTCAGGGGCGCGTCCGCTGGTCGCGGCGAGATCCTGCAGCTTCTTGGCCGTTTCGGGCGTGACGTGCACGTTCATGCGGCTACTGTACGGCTTTGGGGACTGACCGGCAAGTGCTCAGGCCGCCTTACGCAGGCTGTCGATCTGCTTGAGCCAGCTGGCGATTTGGTTCCAACCGGCTGGCATCAGGGATCAGGGATCAGGGACGCCACTCTTCAACTGTGAAATCCCATCACATACGTGACACGTTCGGCTCGGCTCAGGGCGCC
>WNGA01013341.1_pt1 | contig 10524 bp, 11 predicted proteins | sample 5400061 | NCBI WGS metagenome assembly WNGA01 (sample SAMN13153366, study PRJNA577476) | soil metagenome | isolation source: 100 cm soil or saprolite under grassland replicate 2 | place: USA:California | collected 2016-06-15
TGAAGGCCTTCGCGGTGGCACTGGTCGGAGGGCTCGACAGCCTGGCCGGGGTCATCCCCGGCGCGCTCATCGTCGCCGCGGTGGAAGTGTTATCCGTCCGTTACGGCGATCCGCTCCTGGCCGATGTCTCGCCCTTTCTCTGCCTTCTCGCGATGCTGCTCGTCCGCCCGTGGGGGCTCTTCGGCACGAGGGAAGAGCTGGAGCGCGTGTGAGCCGGCGGGGAAACCTCGCGATCGTGGTCGCGCTCGCGCTGACGGTCACCGTCATCGTGTCACTAGCTGGTGCACAGTCTGAGAAGAGGACGTTTCGAATCGGCATGTTCGCGGCCGGCGTCAATCCACGACCCTATACCTTCGCCTACGAGGAGCGGCTCCGAGAGCTGGGCTTACATCGAAGGCCGGAACCTCGTGATCGAATGGCGCAGAAGGCCGAGCACGCCGCCGAGATAGCAGCGGAGTTGGTTCGACTCAAAGTCGACGCGATCCTGGCGTTTGGAGCCGAGCTTTCGCTGCGTGCGGCGAGGGAGGCGACCAGAGCCGTTCCGATTGTCATGGTCGCGCTCAACTACGATCCAGTGACGAAGGGATATATCGCGAGCTTGTCGCGTCCCGGCGGCAACGTCACGGGCATTTTCTGCCAGCAACCGGAGCAGGACGCGAAGCGGCTCGAACTGCTCAGAGAAGTGTTTCCCAAGGCCAAGCGCTTCGCCGTCTGGTCGGACGAGTTCGTCGGCGACCAGGTCAAGGCGCTCCAAGCCGCCGCCAGAATGCTGGATCTGCAGCTGCAAATCGTCGAGCTCCGGCCGCCATACGATCTCGACAAGGCCTTCCTGGCCGTCAAGCAGGGTGGAGCCGCGGGCTTCGTGGTCGTTGGCGGCCCAATCGCCACTCGTGAGCGGGCTCGGGTAGCTGACCTGGCGCTGAAGCATCGAATCCCGGCGATCGGGCCGGCGGCGCATGATGGCCTGCTCCTTGGCTACGGTGCGCGTCTTGCACCCATCCTGCGTCGCGCTGCCGAGATGACCGACAAGATCTTGAAGGGCGCACAGCCGGCTGAGCTCCCGGTCGAGCAGCCGACGCAGTTCGAGCTGATCGTGAACCTCAAGAGCGCCAAGGCGCTCGGCGTCAGGATCCCGCAATCGCTCCTCTCCCGCGCCGATCGGATCATTGAGTGATACGCCTCTCGGTCGGCCCGGCGCTCATCGTCGGCGAGGGTCGCCTAGCCCGCCTGGCGGAGCCGGCCGCGGAGAGGGCCCTTGGACAGACCATCCCACACAGCTTGCTATTGCGCGCCGACGAGGTGAACGAATAGATGGCGCTCGGCGGCGGATACTTCAAGACGAGCTACGCGAGCGATCTGGCGCTGGTGGACACGCGGCTCCGCCGCACCGCGCTCGCCGCGCTGATCGTCGTGCTGCTGATCCTGCCGCGCCTGGCGTCGCCCTTCGTTCTCGACCTCGTCGCGCAGACGGCGCTGGCCGCCGTCGGCGCGCTCGCGCTCAATCTCCTGACCGGGCTCGCGGGCCAGATCTCGCTCGGCCACGCGGGATTCATCGCCGCCGGGGCCTTCACGACCGCGGTGCTGGTCGAGAACCGCATGCCGTCGCCCCTGCTCGCGCTGCCCGCCGCGGCGCTGGTGGGCGCCGTGCTCGGCGTGGTCGTCGGCATTCCGGCGCTCCGGCTCAAGGGGCTCTATCTGGCCCTCGGCACGCTCGCGCTGCACCACGTCGTTCTCTACGCGTGCGGCGAGTTTCAGAACCACTGGGGCGCCAACACGGGCGTCTCGATTCCGCCGCCACGACTCGGCGCCTGGGTGCTGAAGGGGACAACTGCCTGGTACTACGCCCTGACGGTGGTCGCCGCGCTCGTCCTGATCCTCTCGGTGAACCTCCAGCGCTCCCGCGCTGGCCGGGCGTGGATGGCGATCCGTGACCGTGAGATCGCAGCGGAGTCGGTCGGGATCGACGTGGCGCGGTACAAGGTCCTGGCGTTCGTCTGGTCGAGCGCCCTGACCTCGCTCGCCGGCGCGCTCTTCGCCTACCAGCGCGCCTTCGTCTCGGTCGAGGCGTTCGGCTTCTTTCTGGCGATCGAATACATCGCGATGATCATCATCGGCGGTCTCGGCTCGGCGCTCGGCGCCGTGCTCGGCGCCGCCTTCGTGACCCTGCTCCCGCACGGGATCGACGCGGTGGTCGCGGGCCTCCGGGTACCGGGCGGCGCCGAGTACTACTTGTTCCCGCTGAAGTTCGGCGCGTTCGGCCTCCTGATGGCGGTCTTCTTGATCTTCGAGCCACAGGGGCTCGTCGGAATCTGGCGCCGCGTGCGCAACTGGGCGTTCCTCTGGCCGTTCCGGTATCGTCCGTTGCGCCCCGCGTCGTGACGCCCGTCCTCGAGCTGGAGAACCTCGAGGTGGTCTACCACCACGTCGCGACGGCGGTCCAGGGAGTATCGCTCCGCGTGTCGCCGCGAGCGATCGTCGCGCTCCTTGGCACCAACGGCGCCGGCAAGACGACCACGCTCCGGGCGATCTCGGGCTTCCTCGGCGCCGACGATGCTCAGATCGTCGACGGTCGCGTCGTGTTCCTGGGCGCGACCGTCACCGGCCGCCCGCCCCACGAGCTGGCGCGCCGCGGGCTCGTCCTGGTGCCCGAGCGCGACAAGGTTTTCGAGACGCTGACGGTCCAGGAGAACTTGCGCGCGCTCGTCCCCGGGCGTCACGGCGACGCCGGCGCCACCCGCGCGCCCGTGACGCTGGACCAGGTGTTCAACTACTTTCCCCTGCTCGCCGAGCGCCGCCGCCAGCTCGCGGGCTACCTCTCGGGCGGGGAGCGCCAGATGCTGGCGCTGGCGACGGCGCTGCTGTGCCGGCCGCGGATACTGCTGGTCGACGAGCTGTCGCTCGGGCTGGCGCCCCTGGTCATCGAGAGCCTCATGACGCTGGTCGCGCGCCTCCGTGACGAGCTGGGACTGGCGGTGCTTCTCGTCGAACAAAACGCCGCCGCGGCGCTCGCCGTCGCAAACTACGGCTACGTCATGGAGCACGGACGCATCGTCTACGACGGGCCCGCCGACCGACTCATCGCCCACGAGGACGTCCGCGAGTTCTATCTCGGCGTGGGTCACCGCGCCGGGCGGAAGCGCTACACCGAGGTCAAGCAGTACCAGAGGCGGCGCCGGTGGTTCTAGCCGTCGACGACCTCACGCTCGAATTCAGCGGGTTGCGTGCCTTGATGGGTGTCAGCATGTCGGTCGCCACGGGCGCCCTGGCGGCGCTGGTGGGGCCGAACGGCGCCGGCAAGACGTGTCTCCTCAACTGCGTGGGCGGCTTCTACGCGCCGACCTCGGGGCGAATCGTCTTCGGCGACACCGCGATCCAGGGCCAGCCGTCCCATCGCATCGCCGCGCACGGCATCGCGCGGACGTTCCAGTTCGTCGAGCTGTTCCGTGGGATGACGGTTCTCGACAACATCCTGCTGGGGCGCCATCGCCACATGCGGGCCGGCGTCCTCGCGGGCGCGCTCTTCTGGGGACGGTCGCGTCGCGAGGAGGTGCGCCATCGGCGCCGGGTCGAGGAGATCGTCGAGTTCCTCGAGCTCGAACGCTTTCGGAAAGAGCCGGTCGCGAGCCTGCCATTCGGCGTCCAGAAGCTCGTCGCGATCGGCCGGGCGCTGGCGATGGAACCGACGCTCCTCTTGCTCGACGAGCCTTCGACCGGGATGAATCGTGAGGAAAAAGAGAACCTCGCCCGCTTCCTGCTCCGGATCAAGCACGAGCTGGGCATGACCATGCTCTGGGTCGAGCACGACATGGAGCTGGTCGGCGACCTGGCCGACACCGTGACCGTGCTGGACTTCGGCCAGCGGATCGCCGACGGGCCACCGGCCGTGGTGCTCCGCGATCCGCGCGTGATCGAGGCGTACCTCGGGCGCGCCGGGAGCCGAGAGAAAGGAGTCGGTTGATGCTGCTGCCGACGTCGGTCGTGGGAAGTCACGGGCTTCCCGGGTGGGTGTGGCTCGCCCGCGAGGCGATGGGGGCCGGGCGCCTGGGCGCGCTCGACGTGCGCGAGCTGATGGAGGACGCGACCCAGGCAGCGCTCCTCGATCAGGAGCGCGCGGGTGTCGACGTGGTGAGCACGGGCGAGATGATGCGGGTGCGATTCATCATCGGCTTCTACGACCGCATCGCGGGCATCCGGCCGCTTCCAGCGCCGCGCCAGCTCGGCCAGCCCCTCTGGGACACGAACACGCCGTTCGAGGTGACCGAGCCCATCAGCGCGCCCGGGGGCCTCGGCATCGTGGAGGAGTTCAAGCTCGCGCGCTCGCTCACGGCGAAGCCGCTGAAGGCGACGGTGCCCGGACCGTACACGTTGCTCGTGCCCCTCAAGCTCGGCGGCGGTTACAAGAGCAAGGACACGCTGCTCGCCGATCTCGTCGGCATCGTGAACGCCGAGTGCCGGGCGCTGGTCGAGGCCGGCGCCGATTTCATCCAGATCGACGAGCCGCACAGCGGGATGTACCCCGGCTCGGCCCCGCGCTTCGACCAGGGCGTGAACCAGGCCGTCGAGGGCATCGAGGCGAAGATCGCCGTCCACGTCTGCTTCGGCAATCTCTACGGGCGGCCGTTCTCGGCCGTGCGTGATTTCCGGAATCTCTATCCCGCGCTGCGCGACCTTCGGGCGTCCCAGATCGTCCTCGAGTTCGCCAACCGCGGCCTGGAGGATCTGCGCCTCTGGAAGGAGTTTCCGACCGACAAGGAGCTCGGCGCGGGCGTGATCGACGTCAAGGCGTTCAAGGCCGAGTCCACCGCGGAGGTAGCCGAGCGGATTCGCGCGGTCTTGAGGCACGTCGCGCCCGACAAGCTCTGGCTCAATCCCGATTGCGGCTTCTGGGAGACGCCGCGCTGGGTGGTGAAGCAAAAGCTCACTGCGCTCGTCGGGGGCGCCCGGATCGTCAGGAAGGAGCTCGGCGGGTGAGGCGTACGATTTCGCTCGTGATCCTGGTCGCGATGGTTGTGATCGCCGCGGCCGGCTGCGCCGTGCTGCGACGGGCGGGGACGAATTTCTGGGAGCTGGAGCGCGGCCCATCGGGCCAGGCGCCCGATCCGGTGATGACGCCCGAGCCGGTGGTGCAGGTCTACGCCGCCCGCACGGTGGGCTTGCGCGGGCTCTTCGCGGTCCACACGTGGATCGCCGTGAAACCGCGCTATGCGATGTCCTATACCCGCTACGAGGTGATCGGCTGGGGCGTCGATCGCGGCCTGCCGGCGGTACGCGTCAACCGGGCCGGCCCGGACAACTACTGGTTCGGCGACCGCCCCGCACGGCTCGTGGATCTGCGGGGCGACGGTGTCGACGCGATCATCGTGGGGGTCGAGTCCGCCGTCGCGTCCTATCCCTATCCGTCCGTCTACCGGATCTGGCCCGGCCCCAACAGCAACACGTTCACGGCCTGGGTCGGCCGGAGCGTGCCCGAGCTGAAGCTCACGCTGCCGCCGACCGCGATCGGCAAGGACTATCGGTGCGCCGTCGACACGACCGTCTCGGGCGGCGGGCTATACCAACCGTCCGCGGAGTGATATGTTCGGGCAATCCCGGATCTGGAGGCGATCATGGACGCTCTGGAGCTCGGTCTCACCGGCAAGGTCGCAATCGTCACCGGCGGCAGCGAGGGGCTCGGCCGCGCCTGCGTGGAGCGGTTCGCGCGCTCCGGCGCGAAGGTCGCCGTGTGTGCGCGGCGCAAGGACGTGCTCGAGCGCGCGACGGACGCCATCCGGCGCTCGACCGGCGGTGACATCCTCGCGATGGCGACCGACGTGACCCATGCCGCCGAGGTCGAAGCCTTCGTTGCCGCGACCGTGGCGCAGTTCGGCGGCGTCGACATCCTCGTGAACAACGCCGGTACCTCCTCCGCCTCCGGCTTCGAGCAAGTGGACGAGGCCACCTGGCAGTACGACTTCGACCTCAAGGTCATGGGCGCGATTCGGCTCTGCCGGCTCGTCATCCCCCACATGAAGCGCCGTGGCGGTGGGCGCATCATCAACGTGACGACCGTCGGCGGCAAGGCGCCGCTGGCACGCTCGCTCCCCACGAGCGTGACGCGCGCGGCGGGCATCAACCTCACCAAGTCGCTTGCGAACGAGTACGCGGCGGACAAGATCCTTGTCAACACGATCTGCCTGGGCCTGGTGAAGAGCGCCCAGCACGAGCGCCGCGCGAAGGGCGACCTCGAGGCGCACTACCGCGAGATCGCGGAGAAGCGCCGGTTGCCGCTCGGGCGGTTCGGCGAGGCGAGCGAGTTCGCCGACCTCGTGGCCTTCCTGGCCTCGGAGCGGGCGGCCTACATCACCGGCACCGCCATCAACTTCGACGGTGGGCTGACGGCAGCGGTGTAAGCAGATCAGGTCGCGGCGTCGTCCCAGACCCCGCCGGTGACCTCACGGCCGCTGAGGCCGGTCTCGACCAGGGAGGAGCGGATGCTCAAACGGAGCGTGTTCGTCGCTGTCGTGCTGGCGATCGGGTGCGTCCTCGGACTCGGAACGCTGGCTTCCTCCCAGGACAAGAAGCCACCCACGGCGACGCGCGCGGGACTTCATCAGATCCACGCCGCGGCCAGGGCCCTCGAGCAGGCGCAGCGGCATCTCGAGCGAGCGGAGCACCCCTTCGGCGGGCATCGCGCCAAAGCGCTCGACCTGGTCAAGCAGGCCGAGGCTGAAGTGAAGGAGGCGGTGGCGTTCGCCAAGGCCAATCCGCCAGAGGGCAGCAAGCCGGCGCCGGCGGCCGCGCCCGCGACGACCAAGCCATGACGCCGATGCTCGCGCTCCACACCTGGACTCTCGACTCGACGCCGCTCCCGGACCTCCTCCGCATCACACGGGCGGCGGGCTGGGACGGCGTCGAGCTCCGTCGCGTCGACTTCGCCCGCGCCGCCGAGACGGGCCAGTCGGCCGAAGAAGTCTTGAAACTGGTGAAGGCGAGCGGCCTCCGCGTCGCGTGTGTCGGGGTCGAGATGGGCTGGATATTCGCCGATGACAGCGAGCGCCGGCGGCTGCTGCAGGCCTTCGCCGAATCCTGCCGATGGGCGGCCGAGCTCGGGTGCTCGACGGTGATGAGCGCGTCGGATCGGGGTCGGGGCGATCTGGCCCGTGCCGCCGCCAACGTCCGTGAAGCCGGCGACATCGCGGCCGCGCACCGCGTGAAGCTCGCGATCGAGTTCAACTCGCAGGCCGAGCAGCTCAACAACCTCGACGTCATGCGCGGGGTCGTGACCAGGGCCGCGCACCCGAGCTGCGGGCTTCTGCTCGACACGTATCACCTCGGGCGGAGTGGCGCCACCCTGTCTGCGATCGACGACGTGGCGCTCGCCGAGATCGCGTACGTGCAGTACAGCGATGTTCCGCGCACCGGGCTCGAGCCCGGCAAGGCGCTCGATCGGCTGCCGCCCGGCCGGGGAAGCGTACCCTTCAAGGAAATCTTCGCGCTCCTGGACCGCAAGGGATATCGCGGGTTCATGAGCTACGAGGCGCCGAACCCGGCGGCGTGGGCGCGTCCGGCCGACGAGGTCGCGCGCGAGGCGCTCGAGGCGACCCGCGCGTGTCTACCAGCCGCTCGCTGATCCGACAGAAAGGGAGACCATGCGCAAGACCGTGACCGGCACCGGCGGGATGTTGCTGATCCAGACCCTGAAGGACGCGGGGGTCGACTATCTCTTCACGAATCCGGGCTCCGCAGAGACCGGGATCTTCGCGGCGCTCTCGGAGGACAATGACCAGAAGCTCATCGTCGGCAAGCACGAGGGGCTCGTGGCGGCGATGGCCGACGGCTACCACCGGATCAGCGGCAAGGTCGGCGTCGTCATCGCGCACGTGATGGGCGGGTCGTACCAGCTGGCCGGACAGCTCTTCAACGCCCAGATCGCCGGCTCGTCGCTGCTGGTCATCGCCGGAGACTGGGCGTCCGAGATTCAGGACTTCCGCGGTCTCGCTCCGTTCCCGGGCTTGACCCAGGCCGAATCGATGCGCCCGATCACCAAGGACGCGCGCGCCGCTTATCAGGTGGCGGCGAACCCGGCGGCCATCACGGTCGCGACGACTCGCGCGCTCCGCGAAGCCACCACGCCGCCGACCGGTCCGGTCTACCTCTCCATCAGCGCCGAGTTGCTCCTGCGCGAAGGACTGGAAGCCAAGATCGGGGAAGCCGCGGGGTATCAGATCGAGCGCCCCGGGCCGGCACGCGCGAAGACGGTCGAGGCGATTGCTCGGAAGCTCGGCGAGGCGCAGTGCCCGGTGCTGATCTTCGGTGACGACGTGTGGCGCGAGGGCGCGTCGGCCGACGCCGTGCGTCTGGCCGAGACGCTCGAGGCGCCGGCATTCAGCACCCGGCAGATCTTCGCAAACTTCCCGACGCGGCATCCGCTCTACTGCGGCATGTATCCGGTCTCCAAGGAGTTCGAGAAGGTCACGGGCCTGAAGCCGGACCTGGTCTTCCTCGTCGGTTGCCAGGGCGTGCACGGCAGCGTCGCCGAGCCGTTCGTCATACAAATCGGGCCCAACCCGCTACTCATGGGCCGCCACTATCCGCTCGACATTGCCGCGCAGTGCGAGCTGCCCGAGACGCTCCGCAGCCTCACTGCAGCCCTGACGCGCTTGCACGCCTCCGACAAGGCCGCGAGCTGGGCCCGGCAGCGCGGCAAGGTGCGCGCGTACGCGAAGCTCCTGATCTCGCGGGAGGAAGACCTGGTGCGCGAGCACGAGCACGACACGATCGTGCATCCGAGCGTGCTCGAGGCGCACCTGGCGCAGCTGCTGCCGCGAAACACCGTCATGGTCCAGGAGAGCTCGACGGCGCGGACGACGCTCCTGCCGTTCGGGCATGACGCGATGGGTTGGACCCGCAGCGGCGGTGGCTCGCTGGGATTCGGCGTGGGCGCGGCCATCGGCGCCAAGATCGCTGTCGGCCGCGAGCGGCCGGTCGTGCTTCACCTGGGCGACGGCGCCTTGACGTACAGCGCGGCGGGCTTCTGGACGATGGCTCGGTACAACACCGCGATCCTGACCGTGATCTCGAACAACGAGACCTATCAGGTCGTCAGAACGAACTGGGCGCGCGAGGTCCCGGACAGCAAGATGGTGCACACCGGAAAATACCCCGGACTCTACCTCGACGCCCCGGCGACCGACTATGCCGCGCTGGCCCGCTCCCAGGGCGTCGAGGGCGAGACCGTCAAGACGCTGAAGGAGCTCGAGCCAGCCCTCCGGCGCGGTGTCGAGCGGACTACCCGTGACAATCGCCCGTATGTGATCGACGTGAAGGTCGCGCGCGAAGGCGTGGGCGCCGATTCGACCTGGTATCAGGACTGGAAGATGTAGGGAGCGGCGCTTCCTGCGCGCCGCCGCGACGCTCCTCAGTGCGCCCCCGATGCTTTCACGGCGCCCGCCGGCTGTGCGTCGATCCAGTGGAAGTACTTGATGTATTGCTTGATCTCCACGTCGCTCAGGCTTTGGTTCGGCATCGGGAGGTTGTTGAATTCCTTCAGCATGGTTTTCGCGTCGGCATCCATCTCGAGCATTTTCTCCGGCGCCTTGAGCCAGCGCGCCAACCAGGCGTCGCTGCGCCGCTTCGTCACGCCGGCGACGTCGGGCCCGAGTTTCTTGCCCTCTCCGACGGAGTGGCAGGCGAGGCATTTGCTCTCGAAGTTGAGCTTGCCCTGCACGGTATCCGGATCACTCGGCGCGGCCGAGGCTGGGATGTTGTGATGCTCGAGGTCCTTGGACTCGGGTTTGGCGTCTGTCGAGATGAGCCCGATCGCGCCCTGCGAGGCGTTGGCAAAGTGGTGGTCGACCATGATGTAGGAGCCCGCTTCGGGAATCATGAACTCGACCGTGGCGCTGTTGGATGAACCGAGCAGGACCGTTTGCATGCCGCGGAACTGGTTGTCCGGGTTGCCCTCGATCCAGACGCGATCGAAGATGGTGCCGACGACGTGGAAGCTCGAGGTCTTGCTCGGCCCGACGTTGAGCACGTGCAGACGCACGCGCTCGCCGGGCTTCGCGGCAAGCGGCGTCTTCACCATGCCATTGTGCGCGCCGTTGAACACAGTGTGCGTCGGCGGGGAGGCCCGCAGCCGATCGCCGTCCAGCACGTAGAGCGGAGCGCCGCCCGCTTTGCTCTTTCCGGGGTCGGGCTTGGCGTAGAACTCGCTTTGCACGATCACGTACTCGCGATCCACTTTCGTGGGATAGCCGGCGCGCGGCTCGACGATCACCGCGCCGTACATACCCGAGGCAATGTGCTCGAGGATCATCGGTGTGCCGCAGTGGTACATGAAGATCCCGGGATAGTTGACCGTGAACTCGAACTCGATCGTCTGCCCCGGGGCGATCGAGCGGTACTTATCCTGAGGCGAGACCATGGCGGCGTGAAAGTCCATCGAGTGCATCATCGGTGCCGCCGTGACCTGCACACCCGGCACCGGCTCGTCGCTGCGGTTGGTCATGCTGAATTTGACCTTGTCGCCGACGCGCGCGCGAA
>WNGA01013349.1_pt1 | contig 10523 bp, 10 predicted proteins | sample 5400061 | NCBI WGS metagenome assembly WNGA01 (sample SAMN13153366, study PRJNA577476) | soil metagenome | isolation source: 100 cm soil or saprolite under grassland replicate 2 | place: USA:California | collected 2016-06-15
CTCGACCTTTAGGCCGGCGGCCTTGATCACCTTGGCCCATTTCTCGGTTTCGTGGGCCACCAGCTTGCCGAAATCGGCCGGCCCCATCGGCATTGGCTCGCCGCCGAGTTCGTTGAGGCGCGCCTTGAGCTTGGGGTCCGCGAGCACCGCGTTCACCGCCGCACTGAGCTTGTCGATGATTTCGGGCGGGGTGCCCTTCGGCACCGCGATGCCGTACCAGACGCCCGCCTCGTACCCCGGCACGGTTTCGCCGATGGTCGGCACGTCGGGAAGTGCATCCACGCGCTTTGGGGCGGTCACGCCGAGCGCGCGCACCTTGCCGGTTTTGATGTGCCCGATCGAGCCGGGAAGGTTGTCGAACAGCACCTGCACTTGGCCGGCGAGCAGGTCGGTGAGCGCCGGGGCCGTGCCGCGGTACGGCACGTGAACAAGATCGATGCCGGCCATCGCCTTGAGCAGCTCGCCCGACAGATGCGGCGACGTGCCGACGCCACCGGACGCAAAGTTGATCCTGCCGGGATTGGCTTTCGCATAGGCGATGAACTCGGCGAGGGTCGCGGCCGGAACCGACGGATGCACCACCATCACGTTGGTCAGCTTCATCGTGCCGGCGACCGGCGCGCTGTCGCGGATGAAATCGAACGGCAGTTTCTCGTACATCGAGGCATTGATGGCGTTGTTTGGGCCGACGAAAACGATCGTGTAGCCGTCCGCCGGTGAGGCGAGCGCGGACTGCATGCCGACATTGCCCCCGGCGCCGACCCGGTTCTCGACGACGAATTGCTGGCCGAAATGATCCGACAGATATTGGCCGATAATGCGCGCCACAATGTCGTTGGGACCGCCGGCGGCAAAACAGACGATCCAATGGACCGGCCGAGTGGGATAATCCTGCGCGGCGGCGCCGCCGATGCCGCAGAGTGTGAGCGCGCCGAGACACAGCGCGAAGAAACGGCCTGCTCGGGTCCGCATGGCTTCCCCCTTATTTTGGTGCGCGTGGCGTAGTGGCGTAGGTTGGGTTAGCGCGGCCATTTGCGCCGAGGCATCACTCGGAGTTGATCCGCGCGTAACCCAACATCACCCGACGTCTCCGTCGCAATGTTGGGTTACGCGCGGGGTGGCTCATCGCCTCACCCGAGCGCCGTGGCCGCGCTAACCCAACCTACGCGCTACGCCAGTCACGGAATCCTCTTCACCACCTTATTCGGGAGCCCGAACAGCTTGGCCGCGTTGCCGCCGAGGATGTTGCGCTTGGCCGGCTCGCTCAGGAACGGCAGATCGTAGATCACGCTGGGCAGGTCGAAGTCCCAGTGCGGGTAGTCCGACGCCCAGACGAGCTGCGTTTCGGCGTTGATCATCTTGAACGTCGCCTCGAGGATCGACAGGTCCTCGGGCACTTCCATCGGCTGCGACGAATAGTACATCTCGCGCATGTACTCGCTGGGCTTGCGCTTGAGCGAGGGGCAGTCGGACGTGCGCATCATGTACTCGTGGTCGAGCCGCTGCATCAGGCAATAGGCCCAGGTCAGCCCGCTCTCGATCCACATCACCTTGAGCTTGGGGAACCGCTCGGGCAGGCCGTTCACCACCCAATTGGCCATGTGGATCATGCTGAACCACATGAAGCCGAGCGCGTGCACGGCGATGAACCGGTTGGACATGCCGAGCGCCCGGTCGTCCCAATTGTAGGCGGCGTGGAAGGCGATCGGCTTTCCCATCTCCTCCATGAGCGCGTAGGTCTTCATGTAGACGTTGTCGTGCACCGGCTTGTAGCGCGGCGACGTCACCATGAAGCCGGTCACGCCCTTCTTGTCGCCGAATTCCTTGACCGTGCGGTAGGCCGCCTCCGGATCGTTGAAGGGGAGATAGAGCATCGAGACGAGGCGCGGCTCGGCGCCAAGGATGCGCTCGCACAGCCATCGATTATAAGCCTGCGACAGCGCCGCCTCGACCTCGACCTGGGGGTGCAGCCCGAGGAACAGCATCGGCGTCGGGAACAGGCAGGCGTAATCGACGCCGATGGCGTCCATCCAGCGCTTGGTCATGACGATGTCGCGGTGCTGATCGCCGGAGGTCTTCTCCAGCTTGCGCAGCGCGGAGCGGGTGATGCGCCCGTCGAGGTCCTGGTAGCCCACCTGGCTGTTGAACATGGCAGAGCGTCCGCCGCGGCCCATGCTGTCGAGCGCCGAGCGGCGGATCACCGGGTTGTCGATGTATTCGAAGACCTCCTTGTGGGATTCGTTCTCGTAGTGATGCGAATCCACGTCGACGATGAGGAAGTCCTGGTAGTTGCGCGCCCGCGCCTGCTGGGCGGCGTGCTCGAGATGCTTCTCGACCGAGAACTCGTCGAAGCGCAGGTCGCGAACCTCGCTGCGCGGCATATCCATGGGCTTATCTCCCGGGTCTCTCATCACCGTAGGGTGGGCAAAGGCGCGGCCGGTGTCCCTCGGTTGGAAATGACGACCTCATCTCCGCGCCGTGCCCACGCGGCCGGAACCGATATATCGTGACCGCATGGGCACGGCGCGGCTGCGCTGATATCGCCTCGGCATCGGCGCACGGGCCGCGCCTTTGCCCACCCTACATTAAGCCACCACGTAGATGTCGTCGCCGCGGCGCACGACGTCGTATTTCCGCAGTTTGAGGCGGCGGTCGCCGGCGCATTCGCCGGTCTTGATGTCGTATTCGTAGCCGTGCCACGGACAGACGAAATGCAGCTCATCGGAGAACGTCTGGCCGCGATAGGTCCGGTCCGGCGCGATGAGGTCCACCACCTTGTTGATCAGGATGCCCTCGCAGGCCGGCCCGCCGGCATGGAGGCAGTAATTGCTGTAGGCGTAGTAGGCGCCGTCCTTGTGGAACACGCCGATCTCATGGCGGCCGGCGGTGACGATGCGGCGATCCCCGTCGGGCATCTCCGCCGCCTTGGCAACGAACCATTCGGCCATGGGGCATTTCCTCCGTGCGGCGAGGATATCGAAGGCGGCATCCGATTCCAACCGCTCAGATCGTCATGGCCGGGCTTGTCCCGGCCATCCACGTCTTTCTTACGGATATGTCAAAGACGTGGATGCCCGGCACAAGGCCGGGCATGACGAGGAGAAATGCGTCCCATCACTCCTGTTTCCAGGGGATGACCTTGCGCTCGATCTCCTGGAACAGCACCGAGGTGATGAGCCCGAGGATGCCGATGGTGACGATGCCGACGAACATGATGTCCACCTGCAGGAGCTCCCACGAGTTCCAGATCAGGTAGCCGATGCCGGTCTTGGAGGCGACGAATTCGGACGCCACCAGCACGATGAACGAGACGGCGAGCGCGATACGCAAGCCGGCAAAGATCATCGGAAGCGCGCCGAAGAAGACGACGCGGGTGAACAGCACGGTCTGGCTCGCGCCGTAATTCTTCGCCACGTCCCAGTAGATCTTCTCGATGTTGGCGGCGCCGGTATAGGTGTTCACGGTGACCGGGAAGAACACCGCGATCGCGACCAGCGCCACTTTCGAGGCATCGCCGAACCCGAACGCCAGCAGCAAAAGCGGCATCAGCGCGATCTTGGGGATGGGAAACAGCGAGGCGATCAGCGGATCGACGAAGATCCGCACCGGCTTGAACATCGCCATGAGCAGCCCGACCGCAACCGCCGGCACCGAGCCGATCAGGAAGCCGGCGAGCACGCGGTAGAGCGTCACCGCCACGTGCCATTCGAGCTCGCCGCTCGCGGCGAGCCCCACGAAGCGGACCGCGATGTCGCTCGGCGTCGGGATGAAGCGGCGATCGCCGATGCCCAGCATGAGGAGGATCTGCCAGACCAGGAGGAGACCGATCGGCGAGATCAGGTAGAGCAGGCGCTCGCGGGCCTTGGTGGACAGCGGGTTCATGACGCGTTCGCTCACTATGGGGTCGTCATGGCCGGGCGAGCCGCAAAGGCGGCGAGGGTTGTCCCGGCCATCCACGTCTTCCTTTCGGCACGGAAGAAGACGTGGATGCGCGGGTCAAGCCCGCGCATGACGCAAGACCGATGGACAGCGGCATCATCCTTCCTCCTCCGCCCGCGCGCGCATCACTTCCTCCTCCAGCACCTGCCAGATGGCGAGCTTGAGCTGCCCGAACTCGGGCGAAGCCGACAGCGTCACCAGGTTGCGGGGATGCGGGAACGGCACATCGATGATCTGTTTGATGCGGCCCGGGTGCGCGGTCATGATCACGGTACGGTCGCCCAGCAGCAAGGCTTCCTCGATCGAGTGGGTGACGTAGACCACCGTTTTTCCCGTCTGCTCCCAGATGCGCACCAGCTCGCCTTGCAGGATCACCCGGTTCTGCGCGTCGAGCGCGGCAAACGGCTCGTCCATCAGCAGCATGCCGGGGTCGGTGACGAAGGCGCGGGCGATCGCGCTGCGCTGGCGCATGCCGCCGGAGAGCTGGTGCGGGTAATGCTGCCGGAACTTGGTGAGGCCCACGAGCTTCAAGGCCGCCTCGACGCGCTCGGCGGCCTCGCGCGGGCGAACGCCGCGGGTCATCAGGCCGAAGCCGACGTTCGTCTCGACGCTCATCCAGGGAAACAGGCCGCTGTCCTGGAACACCATGGCGTTCTCGACCGCCCAGCCGGCGGCCGCGACCTTGATGGTGCCGCCGGTCTGGTGGTCGAGGCCGGCGAGAATGCGCAACAGCGTCGATTTCCCGCAGCCGCTCGGACCGACGATGCAGACGAACTCGCCGGCCGAGACGGCAAGATTGATGTCATCGAGCGCGAGGACGGGTGCCGGGCTGCCGACGAATTCCTTGCGCAGCGCGACGATCTCGATCGCGGCGCCGCGCCGCTGGGCGGCCATTCCTTCCTCCCGAGCCCTAGCCCGCTAACGGCACCCGCCGAGCGGGCTCGCCTTGTTCTCGACCACGAACGGGCCGAGCTTGGCGACGGCGTGATCGACATAGACGTAGTTCACCAGCCGCTCGGCCGGCAACTGCTGCTGCGTCAATCCCGCCTTCGCGAACCAGGCCTGCATGTCGAGCAGGCTCTCCAGGCTGAGACGGCCGTTCGGATTGCGCGCCGGCCACGGATATTTCTGCAGCATCTCCGGCCGGCGCTCGGTGCCGGACCGGATCAGGATGTCGATCAATTCCTGCCGGTTGGCGCCGCCGTGATAGGCTTGGCAGTATTCGCGCGCGCCGCGCATGTAGGCGAGGGTGTAATTGCGCGTGAGCTCCGGGTTCTGCCTCTCCCAGTCGGTGTTGATGAAGGCGACCGCGATGGTGAGCGGGCCGGGCTTCACGTAGTCGTCGGGGTCGGCGAACGGGACAGCCAGCCCCTGGTCGACCAATTGCGCGTTCCACGGCGAAATCACCAGGGCGGCGTCGATCGCCTTGTTGGCGAAGGCGACGCTCATCTGGGTGAAGGGGAGAATCTTGATCTCCGCGTCCTTGATGGTCAGCCCTGCGGTTTCCATGAGCTTCCCGATCTCGTAGGTCGTGACCGCGCCTTGGCCGTTGCTGCCGATGGTCCGGCCCTTGAGCTGCGCGACCTCCCTGATCTCGTCCTTGAGGTCGGCGCGCAGCATGAGCTTGTGGTGGATGGGCGTGGTGACGCGATCGGCGATGATGGTGATCGGCAAGTTCTTTTCCAGCGCGTTGAAGTAGCCGGCGGAAATTCCTCCCTCCACGATCTGCAGCCGGTTCTGCGCGAGCAGCGCCATCGAGCTCACCGAGGAATCGATGTCCTCGATCTCGATCCTGATGCCGTGTTCCTTGAAGTAGCCCTTCTCGATCGCGACCAGGGTCGTCACCGAGGAAATCGAGCGCGCGAGCGCGACGCGGATCGTATGCTCCTGCGCCGCCGCGCCCGGCGCCGCCGCCCAGGCGGCGAAACACAACAGCGCAATCCGCCCCCTCGCGTGCACGGTCCCGTTCCTCCCTTTCGGTTTCTTGTGTGATCGCAGTGAATCGTCATGCCCGGCCTTGTGCCGGGCATCCACGTCTTAAAACGCGCCGATCAAAGCAAAGACGTGGATGGCCGGGACAAGCCCGGCCATGACGACAAGGGTGTGTCGATTTCATCGGAATCCGCTCTGCTAACGGCAGCCCGGAAGTTGGCTCGCCTTGTTCTCGACCATGAACGGCCCGAGCTTCCCGATGGCGAAGTCGACATAGCTGGTGTCGACCAGGCGCTCGGCCGGGAACTGCGCATTGGCGAGCTTGTTCTTTACGTACCAGGCCTGGATGTCGAGCATGCTGGCGACGTTGACGCGCCCGTTCGGGCTGCGCGCCGGCCACGGGTATTTATGCAGGAGCTCGGGCCGGCGCTCGGTGCCGCTCGCCACCAGGACGTTGACGACCGCGTCGCGGGTCGCGCCGTGATGATAGGCCTGGCAATAATCGCGCACGCCGCGCAGCCAGGCGGTGAAGTAGTTGCGTACCAGGTCGGGGTTCTTCTTCACCCAATCGCTGTTCGCCATGATGACCGCGATGGTCATCGGCTGCGGCTCGACCAGCTCGTCCACGCTGGCGAAGGGAAGCGCGAGCTTCTGCTCCTCGAACTGCCAGACGAACGGCGGAATGACGATTCCGGCCTCGATGGCCTTGTTGGTGAAGGCGATCCCCATTTGCGTGAAGGGCAGGATCTTGAGGTCGATGTCCTTGATGGTCAGGCCTTCGCGCTCCAAAATCTTGCCGACCTCGTAGGTCGACACCGATCCCGGTCCGTTGCTGGCGAGCACCCTGCCTTTCAGATCCTTGACCGTCTTGATCTCGCCCTTCAGGTCGGGCCGGATCATCAGATTGTGCCCGATCGGGGTCGAGACCCGATCGGCCAGGATGGTGATCGGCAGGTCCTTTTCCAGCGCATTGAAAATACCGGCGGAGATGCCGCCCGCCACGAGCTGATAGCGGCCCTGCGCGAGCAGCGCGATCACATTGGCGGTGGTATCGATGTCATCCCATTCGAGCTTGATCCCGTATTCCTTGAAATACCCCTTTTCGATCGCCATCAGCTCGGCCGCGTTGGAGGTCGAGCGCGCGATCCCGATGCGGATCGTGGTGTCCTCGGCGAACGCGGTGCCGGCGATGCCGGCGAACCCCATGGCGGCGAGCAGAGCGCGTGCCGTGCCGGTCATCCTGGCAAATCCTTCCGCTGGAACTTAGCGCATATTCGGGCCGGATTGAATCGAGCAATGGCCAAACCGCGGTTCCGGTTGGCGATTGTTTCCGCGCGTAACCCGACGTTCCGGCGGAGACGTTGGGAGATGTTGGGTTACTCCCCAATTAATGTCGAGTGGTACCTCCAGCAATTCATGCAACCCGCGCAACGATGATCAACTCCTTGCCATAGACCGGGGCAGAGCCGGCGAAATCGCTGTGCTCCGTGTCGGCTGTGAAACCGCAGAGTTCCAACAGGTGACGCAGCTCCCAGCGATAGGTCCAGCGGAGGGCCATCTCGCGGGTGTCATGGGCCAGCACCGCGCCGTCGGCCCCGATTTTGGTGTAGCGCCATAGATCGCGACGGATCTGCGCCAGATGGTCGAAGCGGGTCCGCAGGACCTCGCCGATGTACCGGTGCCCGGTCACCGGATGGATGCCGGAAAGTGCCGAGGGTGGGGTGTCTGCAGCGATCAGCAGATCGAGACGAGGGTCAAACAAGTGAAGTGCCAGTCGGCCGTTGGACTCGAGATGCCTGCGAATCGCCTCCAGGGATTTTCTTTGCAGATCGACCGTCAGCAGGTGCTGGAAGGAACGAAAGGGGACGAAAATGAAGCCAAAACGCCGGCCCAAATCCAGCTCGCTCATGTCCTGATTGACCAGGCTCAGACGATCCCGCACGCCCGCGGGAAGCTCCGCGACCTTACGTCGAGCTGTCATCAGCATTCCGTCAGAGTGGTCGACGCCGGTGACGTCCACTCCCGCCTCCGCCAGCGCCAGGGCAATGCGGCCAGTGCCGCAGGCGAGTTCCAGCACAGGTCCGCCGGTTTCGCGCGCAATGCACCCATAGAAGTCCACGTCACCGGCAATCTGCGACCCGCCGCTGCTGTAGAACGCGTCATAGGCCTCGACGAAAAGCGATGTGGCGTCTTCGTAGAACCGGTCCACATTTGCCTCCAAGACGGTTGCCACAGTTGCGGCGAAACCCGCTTGGCACGCATGAGGCGCAGCGGAATGCGGGAGCGGACGTGCACCCTGCTACGCTGCCTCAGGTCCCGGCGCAAACGTGTCGATCAAAAGCAACCGCGGGCTTGCTGCTGCAAGAACAATTTGGGGTCTCCGCGCCGGCCTTTCAGGTAGCACCATTCCCGCGCCCAGTCGGTTCGTGCGGCGGCGGAAACGGCCGTCCATTGCGTCGGCTTCTTCGGCTTCGCCGCCTCGGCCGGAGCAACGAGGACGGCAGCCAGACCCGCGGCCGCCACGGCGCAGAGCAGCTTGCGCATGACAAATCCTCCCTGATGCGATGCAGGAGGGTATCGGTTTTTCACATGCGGTGCGAGCGCATAGCGGGTAGGTTGGGTTAGCGCGGCCCGTGCATTGTGGTTTGGGCTGGACACTTGCTCCGCGCGTAACCCAACATTCCGGTCGAGAGGCTGATGTTGGGTACGCGCGGATCGATGTCGAGTGATACGTCGACGCCGGCGGCCGCTAACTCAACCGAGGCTGCGGCGTGATCAACCGCCGCTCCAGCGGCAACAGTTGCCAGCCGAAGCGCGCCGCGACGTATCCCCAGATGCCTTGCGGCGCCTTGAGCATCACCACGATCGCCACCACGCCGAGCATCAGGAGATAGAGACTGCCGAGGTCGGCCAGGGTCTGGCGCAGGCAGAAGAAGACGATGGTGCCGATGAGCGGTCCTTCGAGGCGGCCGATGCCGCCGATCACCGTGATGAAGATGACGAAGGCGGTCCAGTCGTTGACGGAAAACGCGGTGTCGGGCGAGATGCGCAGCTTCTGCAGAAAGATGAGCGCGCCGACGGTTCCCGTGCCGAACGCGGTCACCACGTAGACGACGAGCTTCACCCGCGTCACGTCGACGCCGTTCGAGCGCGCCGCCAGCTCGTTGTCGCGGATCGCGGTGAGCGCGAGCCCGTAGCGCGAGCGCAACAGCGCGAAGATCGCGCCGAGCACGGCAAGGAGAATGGCGAGCGCCAGCCAGTAGATGATGAACTCGCGTTCCTGCCGGCTCGAGCCGATCGACGTCACAATGCCGATCGGCAGGCTGATGCCGGAGCCGCCGCCCAGCGCCGAGACCTGGGAGGCAAGGAGGCGGAATACCTCCGCGACCACCCAGGTACCGATGGCGAAGTAGTGGCCGCGCAGACGAAAGATCAAGCCGGCGACCGGGGCCGCAACGATCGCGCCGATTACGCCGGCGAGCGGAATGGCGAGCAGCGGGTGGATGCCCATGAGCATGGTCAGCGCGAACAGGACGTAGGCGCCTAGGCCCACATAGGCCTGCTGGCCGACCGAGACGAGACCGGCATAGCCGGCCAGCAGGTTCCACAGGCTGGCGAGCGCCACATAGGCATAGATTTCCGCCAGCAGGCGCAGCTCCTGGCGCCCGCCCCACGCCGGCGCGGCCGCAAGCACCACGAGGAGAGTCGCAAAGACCACGAGGCCGATGCGGCTCGACCGTGTCGTGTGTTCGACGTGGAATTCGCTCATCCCTTAAACCTTGGGGAACAGGCCTTCCGGACGGACGGCGAGCACGAGGAGAAACGCGATATGCCCGGCGAGCAGCTGCCAGCCGGGGTCGATCTGCGCGCCGATCGCCTGCGCGACGCCGAGGATGATGCCGCCCGCGAGCGTTCCCCACATGCTCCCCAGGCCGCCCATGATGACGGCCTCGAAGCCGAAGATGAGGCGGGCCGGGCCGATCGCCGGATCGAAATTGGCGCGCACCGCGAGGAACACGCCGGCGATCGCGACGACCGCCAGCGACACCGCCATGGCGAGCGCGAACACGTGGGCGTTGTCGAGGCCGACGAGCCGGGCCATCGCCGGGTCGTCCGAGGTCGCGCGGAACGCGCGCCCGATTGTCGTGCGATAGAACATGAACTGCAGCGCGGCGATCACCGCAATCGCCACGGCGAACTGGATGAGCGGCAGCGTGCCCACGGCGAGGGCGCCGCCGAGATCGATGCTGGCGACCTCGATCGGGCCCGCCTGGAGCTTGCGGCTGTCGGCGGTGAACAGCTCGAGCAGGCCGTTCTGAATGATGATCGACAAGCCAAACGTCACCAGCAACGGGGGCAAAAGATCCGGCCCGAGCGTCCGGTTGAGGATGCCGCGCTGGAGCGCATAGCCGATCAGCGCCATCAGCGGCACGACGATGGCGAGCGAGAGCAGCGGATTGATGTCGAGCCCCTCGGTCACCACCAGCGCCAGGTAGGCGGCGAGCACGATGAGGTCGCCGTGGGCGATGTTGACGAGCCGCATCACTCCGAAGATCAGCGCGAGACCGGCCGCGAACATCGCGTAGAGGCCGCCGACCAGCACGCCCTGCAGGATGATGTTGAGCCATCCCACGGCTCACACCCCGAAATAA
>WNGA01015143.1_pt2 | contig 10523 bp, 11 predicted proteins | sample 5400061 | NCBI WGS metagenome assembly WNGA01 (sample SAMN13153366, study PRJNA577476) | soil metagenome | isolation source: 100 cm soil or saprolite under grassland replicate 2 | place: USA:California | collected 2016-06-15
AGCCGAGAGAACAGCGGCTCGAAAGATATCTGAGCTAGCAGACCGAGGAGTGATTACCCAAGTAAAGCGAGGCGTCTATGTTCTATCTGGACTCCTAGATTAGGTGAGAAAAATGGTCGACGAGACATCTGCCGGCCGTCTGAATAGCGATATTAGAGCGTACCTACGTGTGATTGCATCTGCCCAAGTAAAGCCGAACGCCTTCAAAGTCATCAATACCTATGAGAAGGCTCTTGTCTACAGCATGATGGACCGATCTGTCAGCCAAATAAAGCTGCAGCAGACTACCGGGGTTCCCCAGAGAACCATATCCGACTGGATGTTGGCATTTGTTGAACTTGGCCTTGCCGCTCCACCTGACGAATTCAACCAGAATCATAGGGCGCTGTTTACACTCCGGGAACTTGGTATAGATCTTGGTTCGTTGAAGAAGCGCAAGAGTATGACGACGACGGTGGACCAGAGCGCCAACGGAGCAATGGCATGACGATTCCATTCGAAATTTCTGGGCAGCCGTTTGAGCTTGAAGTGGGATAATGGACGAGCATCTTCTTCAGGAAATTAGCGACAAGCTAGACAAACTCATTCGACTTGCCGCAGTACCGGCAATGCAAGGGAAAAATATTGAACAGTCAATCTTGTTTCTAGATGCTCTCGACTTTCGACCTGTGGAAATCGCCACTGTACTAGGCAAGACGACGAATCAAGTCAACGTCACGCTTAGCAATTACCGAAAGAAGACAATAGCGACTGCTGACAGCGCTCCGTCAGAACAAGATTCACGAGCCGTCACTTCGTCCCCTGAATCCAAAGGTGACTAAACATTGGTAGAGAGCAAGGAACTTCATAGCAAGATAGACCAGATTCTTCAGAGAGTAGAATCTATGGACAATTTCATGCCCTGGTTAATCAGGCCTCAAGCCGAGGAGATTAAGCGACTGCTTCTTGAACAATTCCGCGACAAGCTGAACATGGCGCGTGTCTACCTGGCAATCGACGGGCTTAAGGCGGTAAAGGAAATTGGTGAAGGGCTCGGAATTCTTCAACCAAACGTGTCTCGAGATATCCGGACATTGCGCGACGATTTAGGTCTGATAGAGCTTGCCAGCGTTAGTAGCACAACAATTTATCGGAAAACAAAGATAGATCGAATACTCCGTCTTAGCAGTGCTGTGGAAAAACTCGTTTCTGGCGCGACTGAAAAGAAGGAAGAAAATCCCGCTGAAGAGAAGGCCGACAATGTCAAGCCAGACTCAGATCAAAGTACTATCTGAGCTGTTGCGGCTCTTTCGTGAAAAAGGGGTTCAAGATAGGGATGACTATGCATCGAAACTTGTAGAAACGCTGACGGATTCCTCTCACGAAAGAAACGATGAGAAGGATAGGTTTCTTCGGAAAGCGTACCGAATCAGAACCAATTTCTATCGCGTTAACAGGATAAAGAAGTCGGAATTCCTCTTTCTAGTCTACAATCGACTGTCAAAGTATTCCTCGCAACTAGCAGAAGGACAAGTGGAGGATAGACGAGCAACATCTGCCAAACATGTGACTGTCGATGATATTGACAGTTTCCGAGCCGTACAGAAGATCCCCTCACCCTCAGTAAGAGCACTAGTACCTTTGACTTTGTTAGAACAGAAAGTCAAGGAGGCGTTCATGGAAATCATCGGCGAGCAATACTATAGAAAAGATTGGGGTGGAGAGGGAAGTGATCTTTACTCAACGAATCTGGTTTTTGAGGGGAGAAGGACTCCCTCAGCATTCGCCTTCAAAGGAAGGGGAACACAGGGCCTGCTAACCGTTGCGAAACTAGGGACAAACGGAGACCAAATAATCAGTTTGTTCGAACAGCCAGCAAGAATTTTCCTATTGCAATACGGAGGGCAGATACATCCAAACGTGTACAAGGAGATGTACGCCCATGCCTCAACTGCCTTGAAAAAGATAGAAAGCGTGGCGTTCTGCGTGATAGACGGCATAGATACGGCAAGGATTCTTGTTGCGTACGCGAAACTTGGCCTAGAATGACGCGGACGATGGACTTTCCTCCCTTGAGATAATCCAATTCCATGAGCTAATGCGACAAATCGATTTCAAATCAGCTTCCTAGCCTCAGGAACAGAAGCAAGGATCGAGCTCGACCTCGACTAGATCGGGAGCAGAAAATGCTCGACCGGGCATTACATGTCTCATTCCGACCTATGGAAGGAGGGAGACTTACTCAGCACTTGTCCTCGCCTTTCAGTAGCTCCCATGGAAATGCCATATGCTTCTTGTAGTATTCTACAAGGCCTCCCTCTCGCAGTAGGCCTCTTAGGAACTCTGGAACTGGCAGTGCGTGGAATGTCTTTCCATCTTTGATCTTTTTGACGGTCCAGTCTTGGAGGTTGACCTCCAAGTCGTCCCACTGGGAGACCTGTTTGGTTATTCCTGGGACTTCTAGTGCTGGTAGGCCGATAGCGAAACTATTCCGGTAGAATATTCTTGCGAAGCTTTCTGCGACTACTGCCGCTACTCCTGAGTATTTGATAGCGACAGGTGCTTGTTCGCGGCTGGAGCCTCCTCCGAAGTTTCGGCCTGCAACAAAGAGGTCGCCGGGTTTGACTTTCTTGTAGAATTCGGGGTCGAACCCGTACATGGCATATTTCGCCATCTCGACAGGGTCGTTGGTGCGGGCTTTGAACCGGAACGGTATGATGATGTCCGTGTTGACATCGTCAGGCCAGACCCATGTTCTGCCTCGGATGATCGTGGAGGGTGCCGGGAGGCTCACAGGTATCTCCTAGGATCAGCAATATGCCCTTCCAAGGCTGATGCGGCAGCTGTTGCTGGAGATGAGAGGTAGATCTTCGCGCTTGTCGCGCCCATTCGTCCCACATAGTTTCGTGGAGAGGTGGATAGACAGGTTTCGTTCTCGCCGAGAACACCGAGGTGGGTTCCGACGCACGCGCCGCATGTGGCGTTCGTGAAAACTGCTCCTGCTTCGAGAAACGTTTCCACTAGGCCATCTTGGATTGCTCTTTCGAACACGTTTCTGGAGGCCGGAGTGATTATGCAGCGGGTCCCGGCCTTGACCTTGTGGCCCTTCAGTATCTTGCCAACAACCTGTAGATCCTCGTATCGTCCGTTTGTCGATGAGCCGATGAAAACCTCGTCCAAATGGTCATCCCCGAATTCGTTGGCAGCACGGACTTTGCTCTCGTTCCCCGGACCCCAAACCTGGGGCTCAAGAATTCCCAGATCGATATCATATTCTTCTTTGTAGTGGGCTTTGGGTCCAGCGTGGACTTCGAACATCATCTTCCGGTTTGCCGTCTTGAAGTAGTCCTGGGTTACCGGGTCGACTTCGAAGATGGAGAGTTTGCAGCCGCACTCCATCGAGTTGTTGCTTATGCAAGCCCGTGACGCGATAGAGAGGTTCTTGACCGCGGGACCCTTCCACTCAAGCGACTTGTAGTTCCCGCCGTCTTCGCCCACCATTCCGATGAAGTGTGTTATGATGTCCCGTGCGTAGACGCCCTTCTTGAACTGGCCAGTGAGGTTGATCTTGATAGATTCTGGGACTCGGACCCATAGCTTGCCGCTCGCCCAGACAGCAGCCATCTCCGAACTACCTATGCCAGTGGCAAAAGCGCCTATCGCACCAGCTTGACATGTGTGAGAGTCGGCGCCGAAGAGAACCATACCTGGCACAACATGATTTTCGAGGAGATGCTGGTGGGAAATACTGCCCTCGACAAGTCGGACGCCTTCTTGCTTGACGAATTCTCGAATCAGAATATGGAGATTGGCAACCTTCTCGTCAGGAGCGGGAAAACTATGATCGATCACCAGATGGATTTTCTTCGGGTCCCAGACCTTCTGAATCCCCATCTCACGGAAAACCTTGATCGCGAGGGGACCAGTGCTGTCCTGAGCCATCGCCATGTCAGCTGGAAGAACGGCGATCTCGCCGGCGTGATGGATCTTCTTGCCTCCATCAGCCTTGACGCTGATTATCTTCTCGGCAAACGTCAGAGCGTCATCGTTGAGGGTCGTCTGAGACAACTAGGTCAAGGGCGGAATCAAAACTCTCGTTATTAAAGATGAAACGATTCTCAGTAGAACCGGGACAGCATTTGAAGCGACTAAGCCGCGCCACGCTCATTCTGCTTGCAACCGGGATACCTCCGCTCGGATTCATGGTCGCATTATTTGTCCTGGGAAGCATTCCCGATAATGTGGCCCCGTACCTCACTGTCGCGTTTGTCCTAGTTCCCATGATCGTGTTTCTTCCTCTCTTCGCCTTCACGGGCTACAAGTATTCGATGAGGAGAGCAAGAGAGCGATTTGCTAAACTAAAGAATGCTAGCTGCATTATCTGCGGTGAACTTCTTCCAGACGCAGTTAGGCTGCGTGACCTACGACGAACTCAGCGCCCGCACTACGAGACGGTTCATCCTGAGGTGTGGAGATGGGGCGAGAGATGGAAAAAAATCAATATCCTCGGCGGTACAGCCGGCATCTTTATCGTAGGACTGGCAACATATCAACTTGCAACAGAAAACGCTCTTCAATCGATCTTGTTCTACGCATACGTTCCAGCGTACATTCTTGCAGTATACTTGTCCCAAAAGAGAGAAATTGAACGGTTCAGATCGCGTTGGAAGCGCCAACTGAGCGAGAATCCCCGATAGTTCCGAAGAAAGAGGGAACGAGAGCCTACAAGCCATGTTGAAAATTCGCAAGGCAAGTGTCGAGGATGTCCCGCTGATCTTGTCTTTCATTCGCGAGTTGGCGGAGTATGAGAGAGAGCCCAATGCGGTTCGAGCGACGGAAGACGACTTGATCAGGGATGGTTTCTCGGTGAATCCTATGTTCAGGGTACTGATTGCTGAGTGGGATGGTAGCCCGGCGGGTATGGCCTTCTTTTTCCAGAATTATTCAACGTGGCAGGGAAGGCTCGGGCTCTTCTTAGAAGATCTTTTTGTCCGGCCGCGTTTTCGGGGCAAAGGCATCGGCAAAGCTCTCATGGTTCATCTAGCACGAACCGCAATCGCAGAGAACTGTTACGGGATGCGATGGGAAGTGCTTGATTGGAACACTCAAGCCATAGATGTTTATCAGCGATTAGGGGGTCGTTTCCGAGAGCACTGGCGAGTCATGCAGATTACGGGCGAGGATGTGAAACGCCTAGCTGAGACAGAATTGTGATAGACCGTCGTAGCTCTCTCAGGGAACGCTCGCTACGGTTCTGATCGTCTCAAACGAATTCCCGAAATCTTCGATCAGGTCTTCTGTCGCCTCGATTCCGATCGACACTCGAATCAGTCCATCGGTGATTCCGAGTTTCTTTCTATCTTCTGGGGACATTCCTGAGTGTGAGGTTGCCGCCGGTCTAGTGAGTAGGCTTTCGACTCCGCCGAGGCTCGGGGCGATTATCGGGATAGAGACGTTTTTCATGAATTGTTCCGCCGCTGTTTTGCCTCCTTTTGGTTCGAAGCTGAGCATGCCGCTGAACCCGTCAAACAACTGTCCTGCTCTATTGTGTTGCGGATGGCTCATGAGTCCTGGATAGTTCACACTGGCAACCGCGTTGTGCTCTTCTAGAAATCTCGCGATCTTGAGAGCGCTTTCGTTGTGGTGTTTCATGCGAATTGCGAGTGTCTTCATGCCACGGTGTAAGAGGAAGCAGGCGTGCGGGTCCAGACTTCCACCGAGATGATCAAGCCGATGTTTGACTTTGCTGACTAGCTCCGAGCTTCCGATGACCGCTCCGGCGACAATGTCCGAGTGGCCATTCAGATATTTCGTGCCGCTGTGGAGTGAGAGGTCGAACCCGTGTTCGATGGGGCGGAAGTTGATCGGGCTGGCGAAGGTGTTGTCGATCATGGATACGAGGCCATGGGCTCTTGCGAATTTGACAACCGCCTTATGGTCCGCCACTTCCAGCATTGGATTCGTCATGGTCTCAACATAGATCGCTTTCGTGTTGGGCCGTCGTTTCTTTTCCCATGACTCCGGGTCGTTGCCATCGATGAAATCATAGGATATGCCGAACGTGTGGAGATCCTTCGTGACAAAATCGTGGGTCCCACCGTAGAGGCAGTTCTGGATGAGCAGGTGATCCCCGTTATGAAGGAACGTGAGTAGGGCGGTGGAGATTGCGGCCATTCCGCTTGCGGCCACAAGAGCGTCTTCTGCTCCTTCGACTGCCGCGAGTTTCTCGTGGAGCACCTTCGCGTTCGGCGTGTTGTTCAGGCGAATATACTCGATATCATGATAGCCTGGTTCGCTGCGGGTCTCAAACATGGCCGACTGGAATATCGGCATGCTGACAGCCCCCTGGACCCGAGGCTCTGGCTCACCGGAATGAATCAGCTTAGTCTCAATATGCTTGAACTTCTTTTCTTTCAAGACAAGAACCAGATGTGATGATCACTCAAACAATTATTCTTGGGATAGCTAAGACCCTTGCGCCAGCGCACGATGGAACGAGATGGCTTTCTCGTTGCTACATGGGTTCTGTGAGTTCTCCCAGCTTATCCGTTAGCACCCTGTTCTGGGCATAGTCGACTGGGCAGGCAATCACCGAGACAGCATGATCGGCCAGAGCGCGCTTTAGCGTGGGAAGCAGATCTCCTGCTCGTGCTATCTGGTACCCTTTTGCTCCGAAGCTCTCCGCGAACTTGACAAAGTCAGGGTTCCCAAAATCAACATGCGAGTGGTGTCCGAGCTCCAAGTCCATCTCCCACTTGATCATACCATACGCCCCGTCCACCCAGATCAACACTACAACCGGTATCTCCTCCCTTACAGCGGTTTCAAGCTCCATCGAGTTCATCAAGAAACCCGCGTCCCCAGCAACAGCCAGAACCTTACGGTCAGGGAAGGCAAGCTTCGCAGCAATTGCTCCCGGCAAGGCGAAGGCCATTGTTGAGAGCCCGTTGGAGACTATGCAAGTGTTCGGCTGATAGGTCGGGTACAACCGGGCCATCCACATCTTCACCGCGCCTGTGTCAACCAGCACGATGTCCTTCTCACCCATCGCCGCCCGGATATCGGCGACGATGCGCTGGGGCTTGACCGGATATGAGTTGTCGTTTCGTCCCATCTCAAGTTCCTCCTGTAACAGGTGTCGGATCTTCTGACCTGTCGAGTTCATTGTCGGGTTTAGCTCAGTCTCTCGGGCTAGGGCGTCAAGAGACTCCGAGATGTCGCCTTGGATGCCGACCGCTAGGTGGTAGTGAGCGTCAACCTGAGCAGGATAGCGATGGATGTGAATGATCTCTTTGTCACCCGTCGGATTGATCTTTACGGGGTCAAACTCTTGCACGTCATACCCGACACATAGAATGACGTCTGCCTGGTCGAAGCCAAAATTGGCATAGTCGTGGACCATGAATCCAATCGTGCCAAGTGCGTTTGGGTGGTTGTCCGGAAAGACCCCCTTGCCCATGAACGTCGTCGCTACGGGTATGCGGAGATGGTCGGAGAAACGGACGAGCGATTCACTTGCGTGATTACGCACGGCACCGTGTCCCGCGAGGACAACAGGTCTCTTCGCGGTTCCTAGAACTTTGGCGGCCCGGGTAATCTGAGTAGGAGAGGGAGAGGTGTCGCGCACTACATTGATCTCGAGCGGATGATGTCCAGGAGGAACGGGCATTTTTTCGACATCCTCGGGGAGGGCGAGGTAGACGGCCCCGGGGCGCTCGGTCTGCGCGAGCTTGAACGCTTTCCGGACCATCTCCGGTACAGCCTCGGGTCTCGGGATCATTTCAGCCCACTTTGTGGCAGGTCTGAACATGCTGACAAGATCGACTATCTGGTGGGATTCTTTGTATATCCGGTTCAACCCCCCTTGCGCGCTGATCGCGACGAGCGGGACGCTGTCGCTGTTGGCGTCTGCAGTTCCTAGTAAGAGGTTGATGGCTCCGGGCCCGAGGGTCGCCACGCAGACTCCCGCCTGATCGGTCAGGCGGCCGTAGATGTCCGCCATGAATGAGGCGGCTTGCTCGTGACGGACAAGAATGAAGCGGATAGACGACCTGCTCAACGCGTCGATGAAATGAATGTTTTCCTCGCCTGGTATGCCAAATGCGTACTTGACACCTTCATTCTCTAAGCATTGAACGAGAAGCTGAGCGGCAGTATTCGAGGCTTGTCTCACATCTTTCTTTTTCAAGGATGGCATCGCAGTGTCCATCAAGGCTTCACCGCAGGCATTGAAGAATCAGACTTTCGGTGAAATCGGTTTTATGCCTACCTCAAATCACCGCGTCAGCGATTTTTTGTGACACGCGAGCGTTATTCTTAGGCGGAAATATGGCTTTGAATCCTTCCAGCCATGCTCGTCTCGCATCTTCAACCGGCAGCCCGGTTACGACTATTGTCTCGATTCCGTTCCACAAGGCGATCAGTGCATACGTTATGAATCGCAAGTCCAAGTCTCTATCGATAAAGCCCCTCTTTCGTCCCTCCCCTAGATAGCTCATCAGGGTCGTGGCGTATTCATCCTGCGTCTTTTTGAGAATTCTTCGAAGACTTGGGTTGTGCGAGGCCTCTGAGAATATTTCGAAGCTTAGTCCCGAGTTCGAGCCGTAGTGCTTCAGCATCTTATCGAAGAATTCCCCAGCGCTGTCCAGGGGATTCTTGTTCTCGCTGAAGGTGGAGTAAAGGATCTCTTTGAAGGCTAAGGGTTGTGCTCGGCAGATTGCCCCGAACAGTTCTTCCTTGCCGGCGAAGTAGAGGTAGAGTGCTCCCTTGCTGACGCCTAGTTTCTTGGCCACGTCATCCATTGTCGCCTGGCGGTATCCCTTTTCGCCAAAGACATGGTTCGCAGCTGTGAGAATCCGTGTCCTGGCTTCTTCCTTGTATTCAGGGACGACCCGCGGCATCTCTCTACCGTGACAAGTGCGCGTGCGTTGTATTTAAAAATGACCGACGCGCTTAAATAATGACTCACCAGTCAGTTTAGCGACCGATAATGCGGAACGAAAACATCTCCGACACGACAACAATGAAAGACAAAGTTGTTATGGTTACCGGAGCCAATTCCGGGATTGGAAAAGCAGCAAGCCTAGCCCTCGCGAAAATGGGCGCCACGGTAGTCATGGTCGCGCGTAGCAGGGAGAGAGGCGAAGCGGCAAGATCCGAAATAGTCAGAAAATCCCAAAACAATGCGGTGGACCTTTTGCTAGCCGACCTATCGTCTCTCGAGTCGGTGCGGATCCTCGCATCCGAATTCCGGAAGAAATACTCCGAGCTTCACGTCCTGATCAACAACGCTGGACTCTTCAACCAAAGACGAAGCGTCACCATTGACGGTTACGAGAATACTTTCGCCACAAACTATCTTGCACCCTTCCTTCTAACAAACCTCCAACTTGACCTGTTGAAGGCCAGCGCTCCAAGCCGGATCATCAACGTGTCATCCGTGGGACACTACAATGGGCACATCAACTTCGACGATATCAACTTGGAAAAAGAGTATGGCGGATGGAAGGCCTACGGGCAGTCCAAACTAGCCCTCGTCCTCTTCACCCATGAACTCGCCAAGAAACTCCAAGGAACAGGTGTAACAGTCAACGCAGTACACCCGGGAACTGTAGCAACTAACATCTGGTCTAGACCTCTAGGTCCAGTAGGCTTCATTCACCTGACGCAAAGGGTCTCAACGGAGAATACCTGGAGAAATTGAAAGTGAAAAAGTCTTCAAACGAATCTTATGACGAGGAAATCGCCCAAAGACTTTGGGATGTCAGCGCAAAAGTGACTCGTCTTTCATAGAGTGTTCCAACGATGAATCGAACAGGTCCCTCGACTCCGTCGGACGTAATCACATTAGGTGACTACGAAACGTGCCCGACCATTAAAAGCAATAACGATACTAATACGGTAATCGTGGTGAAATCTGATGGAAACTCACACTCGATCGAAGCCGGAAACAATCACGGCGACGATAATCATTACGAACCCGTTGAGAATCGCTCGGTAGGAGATGCTCGTCAATGAGCATCGGCCAACCAGGATCTTTCCCAGGGCAGTCTGACAAGATTGTCCAGGTAGAGAATCTCTCTAAGAAGTACGGCGAGAACCTAGCCGTCAACGGCATATCGTTCAGCCTCACAAAAGGCGAGGTTTTCGCCTTCCTAGGCCCAAACGGCGCGGGAAAAACCACCACGGTAGAGATTCTAGAATGCCTCCGAAACCCAACGGGGGGTCAGGCGAAAGTCCTTGGCTACGATGTCAGCAAACGCTCGGACCAAGCGGAGATCCGGAAACGGATCGGCGTCCTGCCACAAGACTTCAACGCCATCGACCGTCTCACTGTCCGTGAGAATATCAACTATTTCGGAGCCATGTTCAAACACCAACTCGACGCGGACAAGCTCATTGAGCTAGTCGATCTCAAGGACAAACGGGACGAGCAGTTCAAGAAGCTATCAGGAGGTCTCAAGCAGAGAGTCGGCCTTGCGGTTTCCCTTGTAAACGACCCTGATGTCGTGTTTCTGGACGAGCCCACTACAGGCCTTGACCCT
>WNGA01013351.1_pt1 | contig 10522 bp, 10 predicted proteins | sample 5400061 | NCBI WGS metagenome assembly WNGA01 (sample SAMN13153366, study PRJNA577476) | soil metagenome | isolation source: 100 cm soil or saprolite under grassland replicate 2 | place: USA:California | collected 2016-06-15
CGGAGCCGCTCGCGCCGTACCAGCCGTTCGCCGAGGCGCTCGGGGTGGCCCGCTTCGCGGACCTGGTCGACGCCGCCGACAACGATCGCTACTCGCTGTTCGACGCCGTGGCGGCCCAGCTCGCCCGCCCGCCGGGCGCCCTGTTCGTGATCGACGACCTCCACTGGGCCGACCGGCCCGCGCTGCTCATGCTCCAGCACGTGCTGAGGTCGTCGCAGCCGAGCCCGCTCATGGTGGTCGCGACGTACCGCCAGGCGGATGTCGACGCGCGGCACCCGCTCGCCGAGGCGCTCGGCGACCTGCGCCGCGAGCGCCCGTTCGAGCGGATCGTGCTCGACGGCCTCGCTCCCGAGGATCTCGGGGGCCTGGTGGCGGGCGTCACCGGGTCGAGCGGCCCGGAGAGCTTCGTCCGGGCGCTGCACGGCGAGACGGAGGGCAACCCGTTCTTCGTCGAGGAGGTGCTCCGCCACCTCGAGGAATCCGGCTCGCTCGATGAGCGGATGACGAGCGGCGCGCTGGTCAAGATGGGAGTTCCGGAGGGTGTCAAGGATGTCGTCGGGCGGCGGCTCGCACGCCTCGGCGAGAACGCGAACCACGTGCTCGCGATCGCGGCGGTGGTGGGGCGGCGCTTCGGCGTGGACGTCCTGGAGCGCCTCTCCGGGCTCGGCGAGGACCCCCTGATCGCCGCCCTCGACGACGCGCTCGCAGCGGACCTCGTCGCCGACGAGCCGGGCACGCCCGGGCGCTTCACGTTCAAGCACGCGCTGGTGCGGGAGACCGTCTACGACTCGCTCAGCCAAACGCGCCGCGTGCGTCTCCACAGGCGAATCGGCGAGGCGCTCGCCGTTGTTCACGCGCGCGACCTCGACCCGCACCTGGGTGAGCTGGCGCACCACTTCGTGGCGGCGGCGCGCCCCGGCGATGCCGACGAGGCCGTGCGCTACGCGACCGCTGCGGCCGACCGCGCGCTCGAGCAGCTCGCCTACGAGGACGCGGCACGCCACTACGAGGCGGCGCTCACGTGCCTGGACCTCACGGAGAACCCCACCGACTATCAGCGCTGCGACCTGCTGCTGGCCCTCGGCGGCGCCGAGGCGCGCTCCGGCGCGGGCATACGCGCGCGAGCCCATTTCGTGGAGGCCGCCGACCTCGCGGAGCGCTTCGACTCCGCCTCGCGGCTCGCGCTCGCCGCCCTCGGCTACGGCACGGATGTGCTCGGCGGGCTCTGGTGGCTATCGGTCGGCCTGACGGACGAGCTGTTGGTGGACCTGCTCGAGCGCGCGCTCGCGGCGCTGCCGCCGGACGGGCCGCTCCGGGCGCGCGTGCTGGCGCAGCGCGCCATGCAGAGCTACTGGACGACCGAGCGCGAGAGCGGAAAGGACATGAGCGCGCGCGCCGTCGAGATGGCGCGAGCGGCCGGCGACCCGGCGACGCTGCTCTACACGCTCGCCGCGCGTCACGCCGCGATGTGGTCCCCCGATGCCGTCGAGGAGCAGCTCGCGGTCGCGGACGAGGTGGTGCGGCTCGCGGAGAGCTGCGGCGACCACGAGCGCGGGCTGGCGGGGCTGGGGTGGCGGATCACGGACCTTCTCGTGCTCGGCGAGCGCCACGCCGTCGACGAGTCGATCCGGTTGTGCGTGCACTGGGCGGAGTCGCTGCCGCAGCCCGCGCACCGGTGGTACGCCGCCCACCTTCTGGCGATGATCGCGATGGTCGACGGGCGCTTCGACAGCGTCGAGGACCTGACCTCGACCGCGCTCTCGTTCAACCCGCAGCTGCACGACCAGAGCGCGAGTCAGAGCTGGGCGATCCAGATCTACGCGCTCCGGAACGAGCAGGGCCGGCTCGCCGAGCTCGAGGAGCTCATGGCCGCGGGCGCCGACATGTACGCGATGGTGCCGGCGTGGCGGTGCGCGCTGGCGGCGCTCTACGCCGAGATCGGGCGCGACGCCGAGTGTCGCGTCGAGTTCGAGCGGCTCGCCGAGCGCGACTTCGCAGGGCTTCCGCGCGATGGCAACTGGCTCACCTGCATGGCCTACGCCGCACGCGCGTGTGCGACGCTCGGCGACGGCGCCCGCGCGGCCGTGCTCTACGAGCAGCTCCAGCCCTACGCGCCCCTGAACGTCGTGATCGGGCTCGGGATCCACTACCCCGGATCGGTCGAGCTCTTCCTCGGGCTGCTCGCCGCGACGGCGGAGCGCTGGGACGACGCCGAGCGCCACTTCGAGGCGGCCCGCGCGATGCACGAGCGGATGCGCTCGCCGCCGCTGGGCGCGCACACGGACCACCAGCACGCGCGAACGCTGCTCGCCCGCGGCCGCCCCGAGGACCGCGCCCGCGCCCAGGAGCTGCTGACCCGCGCGGCCGCGACCTCGGCCGAACTGGGGATGACGCGCCTGTCGGAGCGCGTGGCGGAGCTCGCCGCGAGAGCCCGAGAGCCAAGTGTCACAAAGTAGTCACAAAGTCCTCGAAACATGTACCCTTCGCCGCCCGGGTAGAGAGCACGTAAGCGCCGCCCGCCCCACCGCTCTCCCTGGACAACTCTTGACGACGCTCGCTTTGAAAGCATCCGATACCCCCATGCCGCTTCGCGTGCTGCGGTATCTCGACTTTGCGGTCCTCCTGCTGGCGCTGGCGATCTTCGTCGCGGCCGATCTGCCGCTGCTCGGCTGGGTCGGAGCGGCGGTCGGGTGGACGCTCCAGCGGGCGATCCAGTACGGCATCGAGCAGCGCGCCCGCGCGTCCGATGACCCGCGCACCGTCGCGGGGCTCCTGACCGGCAGCATGATCGCGCGCGGCTGGATCGTGGCCGGGTCGATCTTCATCGTCGGGCTTTCCGAGCGCGAGGCCGGACTGTCGGCGGCGATCCTCGCCATCACCCTCTTCACCTTCTACTTCACGAGCCAGATGCTCACGCGACCGTTCGAGGAGAAGCGGTGAGCCGCGGGGCGAAGATCGGGATCGGCGTCGCCGCCTATCTGGGCATCGCAGTCCTGCTGTACGCGGCCTTCGGCAGCGAAGGCAAGAACGACGAGTTCAAGCCGCAGGACGAGTTCAAGCTCCACGACTGGATCCCGATCCACATCGGCGGCCTCAACCTGTCGTTCAACAAGGCCGTTCTCTACCTGCTGCTGGCGTGCATCCTCACGTCGGCCGTGATGATCTACATCGCCAGGCGGATGCAGGACCGTCCGAACCGCGTGCAGACGATCGTCGAGGGCGCCTACGACCTCACCTACACACAGATCTCGAAGGGGAACATGCCGAGCGAGACCGCGGCGAAGTACTTCCCCTTCGTCGCCACGCTGTTCTTCTTCATCTGGTTCTCGAACATGCTCGGCTACCTCCCGCTGCCGACGTCGCACGAGAAGATCGACATCCTCGGCATCGACTTCCCGGCGTTCGCGCTCTACGCCGCGACCGCGAACCTCTCGGTGCCGCTGGTCCTCACGCTCACGGTCTTCACGCTCTACCAGGTCGAGGGCATCAGGCGGCACGGCCTGATCAAGTACTTCAAGGGCTGGCTGCCGGCCGGCGTCAGCGGCGGCGCCGCGATCCCGATCTTCATGATCGAGGTGATCTCGCAGTTCGTCCGGATCATCTCGCTCTCAGTCCGACTGTTCGCGAACATCCTCGCCGGCCACCTGCTGATCCTGTTCATGGGCGGCGGGCTCGCAGTCCTGCTCGGGATCGCGGCGCTCGGCTGGATCACGCTGCCGGTCGCGATCGCCTTCTTCATATTCGAGGTCGGCCTGATCGCCACGCTGCAGGCCTTCATCTTCGCCACTCTCACGTCCATTTACTTCGGCGAGGCAAGCGCCGGAGGCCACTGATATGTCGTCCCACAAGGAGGACCCATGGACCTGTCAGTCCTGATTCCCATTGCGCAGGCGGCCGACCCAACCGACGGCCTCAAGGCGGTCGCGCTCGGCGTGGGCGCCGGGCTCGGCACCATCGGCCCGGGCATCGGCGTCGGCTACATCTTCGGCAAGGTGATCGAGTCGGTTACCCGGCAGCCCGAGATGCGCGAGGAGATCACGAGCATCCAGTGGCTCGGCTTCGCCCTAACCGAGGCGATCGTCTTCTACGCGTTCATCTTCGGCCTTATCGCGTTCTTCCTCTAGGCAATGAGTGTTCTCGTCGCAGCGGAAAAGGGCGGGGGCGGCAACTTCCTCGTCAGCCCCGAGCTCGGGCTGATGATCTGGGCGCTGCTTGCCTTCGGCATCACGCTCTACCTACTGAACAAGCTCGCGTTCCCGCGCATCGCCGAGGCGCTTGACCGGCGCCGCAAGGCGATCGAGGAGTCGATCGACGCCGCGAACCGGGCGAAGCAGGAGGCCGACGAGCTGCTCGGGGAGTACCGCGCGCGGCTGCGCGAGGCGCGCGAGCAGGCCGAGGACATCGTCGTGCGCGCCCGCAAGGCCGCCGACAACCTCGCCGACGAGACGAAGGCCGACGCCTCGAAGCAGCGCGAGGAGCTCCTTGCCGCAGCGCGCCGGGACATCGAGCACGAGACCCGCCGCGCGCTGGACGAGCTCCGCAAGGAGGTCGCCGACCTCACCGTGATGGCGACCGAGAAGATCACGCGCAAGTCGCTGGACGCGGAGGACCACCGCCGCCTGATCGAGGAGGCGCTCTCGGAGGTCGACTTCTCGGAGCTCGCCGGCTCGGAAGGGAACGGGCGCTAGCGCATGTATGAGATCGCCGAGGTGTACGCCCGCTCGCTGTTCGAGGTCGCGAAGGAGCACGACGTGCTCGACCGCGTCCACGACGAGCTGGGCGAGTTCGCCGAGGCGCTCTCCGGCGACCGCACGCTCCAGGTGTTCCTGTTCTCACCGTACTTCTCGTCCCAGGAGAAGCGCGACGGCGTGCGGAAGGTCGTGAGCGAGGCCGACGACCGCATCGTGAACTTCCTCGAGCTGCTCGCCGAGCGCCACCGCATGCCCGCGCTGTTCCGGATCAGGCGCGAGTTCGACGCCCTCTGGGCCGAGGAGAACCAGCTGCTGCCCGTGACCGTGACGAGCGCGGTCGAGCTGGACGAGGGCCTCGCGGAGGACATCGGCAAGCGCATCCAGGAGCAGACCGGCCGGACGGTCGAGCTGTCCTCGAACGTCGACCCCGAGGTGCTCGGGGGTTTGATGGTCCGCGTCGGGAACATGGTGCTCGACGGGACCGTGCGCAACAGACTTGAACGACTACGCAAGCAGGTGGCCAAGGCGGCCTAAGGAGAGTTCCGAGTGCAGATCAAGCCAGACGAGATCACCAGCATCCTCAAGAGCCGCATCGAGGGCCTCGAGGACGGCGGCGCCGACCTCTCCGAGGTCGGGACGGTCCTGTCCGTCGCGGACGGCATCTCGCGCGTCCACGGCCTCGACAACTGCATGTCGATGGAGCTGCTCGAGCTGCCGCATGACGTGACGGGCCTCGCGCTGAACCTCGAGTCCGACAACGTGGGCGCGGTGCTGTTCGGCGCGTGGGACGAGATCGAGGAGGGCGACCAGGTGAAGCGCACCGGCCGCCTGCTCGAGGTGCCTGTGGGCGACGCGCTGCTCGGCCGCATCGTGGACCCGCTCGGCCGGCCGCTCGACGGCAAGGGCGACATCGACACGGACCAGACGCGCCCCGCCGAGTTCAAGGCTCCCGGCGTGGTCCACCGCCAGCCGGTGAAGGAGCCGATGATGACCGGCATCAAGCCGATCGACGCGATGACGAACGTCGGCCGCGGCCAGCGCGAGCTGATCATCGGCGACCGCCAGACCGGCAAGACGTCGATCTGCATCGACACGATCATCAACAACAAGGACAAGGACCTGCAGTGCGTCTACGTCGCGATCGGGCAGCGCATGTCCACCGTGGTGGACGTCGCGCAGCAGCTCGACGACCACGGCGCGCTCGACAACACCGTGATCGTGGCGGCGCCCGCCGACGAGGCCGCGCCGATCAAGTTCCTCGCGCCGTACGCCGGCGCGGCGATCGCCGAGTACTGGCTCTACAACGGCCAGCACTCGCTCGCGATCTACGACGACCTGACAAAGCACGCGTACGCGTACCGCCAGATGTCGCTGCTGCTGCGCCGCCCGCCGGGCCGTGAGGCGTACCCGGGCGACGTCTTCTACCTGCACTCGCGCCTGCTCGAGCGCTCCGTGAAGCTGTCCGACGAGCACGGCGCCGGCTCGTTCACCGCGCTGCCGATCATCGAGACGCAGGCGGGCGACGTGTCGGCGTACATCCCGACGAACGTCATCTCGATCACCGACGGCCAGATCTTCCTCGAGGCGGACCTGTTCCGCTCGGGCGTGCGGCCGGCGATCAACGTGGGCATCTCGGTGTCGCGCGTGGGCGGCTCGGCGCAGACGACGCCCATGCGGAAGGTGGCCGGCAAGCTGCGGCTCGAGCTCTCCCAGTACCGCGAGCTCGAGGCGTTCGCCCAATTCGGCTCCGACCTCGACGCCGATACGCAGGCGACGCTGAACCGCGGCGCGCGGCTGGTGGAGGCCCTGAATCAGGACGAACGCCACCCCTGGCAGATCGAGGATCAGGTCGCGGCGATCAACTCGGGCACCGGCGGCTACCTCGACCGCATCAAGGTCGAGCGCGTGCAGGAGTTCCACGAGTCGCTGCTCCAGCGCCTCCACTCCGAGAACGGCGAGCTGATGGAGCGCCTCAAGGAGGGCGACTGGGACGACTCGATCGAGTCCGAGCTCGGCGACGCGATCGCCGAGGCGATCGACGACTTCGGGGCCGACTTCGACGAAGAGGGCAACCCGATCGAGGAGGGCGAGTCGGACCGCATCAAGTCCGAGGAGGAGCGCGAGAAGCCGGGCCGGACCTCTTCCGAAGAGGAAGAGACGGAGGAGCAGGAGCAGGAAGAGCGCGAGAAGGAACCCGCAAGCGCCTAAATGGCGAACCTCAAAGACATCCGCGGTCGCATCGCTTCGGTGAAGAACATCCGGAAGATCACCCGCGCGATGGAGATGATCTCCGCCGCGCGCCTGCGAAAGGCGGAGCAGCGAATCGAGGCGCTTCGTCCGTACGCGGACGCGATCCGGCGCATGACGGCGCGGGCCGCCCAGGCCGCGGAGAACATCCCGAACCTCCCGATCCTGCTGGAGAGGGAAGAGGTCAACACCGTCGGTGTGCTCCTCATCACCGGCGACCGGGGGCTGGCCGGTCCGTTCAACTCGCAGATCCTGCGCGCCGGCAACCAGCGCATGCGCGACCTGCGCGGCGACGGCGAGGAGGTGCTCTGGTACGCCGTGGGGCGCCGGGGTGTCTCGTCGCTCGAGTTCCGCGGGCTGGAGGTCGGCGGCTCCTGGACCGGCTTCACCGACCGCCCGGCCTTCGCCGACGCGCGCCGCGTAGCGGACGGGCTCGCCGCCGCGTACGTGGACGGCAAGGTCGACCGCGTCGAGGTCTTCTACAACGGCTACATCTCCCCCGTGAACCAGGAGGTCCGCCACGAGACGCTGCTCCCCCTCCAGCAGGCGGACGTGATCGCCGACGAGGACACGGGTCAGACCCGAGAGGCGTCCGACCCCTCATCGACTCGGGAGGGGTCTGACCCCTCGGAGGAGAACATCCACGCCCGCGCCCTCTGGATCTACGAGCCCGACCCCGAGGAGATCCTCGCCCGGCTGGTGCCGGACTACGTCGAGATCTCGATCTACCGGGCGATGCTCGAATCGACAGCTTCAGAGCACGGCGCCCGCATGAGCGCCATGCGCAACGCATCCGACAACGCAGCCGAGCTGATCGACGATCTGACGCTCGCCGCGAACCGCCAGCGCCAGGCGGAGATCACGCAGGAGATCATGGAGGTCGTCGCGGGCGCGGAGGGACTTCGTTAATCAAGGAGATTCATGGAAGCCGCAACGCAGACAGAAGAGAAGCGGACGGACGGCGACGGACACGTCGGCTCGGTGGAGGAGATCCAGGGGGTCGTGATCGAGGTGACCTTCCCTGACCACCTGCCCGAGATCTACAACGCCCTGGAGGTCGAGCTCGAGCGCTACGGCGACGAGGACCGCCAGGACGAGGCCGGGATCGGCCGCCTGGTACTCGAGGTTCAGCAGCACCTCGGCGACGACCGGGTGCGCGCGGTGGCGATGGACGCGACGGACGGCTTGTCGCGCGGCGCGAAGGTGCGCGACACCGGCGGGCCGATCACGGTCCCGGTGGGACGAGCGACGCTCGGGCGGATCTTCAACCTGCTCGGCGAGACGATCGACGAGGGCGACGAGGTGGAGGGCGACGCCCGCTGGCCGATCCACCGACCCGCGCCGAATGTCGAGGACCTCACCCCGACGCGCGAGATCCTCGAGACGGGCATCAAGGTCATCGACCTGCTCGCGCCCTACGCCAAGGGCGGCAAGGTCGGCCTGTTCGGCGGCGCCGGGGTGGGCAAGACGGTGCTCATCCAGGAGCTGATCCGGAACATCGCGGAGGAGCACGAGGGCCTGTCGGCGTTCTGCGGCGTGGGCGAGCGCTCGCGCGAGGGCAACGACCTCTGGCTCGAGATGAAGGAGTCCGGCGTGATCGACCGGACCGTGCTCGTCTTCGGCCAGATGAACGAGCCGCCCGGCGCGCGCATGCGCGTGGCGCTGTCGGGGCTCACGATGGCCGAGTACTTCCGCGAGGAGGGCGGCCAGGACGTGCTGCTCTTCATCGACAACATCTTCCGGTTCGTGCAGGCGGGCTCGGAGGTGTCGGCGCTGCTGGGGCGGATGCCGTCGCAGGTGGGCTACCAGCCCACGCTCGAGACGGAGATGGGCCAGCTTCAGGAGCGGATCACCTCGACGCGCCAGGGCTCGGTCACATCGGTCCAGGCGATCTACGTGCCGGCCGACGACCTCACCGACCCGGCGCCGGCGTCCGTGTTCGCGCACCTGAACGCGACGACGGTGCTGTCGCGGTCGATCTCCGAGAAGGGGATCTACCCGGCGGTGGACCCGCTCGATTCCACGTCGACGATCCTGAAGCCGGACATCGTGGGCGAGGAGCACTTCGCGGTGGCGAACCAGGTCCGCGAGATCCTCCAGCGCTACAAGGAACTGCAGGACATCATCGCGATCCTCGGGATCGAGGAGCTCTCCGACGAGGACCGGGTCACGGTGCAACGCGCTCGTAAGGTGGAGCGCTTCCTGTCGCAGCCGTTCTTCGTGGCGGAGCAGTTCACCGGGCTAGAGGGCAAGTACGTGCCGGTCGAGCAGACCGTGGCCTCCTTCAAGGAGATCATCGAGGGCAAGCACGACGACATCCCCGAGCGCGCGTTCTTGCTGAAGGGCACGATCGACGAGGTGGTCGAGGCGGCCCGCGGCGCCCGCGGCGAGGAGAAGGTCGAGCAGGAGGGCGAGGACGAGTCGGAGAAGTCCGACGACTCGGGTGGCGACGAGGGCGACGAGGCCTGATGCCCGCCTCGTTCCAAGTCGAGGTCCTGACGCCGGAGGGCCAGGTATTCGCCGACGAGGTGGAGATGGTCTCGACCCGAACCACGACCGGCTCGATCGGAATCAGGGCGCGCCACGCGCCGCTGATGGCGATCCTCGAGCCGACCGAGCTGCGCCTCTACAAGTCCGACTCCGACGTCGTCCGCTTCGCCCAGGGCGAGGGCTACCTGCAGGTGGTCAACAACCAGGCGCTGGTGCTCGTCGAGGAGGCAATCGCCCCCGACGACATCGACCGGGGCGCCTTCGAATCCCGCCTGAAGGAAGCCCAGCAGGCACTGGAGCGCGCGGAGGACGACTCAGAGGAGAAGGCACGCGCCAAGCGCGAGGTGAAGCGCTACGAGGCCTTCCTGGAGGTCGGGCAAAGATAGGGCCGCCCCGTCGCGCGGACGCTCGGCGATAGTGCAGACAGGGTCGCTGCGGCGGGGTCGGCTCGGCAGATCAGGCCTTGCCGATGACGGTCCGCATCTCTTCCCGGGTGAACGCACGGAGGGTGGTCGTGCGGATGTTGCCCTGCCCTGCGAGCGACAGCAGCGCGGCCGCCAGCGTTTCGTCGTCGGGTGCCTCGACCGTTGCAACAATGTCATGCGCGCCGAGCGTCCACCAGACGTCGGTGAAGCGGACGCCGAGACTCTCGAACGCACTCTGCGCGGCTTCGTAGCGGTCGACGGTGTCCTTGAAGGCGCGGACGCCCTGGTCGGTCCAGTCGATCAGCGCGATGTACGCGGGCATCTAGTCCTCCCCTCGTGGGGCGATGGCCACGCCGACGAGGAAGCCGCTCCGCACGACGCGACACTCAGAGCAACACGAGCCTAACCGGCGCACCCGTCGGCCGACAAGCGGCCGAGACCCGTTTTGACGCGGGACGAGCCCAACCGCCGTCTCGAGCCGGCGCGCGAGCCACGGCTGTAGTTGATCGAAGCCCCAGTCGTCCATGCCGACCTCGCGCCGCTTGCCACCCTCGCCGATCCGAAGTCCCGCTCGCCAGAGGACCACGATCAGAGGCGCGCTACGGCTGGGTGCCCTAGCCGCGAGCGCGCCGGCGGCGGCCTGAAGCCGGCGCCCCTAGCGGGATCAGT
>WNGA01013352.1_pt1 | contig 10522 bp, 5 predicted proteins | sample 5400061 | NCBI WGS metagenome assembly WNGA01 (sample SAMN13153366, study PRJNA577476) | soil metagenome | isolation source: 100 cm soil or saprolite under grassland replicate 2 | place: USA:California | collected 2016-06-15
CGGGGATGTGTTTACCGGTCGCGCGTTGGACCAGCGCGCCGCGCACCGGAGCCCAGGCGACAAACAGGCGCTCCGCGTCGGCGGGCAGCGCGGCCCCGATCTCGTACCCGGCGCGGGGCAGGTGCCAAAGCATGACCTCCCTCTCGTCGAGCCCGCGCCAGCGGTAGAGGTCCCGCTCCTGCCCCGCTTCGCCCCCCAACCCGCGCCACACCACGCCGTAGCGGATCCCGAACTCGCGCGCCAGCGTCGGCCAGGCGGGGGGATGCCCGAAGGCATCGGGCGAGTACAGCACGTCGAGCCGCCCGCCCAGCCGCTCGGCGTCCGCGGTCCCCAGCAGCAGGTTCCGCACCAGCCCTTCGCCCGACGGGATCTGCTCGTCGGGGAGCACGTACCACGGCCCCACCTGCAGCCGGCCCGTTTTCACGAGCGCCCGGACGTCGCCTTCACGGTCGGGGCGGGCCCGCAGGTAGTCCTCGACCAGCACCGTCTGGCCGTCGAGCAAGAAGCTGCGGTACGCCGGGTCGGCCTGCAGCCGCTCGATCAGATCGTCCATGACGGCGACGAGGCGGGCCTGGAGCGCGGCGCGCGGCAGGTACCACTCGCGGTCCCAGTGGGTATGCGGGATGAGATGAAAGATCAGGCCGGTCATCGCGCCTAAAGGCTAAGGGGATGCCGGCAGTCCCGCGAGCGGCCATATTCCCGCTCATGCTCAAGCGCTCCCTGCTCGCGCTACCCGCCATCGCCGGCGCGGCGCTCCTCGCCACTCGTCTCGTCCCGGGATCGTTGCCGGACGGATCTACGCTGCTCCCCTCCGGCTGGCGCATCCGTCCGGCCGGCCGCGCCGTCCCCGTCGGCACGCTGCCCTTGAACCTCGTGACGCTCTCCGATGGATCGATCATCGTCACGAACGACGGCTACGGCGAGAACAGTCTGATGCGCATCGACCCCGTGCGCGCCCACGTCGTGTGGCAGGTGCCGCTGCCCGCGGCGTGGCTCGGTTTGGCGCGCACCGGTCGGGACTGGCGCGACACGGTGTGGGCGAGCGGCGGCCCGACGAACCGCGTGTATCGCTTCGCGTGGCAGGGCGGCGCGACCTGGATCAGGGATAGCGTGTCGCTCGCCGATTCCGGCGCGAAGCTCTACCCCGCCGGCCTCGCGCTGCTGCCGCGCCAGGGCCTCGTGGCGGTGGTCGCCAACCTGAGCGATTCGGTCTACTTCATCGACGCGGCCACGCTCGGGCGCCGTGGGGCGGTGGCCGTGGGCCACCGGCCGTACTCCGCCGTCGCAGGTGGGAGCAGCCTCTACGTCAGCGACTGGGGCGACTCGACCGTTTCCATCATCGACCTGTCCGCCAGCCCGCCTGTCCGGCGGTCCACGCTCTTCGTCGGGCCGCATCCCTCCGCCCTGGCGCTGCGCGGCTCGGAGCTGCTCGTCGCGCTCGCCGGGGCGAACGGCGTGGCGCGCGTCGATCTCGCGACCGGCCAGGTGCGCGAGCAACTCACGGTCGCGCTCGCGCCGCACGCGCCTCCGGGGAGCGATCCCAACGCGCTCACCCTGTCCCCCGACGGGCACACGCTGTACGTCGCCATGGCGGGGAGCAACGCGGTGGCCGTGGTGCGCCTCGGCGCGAAGGGGATGCGCGTCACCGGCCTCATCCCCACGGGGTGGTATCCCAGCGCCGTCGCCGCCTCCGCGGACGGGCGCACGCTCTATGTGGCGAACGGAAAAGGCAACGGCTCCGGTGCAAATACGGACGGAACGTACATCGGCAACGTCATCACCGGTTCGGTGTCCATCATCCCGGTCCCCGACTCGGCAGCGCTCCGGCGCTACACGAGCCAGGTGTACGCCCTGAGTCCGTTTTCCAATGCGCGACTCCGTCCGACGGTCCGACCCTCCGACCGTCCGCCCGAGCTCAAGCACGTGGTCTATATCATCCGGGAGAACCGGACCTACGATCAGGTGTTCGGCGACGTCGCCCGTGGCAACGGCGACGCGCGCCTGGCGGTCTTCGACAACGCCGTGACGCCCAACGCGCACGCGATCGCCGGTCGCTGGGTGCTGTTCGACAACTTCTACGTGAACGGCGAGGTCTCGGCCAACGGCCACGAGTGGACCAACCGGGCGTTTGCGGGCGATTACAACGAGAAAACGTGGCCCCAGATCTACTCGGATCGGCGCGAGTGGGATCTGACGAGCGGCGAAGATCTCGCCAATCCCGGCGGCACCTACCTGTGGGACGCGGCGCTGCGGAACGGGCTTTGGGTGGTGAACTTCGGCGAGATGACCGAGTCGGACGAGGGCGATTCCGCCGCGGCTCGGCCTGTCCACACGAACATTCCGGGCCTGAAGGGCATCACGGCCGCGAACTATCCCGGCTTCGTGCTGGCCGTCCCCGACACAACGCGGGCACGACTGTTCGCCGATTCGGTCACGAGCTGGGACCGGCAGGGCCGTTTCCCGAACCTCGTGATCATGTGGCTGCCGCGCGACCACACCCTCGGCCGTCAGGCTGCGCGACCCACGCCGCGGGCCATGGTGGCCGAGAACGATCTCGCCCTCGGGCTGATCGTGGAGCGCCTCTCGCAATCGCCAGTGTGGCCGTCGCTCGCGGTCTTCGTCCTCGAGGACGACGCACAGAACGGCCCGGACCACGTCGATGCACACCGCTCGGTCTTGCTGGTCGCGTCTCCGTACGCCCGCCGCGACGCCGTCGACAGCACGTTTTACACGACCGCGTCCGTCCTGCGCACCATCGAAGCGATCCTTGGCCTGTCGCCGCTCAGCCAATACGACGCCGGGGCCACGCCTCTATGGAACGCCTTCACGCGACGCCCAGACTCGACGCCCTTCATGCATTTGCCGAGCACCTGGCCCGTCCACGAGCTCAACCCCACCACCTTCCGCTCCCGGATCCCCGCGCGTGACTTAGCCGAGGCGGATGAGGCGGACGAGATGGAGTTGAATCGCGAGATTTGGGAGAGCGTACATCCGGGGTCGGCACCGCCGCCGGTCCGGCAGGCGTGGGTCATCGGCGAGCGACGCACCTTCAGGTGATGGCGCCCACGACCACACCGTAGGCCAAATAGGTAAAGAGCGTTCGTCTGTCGATCAGGTAACGCGATGGCGCGCGGCGGTTTTTCACGTGATGCAGCCGCGCGACGGCGTATGTACCTCATCAGCAGCAGCGTCGAGCGAGCGGCCAACACGCGGCGGAACCGCTACGATCGAGTAGCACGTCCTTCACCCAATCGTGACATACCTTTCCCCCCGTCCGCCCGTGCAGTTCGCGCAGTCCCCCTAGTTCCCCTTGAACACGGCATACCGCTTGCGGACACACGGCCAGCTTGGATCGTCGCTCGTACACTGCACGCCCTGGAAATGACATGCGCCGCATCGTCCCGAGCCCTTCCGGCGGCTCGACCAACGAGAGTCTGGAGCGAAGGCTTGCCCTACAGCGGGTAGCCCCCGGCAGCGCGGTCGCCGCCGTAGCGCCCGTGCCCGCACCGCCTCCCGGCCCGACCCCGCGACCCTGCGTGCGCGGCAAGTTTCTCTTCGTCGGCGACGGGAAGCTCTATGTGCGCGGGGTGACGTACGGGGCCTTCACCCCTGACGCTCAGGGGAAGGAGTACCGCGATCTCGCGACCGTGGACCGGGACTTCGCCCAGATGGCGGCGAACGGGATCAACGCCGTCCGTATCCCCCATACCACGCCCCCCCGCGCACTCCTGGACATCGCGCTGCGGTACGGCCTCCGCGTCATGGTCGGGCTCAGTGCCGAGCAGTACGTCGGCTACCTCATCGACCGGCCGCCAGGCGCGCCGGACATCGAAACGCTGATCCGCGTCAGGGTCCGCGCCTGCGCGGGTCACCCAGCGCTCCTGTGCTACGCGCTCGGCAACGAGATCCCCGCGCTGATCGCGCGCTGGCTGGGGCGGCGGAAGGTGGAGCGCTACCTCGAGCGGCTGTACCGGGTCGTGAAGGAAGAAGATCCGGAGGGGTTGGTGACATACGTCAATTACCCCACGACCGAGTATCTCCGGCTCCCGTTCCTCGACTTCCTGTGCTTCAACGTGTATCTGGAGTCGCAGGATCGCTTCGAGGCGTACCTGGGGCGCCTACAGAACATCGCCGGGGACCGGCCGCTCTTCATGAGCGAGCTGGGCCTCGACGCCCTGCGCAACGGCGAGGGTGGTCAGGCGCGCTCGCTCGACTGGCAGGTACGCACCGCGTTCGCCGGGGGGTGTGGCGGCGCCTTCGTGTTCGCGTGGACCGACGAGTGGTACCGCCACGGCCACGACGTCGAGGACTGGGCGTTCGGTCTCACCCGCGCCGATCGCTCGCCCAAGCCCGCGCTCGAGACCGTGCGGGAGGCGTTGGCCGAAGCGCCGTTCGCGCCGAGCCTGCCGTGGCCGCGGATCTCGGTGGTGGTGTGCTCCTACAACGGGGGGCGGACGATCCGCGATACCTGCGAAGGGCTGCGTCGGCTCGATTACCCCGACTACGAAGTCATCGTCGTGGACGACGGCTCGACCGATGACACCGCCGCGATCGCGAGCCAGTACGACGTTCGGCTGATCCGGACCGAGAATCGCGGCCTCTCCAGCGCGCGCAATACCGGTCTTGCAGCGGCCACCGGTGAGATCGTCGCCTACTTGGATGACGACGCGTATCCCGATCCGCACTGGCTCACCTACCTCGCCGCCACGTTCCTGAGCACGTCCCACGTCGGTGTGGGCGGGCCGAACATCGCCCCCGCGGGCGACGGTCCGATCGCGGAGTGCGTCGCTCGCGCACCGGGGGGACCCGTGCATGTGCTGATCACCGATCGCGAAGCCGAGCACATCCCCGGCTGTAACATGGCGTTCCGGACAGCCTACCTCGAGGCGGTCGGGGGATTCGATCCGCGGTTTCGCACCGCCGGTGACGACGTCGACGTGTGCTGGAGACTGCAGGATCGCGGCTGGACGCTCGGCTTCCACCCGGCCGCCATGGTGTGGCACCACCGTCGCAATTCCGTGCGCACGTATTGGCGACAACAGATCGGCTACGGCCGGGCCGAGGCGATGCTGGAGCGAAAGTGGCCCGAGAAGTACAACGACGTGGGGCACGTCCGCTGGACAGGACGCATGTACGGCAGCGGATTGCCGTACATCCTCGGGTGGCGGCGCACACGCGTGTATCACGGCGTATGGGGCGCGGCGCCGTTCCAATCCCTGTACGAGCCCGCCCCCACGCTGCTGGCGTCCCTGCCCCAGATGCCCGAGTGGCATCTCATGACCGTGACGCTGGCTGGGATTGCTGCGCTGGGCGTCGTGTGGAGTCCGTTGCAGCTCGCACTCCCACTGCTCGTGGCCGCGATCCTACCACCGGTCGCTCAGGCGTGTCTTGGGGGCGCCCGCGCGCGGTTCCCCGACGCTCCCGGGGGGATGGCGCGGCTGGCGCGCCGCGCTCTAACCGCGGCGCTGCATTTGATTCAGCCCATCGCGCGGCTGCGCGGGCGCATTCAGGAGGGCCTCACCCCGTGGCGACGGCGCTGCCCGCGGCGGCCGGGGGCGGTCTGGCCCGTTACGGCGTCGGTATGGAGCGAGCGCTGGCTGGAGCAGGATCAGCGGCTGCGCGCCATGGAAGCGGACCTGCGGGCGGACGGCGTCTGCGTGCTGCGCGGCACCCGAGATGCCCGGTGGGATCTGGAAGTCCGCGGCGGGTCGTTCGGCGCCGCCCGGTTGCTCATGGGCGTCGAAGATCACGCCGGCGGCAAGCAGCTCGTGCGGTTGCGTTCGTGGCCGGTCGTGCCGGCAGCGGGCCCCCTGCTCACCCTCGCGTTCGCGGCACTGACCTGCGGCGCCGCGCGCGATCACGCCTGGGTGGCCGCGGTGGTGCTTGGGATCGGCGCCCTGCTGTTGGCGGCGCGAACCCTCGAGCAGTGCAGCGCCGCGACGGCCACGATCCGGGAGGCCGTGGGCCGGCTGCGTCGCAGTGAGCTCCTATGAGCGACGTCGCCCTGTACCGGCGCCTGCTGCGCCAGGCGCGGCCGTACTGGCTCCACCTCGCCGCCCTGTTCGGGATCGGCCTGCTGGCGAGTCCCATCGCGCTGTTGAACCCCGTGCCGCTCAAGATCGTCGTCGACTCGGTGCTGGGGACGCACCCCCTTCCGGCGTATCTCGATGCGCTGCTCCCGGCGACCCTCACACGGTCCCCCACCGCCATCCTGGCCGTGGCGATCGGCCTGCTGATCGTCGTGGCGGCGCTCGGCCAGCTGCAGGGGCTCCTGAACAAGTTCGTGCAGGCGTACGTCGGCGAGCGGCTCGTGCTCGGTTTCCGCTCTCAGCTCGTCCAGCAAGCCCAGCGTTTGTCCCTGTCCTATCACGACTCGAAGGGGACCGCCGACTCCGTGTACCGCATCCAGCAAGACGCCGCGGTGATCGACAAGATCATGGTCGAAGGAGTCATTCCGTTCCTCGGTGCGGCATTCACCGTACTGACGATGATCGCCGTGACGGCGCGGCTCGACTGGCAGCTCGCGCTCGTGGCGTTGAGCGTCTGTCCCCCCCTCTTACTGCTGTCGAGTCGCTATCGACCGCGCATCCGTCGCCAATGGCGCCAGGTGAAGAAGCTCGAGAGCGCCGCACTTGCGGTCGTACAGGAGACGCTCGGCGCGCTCCGCGTCGTGAAGGCGTTCGGCCAGGAGGCGCGCGAGACCGCCCGGTTCGTGCACCGCTCGACTGAGGGCGTCGTGGCGCGCGTCCGGTTGGCGCTGACGGAAGGCCGCTACGGAACGCTCATCGGCCTGACGAGCGCGCTCGGGACCGCCGCGGTGCTGCTCATCGGGGTCCGGCACGTGCGCGAGGGCGTCATCTCGCTGGGGCAGCTGCTCCTGATGCTGGGCTACCTCGGGCAGCTGTACGAGCCGCTGAAGACGATCAGCAGGAAGGCCGCTGGGCTCCAGGCCTATCTCGCGAGCGCCGAGCGAGCATTCGCGCTCCTGGACGAGGAGCCCGACGTGGTCGAGCGACCGCGCGCCCGGCCGGTCGCCCGCGCCGCCGGCGCCCTGGCCTTTCGGCACGTCTCCTTCGCCTACGGACCGGATCGCCCGGTCCTGTACGACGTCTCGTTCGAGGTCGAGGCGGGGACGCGCCTGGGGCTCCTGGGCGCCACCGGCGCGGGCAAGACGACGCTCATCAGCCTGCTCACACGGTTCTACGACCCGACCGAGGGTGAGATCCTGCTGGACGGGGTGGACCTGCGTGACTATCGGCTCGCCGATTTGCGCCGCCAGTTCGCCGTCGTGCTGCAGGAGCCGGTTCTCTTCTCCGTGAGCATCGCCGAGAACATCGAGTATGCCGCGCCGGGGGCGAGCCGGGAGCACATCGTCGCCGCGGCGCAGGCGGCGAACGCCCACGAGTTCATCGAACGGCTGCCGCAAGGCTACGACACGCCGGTGGGAGAGCGCGGGGCCAAGCTCTCCGGCGGGCAACGCCAGCGCGTCGCGTTGGCGCGCGCCTTCCTGAAGGACGCTCCGGTGCTGATCCTCGACGAGCCCACCAGCGCGGTCGATCTGAAGACCGAGGCCGCCATCCTCGGCGCGATGGACCGGCTCATGCGCGGCCGCACGGCGTTCCTCATCACCCATCGCGCGAGCGCGCTCACGGCATGCGATCGGCGGCTACAGCTCGAGCGGGGACGTCTCGTGGAGGCGACTCCGTCACTCGCATGGCAGGAACGATGAGGCCGGGAGCGACCGCGGCACGGGCAACAACCGTCGACGGTGACGACACTCGACTGATGATCGATACGCTCGAGGAGGGGCTCTCCCACCTGCAGGGCCAGCCCGTCCGGATCCGTGCGATCCGCCGCGAGCTCCTGCCCTCCCTCTCGAGCTTCCGGCGGGAGCGGCTGCGGCTGACGCTCGAGAACGGGGGCACGCTGCGGATGTTCTTAAAGGACCTGAACCCCGACCACCAGACGGAGAAGGCGCGGGCGGTCCGCACGCCCGATCTCGCGCCGAGCTCGCGAGAGCTCAGCATGTACCAGTCGATCCTCTCTCCGGAGCACTTCGGCACGCTCCGCCTGTATGCGCATCGCTGGGACCCCGCCCGCCGTCTGTTTTGGATCTTTCTCGAAGACGGCGGCCGGATCCTGCTGCACAATTTCGTCGACATGGAACGCTGGACCGCTGCCGGGCGCTGGGCCGCGCGGTTTCATGCCGCGGGCCGGACGCTGGGGCCCTCGCAAGTGGCGTTCCTCCCGCGCTACGACCACGCGCACTACCGCGGGTGCGCGGACCGGGTGGGGGCGATTCTGCCCAACCTCCAGATCCCCGAGCGTGTGCTCGTCGAACGGGGACTGCAGCGCTACGCCGGGTACGTCGACCGACTGGCTGCGCTGCCGCCCACCGTGATCCACGGTCAGTTGTTCGGGCGGAACGTGATGCTGCGACGAGCAACGGCCGAGCGGCGGATCGTGGTGATCGACTGGGAGACCGCAGCGCTCGGACCCGGAACCTTCGATCTCGTCAGCCTGACATCGGGCAAGTGGACCGATGACGAGCGGCAGGCGATGCGCCTCGCGTACTTCGACGAGCTGCAAGCGCAGACAGGGCAGCCGCTCGATTGGGAAGGGTTCCGCCGCGAGTTGGCGGTGGTCGCGCTGTATCAGGCGCTCGAATGGCTCGCCTGGTGGGGGCGCCACCGCGCCCTGTCGCGCGGGTTTGCGACGTTCAGGAACGAACTGGCCCGGGTGCTGGACGACCCGTTCGCCCAAGATCGATGACGGAAAAACTGGCATGGAGGCATCGATGACGCCCGATGTCGCTCGGGGGGACATGGCCGACGCCATCGCCCCGTTCGCAGCCGTAATCGCACGGGACGAGTTCCGCGAAGCACTGGAGCGAGTCTGCCTCGCGCGGTGGGGGTGTCGCCCAGTGAGTGAGCCACGGGTCACGCCGCTCCGAGCGCACCGCCGCCGCTGCACGTTCGAAATCGAGCTGCCCACCGAGCGCTGCGGGCAGCACGTGATCGCCAAAGCCTACGCGCACGACCGCTCGGACGTCTTCCGGTACATGCAGGTCCTCGCGCACGACGGCTTCGGACCGGACACGGAATGCTCGATCCCCCAGCCTTTCGAGCATCTGTCCTCGCTGCGCGTGCGGTTGGAAGAGCGCGTACCCGGCCCGTCGATGAAGGACATCATCACCACGGGCTCCCCCGACGACTGGACCGCGGCTGCGGAGCGCTGTGGCCACTGGCTCGGACGATTCCACAGCGAGGCGCCACGGTCGGGGAACCCGGCCGATGTCCCGGGCGAGCTGTCTCGCGCGCGGCAGGCCGGCGCCCGAATGAGCGATACCGGAGAACAGTTGGCGAGGAAGGCCAGAGCACTCCTCGGAGCCCTCGAAGCGGCCGCGCCGGCCGCGGGTGCCGGCGTCCCCTGCGCCGGACACGGCAGCTTCATGCCCGACCACGTGATCGTGCGCGGTCGGCGCACCGCGGTCATCGACCTGGACGAGTACGACGTGGCCGACCCTGCCAGAGACGTCGCCTGGTTCCTCGTGTCCCTGCGGCGCCGGGCGATCCAGCTCCTCGGCGCCCGTTATGCCCTCGATGGCGCGGCCGTGGCATTCGTCCAGGCCTACGTCGCCGCCTGCCCGAAAGACGCGCTGAACCACCTGCCGTTTTTCCAGGCCCTCGAGTGCATGCATCGCGCGCGCCGCGACCTGTACAAGCAGAGCACCCCGCGCCCCGAGTGGGCGGAGTTCATGCTGGACGAAGGTCTGCGGGCGCTGCCGTGACGTTGCGTGGCCGGCGTTCTCACCTGCTCGTAGCCGTGCTTGCGGCCATGGCGTCGCGCCCGGCCTCCACTCAGGTCGGTGCGACGACCGACATCATCACCGGCGCCGTCGCAGGCCCTGACAGCCAGCCTGTCGCGGGAGCCATCGTGCAGGCGACTTCAGTCGAGACGCGGGTGTCGCGCCAGCGGACCACCGACGCGCACGGGCGCTTCACGATCGTGTTCCCCGACGGGGGCGGGCGCTACGAGCTGACCGCGCGTTTCATCGGCATGGCGCCGGTGCAGATCAGCGTCGTCCGTCAGGCGGACGAAGACCGGATCGTGGCGAACATCCGGATGGGGCTCCTCGCCGTGCCGCTCGAGCCGGTCACCGTGAGGGCGCCGTCCGGCGCCCGCAACGACCGCACGGGGCCGGGCTCCACGGGAAGCGATCTCAACCCGGAACGCGTGTTGCGCCTGGCGATCGACGCCTCCGACCTGAACAACGTCGCGACGCTCGCCCCCGGTGTCCTCGCAATCGGGGGCAACGACTCCACGGCGCCGGCGATTTCCGTTGCGGGGCAACGGCCTACCGCCAACAACGTCACACTAGACGGGATGTCGTTCGGCTCGGGAAGCGTGCCGCAGGATGCCATCCGCTCGATCCGCGTCGTCACGAACACCTACGACGTAGCCCGCGGTCAGTTCTCGGGAGGCCTCATCACCTCGAGCACGCGCAGCGGCACGAACGTTC
>WNGA01013356.1_pt1 | contig 10520 bp, 16 predicted proteins | sample 5400061 | NCBI WGS metagenome assembly WNGA01 (sample SAMN13153366, study PRJNA577476) | soil metagenome | isolation source: 100 cm soil or saprolite under grassland replicate 2 | place: USA:California | collected 2016-06-15
GAAGACGCGGGATTATTTGATAAGATCTTTTATAAGATATTTTGAATTCCTTAATAATGATAGCTTTTCACATACTGACTTTATTAGGCAGTTGGATAAAGAAGCAAAAAATTTTTCAATGAAACGCGATGATTGTCAAGTGAAGCATGACCATAATGAAGAATATAATTATACGATCCCTGAATTTATGTTTGATAAATCATAGGAAATTGCCAGATGAATACAATGTTGACCTTAACGTGACTTGTAACTGACTTTACCTAATAGCTGGACATCATCGCATGTAACTTCATTTGCATTATTATCAAAACATGTACGCCACCTTGAGTCAGACTCACTAATTATTTGAAAAGGCATTAATGAGTCGTTTCTACCTTGTTGAATTAAATTCCTGTATATTTTCAGTGGTCGATTATTTTGATATTCGTATCGTTGACACTGCAAGAATCCCTTTGAAATCATTTCTCCTATCTGACTGTTACTATAATTTGTTTCTCCTGAAGCAGCAAATAGTTCAAGAGATACAAGTCTAGCTACATCAGTATGAGCTGACCTTATATTCATTGATTGTTGATATGAATCAAAGTTTGAATAAACCACATTTGGTTTTAAACGAACTAAGTTAGGTATCCAATATTCTATCCCTATTCTTCTATTGGATAAACGTTCTGCATATCTCAAAACAGTATTAACCCGTGACTCGTAATCATCAGGCGGTGTGTTATAGACGTTCTTTTCTTCTTGCCAATCACCAGATGGATATTTCGATGTCAATATGATCAAAAATATGTTTGCTGTCCGTCCTAACTATTAATCCACTGAATAAGTTCTGATACTGGATTGTGTATATTATAATAGGATTATTATTACTGTCTACTTTCTTTTTCATCTTTACTTTCATAACGAGTTTTTCATCCCCAGTAATAGGCACGTCCATATCTATGTAAACATGATAATCTCTCGCTAATTCCGTAGCATGTCGGCTATTACCACTACAAGGTGATTCGATGTAAATATACTTGGATCTTTGTTGATTTAATGGATGAAGAACGATAGTCATGTATGAGGCATAACCAAACTTTCTTTATAAATATGAATACTACATGATGTTGAAACTTGTAACTTAGGCGATTCGTAGTTTAAAAAGTCTCGCAAACCAATCTAACTTGGAGTATCTTTTCTGTCAATTAATTGAGGTCAAAGCTATAATCCATGATGAGATTTAACATTTCAAAATGATAGATCAAAAATGATAGACTAATATTACAAACTAAGACGCTCTCATAACATGGCCTTAAAGTGTCCAAGTTGTAATGTGAGCTTTCATCCTCAATTACGCAGTCAATGGGTTGGGTTTAAGAAAGGTAAGTTTGATGCAATTTACGTCTATTATCAAATGTGTCCTGAATGTGATGAACCCGTTATAGGATTTAAGGAAGTCAAATCAACTGAATTTCCCTTTTCAACCCAAGGTGAAGGTGTGATTCTAATGATACCCCATCACACAAAATAAAATAGCTAAATTAACTTCCATTTAAAAAAACCGGTTGTCCTGCAGAAGTTTGTACAGGCCCATATCTTACGTAGATTTGATCTTTGGCTTAGCACATATAGTGCCAGCAAATCACAGGGAGAGAGGTTCATGTTAATGAAAACGAAAGAGGGTTTAATTGCGAAATTTGATCAAGTTTCAACCCACAACAAGCACATAATTCACTCTCTGTTATTAGGAATATATCACAAACTACACATTGTTTTGAACCCTTAACATAGGATTTACTGCCAAACGATAGTTGTTTACACAGTCTGTTACGTACCATAGTCTAGTACAAACTATAACCTTACCTTAACTGCTGTCAAAAATTTAATTAGATTTAATGGTGAAATAAAGATTAGTTGTAAAATTGCAATGGATAGAGGGAGGGATTGAGATGAACCCTCCACCCATTGGATAATGGACTGATGCAACCATTAAGGTATTAATTATATTATAATCACTTCCTTAACTTTGTTAACGTATTTTTATTAGTAACTTGAGAGATAATTGCAATGACTGACAAATCCAAAACTGGTAGGCTAGGGTTCCGTTCATTCTCGTTGCTATTTCCTAGCCTACTAAAATTATCCTTAAATTGATCGCAACATCATATTTACATATGAAGTCCAAGTTTGACTTTTATGGCCAAATTCAAGAAAGTGATGGTACTTTCGTTATTTTAATACCTTCGAGTTTATCGGGAGTTGCCAGAGGTTATAAAGACAAACAGATTAAAGTATCAATTGAATTATGATCATAACTACAGCACCAAGACCTTTAAGACAATGCTTATAAATCCTGACTATAATAATAAGGCTAAGGTTTTTGAAAGATTTTTTTCAAATGATTTATTGAGTAGACTTATAGTAACCTTATTAAAAAATATGAATACTCATAAGAAAATTAATTAGAATCCTGATGTGGAGAACGATGAACAAGTACGGATAAGAGAATACAAACTGCCAAAAATTTTTTTAAAAAACTTATAGAGTTATGGTAGAGCCGCTTATTGGGTACATTTGAGTTTAAATAAGAAATAAGAACATTAAATGGCTGCTGAGTGAATGTGACGATGGATGAGGCAGTTACAAGAAACCACATCAACCTCACTCAACAGCCGATCACGTCGTTATGCCAAGAATACGTTGTAGTCATGCTATAAATTACTTCCTGATCCTTGTTTATTGACTCCGACGGATGTGATCATTTATTTATTCCAAGCTATCCCATGCATAGATTAAGTCTTCTTTCTTACCACTTAAAAGGATCTTAACTTTCTCTTTTCAAATTTAGAAAAATTAATTATAAAATTCTATACATTTAGTCAATGCTACGGCATTTGAATAAACTATATGCTAGGCTTATTTTTTTCTCTATTCCACATTGTGAGAAATAACAAGTTCCTCGTTGATTTGATTGTAAATCTGCAACATTCGTAATCCCTTCTCTGTAGTCTTGTATACGGCTCTCCCTTCGACATAATCTAATAATCCTTTCTCTAGTAGCGATGAGAGATATTCTCGCATCTGAGCAAAGGACAGAAAGGCCTTGTACATAATTTTTGTCTTAGTTGCTCCTCCATTTGCTGCATCCAGGATCAATGCTGTTATATCGGTTCGACTCCTATATTTCATTCAAACAATCACTAAATACCAAGTTACTGAGTATTTATGGGTGACCATTATTTCTTCTTAAATCTGTATCCATTCTTAGTAAATAAGTCGCAGTGAATTGTTAAGCCATTTTTCTATAAAGTAGCGGCATATACGCCTATTGACTATAAGAATACTGTGCGGTATTATGTTCGTTGGATGAGTTCAACTGGATTGGGTTTGAGAATTGAGACAGATCAATGCCTGAGGGAACCTTTGGTTCAAATTTTGCATCTGACGCGTTCGTATTACCCGGCCCTGATTGGGTTGTATTTTTGAGAAGCATATTAATCGTACTATCCATCATACCGTCATACGTATCTGCTATCATCTTATCTATAGTGTTCTGGATAGAAGTGGAAACATTTGAAGTGAGAGATTTTAGAGTATCAGTAACATTTGTCGAGATAGTTTGATTGACTTGAGCTGTGACAGTATGAATAGAATCTAAATCGAAGTCCATCAAATTTGTAACTAATACTAGGATGACTGCTATCAAAACGCTAACCATTGAGAACTGGGGATTTAATGATTTCAAATATTTCACGCAGTTAAGCACTTGAGTATATGTAATAAATGATCTTGCTTACTTTTTAGTATAAGAAGAAATATTTGGCTCTTATGAATCTTCTTGTATTTTCTTAAGATGTTTATCTATCTTCTGTATTGAATTAGTTTTGTTGTTCACGATCACGATGAAAATGTTGAATTCCTGAATAAATAAAAGGAACCGCTATGATAATTCAATATGGGCACCAAGAATGTAACGGTTTGGATACTGTTATTTGTGGTTACTATTTCTGGAGTGCTACCTTACTCCCAAGTAGGACATTCAATAAATTATGAAGTGTCGGCTCAAAATGAAGCTAAATCCAATGAAAGCATCATAAACAACACCAATCAAAATGCTGTTCTTGGCGATCTAATTTACGAAGCAAGTGGAAAGATAGTGGGTCAGAGGGTGGTCGATACTGAAGCTAGTAATGGCGATTTGGGCAAAATAGAAGTTTCGTATTCAGGCAGAGGTTACATTAAAGGTATAGGAAATATTTCAGAAACATGGACATTTGAAAACACACATTTGCCTAATAACGTCTCTCAAGGTGTAGGCCATGGGATAATTATCCCTAATAATGGAAACGGGGTTGCGGAGGCAACGGAGCTTGGAAGAGGTTTCCTCGTAGAGCCTGGAAAGATAGTTTATCCGGGCGCTCGCTTCTTTTCAGCGGATCCAAGTGGTAAACTTGCCTTTTTAAATGAGCTAGTGGGGGTTACTGAGTGGACAGTGGATAGCTCTGGCAATTATAATCACAAAATGTGGCAATGGAAATGAATAGAATGAATGAACAACTACTGAAGAACAACTATGTAACCTGATCTTATTTCATTTTTTGATTGGTCGAGATACCTGCCCTTAACATTATAGCATCATAACGGGTAGTTGTAATTTATCAGCCGAAACTTATAAGACCGATCTCTTAACTCAAGATTATGGTTATTGAAATTGGACCAATATTACACGACTTTACTATCGTTATGATCGTAGCTTCAGTAATGGCATTAGTATCTTATAAACTCAAACAACCTATGGTGATAGGATATATTATCGCAGGAATGATAATAGGCCCTTATACTCCGCCTTTTAGTCTTGTTTTAAATCTAGATGTATTAAATTTATTTTCAGAAATTGGAGTTATGTTGCTCTTGTTCGTTGTGGGGATGGAATTCCCTATTGAAAAGTTACGTAAAATAGGTAAAAGAGCGTTCGTAATTGCCACATCTGAAGCCTTTGGTACATTCGCCGTGGGATTTATAGTAGCTCACAGTATGCATTACTTTCTAATAGCCCCTTTTTAGCATTGGCAATCTCTGTGACAAGTACAGTAATTGTAATGCGGATGTTGGAAGAGTTAGGAATGATAAAAGAAGAAGCGTCGTACGTTATTTTGGGGGTAGCCGTGATTGAAGATATCATTGTAATATCTATGTTAGCTATATTGCAATCTGTGTCATCAACAGGTCAAGTATTTGGTACAGAATTGGCAATAACCATAGGAACTGTTATTGTTTTTATCGGTGGAGTATTGTTCTTAGGTTCAAAGACAATACCAAAATTTGTAAACTACGTTGGAAGAACGAATCAACATGATGTACTAGTGGTGACGATCCTCGGTGTGGCTTTCGGACTATCGTTTGTTGCGTATGAGATCGGCATATCCGTTGCGACTGGAGCTTTCTTTGCTGGGGTATTAATAGCTGAATCAAAAGTACATTCAGTCACTAGGGTTCTTGCAACGCCGATTAAAGATATGTTCGCTGCCTTGTTCTTTGTCTCAATCGGTGCCCTCATGAATATAACACAAATCCCTCTTTTCATAATTCCCGCCATCGTTCTGATCTTGGCGTCGTTGGGAGCGAAATTTTTTACCGTGTATCTGGCCTCAAAATCGCAGGGATATAGCACTGTAACTGCACTAAGGGCGGGCTTTGGACTTTCTTCTTCCGGTGGTGAACTTGCACTAGTAGTGGCCAAAGGCGGCGCAGACATTGGGGCTACCAGTTCATTTGTATTACCAATGATAGGAACAATGACTATTATTACTACATTCATAACACCTTACATGATCAAGATGGGATGGAAATTAGCAAACAGATTCTCTCCTTCAAATACAAGAGGGGGATTATTTTCATTTCGTGCAAAGAAGAAGAACAGTAAATAGAGAATAGTATGGTAATAATTTGTAAGCTATATTGCTTATTTTGACCTAATAGTGGTTCCAACAAATTAACCTTCAATAATAACGTCAGCGCTGTTTAGCAATTCAAAAGGATGGGCAATGCCTTTGCCCTTAGAACCTTAGGCGTGAGGCAATAATGGCGGCAGGCAATCTACGGGATAGTGCAGGGAGGCATACCTTCTCTGATCTGAAGGTAATAAAATTATGACATAATTATTCCTCATTGTCTGCTATCATTTTAGTCCAACAAACTGCACCTAGAAGTTATCATTCATTTACTGTTTATTTTTTACTTGAAAATCTCCGTCATATTACATGACAGCCGGTGCAAATTATTGGATTTCTCGCAGTCTAAAGGGCAATTATAGGGAGCTTCGTATAGCTATCCCATCTACACAAACACAAATGAAAGAATTCGATTTCACACGCCTACTCCATTTTTCATTGCAGGTTGCATTCACTGATTATATGGAATGGCTTGAAACGGAAAATGATTATTAATTAGGAATAGGATGATAATCGCAGGTTATAGAATAGCCCTTACTTCTGAGGGATTAGATTTGTGTCATTCCAGTAAACCAATCATGAACATCATCCGCTCATTATTTATGAGTTAACAGTTACTTTTTTACATAATAATAGACATAGCTTCAAGAACAAATCATGAACAAGCATAAATATTGAATAACTTAATACGCAACAACTCCTATGAAATACAGAAGCAGATCTGATATAATTGGATTGATATTGGAAGCAGCTAATGGGGGAGCATCTAAAACTAGCATTATGTACAAGGCCTTTTTGACCTTCACACAAATGAGAGAATATCTTGGGTTATTAATACAAAAGGAGTTGATAGAATACGAAGAAGGATTACAAAAATACAGAACAACAGAAAAAGGTATGAGAGTCCTACAAATGTGTAATCAGATCAACGAAGAACTCGTGATTCTAGAAAAAGTAAGAACCTTTCCATTATAATCATGAGCGAATTATAATCTTGCTCGCGACCAAACAAAATGAATTAATCTAGTGGTGGTTAGGATGCGCCGTCCTGACGAACGATACCTAAACTAGCTTAGGCCCCTTTTTTCAAAGTTTGCGCCTCCTCTTTTCTTCTTACGTTCGCCCACTGTCGAATAACCGCTCTGAGCAAGTGTGAAATAGTAGGTTGAGTTATGTAATCCTGGTTATACCGAATTTTTGCATACTTCTTAAGCATCTCAAAATCGGTAGAGGTTATGGTTGTAGACACTACTTTGTCTAATTTTTCTCCTATTGACAATCGAGGCATATCCAAATTTCTACATATCTATCTATTAGTCTTTTGCCCCGTTTGTATTAGTAAAGTTATATCTAAATATAACGCTCAGCCTTAGGGGTCGCATAGTGTAAAAAACATTTTAGGCTATGGACCGGATAGAACCGCTAGAAAGCGGATAGGAGTTAAAATAGTTTATAAGACCGTAAGTCGTATCATTCTCCATAACGATTTCTGGTTTACAGACAGAAATTTGACTGTGCCTGATATCAAATTAGCTGAATCCATTACTCATTTTGAATATATGTATGTATTGTCTTTTATTTGGTGCGAGTCCAATAGAAGCAATGGAAGATAAAGTTATTCCATATTTGGAGCATATGAAAGAACCTTGACTAGGAATAGGTTTGATTGTAAGCCTGACAAACAATCACACGTGGCATGACAAAACATTAAACTGTATACCTCATATTCATCCAATAGGAAGGCGATGTTATGATGCTAAATAAAACCACTGTCCGAGTGGAAGAATTGAGATTTTAGAAAAAAAATGTAAATAATGGACATCAATCGAGTCAGCCTCAATCTAAATTAAAACATAAAGATATTGGAAATGGCAGACGTTAGGTTAATGTTCTAAGCTATGCAATATTAGGCTAAATGTATCGAGAGGCAACTCCAAGTTATTGTACGAATCACATGCAAGTTCAACTAAATAGGTTAGAAAATGTATCCAGAAGGGGATTTACACAGGAGAAGGAACTAGAATTACTGAAGTAAACCATTATCTAATGGATTATAATTAAGCTTAGTCCATACAACAGAGTAATTGACCTAGAATGAATGAATTACTACAAATAATTTGATTTAACTCACATATGATATATAATAAATTGAACCGATCTTGTAATCTTTGTAATTATTAGCTATAATTAGTTGATTGCACATGCCAGAACTGTGTCTAAAGATTATTGAAATATGTAGCAACGATTGTACTCAGTTCTTATAGGGAGAGAAATCAAAGGGATCATGATACAAAAGCATACACTAGCTGTAGTTGCAGTCTTGGCAGCAATATTATCTGTCGGGACTGTTTCAATAGTTCTCAACTTAGCAAAAGTTCAAGCACAACAAGGACAATCTTTTTCAACAACACTCTCAGGTCAAGATGAAGTTCCACCCACAAAATCTAACGCAACTGGAACAGCAAAGTTTCAAGTAAACGAAAACAGCTCACAAGTCTCATATTGGGTTAATATCACGGGCATTAAGAAAATATCGCAAGCACACATTCATAATGGTACAACAGGACAAAACGGTGATGTTGTAGTAACATTATCCAAATCAAAGTCAGCAAAAGGAAGTGATACGCCACCAACAATAGGATTTTCTGGAAATATAACTAAAGACGATCTACAAGGTCCTTTAAAGGGTAAAGAAATCTCTGATTTAGTTGGCTTAATGAGTAATGGAAGTGCGTATGTTAATGCACACACAGATAAATATCCAAAAGGTGCAATACGCGGTCAGATAAGTTCAGGTGAAGGCGGAACCGCCAGTAACACAACTGCGTTGGGTAACCTGACTTCTTAAAGAAAGAAACTCCAAACCCTTTTTTATTTTTTCTGGTTGTTTTATATCTCGTAACTAATTGTAACTTTTCATTAGTAAAGTAATATATCTAATTAAGCCTATTATGTTAGATTGTATTAAATCATACTTAAGTTCATGTGTAAGGGAGCTTTGTCAGGTGACTGATGGGTTCTGCGTCCATCCCATTTCTCACGTCATATTTATTTACGACTCACAACCGATTACATCATTGAACGATGTTGGATCAAAATATAACGTGGAATGTCACCCAATGACTGCTGTCTTTAATAACGGTGTTACACTCTTAATATGTAGTATAAATTAATACCTGGCAGTCTCTTCGGGCCAAATAACCAGAATCTACATTGGGGGAATGGTTAATAACATGTTTGGTTAGGCTACTCCATGGAATTTGTTGAAGCCCTGGATGTAAAGGATCTGCCGCCTAATTCTCATAAGGTCGTATCCGTCAATGGTAGGGAAGTTTTGCTATTCCATGAAGATGGAGAAGTTAGCGCAATAGGTAACATTTGTTTGCACAAAGGAGGACCTCTAAACGAGGGTAGGATCGCAAGAAAGTATGAGGGCCGTTACTATGTTACATGTCCATGGCATGGTTGGGAATACAATATAGAGACAGGAGCTGCTCCGCCCGGTTTTTCTGACCAACAAGCGCTTTATGAAACTCTAATCAAAGATGGGAAGATTTTCGTCTCCTCTAAGCCAAGAGTACATCCTATAAAGGCAGAACATAAGGACAACCCACTACAGGATTTAGCGGAACTGCGCTATGAAACCTCTAGAACTTCTTTAAACATACTTGGCAACATACTTGGGAACCTCTAGAACTCGTACAAACACGAATCAAGACTTACCCAGGAAATCTACATCGGAAGACGCGTTGCGTGAAGCCATAGCTTATGGGAGAAAGAAATATGCCGCCAGCACTAATATTAAAACTAAGTGACCTAGAGTTTAGGCACTGCGAGGGATACTATAGCCGAAATGAGCAGGCCAGCACTTGGCCTTGTTCAATTTCTGAAATGGACAGTAACGATGGCATGAATGAAGTGTACAGAAAGATGATACTGTGGGCTGATATCCTAGTACTATCAACGCCGATAAGATGGGGAAACGCATCCTACCTGTACTATAAAATGGCTGAGCGTCTCAATTGTGTTCAAAATCAGATAACTCTGCAAGACAGGGTTCTCGTCAAGAATAAAGCGTCAACTGAAAGGAGACCCATGCTTGCATATCGCATCACCGCAACCAAAAATTTCGGAAGCCCCCTCAAAGATTAAAATCGACAACGAAGGTGCACCATAAAACGGAATCCCTAAACCATTAAGTTGAGTGAAAAACTTTTTGTTGCTTGCAGATAAAATTAGGGACCTTCAGAATATCTGTAAAATAGTTTCTAATCTAAAGTCACAAATCATAGAGAAGTTACCATACTATGGACATGATGCCCTTTTCTTAAAGAATAATGAAATTACGACTGGTTTATTAAACAATGTAACAGAAATTAAAATCCACTTAATTACCGGGGATCTCCTGTTCTTCCATAGCGAGCAAGGAAACTTTGTTGACACGATTCATGAAAACATATCTGAACAATTAAAAGATATTGTTACCAAGTACGGACTTAATATGCCAGAAATAAAAACTCGTTTAACAAATCTGCGTACTGGAGACTTATCTTACTACCTTGCATTTGCCAGAAAGGCTAACGGGAG
>WNGA01028590.1_pt1 | contig 10519 bp, 9 predicted proteins | sample 5400061 | NCBI WGS metagenome assembly WNGA01 (sample SAMN13153366, study PRJNA577476) | soil metagenome | isolation source: 100 cm soil or saprolite under grassland replicate 2 | place: USA:California | collected 2016-06-15
CTCGCGAACAGGAGCAGCGTGGTCAGCGAAACGAACTTCTGTCGCATGGATTTATTCCTTTCGCACTCAACGATACCAAGAGTCTGCGGAAACATTCCTACAGAATCAGCGGGCACGCATCACCTCCTCTGTGATGCCACGATACGCCGCCGGCGCTTCGAGATCACACGGCCACCAGCATGAGGCAGTTCCCAATATCGATACGTCGATTCCAACCATGTTCACTTAAAGACGGGTCGGATCGGTAGACCGGCACAGGATGCGCGATTGAGGTTGCGCGCGCGCGGATAGATCGAAATATCGCTCCGCCGCTCGATCAGCAGCGGGTGAAGCCCCTGTTGGAGCAGCAGGAGCGAGAGCGATAAGCCCGCTCCACCGGCTCCTACAATCAAAACGGGGACACGTTCCTGGGTCATCGGATGTTCCTTTCCGTTTGTTCCTGTTCTTCTCAGTAAGGTTACGACTCAGTATCGTTTCCATTGGAGGAAGTACACCACGAAATCGAAATTGGCTGCATGTCTATGCTCAGCATAGACACATGCGTCAATCGCGGATAGTAGGAAAATCCTAGGATGTCGGCGCGTAAACCCTAGGATGTCCACTGATATTCCCTGGGGTGACGATTGGTGCTGAAGGGACTGATCGTGAGTCGCTGTGCGGGCGGCCAAGCGGATGTGACGTGCCCACTTCAGATCGCGCAGACAACTCTGCGCAGCGGCGTCGGCCAGGTCGACCTAGATACGCTGCTTTTCCGCCGTGAGCAACTTAACGCGCGCCTCCAGACATTTATCGACGCTCGAGAGTACCGGCTATGCGTTCACCGCTTTCCTCGCGAGCCAGGGCCAGGTAGGCGCGTCGATCGCCGAGACGGTGCTGCGCGGCCTCGTGGCGCCATTCGGCCACGGCGTCTGGACAGCGATCCTCAGCGCGGTGCTGTTCCGGCAGAGCGGGCTCAAACATTTCCGGATCACCGGCGCGGTCCTGCTGAACTACCTGTTCGTGGCACTGCTGCACGGGTTCTGGGATGGCTTGCCGCGAGTCAGCTACCTGGTGCTGCCGTTTGGCGTACATATCTCAGTCGTCTCGCTCATAATCAGCGTGATCGGCCTGGCGGTGCTTGGTGGGCTGTGGCGGCAGGCGCTGCGGCGGCAAGCGCAAGAGCCCGTTGTTCTGGTCGCGAGGCAGGGGGAGCCAAGCGCTGATTTAGGGACTCTCGAAAATTAAACGTTCCTAGGCGCTGGCCGTGCATCGGCGTTCGCGGTCGCACAGGATATGCGGACGAGCCAGTGAGGAATATGACATGGATCCAGTGCTCCCGATCTTTTGGAACCTGCCCGCGCCGCAGGTGCTCGAACAGCTTAGCAGTGCGCCACAGGGGCTATCTGCGACGCAGGCGGAGACCGCGCTCGCCCGCTTTGGGCCGAACGAGCTGCGGCCGACCGATCGCCTGAGTGGTCTGCGCCTGTTGCTCAAACAGTTTGCCAGCCCGATTACCCTGATCCTGATCGCCGGGGCTATTCTGTCGCTGTTTCTGGGCGATGTGGCCGATGCGACGATCATCTTGATCATCGTGGTCGTACTGATGCTGCTTGCGGCGGGCGCGACGATTCCCGGCGATTGCCTGCTGATCTTCGCCAAGCTGTACCACCTCCCGCATGCGGAGCGTGAGCAGCGCGTGCGCGAGGCGCTGGCCTTTATGGGCTTAACCGACGCGGCCGAGAAACTCGTGCGCGCCTACTCCGGCGGCATGATCCGGCGCCTGGAGATCGCGCAGTCGACGCTGCACCGGCCGCGTGTGCTGTTCCTCGATGAGCCGACGGTCGGCCTCGACCCGCTCGCGCGCAGCGCCGTCTGGGAGCATCTCCTGCGGCTGCGGAACGTGTATGGTACCACGATCTTCTTGACCACCCACGCCATGGACGAAGCCGACCAGCTCTGCGACCGGGTGGCGATCATGCACCAGGGCCGCGTGGCGGTGGTTGGCGCCCCCGCCGAGCTCAAGGCGTCGATTGGCGGGCCTGGGCACACCCTGGATGAGGTCTTCAAGCACTATGCCGGCGATGCGCTGGAAACAGGAGGAAACTACCGTGACACTGCAAGCGAACGACGTACGGCCCGGCGGCTTGGCTAGCTCGGCGCGGCCGGCGCCACCCAACCTGCTGACCGCCGGCATTGCGTTCGTCGAGACCACGCTGGTGATTGTCGAGCTGGAAGTGCGCAAGCTGCGCCATGACTATACCGACCTGATCACGCGCGCGATCCAGCCGGCGCTGTGGCTGCTGCTGTTCGGCGAGGTCTTCAGCAGCCTCCGCGCAATCCCCACCGGCGGCGTGCGCTATCTCGATTTCATGACCCCGGGCATTCTGGCCCAGAGTGTCCTGTTCGTGGCAATCTTCTATGGCATCGCGGTGATCTGGGAGCGCGATATGGGCATTCTCCAGAAGTTCCTGGTCAGCCCGGCCCCGCGCGCGGCCATGGTGCTGGGCAAGGCGCTGTCGGCCGGGGTGCGGGCGCTGGTGCAGACGGTGATCGTCTATGCCTTGGCGCTGGCGCTGGGGGTGCAGCTGAACGGGAACCCACTGGCGCTCCTCGGCGTGCTGGCGGCGGTGCTGCTGGGCGCGGCACTGTTCGCGACATTCTCCTTGATCATTGCCTGCCTGGTGAAAACCCGCGAGCGCTTTATGGGCATCGGCCAGGTGCTGACGATGCCGCTCTTCTTTGCCAGCAATGCGATCTACCCGATCGCGATCATGCCAACCTGGCTGCAAGTGATCTCACACCTCAATCCGTTGAGCTACGAGGTCGACGCGCTGCGGGCCTTGATGCTGGCCGGCGGGACGAGCAGCTTCGGACTGGGATGGGATTTCAGCGTCTTGATCATTGCCACGGTGATCATGGTGCTGATCGGCGCACGCCTATATCCGCGGGTTGTGACGTAGATCGCTGGCAGCGCGCCAGCCGGGAGCGCAGCGGATTGCTGCTGTCGCGGGCGCCCCTCCTCAGTCAGCACCCCCCTCGCGCCAAGGCGCTCGAACGGCGTCTGGGCCGCCTTTTCTGATCTTGAATGCGGATGTAAGGAACCATAACTGAATGAGGGGCGCCCCGAAAGCTGATTGCAATCAGGCGCTTCGAGGAGTTGCCGTGGGTACTACCTACGCCCAGAGTGCAACCCCCACCATTGAGGGGCATCCCCGGCAATTTCTATAGCTGCGAGCAACATCATCGCCAATTCGGATATCACGATCGAGAAGGGCACCGAGACTTTTCTCGGGCGCGCGACCGAGGTCGTTGGCGTGGAGCGCGCCGCCATCTTCGCGCGGCAAGCTGCCAGATTCCCGGTCTTCGCGGAGTACGAGCGAAAGCTCAATCGAACCATCTATGCAGCTAAGCGGCCAGAAATTCCGCCATCGCCCTGCCGCTGACCGGCTCCGCTTCCTTATAGAGATAGCAGGCGACGGCGCGGTCCGCATTGGTTCGGTACAGCGGCGGGGGCGTTGCGTGGCATTCGGCCATCACGAAGGGGCAGCGATTGGCGAACTTGCACCCCTGCATGGCCTTGGCCGGCGCATTCGCCGCCGCGGCTTTGCGGTCGAGATCCGTCTCGCCGCCCCAGTGTTGGTCGGGGTCCGGCAACGGGATCGAACTGACCAGCAGACGGGTGTAGGGGTGTTGCGGCGCTTTGATAACCTGCTCTACGCTGCCCACTTCGGCCACCGCCCCCCGATAGAGGATGTAAATGTTCTCACTGATTTGATAAGCGGTAGTTAGGTCGTGGGTAATATAGACCACGGAGATGCCCATCTCACGCTTGAGTTTCATCAGGCTTTCCAAAATTGTCGCCCGCAACGAAGCGTCCACCATAGAGACCGGCTCGTCGGCCAGGATGATCTTGGGGTTCAGCAGGAGGGCGCGCGCCACCATAATGCGCTGCCGTTGCCCGCCGCTCAACTGGTGCGGATAGCGCCCCAACGTATCCTCTGGCTGGAGGCCAGCCAAGCGCAAACTTTCCTCGATGAGTTGCTGGGCCGCTTCGCGCGAAGCAGCCAGTCGAAACTTGCGCACCGGGGTGGTGAGCACTTGATCTACCTTATAGAAGGGGTTGTAAACCTCAAAAGGATCCTGAAAGATGGCCTGCACCTGACGGCGAAAACCCTTGCGATCCTGCCGGTTCATTTTGGCCAGCTCTTGCCCGCGGAAGCGGATCGAACCGGCCGACGGCTGGGTAATGCCCAAAAGCAGACGGGCCAGCGTGGTCTTGCCACTGCCACTTTCGCCGGCAATGGCGGTGATGGTGGGTTTCTCTTCGTTGATGCTCAGCGAAATATCATCCACAGCCACGGTGCGGCGTTTGCTGAAGAGGCTATCGCCAAAGACCTTGGCAACGTTTAATGCTTCTAAAAGCTGCATCAGGCATGACTCCCATTGTATGTGGTACTTTATCCTTCTTGTGGGTCGTTTTTTCGCCCCGCCGGGGCGAAAAAACGCGGGTGCCCTCTGGGCGACAAAGAGTTGAATATCAAGGGAAAGCGAAAATCCTAATTAGTATAAGTGACAGGCGACCCAGCGATCCGGTTTGATTTCCACAAGGGGCGGCACTTCAGCCGAACAATGAGCCATCACTTTGGGACAACGCGGATGAAACATGCAACCCGAAGGCGGCGCCAGCAAGGAGGGTGTCAACCCGGGGATGCCTTTGAACATCTCTTTTGATTGCAGCGTCGGCAGGCTACCGATCAGCAACTGGGTATAGGGATGGAGCGGATCCTTGAAAATATCGCGCACCGGCCCCACTTCCACCAGCTTGCCGCCATACATCACGCCAATACGGTTGACAAACTGCGCCATCAGCCCCATGTCGTGGCCAACCAAAATCACGGCGGCGCCCAGTTCCTTCTGCACGCGGCCAAGCGTTTCCATCACCTGGCGCTGCACCACCACATCCAAGGCGCTGGTTGGCTCATCGGCAATGATCACTTTAGGGTTCAAGAGAATACTCATGGCGATACAGACGCGCTGTTTCATCCCGCCGCTCAGCTCGTGCGGATAGGCTTCCATGATATCGGCGCGTAGATCCACCGATTCGAGCACAGTGTGGATGTGGGTGTCTAGCGCGATCTTGGAATCGGTCAATCGGTGGGCGCGAACGGTGTCGCGCAATTGTTCACCGATTTTCATCATCGGGTTTAACGAGTTCATAGCGCCCTGAGGAATGAGCGCGATGTCGGCAAACCGCGTCCTCCGCATCTCCTCTTCAGACAGGCGCAGCAGGTCGACGCCGCTCAATAGCACTTCACCGCCCTCGATGATGGCCGGCTCGTGCAACAGCCGCATCAGGCTGAGCGCGGTCGTACTCTTGCCCGAGCCGGACTCGCCCACCAGGCCCAGCCGCTCGCCGGGACGGAGGAAAAAGCTGACTCCGTTCACCGCGCGCACCGGGCCAGCCGGGGTATAGTAGCAGACGCGCAGGTCGCGCACTTCCAGCACGTACGCGTCGCGCTCTATGACCCGATCGCCAGCCGTGTTGATCTGCACTTCGCTTCCCATAGTTCTCCTGTTAACAAGACTTACGCGGTAGGCCGCGTGGCGTGCGATTTGCCTGCGGCAGCATGGTACTTCCTAATTGTATCTGTGTTTCGTTTTTGCGCTCGTAGAGCGCAAAAACGAAACACAAAAGAAGATACAGTACCGCTCTGCCGAAGGCTAAAAACCGCCGACTGCGTAAGGTGAGCTGTTATGTCTAAACCTTCCCGGAAGCTCGGAGCTTCCGGGAAGATTGGCGCGAACGAGCAATTAACTGCGCTTGGTACCCCCTGAGCCGAGGATTGGCGTATTTGTCCAGCGAGATGCTCATCTGGAACAGGCCGGTGAAGATGATCGCCAGAGTTACGACAGGTGGACCCCACCACCACCACATCCCGCGGAACAGGGCCTGGTACTTGAAGGCGTAGAAGAGCGTACGTCCGATGGTGGGGACGTTCTGTGGACCTAGACCCAGCACTTCCAGGCCGACGGCGGTCAGGATGCCGCTGCTGACCGCACCTACAAACGATGCCGCCAGGTAGGCAGTCAGGTTGGGCAGGATCTGGAATGTGATAATCTCGAAGTCGTTCGCGCCCGAGAGCTTGGCGACTTCCACAAAGAGACGCTCGCGCAGGCTGAGGGTCTGCGAGCGGATCACCCGCGCCGGCAGGGGGGTCGGGATCACCAGCATCACGTCGGCGAAGCTGCTGAAGACCGTGTCCGCGTAGCCTCTGTAGTACCCCCCGATCAGGCCAATGAACGTGCCGATGACGAGGCCCACGGCGCCAGCCAGGAAGCCAATTTTGAAGGTATTGGGGATGCCGATCACCATCACCGCAAGCATATCGCGGCCTAATCCATCGGTACCCAGTGGGTACTCCCCGGTCGGGCCGAGATTCAGCGGGTTCGCCCCCATATCGGCCCTTTTCGGGCTAATCAGCTGCGATCCGATGAATCCAAACAGGTAGAGCGCAAGCAGAAGCAAAAGCCCAAACGTGAAAGTGCGGTTATCCTTGAAGAAAGCGATCACCCTGCGTACCGCGCCCCAGAGGGTCGATCCGGCGTTGTACGACGTAGTTCCTGGTAACGTTGCTGTTTTCATAAGCCCGAACTCTCCGCTACGTACGTCACCCGCGGGTCCAGCCACGGGTAGATCAGATCGATGATCAGCACAGTAAAGCCAACCGACACGGCCAGGATGAGGGTGATGCCCTGAATGACCGTGTAGTCGCTGTTGACAATCGCCATGTAGAGCTGGTAGCCAAGCCCTGGGTAGGAGAAGACAATCTCCACCAGGATCGCGCCGGACACCACGTATCCCAGGGCAATCGCCAGGTGCGTCAGCTGGGGCGGGATGGCGTTGCGCACGGAATACCGCCACATGATGCGCCGTTTCGGCAGACCCTTGGCCTCGGCCAGCAGCATGTAGTCTTCGCCAATCGTATTCACGACCAGCCCGCGCATGGTCAGCGCCCACGCCCCGAGACTGGTGAGAATGATCGACAACGCCGGCAGCACGGCATGGCGGGCGATGCTACCGATGTATTGCCAGGAAAACACCTGCGGAATCCCGCTATCGTAGGCGCCGGTCATGGGGAAGACCCTGGAGGTAAACGCAAAGAGATAGAGCAGCAGCATGGCCATGAGATAATAGGGCAGCACGCCCCCGATCATGGTCAGGGGCAGCAGCGCTTTCAGGATCTTGGGCGTGCCCTTCCAGGCCAACAACGCACCGACGGTAATACCCAGCACAAAGGTAATGAGCACGCTGACGCCGATCAGGCCGATCGACCAACCGATGGCCGGACGGATGATATCCCACACCTTCGCAGGATAGGCGGACAGGGATTCGCCGAAGTCGAGGCGAACGGTATTCCACATGTACTTGGCATACTGGATATAGATAGGCTCATCCAGCCCGAACCGCTTGCGGTAGGCCTCGAACATGGCCTGGCCGTTCTCGATCCCGGCGCTGGCGTTCGCCATGCGCGACGTGATGGCGCCGATCGGGTTGCCCGGCGCCAGGCGCGGGATCAGGAAGTTGAACGAAGCGGCGACAAAGACGACCAGGAAAAACATGCCAATGCGCCGTGCGAAGTAGCCGAGGTCTATCCCGCGCATGTTACACCACCTTCCTTTGGCCCAACAGGGAACCATAGATTGTTAGCATGGTACTCATTTATCTGTTTTTCGTTTTTTCGCTCGCAGAGCGAAAAAACGAAAAACAAAAAGAAGATACAGTACCGCTGCGAATGATCACATCTGAGCCACCGCGTAAGTCCTGGAAATAACAGGATACCCGCGACCCGCCACTCACGTGCACGAGTGGCGGGTCGCGATTGTCATGCGGCTATTGGGCCGGCTTCAACTCGACCAGATGACGCAGGAAGTGCTCCCACCAACCCGGCGGCTGGATGTAGTTGTTGTCCGCCGTCGGCCAGTTGGTCCAGTATGTGGTGTTCCACACCAAAATCGCAGGTGTTTGGACCAGGGGGATGTCGGGCATCTCGTCAGCCCAGATCGTCACCGCCTGCTTCATCAGATCCGTGACCTTCGGATCCCCTAAGGGAAGGCTGCCCATCTGGTCGATCAGCTCCGAGTATTTGTCGTTCACCCAGCGCCCGGCGTTGTTGGTGTTGTCCACGTACTCGGTGCCGGCTGTGCCGACCGGGTTGACCCATTTCTTGTGGTAGCGCTGCATGCCAAACCACGGCTCGATGACCGCACCGCAGCCGTCCCAGTCAGTGGCGGCCTGGAACTGGCCGCGACCGGTCTGGTCGCGGAAGATGCCCCATTCCAGGGTGCGCAGCGCGGCGTCGATGCCGTCTGCGTTCAACTGCTGCACGACCATCCGCGCCCATGGCTCCATGAACGGCGGCGCGACGATGTCGAGGGAGAGGGGCTTGCCATCCGGGCCGACGTATTTGCCCGTGCCAGCGTCCAGCTTGTATCCCTGGGCCTCGATCAACTTGTGCGACTTGTCCAGGTTGAACTCGCCGATCGGGGCGATGATGTCTTTGATCGCATCCTGGTAGGGCTTCATGGCCTTATAGTCAGGGAAGATGAAGCTGGATGTCGCACCGGCGCCTTCATTGACCACATCCACAATCTGCTGACGGTTCATGGCATAGGAGAGCGCCCAGCGCATCTCCTTCTTGTCCCACGGCTTCACCGTGGTGTTCACCGTGAGCATGCGCGGGCACGGGTCAATCCACCCAATCGGCGGCTTGTCGGTATAGGAGAGCAATTTCGGGTTCTGCGCCTGAAGCGACTTCAAGATGCTCGGGGTCGTGGCGCCCCCGACGTCGGATTCGTTGTTCACGAGCATCTGACCGGCGGTTGCATCATCGCCGACCCACGGCCGCCGGATCTCGAGCGGCGCCGGCAGTTTGAAGGCGCCCGTCTTGGCGCCCCACCAGTTGTCGTTGCGCTTGTAGTCGAACTCGGTCGACGAGAAACTCTTTACGACGTACGGGCCGCTGAAGATCGGCGCGCCGGTTTTCAGGTCGGCCGGGTTCTTGAAGGTAACCGGATCCTGCCCCTCCCAGATGTGCTTGGGCAGCGGGACGATCGCCTGCGAGGTTGTGCCCGCCAGGTTCTCCATGACGAAGCGCGGGTTAGGTCCGGTCAGGGTGAACTTGATCGTGCGGTCGTCGACTGCCTCGACCGACTTGACCCACTGCTTGACCGCGCCAGACCAGTTGAGCTGCGGCGCATACTGCTTTAGCATGTTGATGGTGAAGACGACGTCATCGGATGTCAGCGGCTTGCCATCGCTCCACTCGGTGCCCGGCCGCAGTTTGACCGTCCACTCGTCCAGGGCATCATTGTTACTGTAACTCTCCGCCAGCCAGCCGTCGATCTTGCCCGTTTCATAGTTCAGCATGAACAGTGGCTCCATCATGTTCTGGTTCATGCCCTGCAGGATGAAGGTGCCGGGGATGTACGGGTTCCAGATGTCTGGAGCCGGGATGTTGACGTTTGAGGGAATAACGAGGATATCCTTGCGGGCCACCGTGCCGCCAGCGCCAGCGGCCGCTGGCGCAGCCGTTGCGGCCGGCGCGGCCGCCGGCGCAGCTGTTGCGGCCGGCGCGGCCGCCGGCGCAGCTGTTGCGGCTGGCGCGGCCGCCGGCGCAGCTGTTGCGGCCGGCGCAGCCGCCGGCGCGCTCGTCGGCGGGCTCGCCGGAGCGCCGCCGCAGGCTGCCAGCAGCACAATCAGAACCAGTGCCCCGAACCATCGCCTTCGCATCTTGGTCTTCCTTTCTTCTAAGAGGCTACGGGTGGTTTGGAGGTTCTGCGATCCTCCAAGAGTCTTCTTTTTGTGGGGGAAGCATACACCGCTCGACAAACTCTACGACGCCTTCATCGCGATCCTGGCCGGCGCACACGGCCTCTCCGAAATCAATACCCGCTTGCGGAGTGATCCGGCCTTGCAACGCGCCTTTGGCCGCAGCGCCTGTGCCGACCAGTCGGTGGTGCAGGACACCCTGAATGCCTGTACCAGCGCCCAAGTGGCCCAGTTGACCCAGGCGCTCGAGACCATCTATCGCCAGCACTCGCAGGGCTACGCCCATGACTACACGGCGGCTTGGCAACTGCTCGATGTTGACCTGACCGGCATGCCGTGTGGCAAGAAGGCCGCCTTTGCCAGCAAGGGCTACTTTCCGCAGCAGCGCTATCGACGTGGCCGCCAATTGGGTCGCGTGCTGGCCAGCAACTATCACGAAATCGTGGTTGACCAGTTGTTCAACGGCACCACCTACTTGCGCACTGCTCTGCGCCCTTTGGTGGAAGCGGCCGAACAGCTCTTGGAGCTGGATCAATCCAAACGGGTCCGAACGATTGTGCGCATCGATGCAGGCGGCGGGAGTGTCAACTCGATCAATTGGCTGCTCGCGCGCGACTATCAGGTGATGGCCAAGGACTATTCGGGCCAGCGCGCCCAGAAGCTGGTGTTGAGCGTGACGAATTGGGTGGATGATCCGCGCATCGAGGGCCG
>WNGA01044964.1_pt1 | contig 10519 bp, 12 predicted proteins | sample 5400061 | NCBI WGS metagenome assembly WNGA01 (sample SAMN13153366, study PRJNA577476) | soil metagenome | isolation source: 100 cm soil or saprolite under grassland replicate 2 | place: USA:California | collected 2016-06-15
GCGTGCCAAAACCGGAGCTTTCCGGTGGCTGATCAGCATCTCCCAATTCGGCGCCGCCGTACATAGCCGTGCTCCCTGAGATATCGATAACTAAGAAGATATCGACGTTTGCCGATCGCCCCGTGTCACGAACCACTTTGCCGCTAACGAAGATTGCATTCTGATCTTGGGTGATCCGGCTACCATCCTTGGGTGAGACTATTTGCACCTTGGGTTCCGCGGCCCCAAGGTTATGAGCGATGGCGATGATAGAAATAAATAGCCCAATTCCGACGCGCAATAGACGACACGGGTTCATGATAATGTCTCCAACAGCCCAAACGCTAACACGATTAAACCAGTCGGAAAAGAGGCCAGCGGCTGTCAAAGTCGTGGATGTCACGGCATCGCTCAATGTGCTATACTTTATGCCATGATCATTGTTATATTCCTAGTTGCGTTTATTGGCATCAGTGGCTGGGTTAGCTTGGCCCAGGCGCAGCATGTCATCGTGTTAAAAAATGGCCGGCAAATTACCGTGCAGAGCTACCGAGAAGAAGGCTCGATGATAAAATTCGTTGGCCTGGGCGGCGAGATCGGTATACCCAAAGATCAAATCCAGGCGATTTTGAGGCCTGGACAAACGGATCGAACCGGGCTGAGTATTTCAGACTTGGAAGCATCATCCCGGCAATCTGCGCCGGCCCCGCAAAAGTCATCACCATCCGCGGCGCGTGATGCATCGCAACGGTCGAGTTCTGAAGAGGCAAAGCCCCTGGCCGACATGGAAGAAGTCAAGGAATATCAGAAGAGACTTGCCGAAGTTACACAGAAACTGGAAACCGCAAAGCAACAATATTTTGACGCTACCCAGGGCGGAGGGACGACTTCAAATGTGAGCAAGGAAGGGTTTCGCAGCTGGGCGATGGATTTCGCGTCGAGAATTCATGACTCCCAGAAGGTACCCGGAGGCGGAGGCCCAAGTTCCACCCCACCAACTCCTCCCTATGCTCCGGCTTACACCGCCAAAGAAAAAGAACTCAGCGATTTGAGAACGCTGATCGATCGTCTGCAAAAAGAGCGAGATGCTTTGATTGAGGAAATGAAGAGCAAGAACATCCCAACCGGCTCCTTCTAGTTATCGGCTTGGTTAAGCTGTGCTACCGCCGCGCGTAGGCCAATCAAGTAACTCTGCAGTCCAAACCCGACGATCTGTCCCACCGCCACTTCAGCGATAAATGAGTGATGGCGGAACGGCTCGCGCTTGTGAATGTTAGAAAGATGAATCTCGATGACTGGAATACCCACCGCCGAAATCGCGTCACGCATCGCTAAACTCGTGTGAGTGTAAGCGGCGGGATTGATCAGGATCGCGCCGAATTTCCCCGCAGCCTGCTGGATCCAGGTCACTAACTCGCCTTCGCTATTCGATTGCCGGAAATCAACTTCGACTCCGAGCTCTTGGGCAAGAGTGCGCACCTTCTGTTCGATTTCCGCAAGCGTCGCCGTGCCGTAAATTTCCGGTTGCCTTTTGCCAAGAAGATTGAGATTGGGTCCGTTGAGCACCAAGATTTTTTTCAGCTTCGCCATGGATGCTTCCTTAGATCTCAGCGCCTCAGCAAACGGGGAGCGACTGGTACCGTATAACTAAAGCTCGTTAGCTATGCCCTTCGTTTCTTCGCCGTTTGCCGGCAAACGCCGGCATCTGGTAGGGCTAGGTTTCAAACCCGCTCTACATCTTCGATGACACGCCACTAGTTCATGGTCACCATTCCTCGGCTTTGCCTCGGAGTTACAATCTTGCCCTCAAACGGACCCAGCCACAGCTATCTCCGTCCGGACCCTAAACGCCGAGCGCGCTGAGAACCTCGTTGGGCGCCAACCAATGAAATCGGGTTTTGCCAATGCCTTCGCACATGATGAATTTTATTTTGCCCCCGGCGACTTTTTTGTCGACTTCCATTGCTTGAATCAAATTCTGTGGCAAAACACCCGGCGGTATTTCCACCGGCAAGCCGGCCTTTCTAACCAAAGCAGCCACCCGGTTGAAACTCGCCGTATCGCAGAACCCCTGCTGCACCGATAACGCGACCGCCTTTACCATACCGACTGCAACCGCCTCGCCGTGAAGCACTTGCCGGTAACCGGTCACCGTTTCCAACGCGTGACCGATGGTATGACCGAAATTAAGCACCGCGCGATAATCATCCTCACGCTCGTCGGCCTCCACGACCCGCGCTTTGATCGCGCAAGAGACCGCGATGACTTGGCTCAGGAGCTCGCGATCGGAGCCGAGAAGTTTCTCCATCCTCTGTTCCAGCAGTTCGAAAAGCGCCGGATCCTGGATAATCCCGTACTTGATGACTTCCGCGAGACCCGCGACAAGCTCCCTGTGTGGCAGGGTCCTAAGGACAGCGACGTCGATGAGAACCAGCTTTGGCTGATAAAAGGCGCCGATCAAATTCTTGCCACTCTCATGATTAATGCCAGTCTTGCCGCCGACGCTCGAATCCACTTGTGCCAGCAAAGTCGTCGGCACTTGGACATACGAGACGCCACGAAGATAAGTTGCCGCGGCGAAGCCGGCGACGTCTCCAACAACGCCGCCGCCGAGTGCCAGCACACAAGATTTCCGTTCAAAGCGCTCGCCGATCAAACGATCGTAGATGCTCACCAGCGATTTGAGATTCTTATGTTCTTCACCATCGGGCACAAGAATCGGCGTGACTTCGAATTCGGCGTTGGTCAACGCTTCATGAATCGGATCAAGATAGAGCTGCGCCACCGTGGGATTCGTCACGACGGCCACTTTGCCGCGCACACCGGCCTGCTGGAGCAACTCGCCCGCCCGTTCCAAGAGTCCCGCGCCAACATGAATGGGATAAGAGCGATCGCCGAGATTGACAGTCAAGGTTTGCATGATTTCAATTCTTAGACGCGATAAATTGAATAATTTTCTCCACCACCTGATCCAAAGTCAGTTCGCTGGTGTCGATTGTAACATCGGCTTGAGCGTAGCGGCTCTCGCGTTGCATCAACAGTTCCGCAACACGCTCCTTGCGATTGCCTCCTTTGAGCAGAGGACGTTTGGAACCGTTTCCCGCCCGGGATAGCAACACATCGACGGACGCCGTAAGTCCGATGAGCAACGTTCGGTCCCGCAGTAGCATCAGGTTCTCATCATCCATGATGATCCCGCCCCCGGTCGCGATGACCTGTCCTTTTTTTTGCAGAATCGTAGCTAGCGTCTGTTTTTCCAGCTGGCGGAAATAAGGCTCGCCTTTTTGGACAAAAATCTCGTGCACTTTCAGTCCCACGGTTTTTTCGATAAGTCTGTCGAGATCGACGAAACGGCGGCGCAATTTCTTTGCCAGGTTTCGCCCAACAGCGCTCTTCCCCACGGCCATGAAACCGATGAGCGCGATGTTTTGCATCAGCGTTTTCGGCAACGGGCTAGTAATTCTTGATTTGCTCTAGATAGCTTTCATAGTTGCGCCTAATTTCGCGCAACGAGTCGCCACCGAATTTTTCCAGAAACGCTCTCGCGATCTCGAACGCGACCACGGATTCGCCGACAACTGCGGCAGCTGGAGCAGCGCAAACATCGGAGCGCTCGACCGAAGCGTCGGCGGGTCGCTTGGACCGCAAATCGACCGACTGCAGCGGACTCATCAAGGTGGAAATCGGCTTCATGGCGACCCGGGCAACCAGCGGCGCGCCATTTGTCATGCCGCCCTCTGTGCCGCCGGAGTTGTTGCTGCCGCGGTAAAATCCCGTGGGCACGATCCTCGGCGTTCCTTCGGTCACATCCTTAGCTGGGTCGAAGAAGATTTCATCCATCGAGCTTGCGGTCCCACTGGGTGTGGCTTCCCAGTCCGGGAGGCAGTCCCAGCGCCACGACTTCGAAAATTCCTCCCAGGGTGTTTCCCTCTTTTTTGCACTCTTCGATCAAAGCGATCATTTTCTGCTCGGCCTCACTATCAGCTGTTCGCACCGGCGACTCCTCCGACTTGGCATGAATTTCATCGTAAGTCAGGTCGCTCAAATTCGCCGACACATTGCCTATGGAACGAATATATCCGATCACGCGAACGCCGAATGGTGCGAGAAGTTGCTTGGAAAATGAGCCGACGGCGGTTCGGGCAACGGTCTCGCGCGCGCTGGCGCGCTCGAGAATATCGCGGATGTCCTGACGGTCGTACTTAAGCACGCCGTTTAGGTCAGCGTGACCGGGGCGAGGTTTGGTGACCGCGATCTTGTCATCGCGGTCTTCGGGGAAGGCGGACATCTTTTTCGTTTCGCCCCAGCGAATTCCCGACCGCACTTGCGCTTCGTCTTTCTCAATCAACATCCGCCCGCCGCGCCCGTAACCTTGCTGGCGGCGCCAAAGGTCATGACTGATCTTGTTGATATCAATGGGAAAACCCGCCGGCACCCCATCGATGATCATCGTCAGACAGGGACCGTGGGACTCGCCCGCAGTGAAGTAACGTAACATGCGGGTAATCTACCCGATTCGATTTGGCGAGGCTAGGGCTTCAGCGAAGACGTGGTCGCAGGCGCCGTTCCATCCGTCTGTTTCAATTGATCGCGCCATAATTGATCTGCCGTCGGCAGGTTCTCCGACCCCGCAGCCATGATTCGCGGAGTTATGAAGACAACGAGTTCCTCGAAATCTTTTTGCCAGGAAGCCTTCTTAAATAACCAACCAAGAACTGGAATGTCTTTGAGATAGGGAACTCCAGTATCCGAGTTGGCGCTGGTATCCTTCATGATGCCGCCGATCACCACCGTTTCACCGTCTCTGACCAAGACATTGGCTTTGGCCTCGCGGGTGTTCTCCTGAGGGATGCCATCTACGGTTCGACCGAAATCCAAGGTGCTGGACTTCGCTATGATGTTCAGCAAAACGAATCCATCAGCCGAAACTTGGGGTGTCACCTTTAGTGTTATTCCCGCCCTGATTTCTCGCAGCGTTCCCGCTTCTCCTACTGTCGCAGCCGAGGTTCGAATCCTTACAATGTTCGCGCTCTCGATCTGCGATTCGACGTTGTTCAGAGTCACCACCGACGGACGCGAAATAATCTTCACGTTACCTTCGGCCTCAGCAGCTGATAAGACCTGGGTAATGTTGTTGCCAAAATATCCGAATCGAAACCCGGTAGTCGGAATGATCAACTGGTTTACCGTCGGCGTTGGCTGAGGAGAGCCTTCAAACGGAGGGTCTGCTCTGAACCTGTTACTAGTCCGAACACGGCCATTATTGAATAGGGCTTCCATTTCTATCCCGAGCGCCCGAGAAAACGTCGGCGTTGTTTCGATGAGATTAGATTCGATTAGCACCTGCGGGGTCCGGGTGTCGAGTCTACCGATGAGGCTCTGAACGTCGTCAATGCTGGATTTGATATCGCGCACGATCAACGTGTTCGTCCGCTGGTCCGCTTCTATTTTGCCCCGCGGACTGAGAAGAGCCTTGACCTTTTCAACCAGATCCTTGTCGGTGTTGGTGTCATTTTGGCCTTTCACGACCTTCGCATAATTGACGGTCAAGTACGCCGTTTGTAAAGGTTCCAGGTTTTCCTCTGATTTTTTAGCGGCTGCTAGAGCGTCTCTCTCGGATTTCAGCCGCCCCGCGGTCGAGATGCGGATGACATTGCCGGTTTCGTCTTTCCCTAGGCCGTTGGTGTCGATAATCAGGTCCATCGCTTGGTCCCACGGGACTTCAATCAGACGAACCGTGACTTTTCTGTTTACGTCATCGGTAATAACGATGTTTTTGCCGCTAACCTCAGCCAATAACCGAAAGACGTTCTTGATATCGGCGTCCTTGAATTCCAGAGAAATCTTCTGGCCGCTATATTTCTTGTCGTCCGCTGGCACCTTGTCCATTCCCAAAGACTTCACCGCGCCCTGAGACGCCGTGATCGAACTCTCTGCCGTTCGAATGTCCGCGCGCACGCCTCCCCGGACCACGGTGACATCTTTTCTTCCTGTGGCGCTTGGATTCTCAGTGCCTATGACGATTCGTAGTCCGCCGTCCTCCGGCGTGATCGTGTAGGCTGGGACCGTCGCGCCGGCAATATCGGTGGTTAGCCGGAGTCCGCCCTCAACTTGAGTCATTCTCAAAGTCGCCACTGTACTGGTGTCGATGCGATAGCTTTCAGGCTGCGCCGATCGCTTTGCACCGCCGAAAATATCCAAAACGATGCGGGCTGGGGTTGGCAACGGAAAATGACGAAATTGCGATATGGGTTGTGAAAACTTTGCAAGTAAGATCGTTTGGCCCCGGTCTTCGCGTACTGACAGATCCTGCAGGGTTAGCGCTCCAGCCGTTGCACTGAGATCTTTTGGAACATCCTTAGCTTCACCGGGTTTGGCGGCCGTCGGCTGCTCCGGCGCTTTTTTATCTCCGCTGACGGAACAACCGGCCATGGTCGCGATGAAGATGACGCAAGCAGCGAGCAGGGCGAGCAGCGCTTCGCTCGCCATAAATCTACCGTTCCACTCCTGGAAACAAACCATTGATGGACCACCCCTCGTTCTTCTCATGCTCCCTACTCCGTCAAGAGTTTCATACTGACATCGCGCGTTTTTCGCGTCCCGTAAGCATCTTCGTAGAATTCTTCCACGATTACCTGGTTACGATGGATTGCTTTCACCTTGCCATCGTTACTGCCGATTGGCGTCCCGACTCTTATGACATAACCGAGTCCCGCTGTGTCCTCGATCATCGCTCTGGGCTCTCGAATATCCCAGACGATGCCAACGATTTTCAGCTGGCCCAGGTCAAACCGCTCGAGCGGCGACAGATTCTCGCGCGGGCGGGTATTGACCCTTGTACGCAGCGTCATGGGCCGAAACGGGTCACGGCTATTCTCTTTCAAACCCGGGGCGGCAGCAGCCGGCTCGGGAGTTTTCTGCGGCACGTTAAGATCCACCGGTTCGACTTTACTGTCCGCCTTTGCCTTGCTCCCCAAAGTTTGTTGCAGTTTGGCTCTTGCCGCGTCCGTCAACCCTTGCAGCGATTTGCCGATGGTTGCTGGCGCCTTATTTAGTTCCTCTACGGCGTCCTTCATTTGCTCCGACGGCGTGCGAATGGCTTCTTCTGCACATCGAGCGTCCGCTTCGAACCCTGTCAGGGATAGGATCAAAAGCATCGCAGAAATCTGGCGCGGCTTGATCATTTCCAGCTATCGCTTGGCCTTCGCGGCTTTGGCCTTTTCTTCGGCAATTTTTCTTCGCTCGGCGTCATCCAGGAAACGAAATGCAGTCGCCACACTGGTCGTTTCCAGCACGACGTTGTCGCCAGTCACCGTCGGATTCTTGAAACCAATATTATCGATATTGACCAACCGGTCGAGCCGGCCCACTTCGTCAAAGAAGCTGACGGTGTTACGAAAGTTTCCTTTGACGCTGATGTCAACGGGAACCTCCGCGTAGAATTCTTGATAGTTTTCTGCGCGCGGGCGAAACAACAGAACGACGAGCCCCGCCTGTTGGGCTTTCGCCGAAATGGTGCGGAGAAGGTCGGCGATTTCTCTTTTGTCCGGGAGTTGCGCTACCGCTTTTTTGAGTTCCGCGTCGAGTTGTTGAAGGTCCTTTCTCAGCCGCGGCAAGTTTGCCGCCTTCTGCGCCTTGACCATTTTTTCATTGCGCGCGATCTCAACGCTGTCGACCAATTTCGCTATCTCGTCTGAACGAGGAATGTATAAAAAACTGTAGTAAAGCCCCACGATCAAAATAATCGTTACACCAAGAATTCCGATCTTCTGCGCCTTCGGCCGCTCGAGGATGTTGTCGAGTAGCTGGTTCAACCCTTCTTCTCCTGTGTTTTTGTCGGTATTGGTGCCTTTGTTTTGGTATCGGGTAAGGCGGGATCGGGCGGCCGGTAAAGCACGCCCGTCTTGATTGAAAATCTTTTTAACGAGGCGGTCGGCCCGGCTCCCTGCGTAGTCTCGACGAGTTCGACGCTGGTAAAGTATTTCGAGGCGGCGAGCGCTTTCATAAAATCCGCGACCGTCTGGTTGTCGACCGCCAGACCGTTCATCGTGACACCACCGCCGCTTTCTCTGAGATCGGTGAGCCACAGGCTGGCGGGTGTTGCATTCGCAAGACTCTCCATGACCAGCACGGGTCCGCTCTTTTTCTTGTTAAGTTCCTCAATGATCTTATTCTTGCCTTTGAAGTCTTTGATCCTATTTTGCAGATCTCCAACTTCTTTCACTTTAAGATTAAGCGTTTGGATCTCGCCGCGCAGCGATGCGAGTTCCTTTTCTAACCGCGATAGAGCCAACGTTTGATATACATACGCTGCCGCTAGCAGGAGAACCACCGATCCCAAAACCACCGAACCGACTACGATCTCGCGCCGCCGCGAGACTTCGGCTTGGAGTTCCTTGAATGGTAGTAGATTAATGCGAATCATTTATCCGCTGGTCTCCGAATCGATAGACCCGCTCCAACCGCAAAGTATGGCGCCGATTCAACCAGATAGTCGCGGTCGATATTCTTGTTCACGTTGAAGCCACGAAATGGTTCACTTAACTTAATAAATCGTTTTCAGGCCATCGCCGTCTTCAGAGGGCACTGCGCCGTAGAGACTCACCGTTCTCCTGATCTCTTCCGCCAATTCCTCGGACGGTGGCCGCAGCGTGGCTGTTAAGTCCAATCCCTTTTTCCCTTCCAGTAGACCGGTCATTTTAAACGCTTCGGCGGCCTCAACACCGACATGGAGATGTTGGGCTAGGCTATCGGTAAAAGAACCACCGCCCATCGATAGATCACCGGTGAAGGTGGAAACGCCATTGTGCAACAGCGTAATGCTCGTGTATTGCGCGCCGATGTGAATGAGCCCGACCACGCCATTTTCAGTTTCAGTCGCGTAATTCGCCTCGTACATATTCTCCAGCGCAAAATAATCGACATCCATGAGTACGGGCGTGAGTCCGGCCTCTTCGATGGCCTCAGCGTAGCTGTTGACGATCTCCTTCTTGACGGCGACCAACAGGACGTCCATCCGGTTGCCGTCATCGGATTGGCTTAAAACTTGATGATCGAGGTTGACGTTTTCCAAATTCTCCGGGATGACATTTTGCGCTTCGAACTCAATATTCGCCTCTAATTCGGCCGGTTCCTGTTTCGGCATCTGCACCTTTTTCATGATAACGGCCCGCCCAGGAACGGCGGAAATGACCTGCTTGGACCTTACGCCGCTTGTTTCGACCAACTTACGAATCGTCTCGACAACGGGTTTAGAGTCCACCACCATATTGTTTTGAATTGCATTGACCGGTAGGGGCAAAATTCCCAAGTTCAAAATTCGATATCCACTCTTGTCGACGGCGGCTTCCACCATTTTGACCGAACTTGAACCGATATCGAGCGCAACGTAACCGTCGTGGCCGGCCAACGAATTCAAAAATCCGAGATTAAAATTTTTCCAGAATGAAGGCATGGATTATTGCTTGAAGAGCGTGTGCTTCTGTTCAATGGTCAGGCCCAAAGCCAGAAGGATCTTGCGTTTGGTTGCCATCCGACAATCCTTTCCCTTTTCAATGCGATCAAGTGTCAACGGTGAGATTCCCGCCAAGCGCGCAAGCTCAGCCTTGCTCAACATTTTCGCTTCGCGCATCTTTTTGACGTTATTCTCTTGATCGACTCGATCCATCGGCGCAATCGTTTATCGTGAGGAGCTTAGGAAATGCAAAAAAGTTGAGGATTTTCTACTCGATAGAATACTTTAAGTCAACAAAATTTATGAGTAATTATGGCTAATTATGTTAATTGGGAGTATTTTTTAAAGCAAAGCAACTGCCAGTCTTATCAATAGCAATCCAAGTCCATTTTTGCCGTAATATCCGTAATATCGGAAACTACCAGGATTACTGATGCCTTGAGCCAAGGGTCCGCCGACTGACAGAATTGAACAAAATAGTTCAGCGCTGGCGGGTTTATCTCGTATTGCTTTTGTGAGGGTCGCTGGGTACAAGTGCAGCGATGAAACCGGCACCAAAGCTCGCACGAATCATTGTCCCCGCGCCACTCAAAAATCCCCTAATTTACAGCATCCCCGATACCTTAGAAGACCAAATCGTTGTCGGCATCAGGGTCTTGATCCCGCTGCAAAAGCGCACCGTCACGGGCATTGTCTTGGATTTTGTTGCCGAAAATCCAACGGCCGAGACCAAACCAATTATTGAGCCGTTGGATCACCAACCGATTTTCGATCAGCAGCTCATTAATCTCGCTCACTGGATTTCACGCTACTACCTGACATCCCTCGGTGAAGTTGTGGCTACCATGATGCCACCGAACTCACGTCGACAGAGTCAGAGAACTGTCATTCTCGAGCGAGCCAACCCGACCATGACTGATGAACTCGGGAAGAAAGTGCTGCGCGAGCTGGAGCAACGCAAAGGAAGGATAAATGTCAAAACGTTGGCCCGAAGATTTTCCAACCATCCGATCGAGCGAATCTTGGCGCGCCTGGAATCGTTGGGGGCAATCAAAATTGAAGAGCATTTAGCCAAGCAGAGACGCG
>WNGA01013363.1_pt1 | contig 10517 bp, 12 predicted proteins | sample 5400061 | NCBI WGS metagenome assembly WNGA01 (sample SAMN13153366, study PRJNA577476) | soil metagenome | isolation source: 100 cm soil or saprolite under grassland replicate 2 | place: USA:California | collected 2016-06-15
TCTCATTACTTAGTACCCATGACGTTATATAGATCACCAAATAATGCCTTACAACGTCTAAACACAGCAACTGGTGGGGCTCGGTTGTCTCTTGTTCATTCAAACGGGTTATCCATTCAACCCATCAGTTGCTAATTATTAACTTTAAAGATTTGGTTACTATAAAAATATTTGTATTTCTAAGAACGTTATTGTAAAAATATCTCTATCCTTAGAAGGTAACATTAAGAAAATCTTAATTTATTCGTTAAGATATAGTAATAGTATTACTCTTCATACATTCACTGGATCCGATCTTCCGAATATGAGATTAATTGAGGTCTACAAGGTTATACTATTAATCTTATCTTTATCAACCTACATATTATGTCATATGATTATTACGCAAAAATTATTCACTAGATAAAGAACAAACTTCATACAATGATTTGTTAGATGCATTAAGACTAAGTTTAAAGGGTTACAACATAAAGTAAATAATTTAAACCTTATATCGTACACGCGAAATTATCAGATATCCGGAGAAAAGCATATTGGTAAAGAAGGAAAATGCAGGGACTGTGGGGATTATAATGGTAATAAATACCAATTAATACCAACATATATATGCCATTGTGTCTAATATAGGGTACTACCACCAAGAACAAGAAACAACCAAGCGACAGACTGGCGGGTTTTGAGCGCAGAGACCCATCAGCCTGTAATAATCAAATGCGTATTCTATTTTTACGAAAAAATTAATCAGTTTTTTTGATTTTTGGTTTCTGCTTCTTTTTAGGAGAATTAACTTTATTCATTGTATAAGGTGTATAAGACTTTGTTATAATAGAAGTAAATATATTATCGATACATTTTTTCTATCCGGCGGATCTTTTCTTCTAATTTATCTACCCTTGATTTTTCTATCGTTAGAGTTTCAACCTTTCTTTGTAGTCTGTTTGCTGGATCTATTGTTAGATTGTCAATCGCTTTACTATATTCCTCATACATTTCCTCTGGTGTTGGTCTATAATATGCAGATGCTAACCCTATCTTATGACCTAGTAACATCTCCCTATCCTCTGGATTTACCTTAGAGTTAACAGCCTGCGTCGTAAAGAATTTGCGGAAACCATGAGAACTTGACACTTCTATTCTACTATGTTTTGAAGTGTGATCAACAACTTTCACACCTGCTTTTATTAAAATAAAATGAAGCATGGTATTTATAGTGCTTAGGGATATTCCTCTACTTTTATTTCGTATTTGTTCCAAGTCAGTTATATCGAATTGGTCTCTTATGAGAAAAGAATCCTTGTCTAACTCTTCACCATTCTTTTGTCTATATTCTAGATAAAGGTCAATGAAAGAAGCACATTCCGGAGTACAGAAAGTATAATATTCTTCGCCTGAATTTTCATAGATTATAATCTTGTAAACCTTGTCAAGTTGATCTCTTTTTTCTAGATTTCTTAATCTGAGGGTTGGAATAGAACCTATTCTCATACCTGAAGAAGCCATCAACAAGATGATTACCTTCATTCTTAAATCAGAAACGTTTAGAATTCTGGAAATTTCTTCATGAGTATAAGCCCTATCCCTTGCTCTTTTGACATATTCACCTTGAAACATCTTTATCTTCTTTTTTATTTAACACAATGTCATTCATCTCATAAAAGTGAAAAACAGGGTAGAGCCTTCCATTTACTGCACTAGACGACAATTTTTTGTTACGCAAATCACTAATATACTGAATCAAATATTTCTGTGCATCTATATTTTTCAATTCATTCATATCAGAAATATTACAAAATTCCATGAATAATTTCAGTTTGCTTTCGTATTGAACTCTGAACTCTGGTTTCATCAGACTTTATCGAATTTATGAAGTTAAAATATTCTTCATTTTCTATTGTGCCCATCGCAGTCATGTATGTCTAGTAAATAAAATAGGGACTTAAAATGCTATTTATCTCAATTGAAACTACCTTTTCATTTGATGCTACACTCCAATAACTCATAATGTAGGTCCGAAAATGCCTTCCGTATATTGATCACAGTATCTATAAACTCCTGCGACCCTCTCATTTTTGATCTAACTGGGTCCATCTGTGATTCATGATTAAAGTATGTAGGACTGATAAATTCTGAGACTTTGGTTGTATCTCCTGTATTAAGAGCATTGATAGCATCTTTTACGAGTCGGATATTCTCTGCTGCAATTGACATGAGAATTAACCTAGTTCATGTTATTTATCAATTCTTAGGGGTATAACAAGGGCTGGAATATTGCATTATTATCATAATAGTCTTTATTTTATGTTAATTCAATATACCTTAAGCAAGTATACCTACATAAAGAAAAAGATCATAATAGTACTGCTTTACACACTTTCAAACAATTAGATTTTAAATCTTAATCATTTGATTCATTTCGTTATGTAATTGTATAAAAGTAAATCCGCTTGAAGTTGTCTTGAAAGTCCTATTGATTGGGTCATATTCAAGTAATCCACGTTCGATCAACATCTTTGAATATTCCACAACCTGAGCATAGGTAAGATATGATCCAAACATTATTCTACTGCGTGTGATCCCTGCTCCAGAGCCAGCAGTACCAAGAATTGATGCAAAAATCTCTTCTCTACTACGATATGCCATACAAGTAATTGGACATAATGATTAATATGTATTTTGAATTTCAATTAGATAATCATCATCTTAAATCAAATCTATTTTGTTATACTGAAACCAGATATAGAAATGATTTTTGCCTATCTCTGATGTTTAAATATACTAACATCGAATGAATGCTGACTATTAGGGATGAAAAAAAGACAAGAAAATGCAATTAGCAAAGCAAAAATTATACAGGCAGCACCAAATGTCGTTTTCAATGCTTTAACTCAACCAGAAAAGATAACTGAATGGTTTCAAGATGAAGCAAATTTGGATAACAGGGTTGGTGGAAAGATTAGCCTGGTTACTCGTAAAGAAATTCATCCTGATTGGAACTTGGATAGAGATTATCATATGGAAGGAACCATTTTGGAATTTGTTCCTAATAAAAGACTATCTTACAGTTGGAAATTTGACGATACACCTGACTTTCCTGAAACTGTCGTGACTTGGGAATTAGAGCAGATAAATTCCAACAAAACAAGACTGAAGCTAGCTCATGCAGGATTTACCGGAAAAGAGAGGGGAAACTTTTCCATTGAAAGTCACGATCAGGGTTGGTCGGAGGCATTGGATAAGCTTGCAAAATGCTGCGAGTCATTTGCGCTTGCTTAAAAATTGAAATTTTTACCTAATAAAATTAATTGGTCATATCGTTAGACAAGTTTAATTTATCGTCAGTGTGCCAAAGGTTGATTCGAAGCGTAGATTGATGCGTAGAAGTGCTCCTCAATTTAGGTCTAAAGATCATAAGTGTTACTAAGCGCCATAATTCTAACGTCTAACGAAATAATGGATACTATGTTTTGACATCTTTGTGTAAATCAATTCTACCATGCTTAAAGGCCTCTTTTATTATTGTGAATTCCACTTGTTCTGCCATCTTGGCCAATTTCCCAACATCCTCACGATAGTCTTCAAAAGATGTATGCTCTTTAACACCAAGAAATATTTCTTTAATCTGGTAACCTGCCATGGCAGCTTCAATCAAAAACCATACGTCTACACCCCAGCCATCAGGTGGGTGCTGATCCAATAATCTTTTCCAGACCTCAACTCGTGCGCATACCTCACCGCTTAATGGTTGTTCAAAATTTGATAGCTCATGGAAAAAGATTCGGATCATGGGTTTTGCTATAAGCTTTGTTACTGGAGCATCCCGACCATGTCTTTGGTAGTAACCTCTTACCATATCACAATTAATACAGCCATCTACCAATTTATCTACCCAATCTGGGGTTAGATTTTTTATATCTGCATCAAGAAATAGAACAATATTTGCATTATAGCTGATAGCCTCCTCAATTCCCTTTTTCATTGCAATTCCCTTCGCAGGAAACATTCTATTATCTTGTTGAATCACTTTTGCACCATTATCGCGAGCGATTCTAACTGTCTTGTCTGATGAAAATGCATCGACTACTATTACTTCTGGATGGTGCCGGCTTTTTTTTGCTGTCCTAATCACGTGCTGGATAGTATCTTCTTCATTTTTTGTTGGAAATATTACTACTATCTTTGCTATAGCCTCTTGCTTCTTCATACAACCTATGAAGGCAATACGTACTTTAAGATTCTTACACTATTATTATTCTAGGGAATATCAGGGCTTGTTAGGTTGCTTTTCGATTGTATCTGGTTGAAGATAATCTTCAAAAGTATTCTGAACAAGAATAAGACAATTTGACAAATAAGAGTGGGAATAATTAGTGGAAAAACCTAATGGTCCTATCTTTTGTCTGTTTCAAAAATGTATCAATATCTACAATAATATCACCAAAGTTTCGTACTACTGATGATGTTTTTCTACTATTCACTGATTCGATTGAGTAATTTATGTAGTCTCCGAAGAGTGGCTCCTTAGTAACTATCCATAAATTCTTGATATTTGGTTGAATTTTTCTTAAATTCTTTTGCTCATGCTTCGTTATACTCTTGGCAACTTTTTGTATCTGTATAACAATTGCCTTTTCAGGAAAATTACTTAGCGTGTGAAGATTAGGGACTATTATATCTAAATTGATCTTATCAATCGTAACTTTTCTAACAGAAGGCAAAGTACAAGCTGTTAGCATGAAATGTAGTAAAGCTTCACAGAGAGTTCCAATACTTTCATCATTTGCAATATCTACACGATTGTAAAATTGAGCCAGTATCACTTGGATATACTGTTTTGATAGCTCTATATTCAAAGTAATATCACTTTGAATTTTTTCCTTACCAATATCATCAATTATGGAATAAAGTGTGTTACCAATATCCTCCATGCTCTATTTCACTTATCATCTTCTGGAAACTAATTTTATATACACTCTTTGTATTTGACTCAAGATTGAAAAGATTTTACTGTTATAAAATGCATTAGTTTTACTTTTCATATCTAACTAAACGAAATTATCTTCATCTATTCAGACTTTACTCTCAACTTGGCAGGTTTAAAGGATAAGGGCAGGTTACTGACTCCATGAAAGAATATGCCATAAAGTGGCCTTAATGATTCTTCTTTGTAATCTTGAGCAAATTTCACGTCCTTTAACCTATCTAATATTATTTTTAAAACCACCTCAGCTTCCAAGCTTGCTAGAGCAGAACCCAAGCAGAAATGAATTCCGTAACCAAAGGCTAAGTGGGCGCTATTGCTGAAGGAACGGGTTATATCAAATCTTTCGGCATCATGAAAGACAGATTCATCATGATTAGCCGACCCAATCCAAATGATCAATCTTTGTCCTCGTTGTATTTTCTGTTCTCTAATAACTACATCTTCTGTAGCAAAACGTATTAACGCTTGAACAGGAGATCTATATCGTAGTGTTTCATCTATTGCAGATGAAATTGAAGGATAATTATCCGAATTATGTTTGTTAATGTTGTAACTACTGTGGTTTAATGATAGCTGCTCTAGTTGCTTTGGATATTCAAGTAAGGAACGTATCATGTTACCTATCAAGTTGACAGTCGTCACATGACCAGCCAAAAGTAATAGAGAGCAAAATGCAAGTATTTCCTCCTCTGTCAGCTTATTGCCATCTATCTCTGCTTTAAGTAAATTGCTTATGAGATCAGTACTAGGTAATTTGTTCATCTTTCTTTTTTCAATTATATTGATAAAATAAGAATCCATTTCGCTTTGAACTCTTTTGAATATCTGTTCTGAAGCTCTATCAACAGGGAGATTACTATTACTTGAGTTAGTGGAACCAATTAGTTCGTCGGCCCATCTCTTAAAAGTATCTCGGTCATCAGATGGGATACCTAGCAACTCTGCGATTACAGTGACAGGTAATGGATAGGCCAAATCATTTATGAGGTCCATCTGACCTTTCTCAATAACCTTGTCTACCATATCATGACATATCTCTTCAATACGTGGTCTTAATGTCCCTATAGTGTTCAAGGTAAAAGCAGAAGATATTACGCTTCTTAATTTATTGTGGTATGGTGGATCAGAAGTAAGAATACTACGTCTTACAGATTCATCTCTCTCTCGCTTTTTATTTTGCTCTTGTTGTTTCATTTCCGCCTGTTGCATTTTCATTAATTTCTGAACATCTGAAGAAAAATGTCTATAATTTGTTAAGACGCCTTGAATATCCTCATAACGAAAAATTCCCCATACTTTATTTTTATCATCATATACAACCGGATGAACTTTTCTCATTTGAGCATAGAATGGAAAAGGGTTTAGTACTTTGTCTGGAGGTGGAAATACATCCATCATATACATATTGATCTGGCAATGTATATAGTTAATACAAGGTTAAGTTTCCCGGTGTTCTAATCCAAATACTATCAGGATGTCTAAAACTTGATTTAATTGGATCTCATTAAGACCAATCAAATTTATTTCTGTGTTAATTTTTTTTCTTAGATTAGAAAATAAAGTAATCTGGTTGATTTCTTTGTTGTATGTCATCTAAGGATATCGTATACATAAGAGAATTTGATAAGTTTGACAGTACGGGAAATACCATCTGTAGAAATACTGGATGTCAAAATTTAATTAAATATCCATTTAGGAAGTATTGTTCAAAAGAATGTAATAAACAGTTTGAGAAATGGTATTACCACAATTTTTACTGGGACAGGGTGCGTTCTGATATATTTAAACGAGATAACTTCACATGTCAAATTTGCAGAAAAAAATATACTTATACATTTAGAAGAAAGTTTGCACGATCTCGTGGACTGGAATGCGATCACATAGTTCCAAGGTCGCTTTATAAAAAATTGGGATACAGATTTGATTCACTTGAAAATAAGGTTAGAACAATAACCGAATTCCTTCATAATCATGATAATTTGAGAACTCTTTGTAAAGAATGTCATAAAACGGTAACAAAACAATATTTATGCGGTAATGTGAATGTGTATTTAAGAAATTATAAAAGTTATAATAATCTTGCAAAGTTATTCTTATAAAAAAATCTTAGTCGTTTCCATCTACTTTTTCTTCTATCTTTTTCTTTTCAATTATGTTATCAAATTCATCTTTTTTTCTTCATAGGTCTCCTTCCTTTTTTCATCGCCCATGTCAATCCTTTAATTGTACAATATTACTTAAATCAGTTGGCACTCTGAAAAGGATCCAGAACGATGTCACATCACATTTATTTATATTTTTATGCACTCAGACTATTATGGTATTAAACACACTCGTTTATATCGCACTGGTTATAATCGTGATTATCGTAATTGTGATCCTACTCAGATTCCTATTTAATGTACTATTCGTTATGCCAGTAACGTTAGAGCACGATCTAGTAAAATACGCTGCCTCGATTTATTTGCCTACCTGACTTCTATTAGCAAGGTAAAAGATTTAATGGTATACAAAATTCTGAATCCAGCTACTTTTAAACTCCTTACTGAGTAAAAATGTCTAATGAAGCATTTGACAGGTTTCTCTTGAAACTTTTCGAAAAAACTGCAGATAAAGGAGAGATTAGTTATTTCAACAAGTACGAAATTGGAAAAGAAATAGGTCTATTGGATAAATCTGAAATAGATCGCATTGTTAAAATTTTACATGGCGATGGGTTTATAGCAAATGATCAGCGTACAGATTCAGAAATTCAAATTACCGAAAAGGGTAAGAAAAGATTGGAAAATAATCAAATTTAATTAATTTACCTATGATAAATTCCTTCCATAATAATATCCTTCAACGGCTTCCGCTCACTAAGTTTTTCCTTATCTTGAAACTCAGGTGGAAGATTTTCTTTTGGTCCTTTTTTCCCAATTGCAATCATTGACATTACTTGAAAATCATCAGGAATTTCTAAATCCATCCTTGCCTTTTCATAATCAAAACCTTGCATACCATGTGCAACAATACCTCTAGAGGAGGCTTCCAATGCCAGATTTTCCCAGGCCGATCCAGCATCAAATTGATGTGTCCTTGCCGGTTTTTCGTTATATTCAAAGTTTTTTCTAGATATTACTACTATTAGTAACGCAGCATTTTTCGCCCAAAGCTTATTTGCGTCAACCAATAAATTAAACAATCTATCCCTCAGTGTCCTGTATTTCTTTTAGCGTAGATAAATCTCCAAGGTTGATTGTTAAAAGATGAGGGAGCCCATCTAGCAGCTTCAAAGAGTGACATAATGTCGTGCTCAACAAGCTCTTCTCCAGTCATAGACCTAGGCGACCATCTATTAAGAATGAGAGGATTAATTGGATATCGTGGTTTCCTTATTGTCTGACTTTCTGATCCCTGCATTTGATCTATATCATCACCAAAGTATAATTGATTTTCTCTTCAACATTCAGTTTAATTAACAAATTTTTCTCAATATTAGATTGCCAATTATCCTTTATTAGAGAGAATATCTAATTAATTCTACAACCATTTTAAAAAGCATATACTTGACTGCGAATTCATGATGCATCTGACTCAATGTCGTTGTTCAATTTTATAAATAATAGAGAATAATAACTACTAGAGACATTGCGAGAATCAATATTGAAGCTACAAGCCCTCCTAGACCGTGGTTGTAAGATCGAAAAAGTATATCCTAGTGTTCTTGGTTCAGATGCAGAGATTAACATAGTAACAGTTGAAATAAGATGTTCTGATGGGCAAATTCATAAAATCAGGGCTTATAGGGAGGAAGCTAGCGATTTAAGGGAATTTATACGGATAAAAATTTCAAATACCAAGTAAATAATATCCAGTAGGATATCAAATCAGGACTTTTATTTGCATCTCATACGTTTTTATATTTAAAAGACGAATTATTAAGGGAAATGCCAAAAGGTCAATTAATATCATGCCTTGATTTCTTAAAATTGGTCGGAACAGCTGGGACAGCGTTTATGTTATTGCCATTGGTACCATTTGGAAAGGCTTTGGGAATTGGCGTTCCTGCAACTAGTAAACCCCCAATAAGGCGAGTTAAAATGGTAGGACCTGATGGTGTGGTTTTTTTATATCCTACTAAACCAAAAGGTTTCGTATGGTACATGAATCACGAACACCCATTTGATTCACATTTTGAAATAGGGGGCGGTTCTACATATCATAAACTAGTAAGAAATAAGGACGGTTCATGGACAACTGACGACAACAATAGAGTCAAGTTTAACTTGAATGTAGATCCTGATTATAAAGACGCAATAGGTGGTTGCAATATGAGTTTTAAGGATTCTATTGCTCGTGGCTACACACATGATAAGAGCGACCTTGATAATGTTGAGCTGACAGGTTTCTTTAATGTCCATAAGCCTACAAAAAATGATGGAATCTACCTTAGAGGTCCATGTAATCATCACGATCAAAGTGACCATCTCTGTTGTGAGGAATTTAGCTACGATTGTGAAACAAACTGCAATAGTTTACACGAGCATTCGGAAGTAAAGCACACAAAGCAAAGTCCAAATAAGTATTATGACGATCCTGCTGGAGTTAAAACGATAATTCCTCATATCATTCTAGCGGGTCATGGATGGTTTGGTATCAAGTATGTTCACATGATTTTATCTCATGATATCAATCATCCAAAAGTCAAGTTGGAACAATGGATGAATTTCAATGCTGATGGCAAAACTTGGATCAAGGTAAATGAGGTTATTGATACTAGATCCTATAAGTGGGGACCAAAGGCCATATGTGCAGGCAAAGATTATGAGGTTGGAGCCTGGGGAGGCCCTCGTATGGTTTACAAATGGTATCGTGGAGATGTTGATTTCAAATGGTTTTCATGCAGGCAAATTGAGCCTAATTTATTAAAGCTAATTTAATCCGTACTTAATTCTGACAGGCTTACAGTACTTACGAAACTAAATAAATCCGGCTAAGAACAATTTATTGTAAAGATGCACGAACACAAGTTAACTTCATCGCACTTTTTCATGAACTATTCTTTTTTGCTTACATTATGTTCAATCCAGTTAGTCTCATGCTCCCTTTATTTAATATACGTCTCCCATACTTCGGTATTGCAGGTAGCTGTAGCACAACAACAATCTTCCTTGGAATCATCCCAAGCTATGATAAAAGGACTTCTTTCTAAAGCCAAGTCTGCGTTAGAGAGCGGTAATTCCAACAAAACCGTAGAGAACCTATTAATGGTTCAGCGGTTGATAGCGCAAACTAATGATAATTCTACATCAATTCAGGACTCTATGTTACTTATACGTGAAACTGTAGGTGCAATACTAAGTGGGAAATCGGATATAGCAAAAATCAATTTAAATTTGATAAATAAACAACTAATTACGCAAGCACCAAGTAACGAGACATCCAAGACAATCACTGGTCCTTTGGAAAAACCCATACCTTCTATACCTTCTAATGAATCAAAGGTACCAAGTAACGAGACATCCAAGACAATCACTGGTCCTTTGGAAAAACC
>WNGA01014466.1_pt1 | contig 10517 bp, 10 predicted proteins | sample 5400061 | NCBI WGS metagenome assembly WNGA01 (sample SAMN13153366, study PRJNA577476) | soil metagenome | isolation source: 100 cm soil or saprolite under grassland replicate 2 | place: USA:California | collected 2016-06-15
GGGCAATTCGTCGAGCACCCGCGCGAGCGCTACACCGCGCGCTACGTGCGGGCCGATTCCGTCGACGGCGTCCCGGTGGACGTCATCGCGCTGACGCCACGGAAGGGGACGGGGGCGGGAGCCACCGATCTGCCCTACACCGACGCGACGGTCTGGATCGCGAAACAGGATGGATTGATACGGCGGATCGACATCGTCGAGAATTCGGGCCAGCGCCGCACGATCGCCCTGCGGCATCTCACGGTGAACACGGCGATTCCCGCCCGCGAGTTTAGATTTGCCCCAACTACCGGAGTACGGGTGGTCGATCAGTAGCCAGCGCTTCGGCGACCTTCTCGGCAGTCTGTTCGTCCATCCCCGTCTTCTGTGCCAGCTCGAGCGCCGCGCGTCCGAGCGCGCGGTACAACTTCGCATCGTCGACCGCCAGCGATTCGAGGTGACGCACGATCGTCGCGGTGTCGCCGCGGACGAGCGGGCCCGTGAGCGCCTCGCGCGGCTCGTGGCGGCTCAGGTTTTCGAACGTTCCTTCCACCAGCGGCCGCAGCGCCGCCCACGCATCGGCATCGGACAATCCCGCGTGGCGTAACAAGCGCTGCGCGACGGCCTCCACCACCACCAGATAGTTCGAGGCGAATACCGCGCCCGCATGGTAGATCGCCTTCGACTTCGTCGGGCGTCAACTCCGGTTCGACGATCGTCTGCAGGGGATGAAAGGAGCCAAGTGCCGCGCGGGTGGTGACGAGAGGGCCGAGCGCCTCTTGTCCCTGAACCCCGGATAGATGAAGGACGACGTGGCGCTCGGTAATAGCGCGCGCCTTCGCCAGGGACGTCGCCAGCGGCGTGATGGCATCGTCCCGCACGGTGAGGATCACGGTGTCGACGTCGGCGATCCATGGCGGCGGCTTGCCGCCGTCGCCGACGGTCATGGTGAGTGGTGCTGGTACGTTTTTCTTATTTCGCCCGTGGAGGCGGACGGAGTATCCCGCCTGGGCCAGAGCTAGAGCCAGTCCGACTCCCGCGCGACCGGGCCCGATGAGCCCGATCGCGCGGGAAGACTGTTGCGTCACCTATTGCGGACCGTCGACGGCGCGGGCTGCGTGGTGGCGAGGGTCAGCAGATCCTGCGGCGACTTGGCGCGATCGGCCAACGCGAGGGCCCGCTTGATCTGTTCGTCGTCCGCCATCCGGCGACGGAATTCTACGGAACGCCCGAAGACGTAGCGCGCCGCCTCGTATCCCAGCTCCTGCGTGATCAACGTCCGCGCACCCGCGATCACCGAATCCGGCAGGTCGGCACCCTTGGCACGCATGCGGCGCACGATGTCGTCCACCATGGCTTGCGTGACGCTGAAGTTCGGCGACGGCAGCCGGTTGCTTTCCTTCAGCTCAATCGCGGACGCCGTCAGCGCATCGCGAAACAGCGGAATCTTATCCCCCAGCGCCTTGACGAACGCCCGCTCCGCGGTCGTGAACGTGTCCGCGACGACGTAGATGTCGGGCCGAATCCCACCGCCGCCGAAGATCGTCCGGCCGGCATCGGTGTGGAAGACCGCCGTCGAATCGATCTTGGTGTCCTGCCCGCGCTGCGCCGCGATCACCTGCGCCTCCTGCTCCGCTTCGTTGCGCGTGACGCGTTGAATCGTGCGGCCGCTGGGCGTAAACCAGCGCGCCGTCGTCAGCTTGAGACCTGTTTCGGGAGTGAGCCGCCAGAAGGATTGCACGAGCCCCTTGCCGAAGGTCGGCGTGCCGATCAACACGGCGCGGTCGTGATCCTGGAGCGCGCCGGCGATGATCTCCGCCGCGCTCGCCGACCCGCCGTTCACGATGACGACGATGGGGAGCCGCGGCCACAGCTGCGGCTTGGTGTCGCTGAACTCGTGCGATGAACCGGGGGCGCGGCCGCGCGTCTCCACGATCGCCTTGCCGGGATCGAGGAAGAGATCCGACACCGCGACGCCCTGATCCAGCAGCCCGCCGGGGTTGCCGCGGAGATCGAAGATGAGCGATTTCATCCCCTGCTTCAGCAGGGTGTCGATCGCCAGGCTGACGTCGCGGGTCGAGCTTTCGCTGACCGGCGAGAGCGCGATGTAACCGACGCGGTCGTCCAGCATCATCGTGATGCGCGGGTCGACCGAACGGATGTGAATCGTCGCGCGCGTCAGCTTGTACGTGATCGGCTTGTCGACACCGCTGCGCCGGATCAGCAGCTCCGCCGCCGTGCCGGCCGGCCCACGCAGCTCCTTCACCGCCTGATCCTGTTTCCACCCTTCCGTGGAGCGACCATCGAGCTGAATGATGCGGTCGCCGGTCTGGACGCCGGCGCGCTCGGCCGGCGTATCGGGCAACGGCGCCACGACGGTGATCCAGCCGTCGCGCACATCGATCTGAATACCTAGCCCCGAGTAATTCCCGGTTGTCGCTTCGGAAAGCTGCCGGAAGTCTTCAGGCTTCAGGAAGACCGAGTACGGATCGTGCAGCTGGTCGAGCATCCCATCGATCGCCATCTGGTAGAGCTGGCGCTCGTCGAGCGAATCGACGTAGTAGTCGGCCACGTGCGCCAGCACGTCGTCGAACAGACGCGCCTGCTGGTAGACCGATCCGGCTGGCTCCGTTTCACGCTGCAGGAACCAGGCGCCCGACATCAGCGCGGCCGAGATGACGGCGGCAACGACAAACCCTTTATGGCGAATCATCATGTACTCCTCAGTGAAAGCGCTCCTGTTGCCGCGGCGACTTCCCGCCAGGCGGCGTCCTGGACGGCCTTCTTTGGTTGGCTAGCATCAATATGAACAATCCCGGGCCCGGATGCGCTACGGTATGCGTCACGGACCCGTGTGTGAAACGTGTCATCCTCGCGCTCGATACGGTCTTGCGCCTTCCCGGCCGACCGCTGGCGCTCCCGTCCGACGGTCACCGGGATGTCCAGGATGAGCGTGAGGTCGGGGACCAAGCCGCCCGTCGCCACGCGCAACGCCGCCTCCACATCGGGCCGCGGCAGCCCCCGACCGGCGACCTGATATGCGATCGTCGACAACCCGAAACGGTCGGCGATGACGACCTGGCCGTTGGCGAGGGCCGGCCGGATCACCCGCTCCACGAGATCGGCGCGGGCCGCCAGAAACAGGAACAGCTCGGCGCCAAACGCCCGGTCGTGGCGCGATTTCAGCGCCAGCTTCCGCGCAGCCTCCGCGATGGGTGTGCCGCCCGGCTCCCGCACCGTCAGCACCTGACGGCCGCCGGCGCGCAGCGTGCTGCCCAGCCAGCGCACGAGCGTCGACTTGCCCGCGCCCTCGGGACCTTCAACAACAACGAAAACCCCACCATTCCCCATTCCCCGTTTCACCCGAGCGTTATGATGGGACTCGCGGCGCCCTTCTTGATGCCCTCGTAAATCCGGGCATTAATCCGGGCCATCAGCTTCTCGAAATTGGATTGCGCCGCCACCATCTGCTGATACACCGGATTGGATTGCACGCTTTGGAGCGCGCTGTCGTATTGCTCGACCTGCTCCTTGGTCGGTTCTTTCCCCTGTTGCGCGACGCGCTCGATCTCCTGCGCCAGCCGCTCCGCTTCGGCGAGCACTTTTTGCACTGCCTGGTCCTCGCGCAGCCCTTCTGTCGCGCGGCGCAACGCCTTGTATTCGTCGGTCTGACCGAGCACGCGCCCCAGGTCTTCAGCCTTCTCTTCGAGCACTAATCCTCCTTGATAGAGAGCGCGTACCGCGGACAATCGAACAGATCATTGAAGACGTCCACGCTCCAGCCATAGTCGCGACCCAGCGCCCGAATCGCATCGGCTCGCCGTTCGTCGATCTCGATGGCGAGCATTCCGTCCGGCTCGAGCAGCGCGGCGGCGCCGGCAAACAGCCGGCGAGTAACCTCGAGACCGTCGATCCCGCTGACGAGGGCTTCGCGAGGCTCAAAATCTGCGACCGATCGGTCGAGATCTGCGTGATCTGCGGCCGAGAGATAGGGCGGATTCGCTACAATCGCGCGAAAGCGTTCCCCGTCGGCCAAGAGCGGTGCGAGCAGGTCTCCCTCGCGGATCTCGACGGGGGTCTTCGGGCCAATGCGTTTCACATTCTCACGCGCGAGCGCGGCTGCCGCCGCCGACTGTTCGACCGCGACGATCTTGTCGAATTGTCCTTCGACCGCGAGCGCGAGCGCGATACAACCGGAGCCCGTCCCAATGTCCGCGACGCGTCCGATCACGCATCTCGCCAGCACGAGCCCGACCAGCCCTTCAGTCTCCGGTCGCGGAATCAACGCGCGCCGGTCAATTGCTAAATCGATCGTCCGAAATCCGACGCGTCCCACAGCGTAGGCGAGGGGCACGCCGCGCTCGATTTGCGCCACCGCCTCCCCATATCTCGCCAATAGCTCGGGCGACTTCGGTTCGTCTCGCCGCAGCCAGGCCTCTCCGACCGTCGTGCCAGTGAGCGCTGCCCAGACCGCCGCATTTGTCTCTTGACCGGCGCCGTGCCGTTTGACCGCCGTAGTATTAAGCAGACAGCCGCTCCTTCTCCTGCGCCTGTCTCACGGCGGCGATCAAGTCATCGAGCTTCCCATCCAACACCTGATCCACGCTGTGCGTCGTGAAGTGGATCCGATGATCGGTCACGCGATTCTGCGGAAAGTTGTACGTACGGACTTTCTGGGAGCGGTCACCCGTGCCCACCTGTGCGCGCCGCTCGCGGGAACGCGCCGCCTCCTGCTCCGACACCATGCGGTCGAGCAGGCGCGAGCGCAGGATCTCCATCGCCTTGATCTTGTTTTGCAGCTGCGACTTTTGATCCTGGCACTTCACCTCGAGGCCGGTGGGCAGGTGCGTGATGCGCACGGCGCTGTCGGTCGTGTTGACGCTCTGGCCGCCGGGGCCACCCGAGCGAAAGACGTCGATGCGCAGATCCTTGTCTTCGATCTTGACGTCGACCTCTTCGGCTTCGGGTAAGACCGCGACGGTCGCCGCGGAGGTGTGGATGCGGCCCTGCTGCTCGGTGACGGGGACGCGCTGCACGCGGTGCACGCCCGACTCGTAGCGCAGCGTGCCATATGCCTTGGGACCGCGCGCCGCGAACACCGCCTCCTTGAGCCCGCCGAGCGTTCCTTCTGACAGGGAGAGGATGTCCACCTTCCACCCGCGACGTTCGCAAAAGCGCGTGTACATGCGAAACAGATCGGCGGCAAACAGCGCGGCCTCATCGCCGCCGGTGCCGGCACGAATCTCCACGATCGCATCGCGGTCATCGAACGGATCGGCGGGAGTGAGCAGCTCGGCAAGCGCCGCCTGGAGCCGCTCGAGCTCTGGCTGCAGGCGCTCCAGATCGGCGCGCGCCAACTGCGAGAGCTCGGGGTCTTTGTCGGCGAGCACTTCGCGCGCTTGCGCCAGCTCGCCCTCCAGGCGCTCTACGCGCTGGTGGGTCCGCTGGATGGCGTCGAGCTGGGCGTTTTCGCGACCGAGCTGTTTGAGTTTCGCCGGATTCCGCGCGGTGGCGGGGTCGGCCAGCTGCCGGGCGACCTCCTCCGCCCGCGCGAGCGCTTGGCGGAGTCGGGTCTCCACGGGATCAGCTCGCCTTGGTAGCGTACTTCTGGCGGAACCGCTCCACGCGGCCGGCCGTGTCAAGCAGCTTCTGCTTGCCCGTAAAGAACGGGTGGCAGCTGGCACAGACTTCGACGTGAATCACAGGCGTGGTCGAGCGCGTGACAAACGTATTGCCGCACGCGCATTGGACGGTCGCCCGCTCGTATTTGGGGTGAATCCCGGGTTTCACTGCACACATCCTTGCCTGAATGTCGGACGGAACGAAGTGGCGAAATATAATCGGGACACCAACTTGGCTGCAAGGCTTGGGCTTTGCTTCGATTGACACCGTCACACCCACGGCGTAAGCTGTTCGCGTGTCTGCCGCTGACGTGCTGCAAAAAGTCCCGCTTTTTAGCCAGCTCTCCGCCGCCGACCTGCAGCGGGTGGTGGATGTGGCGCGCGACCGCGCCTACCCCAAAAACTCCGTCATCCTGTTCGAGGACGATCCCGGCGACGCGCTCTACGTCGTCGCCAAGGGGCAGGTGAAAGTCGTCCTCATCGGCGAGGACGGACGCGAAGTCATTCTCTCGGTCCTCGGCGAGGGAGAATTCTTCGGCGAGATGGCGCTGATCGACGACGAGCCGCGCTCGGCGCACGTCATCGCCATGGAAGACTCGACGCTGTACGTCCTGCGCCGCGAAGACTTCCAGGGCATTCTCGAACACTCACCCGGTATCGGGCTCGCGCTGTTGCGCGAGCTGTCGCGGCGGCTGCGCCGCGTGGATGAAAAAGTCGGCAGCCTCGTGCTGCTCGACGTGCATGGCCGCGTCGCCCAGCTGCTGCTCGACCTCGCCGATGAAACAGACGGCCAGCGCATCACGCGCCGTCTCACCCACCACACCATCGCCCAGATGATCGGATCGTCGCGCGAGACGGTGTCGCGGACGATGCGCGAGCTCGTTGATAAGGGAATGATTGACGTAAGTCGCAAAGACATTGTGATCAAAGACCGCGGCTCGCTCGAGCAAGCGGCGGGCCGGTCGTGACTCGCGTCACGGCTCTACGTCACTAATTGCCAGTAACTTAGCCCGAGTATTGGCGTGCCGACACGCATGACGTATACGGTGAGCTTCTGGGGAACCCGCGGAAGTATTCCTACTCCGGGGCCCGCGACGTCGCGCTACGGCGGCAACACGCCGTGCGTCGCCGTCGAGGGCACCGAAGGGCAACTCGTCGTCCTCGATGCCGGCACCGGAATCCGGGCCCTGGGTCTGGATCTGGTCGCCAAGCAAAACGGCGCCGCGAAAGTGGAGATTCTGCTGTCGCACGCGCATTGGGATCACATTCAAGGACTGCCGCACTTCAAGCCGTTTTTCGCGCCGGGCAATACCGTGCGCATATGGGGATCACGCCAGGGGACGGCTTCCCTGGAAGCGATCCTGCGACAACAAATGGACCCGGCCGTGTTCCCGGTCCCGCTCGACGCGCTGTCGGCGTCGCTGACGGTGCAGCAGGTCGACAAGGACGAGTTCTCGATCGGTGAGTTCCGGGTCCGCACGATGAAGCTCAGGCACCCGGGGACGACGCTGGGATTCCGGCTCACACCCGCCAAGGCGCCGGGCGGGTCGAGCATGGCGTACGTGACGGACAACGAGCTGGGCGGCGGCGGACAATACGAAGTTCCGGCGAGCTGGCGGCGCGACTTCGTGACGTTCCTCAAGGGCGTCGACCTGCTGATTCACGACGCCATGTATACGCCCAAGGAGCTCGAGCAGCACCGCGGCTGGGGACACTCGACATATGAAGAAGCGGTGACGCTCGCGCAGGACGCCGGTGCCAAGCAGCTCGTGCTGTTTCATCACGAGCCCGAGCACGGCGACGAGGAAATGGACGGACTGCTGGCCGCGGCGCGGAAGTTCGCCAAAACGCGCGGCGGCTCGCTCGAAGTAGACGCAGCACAAGAAGGCATGAAGGTGACCCTGTGACCCAAGGAGTAGCTATGCGCGTGCGTGCAGTCATGACGACGGTGTTGAGCCTGGCTCCGGTGCTTCTGGGAGCGCAACAGCGCAACCAGGATACCCGCCCCGGCATCGCCGTTCTCCCGTTCAACAACGGCGGCTCCTACGGTCAGGGCAAAGAGGACTTCGACGCACTCGAGCGCGGCATTGCCGGCATGATGATCTCGGAGCTGTCGCAGAATCCTGCGGCGCGCGTGGTCGAGCGCCAGGAAGTCCAGCGGCTTCTGGACGAGCAGAACCTCAGCGCGCAGGGACGCGTCGATCCCCAGACCGCGGCCAAAGTCGGCAAGCTGGTGGGCGCGCGGTACACGGTGCTCGGCACCTTCATCGATTTCTACGGCGATTTCCGCGTGGACGTCCGCCTCGTGAACACCGAGACGGGTGAGATCGTGAAGACCGAATCGGAGCGGATGCAGCGCGATCACATGTTCGACATCATCCGCAACATCGCGGCGCGGCTCATGAAGGATGCGAACCTGCCCGCGCTGCAACGGCAGGCATCGGACCAGCGCATGGGCCGTCAGGTCCCGACCGAAGCGCTGACCTATTACTCGCGCGCGCTCCTCTATTCCGATCACGGCCAGAAGGACAAGGCAGTGGAGATGTTCAACCGCGCGATCGAGATCTTCCCCGGGTACGCTGAGGCCAAGGACGGCCTGCAGCGGGTGCAGCGGTCCTAACGAATCCGATCACTCCTCTGCCTCCGCGCGACACCGTCCAAACCGGATCGGTGGGCGCCAAGCCGTGAGATACGTGCTACTGCATCCGCCGATGTGGCGTCCTGACGCCGTCGCGCCGGCGCTCGAGACGTCGCAGGTGGAGGCACGGCCGATCCGACAGGCCCGGGAGGTGGCCGTCGTGGACGACCGCCCCACCGTCCTGCTGCTCGACGCGGAGAGCCGCTCCCTCTTTCCCGTCGACGTCATGCGGGCATTTGTGGACGCGGGCGGCGCGATTGTGGCACTCGGACGGGAGGGCGAGAGCGACGTACCGGAAACGCTGCCGACGGAATTCCTGTCGGGGTTCCTCACGTATCCGACGAGTCCGCGGCGGCTGCTGGTCGCCATCCGGGCCGGATTCCGCGAAGCCGCGGCGCGGGCCGAGACCGCGCGCGCGCGCGGCGAGGCCGCGCAGCGCGCGCGGGAGATCGGTGAGCTGACACGGATCGGCGTCGCCCTCGGCACCGAGCGCAACATCAAAACGCTGCTCGAGTTGATTCTGACCCAGGCGCGGCGCATCACCCAGTCGGATGCCGGCAGCTTGTATCTCGTCGAGCTCAACGAGGAGGGGACGAAGCGCCTCCGGTTCCGGCTCGCCCAGACCTTCTCGAAGCCCGAAGCGCCATTCGTGGAATTCGCGATTCCGGTGGATCGCACGAGCCTCGCCGGCTACTGTGCGGTCACCGGCGATCCGCTCGTTATCGACGACGCGTACTTCCTGCCGCCGGACGTCGAGTACACGATCAACCGGTCTTTCGACGAGCGCTACGGCTATCGCACCAAGTCGATGCTTGTGATTCCCATGAAGGACCACAAGGACGAAATCATCGGAGTGCTGCAGCTGATCAACCGCAAGCGGGTCTTCGACGCGATTCTCTCCACCTCCGCCGACGTCGACCGGCTGGTCGTCCCCTACTCGAAGCGCACCGTCGAGCTGGTGACGGCGCTGGCGGGCCAGGCGGCGGTCGCCATCGAGAACAGCCGGCTGTATGACGACATCGAGAAACTGTTCGAGGGCTTTGTGCTGGCCGCCGTGCATGCCATCGAGCAGCGCGATCCGACGACGTATGGTCACTCGGGGCGCGTGGCGGGGATGACGGTGGGGCTCGCGGAGATCGTCGACCGGGCCGGCGATGGTCCCTATCGCGACGTGACGTTCACGCGCGAACAGCTGAAAGAAATCCGCTATGCAGCCCTGCTGCACGATTTCGGCAAGGTGGGGGTGCGCGAGCAGGTCCTCATCAAGGCAAAGAAACTCTACCCGTCCGATCTGGGGCTCGTCCGCCATCGCCACGCATTCATTCGGCGCACGGCCGAGCGCGAGTTCTGGCGCAAACGCGCCGAGTATCTCGAGTCGCACGGGCAGAAGGGCTATGACGGGTTCATCAAAGAGCTCGAAACGGCCCACGGGCAGGAGCTCAAGGACCTCGATCGATTCCTGGAGATCGTCCTGCAGGCCAATGAACCGAGCATCCTTCCCGACGGCAGCTTCGAAGAGCTCAAGGCCTGGGCGGAACGGACCTATCTCGCATTCGACGGGGCGACGGAGCCGTTTCTCTCTCCCGACGAGATGCGCTATCTCACGATCCGCAAAGGCAGCCTGGACGACGCTGAGCGGCACGAGATCGAGAGCCACGTCACGCACACCTATGAGTTTCTGCAGCGCATCCCGTGGACGCGGGAGCTGCAGCACATTCCCGTAATCGCGTACGGCCACCACGAGAAGATGGACGGCCGCGGCTATCCGCGGCGCATCACCGCCGAGGGGATTCCGATTCAGACGCGCATGATGACGATCAGCGACATCTACGACGCGCTGACGGCGCAGGACCGGCCGTACAAGCGCGCCGTCTCCATCGATCGCGCGCTCGATATCCTCACCACCGAGGTCAAGGAAGGGCAGCTCGACCAGGACCTGTTCAAGCTGTTCATCGAAGGCAAAGTGTTCCAACGACAGATCGAGGACGTCAGTAGCTAACTGAGCAAGAGCTTCGCCGAGATCAGTAGCAGAAACCCCCCGAACGCCTTTCGCAGCGTCACGTCCGAAATCGATCCGGCGAGCCGCGCTCCGAAATAGGCGCCGATCAGCAGGCCCACCGCGACGACTCCGGCGTAGGCCCAATGCACCTGCTGCCGTTTGGAGTACTCGAGCACGCCGAGGAGCCCGACGGGCAGGAGCAGCGCCGCGAGCGAAGTGCCGTGCGCCGTGTGTTGCGGCAGCTTGGCGATCAGCACGAGGCCGGGAATGATGACGATCG
>WNGA01022481.1_pt1 | contig 10515 bp, 4 predicted proteins | sample 5400061 | NCBI WGS metagenome assembly WNGA01 (sample SAMN13153366, study PRJNA577476) | soil metagenome | isolation source: 100 cm soil or saprolite under grassland replicate 2 | place: USA:California | collected 2016-06-15
AATCGCCGCGTCGGCGCCGGGTTACGACACAGTGTCCGTGTCGATCAACGTCGTGGATGATGACCCGCCGGCTTTGGCGTTGAGCATTGCGGACGCTGTGATCAGCGAAGGCAGTCCCAGCCCGGCGACCATTGCCACCATTACGAGAAATCCAGTGACCGCTCGCGCGCTCGCCGTGTCGATTGGCAGTTCGAATCCCGGCGCCGTTGAGCTGCCCTCGGGGGTTTCGATTCCAGCCAATCAGGCTTCGGCGACGTTCAATATCAATGCCCGAGACGACCTGCTGGTCAACGGGACACGAGCTGTCATAATTTCCGCCCGGACAATTTCCGATTTGGGAGCCGTTCTCGACGCCGGCGCGGCGACTGCCACCATCGGGGTTTTGGACAATGACGGGCCGACGTTGTCGCTCCGGTTCGCGACCGATGTGGTGGCGGAAGGCGGTTCTACGACCGGCACCGTGTTCCGCAACACCGACACCAGCACGAATCTGACGGTCGCGCTTGCGAGCGCGGTGACCACCGAAGCCACCGTCCCCGCGGCGGTCGTCATCCCGGCGGGCCAGGCATCGGCGAACTTCGCCGTCAGCGGCGTGACGGATGGCGTGTCGGACGGGATCAAACCGGTCGCCATCACGGCGAGCGCCTCGGGCTTCAACAGCGCCTCGGCCACCATCAATGTGAGCGACATTGACGTGCCGGATTTGCAGGTGCCCGGTGTGAGCGCGCCCGCGTCCGGGTTGACGGATGGGCGGGTGACCGCGAACTGGACGGTGGCCAATAAGGGCCTGGCCCCGGTCACCGGATCCTGGGTGGATCGAGTTTATGTTTCCGCCGACGACCAGGTGGGCGGCGATACTTTTTTGGGCACGGTTTCGTTCAGCGGCTCACTCGCCGTCGGAGAGATTTACTCGCGCGCGCAGCAGTTCTTGTTGCCTTCCGCCCCGGGCAAATACTGGATCATCGTGGTGACCGATGCCGACGGAGCGGTGGCCGAAGGTTCGGAACGCAATAACGCGGGCGTCTCGATTGCGCCGATTGACGTGCAGCCGTCCTACCGCGCCACGGTCCAGACGGACATCACCAACGCGCCGGCGGGAACGCCCATCCCGCTGCACGGCCACGTTTTCAATACCGCGGACGGCACCGCCGCGCGTTTCAAACTGGCCTCGGTGCGAATCAACGTGATGGGCATTCGCCGCGTCCTGAACGTGATCGCGGACGGGAACGGAGATTTTCAAACGGTGTTCCAACCCCTTCCGACCGAGGCCGGCTTTTACACAATCGGCGCGGACCATCCGCTCGTGACTGAAGACACCGTGCAAGACCAATTCACGCTGCTGGGCATGAGGGCCAACCCGGACCAGTTGAATTTGCGGGTCGCGCCGAATACGCCGGTGAGCGGGCAAATCGAACTGCGCAACCTGGGCGAGGTGCCGCTCACCGGGCTGACGGTGCAGGCGCAGGGCGCCCCGGCCGGGTTGAACGCGCAATTGAGCGTGACGAATACCTTGCCGGGTTCCGACACAGTGCAGTTGAGTTACACATTCAGCGCGAACGTTTCGTCGCAGGCACAATTCCAGTTCAAGCTGCATTTGACCTCGGCCGAAGGCGTCATTCTCGACTTGCCGGTGAACATCATCGTCGTGCCGTTGCAACCGCAACTGGTCGCCGACCCGTCCTTCCTGGCGCGCGGCATGTTGCGCGGCACGCAAACGATTCTTGCCTTCGACGTGAGCAATGTTGGCGGCGCGCCCAGCGGCGATTTGAATGTCCTGTTGCCGAATGTCCCCTGGCTCTCGTTGTTGTCCGCGGCGACCGTCCCCTCGCTCCGGCCGGGCGAAAAAACGACCGTTACCCTGGCGTTGAATCCTGCGTCGGACCTGCCGTTGATCCGTTACGATGGCGTTTTGGCGTTGGCCGGCAACCAAACCGGATTGTCCGTGCCGTTCCAGTTCCGGGCCGTCTCGGATGCCGTGGGGGATCTGAGCGTCTCAGTGCTCGATGAATACACCTATTTCGTCGAAGGAAGCCCGAAGGTCACCAACGCGATCGTCAAGGTGAGAGATGCGATCACCGGCAATGAAGTGGCGGGCGGGACCACCGATAGCACCGGCCAGGTTGTTCTCACCAATATCCGTGAGGGCCAATACAACCTGGAAGTTTCCGCCACAAAGCATGCTTTCTATCGCGGGCCGGTGACCATTGTGCCGGGCATGGTCAATCACGCCGACGCGTTCATCGCGCGCCAGACCGTGACTTACCAATGGTCCGTGGTGCCGGCTGAAATCCAGGACACCTACCGCATCGTGTTGGAATCGGTCTTCGAGACGGAAGTGCCCATCCCGAATGTCACCGTGGAGGATCCGTTTGTCATGCCGTTGGTCGTTGAAGGCCGGGCGACGCAATTCGAAATCAAGCTGACCAATCACGGGTTGATCGCCGCCAATGGCGTCAGGATCACGGTCCCCGACGATCCGAGTTTTATCATCACGCCGCTGATCAAAGAGATCGATGTTTTGCCGGCCAAGAGTTCCATGAGCATCCCGGTAACCATCCAGACGCGGAACGGGTCCACCGCGGGCGCGCTGGCCAGGAGCCGGGCAGGGCGGGTGGCGAAACAAGACGACGGCGGTTGCGGAGTGGAAGTGCACCCGTGCCTGCCGAAAATCCCGATGGGTGTCACTTACTATTATGTCTGCGGGCCAAACAATGTCTTGCAGGTCCGGCAAATTGACCTGTCACCGGTGTGCGTCGCCAAGGACGTGTATGATTGCATCAAAGGATTGCAAGGCGCCGGCGCGGCAATCGCGGAATCCGAGGGCAACCTGGCCAAGGCCAGTTGCGAAATCATTGACGCGATCCTTACCTGCGCCGGGGCCGAACTGTCCGAATGCCAAAAGGCCGCCCTCCAGATCGCCTGTCGGACAATTGTCGGTGCGGCTACGGGTGGAGCTGCCGGGGCCGCCGCGGGAGCGGGTTCGGGCCTGGCCGACAGTCTGGGTTGCCTTTGCAGCCTCATCTCACAGTACGTTTCCATTCCGTCGGGCACGCCTCCTCCACCCAGCAGCGGCTCAGGATTTTCGGGATGGACCGCCAGTTTTGCCGCTTATGCCTCCGGCTTTGGTGGCATTGGCGGCGGCGGCGGCGGTGGCGCCTGCAACAGCGGCCCCTCATTTGCCCAACGGCTGGACAGGGTGAGGCCGGAGTCTGCGCCCGAGTGCGCATCCGGATCGAGCAGGAGGCCGTGATGACCCGCGCGGCGTTTCTGGGGACGCTGGAAATTGACAACGGCGGCAACAACACTTTGACGGGAATTCGGTTGACACTCGACTTCCGAGACGAAGCCGGCGGCACCGCCGGCGAAAAATTTGCCATCCGTGGTCCGGAGTTGTCCGGCCTTTCTGCGGTTGATGGGACCGGTTCAATCGGTGCCGGGGCGTCGGGCTCGGCCAAATACACGTTCATTCCCACGCGTGACGCCGCGCCCGCCAGCCCGACAATCTACCGAATCGGCGGCACGCTGAGGTATGTTGAAGACGGCCAGGAAGTCGTGGTGCCGCTGCTCTCTTCCACCATCACCGTCTTTCCGGAAGCCCGTCTCCAGCTCATTTACTTCCAGCAACGCGATGTGTTCGGCGATGATCCGTTCACCGATGAAGTGGAACCGGCGGAGCCGTTCGCACTGGGCCTGCTGGTGAAGAATAACGGCGCCGGCGCGGCGAGGAATTTTCACATCACTTCAGCCCAACCGAAGATCATTGAAAACAAGAAGGGCCTGCTGATCGATTTCAAGATCATCGGCACCCGGGTGGGCGATCAGGAGGCCATCCCCTCGCTCAAGGCCGATTTCGGCAACATTGACGCCGGCAAATCCAAAGTGGCGGAGTGGTTGATGGTCTCGTCGCTCCAGGGCAAATTCATCGATTACACAGCCACGTTTGAACACGTCGATTCGCTCGGCAATACGAACCTGTCGCTCATCGACAGCGTGGAGGTTCACGAGTTGATCCATCCCGTCCGGGCGGACCGGACCGGCGACGACAATGCCCCCGACTTCCTGGTGAACGATGTTCCGGACGCAGCCAATCTGCCGGACACGCTTTATCTGAGCGACGGGACAACGGCGGTGGTCAACCTGGCGTTCGCCGGCGCGGCCGACCATCCGGTTTCATTCAACAATCTGCAGGTTCATCTGACGGCGAACCAATTGAGCGGCTGGTCCTACCTGCAAATGCCCGATCCGGGCGCAGGTTTCAGACTCTATCGGGTGGTTCGGTCCGATGGCAAAGAGGTGCGCGTCGGTGACAATGCCTGGACGACGGATCGCAGCTTCCCGTCGGCGCTGCCGGGAGCGGTTCGCGAGAATTTGCTGCACTTGTTGGACTATAACGGCACGGGGTCTTACACGCTCTACTACCGGGTTGACGATTCGGTTGCGCCGGCCATTACGAGTGTCGGCGACACCTTGAGCGCGGCGCAGGCCGGGCCGGTTTCGTCGGTTGATGTGGTTTTCTCCGAGCAGATCGATCTCTCGACGTTCGACTATCATGATGCGTCGCTGACGTTGAATGGCGGGTCCAACCTCGTCACCAGCGCGGTGACCGTGAGCCAGATCACCAGCAACATTTATCGCATCAACGGTCTCGCAGGCCAGACGGGCGCCGACGGCAACTACACTTTGACCGTCAACGGCGGCGGCGTCCAGGACTTCGGCGGCAACAGCGCGAACAATAACAGGTCGGTGTCCTGGGCGAAAGGAACCGCGGTGCCGGTGATCGTCAGTGTGGGCAAAGTGGCGCCGGATCCCCGTAACACGCCGGTGACGGTCGTGGACGTCGTTTTCTCAAAGGCGATCAATCCGACGACTTTTGACTATCACGACCTCACACTCACGCGCGATGGCGGTCCGAACCTCGTCACCTCGGGGGTGACCGTGGTGCAATTGTCGCCCACGACATTCCGGATCGGCGGACTGACGACGCTGACTGCGGCGGACGGCGACTACACGTTGACCGTCAACGGCGTCACGGTTCAGGACATCGATGGCAACGCGGGGATCAGCTCGTTGTCGGACTCATGGACGATCGACACCGCCGGTCCTGCCTTCGCCGGGATCGAGCAACTGACGACCAATCCGCGCAACATTGTCGTGCAATCGCTCGACGTGACCTTCACCGGGCCGATCGATCCGGCGACGTTCGATTATCACGACCTGACGCTCACGCGCGACGGCGGAGCGAACCTGATCACCAGCGTGGTTGCCGTCACTCGGATCAGCGACACCGTTTATCGCATCAGCAACTTCAACTGGGTCGTGGGCGATCAGGGAACTTACACGATTGGCGTGAACGGCGCGGGCATCATGGACCTGGCCGGCAATACCGGTCTCGGCTCGGTGTCGGAATCCTGGGTGATGGAAACCTCCAAACCGCTTCCGCCGTTCAATCTGGCCATTGCGCCGGACCGTGGTGTTTCCGCAACCGACGGACGCACCAGCGTTCCGGCCGTCACGCTGAGCGGCTCTTTGACCGAAACCAATCTTTCGGTGACGGTGTTCGACGCGACCACCCGGACGGACCTGGGCCAGGCCGTCGTGAATGGAACGAACTTCAACAAACTCATCACCTTCGCGGCCGGCTCTCATCATCTCCAGGTCCACGCGGCCGACGCCGCCGCGAACGTGTCGCCCGATGTTTTCCTTGATGTCTTCATCGATTTGACAGTGCCGTCGGCCGTGTTCTCGACCGTCTCGCCCGATCCGCGCAGCACACCGGTTGACTCGGTGGATGTGACTTTCTCCGAGCCGATCAATGAGGCCACCTTTGACCGCAGCGACTTTACCCTGACGCGCGATGGCGGGCCGAACCTGATCGGTTCCGGTGTCAGTATCCTCTACCTCACCGGCAATAGTTACCGGCTGGGCGGCTTGACCGGTCTCACGGACCAGCCCGGCGCCTACGAGTTGACGTTTAATGCGGCCGGCGTTGAGGACACTGCGGGCAACGCGGGTGTCGGTTCCGTTTTGGAAACCTGGCTGCGCGTCGGACCGAACACGCCGCCGGTCATCGCGCCGATTCCGAACGCGACCATCGCTCCCGAACAGTTCCTGACGTTCACCGTTTCTGCGAGCGACACCGACGCGCCGCCGAACGTCCTGACTTTCAGCCTCGATCCGGGCGCGCCCACCGGCGCGGTCATCGACCCGACGAACGGGTTGTTCTCCTGGACACCGACGCGCGCCCAGGCGCCGAGCACGAACACGATCACGGTACGCGTGACCGACAACGGCGCGCCGCCGTTGAGCGCCACGCGGAGTTTCACGGTCTTCGTGAGCGATTACTCGGTGTTGAGCGTGGGCACCAATATCGTTCGCGCCGGTCAAAGCGGCAGTGTGCCGCTCACGGCGTTTGCCAGCGCGGGTCTGACGAACCTTTCTTTCGCGTTGGATGCGCCAACCAATCGGCTGACGGGGTTCAATTTGTCCGGCCTGGCGACTGAAGTGGGTCTGGCCTCGCTCCAAACGGTCGCATCGAACCGCGTGCAGATTGATTTCACCAGCCGAACGGGCGCGGTGTTTCAGGGTCAGATCAGGCTGGCGGACCTGAACTTCGCCGCGGTGTCGAACCAGACGTCGGCCTTCGTGTGGTTGACGCCGACCAACATGTCTGCCGCGCAAAGCAGCGGCGCGAGCCTGACGAATATTTTCGTCAGCCCGGGCCGCGTGGTGGTGATTGCGAACGAACCGTTGGTGGAAGCGTTGATCGGCAACGGCGGAGTGCGCAGCGTGGCGCTCTATGGCAAGCCGGGGTCGAGCTACCAGTTGCAATACTCGATTGACTTGTCCGGCTCCAACAACTGGAAGAATTGGACGCGCGTGCCCCTGACGAACCTGGTCCAGGTGATCGACAATGTGAATCCGAACGGGCCGGGCGTGTTTTTCCGGGCTTACGAATTCATCGCCAATCCACCCCTCATTGACGCTCACGTTGGCGCCAATCGAATCGGCTCCCTGACACTGTTCGGGCAGGCAGGAATACCTTACCAATTGCAATACACAACCAATCTGTCAGGGACGATTACATGGAGTCCGTTTTTGAACTACACGCCCACCGGTTCGTTTTATTTCGTAAACGGGTTAAGCCCCAGTAATCCGGTCATTTATTATCGAACGCTCCGTCCTTGAAGAGTCTTCGCTCTGGCCGCCATCGATGCGGTTCGGCAATGACAACTTTTTGTCCCATATGGGACAAAAAATTGTCGCGCTTGATGGACGGAGAATCCTGGTGGGGGGCGACGGCGGTTTATGTTGCCGGAGGCGTCACCGCCGGTAAACTCCGTCCGTGATCCGGAACATCATTTTTGATTGGTCGGGGACGCTGGTGGACGATTTGCCGGCGGTCTGGCGGGCGACCAATCACGTTTTCAAACAAGCGGGCGTGGCCGAATTGACCCTGGACCAGTTCCGGGCCGAGTTCTCTCTTCCGTTCAAAAACTTCTACGTCCGCTACGTGCCGCACATTTCGCTGCCTCAACTGGAGCAGTGGTTTCACGGTCATTTCCGCGAGGTCCAGCACCTGTCCCGGGAACTGCCGCACGCGCGCGCGATGCTGCTCTTTTGTCGCCAGCGCGGTCTGAGGACTTTTTTGCTCAGCACGATTCACCGCGACCATTTTGCCGCGCAGTCGGCCCTCACGGGGTTCGACCGCTTCCTCGATCACCCCTACATCGAAGTCTGGGACAAGCGGACGAAAATTTTGCAAATCCTTCAGGAGCACGAACTGAACGCGGACGAGACCTTGTTCGTGGGCGACATGCAGCACGACATCGAAACAGCGCGGCACGGCGGTATTTTCTCCTGCGCGGTGCTGACCGGTTACAACCGGCTCGAGCAGTTGCGGGCGAGCGATCCCGACCTGATCGTCGAGCACCTGGGCGAACTGCGCGAAATATTGGAGCGGAACCATCTCGAGGTGTCATCAGCGCGGGCGAACAGGCCGGTGGAGTCCAACCTCCAGCCGGTGGCGACCGTAGGCGCCCTCATTTTCAATCCGGCGGGCCAGGCGCTCATGATTCGCACGCAGAAATGGTCCGGTTTGTGGGGCATTCCCGGCGGCAAAATCAAATGGGGTGAAAGTTCGGTCAACGCCTTGCGTCGCGAAATCAAAGAAGAGACGAACCTGGACATCGACGACGTGCGGTTTGTGCTCGTGCAGGACTGCGTTCACTCGAAGGAATTTTATCGCGACGCCCATTTTGTTTTGCTGAATTACACCTGCCGTTGTTTCGGCGATCCGCGGGTGAAGTTGAACGAGGAAGCGCAGGAGTTCCGCTGGGTGAGCCTGGACGAAACGCTGGCGATGGAGTTGAATCAACCTACGCGGGTGCTGGTCAAGGCAGTGTCGCAGAAGGAAGACGTGACGCCATGACTCCGCGGTCGAGGGGTGGGATGTTTGCCAATGGATAAAATCGTCATCAACGAGCTGGAAGTTTTTTATTGCATCGGCGTTTCCGACGACGAGCGGGCCAAACCTCAACGATTGCTCATCTCCGTGGAGATAGCTCGCGACTTTTCCGCTGCTGCTGCGGCGGATGACTTGAGGCAGACGATTGATTACTACGCGGTGACGCGACGCCTGCTCGCGTTTGGCGAAAGCCGGAGTTGGAAGCTGATTGAAAAACTGGCGACGGACGTAGCGGAAATGATTTTGGCCGAGTACGCGCCGGACGCGGTTTCGGTCGAGGTGAAAAAGTTCATCGTTCCCGAGGCGCGTTCTGTGGGGGTTCGGCTGACGCGCACCCGTTCGTCGTCGCGCTGACCGGGAGACGTGTGTCAGGCTCTGTTGTTACGGTTTGGGATGAGAGAGGGTTCCCCAGCGTTGGAGCGTCTGAGTCTGGACCTGGGTGGAGCTTTGGCCGGAACCGGCCATCGTCCCGGCGGCCCAACCGCCCACTCCCGCGCTCGAAAATGACGTGCCCGTGCCGAACCACGCCTGGCCGTTGTAATGGACGACGTTCATGCCGGGAGCAATCGCTTGCACGAAGGAGCCTCGATTGGCGTAAGGCGCGAGATTGCCCCGCGAATCTCCGGCCGTGACCCCGATGACTCCGCGGTCGGCGGCAGGATAGGTCGGAGACGTGACCGGCGTGTTGCCGGCGGCCGCGAAGAACAGAACGCCGTGGCTGGCGCCTTCCTGAATAAGGCTCTGCACCAGCGGGCTGTCGTATTCGCCGCCGAGACTCAGGTTGACGATGTTCACATGTCGATTCAGCGCCTCGTAAAGCCCTTGAGCGATTGCAAACGTGGTCGTGTTTTCGTTGCCGCCGTAGATGTCCACCGGCAGTATGGAGACGGCGACCTTGCCGCTGTTGTCGCCGGCCTCGCGCAGCGCGCGCGCGATGCCGTCGAGGATGGTCTCCGCCATTGCGGTGCCGTGGGTGATCTGGTCTGCCGGCGGCTGGTAATCGCCGTAGAGTGAAACTCCCGGCTGGAGGAAGTCTTTGAACACCGTTCCTTGTTGCTGCACCGGCGTGTCAATCAGTCCAACGATCACCCGGTCGGCGGAAGGCGACACGTCCGGTTTCAACGAGGGCGCCGGGGCTGAACTCGCCGCCAGCGGTTGCAAATTGGCGGGGGGAGCGATCGTGAAATTATTTTCAATCGAGCTCACGTCGTTGTCGTCCGCCAGCGCGGCGCGGGCGTTCTGCGCGGCGTCGGCGTCCTCAAATTGCAGTCGGTAGGCGTTGAGTCCGTCGATCCGGCCAACGACTTTCGCGCCCAATCGTTTTGCCAGCGCTTCGATGCTTTCCTTCGCGCCCGGTTTGAGCCGGACGATCAGTTCGTTCGGGATCGGTTTGCTCGCTGCCTCCGGGCGGGGCGGTTTCCCGGTTCGAATCAGTTGGGTCGCCTGATGGACCGAAGTGCGGTAGATGAACAACCGGGCGGGCCCGTTGGTTTGGGGAAGCAACGCGAAGTTCAGTTCGCCCAACAGCCGTCGGAGCGCGTCGGCCGGTTTGAGTTTATGGAACCGCGTGGTGACGGTGTAGCGGGTGTCCGGTTCGACGTATATCTGCCAGCCGGTTGCCGCGGAGAGCGATTCCAGCACCCTGGACAATGGCCAGGATTCGATTTCGGCATCAACCTGGTTCTGTTCGGCGCGCCAGACCAAAGAATCCGCCGCGCAGGTCGATGCAACGGAAAAGAACCCAAGAGACGTCGCCAGCCAAAACAGCCGGTTGGCGTCGGATACTCGCCCGAAGGGCCATATCGTGTAGCACGGTTCATCATTTCAAGCTTGCGCCTGCGCCGGCGATCGCTGGCTCGCGGCGGCAATCTACTGAAGAAGAGACACCGGCGCGAGAAAAACGTTTCGCCAACGCCGCCAATAACTTCGTCGTTGTCAAGCAGTTCACCCGCGCAGGAGGCGGAACGTCGTATGGCATCCGAACGCAAACGGATTCGGGGCTAAACGATTACAGGCGGGACCGGAGGAGGCGCACGGCCTCATTTTAATCG
>WNGA01031878.1_pt1 | contig 10515 bp, 10 predicted proteins | sample 5400061 | NCBI WGS metagenome assembly WNGA01 (sample SAMN13153366, study PRJNA577476) | soil metagenome | isolation source: 100 cm soil or saprolite under grassland replicate 2 | place: USA:California | collected 2016-06-15
CAGCACACACTCAAGGGCCCGCCCTGGCTGACGCCAGAACGGGCCCGCATGCACCGCCCGTGCGTCCGAAGATCAAGCAATAGTCGTGGGCTCCGTCGGCGGCTCCGCGTGTTCCACTTCGATCGTGCAATCAGTCAGTAGAGCGGTGATCGCGCCAATCGCGGCCAGCGCCGGCGCCAGCGCTGCACCCACGACTCCAAAGGTAAGAGGAAACTCGGCGATGGTACGCCCGTCCTGTTTGACAGAGATCTTGCGGATATTGCCCTCGTGCACCAGCTCTTTGATCTTGTCGACGATGTTGCCGCCGCTCGTTTCGAGCGACTGAGCTAATGGGCGATCCTGCGTCTGCATAAGTCTTTTGAAATCTCCTCGAAACAAATGTGATCCGGATCGTGCGTCAGGTACTGACCGCCAGCGACGCGGTCAGGTCAATTGCTGTGGGTGTCGGCTCCAGACCCTGGAGGAAACTCGGCCATCGGGCACCGCCTGCATGTACGCGCATCAGGTCGACGAGCTGCTGCGATGCTTCGCTGTACACCGTCATCAGGTGATTGTCCGCGCTGTCACTGAAGAGTTTCTGTCTCGCCTCTTTGATGTGGTCGTTGTGCTCGATCAAGCCCGCTTCAGAAACGTAGGCTTCCCGGACGTCGCATTCGGCGTTGTCCTCACTGAGATACCAGTCGTAGCGAAGTGTGTGTGTGTCCAGCTCCCTGCTCAGGCGCATCATTTCGGCGGCCTGCGCCTTGAACTTGTCCAGCCGTCCGGTGCGCACCGTCATGTGCGCAGCCACCTCGAATACCACGGAGCTGTGCCAGGGAGGCTGCTCAGGCTCGAGCCCCTGGAAAAACGAATAGAACGTGACGTTTCCCCGTGTTGGCCCGGTGCGCAGTCTCTGCACGAGCTCCGGAGGCGGATCGTAGATGCCGACCCTGTGGTCGTCCGCGAATTCGTTGAACAGCACCGCCGTCGCCTCAGCAGTCTTCATATGCAGCGCGACGAACGCTTGCACGTCCGGGTAAAGCTCGCGGAGCTCACATTCCGTCCCATCCTTGCTGAGAAACCAGTCGTACCTAAGGACCGGAGTGCCTGACTCCTTCGTCAGACGGACGCACTCTGCTACCCGGCGCTTGAACCCGTCCAACTTGCCTGCCCGAACTCTCATTCGAGGAATCACTTCCAAGCTGCTCATGGCGCCCTCCTCGTCGAGTTTGATACCACTGAACCCAGCCTAGCGAGAAGAACAGCGCCTGTCGTCTAGCGACGTTATAGCCGGCGCTATATGTTCCGCCGAGCAGCTGCGCGTGGGCCAGGCAAGACTACCCGTCAGGGTGGGCCGCGCGTGCTGAAAAGGTGGGACAATGCACCGAGGAGGGTGCGTCGAAATGCTCGCCCCGGCCCTGGCGATGCCACGCAACTCCCTGGTCGGGCGCGAGCGCGACTTGGCGGAGGTCGTTGCCCTGCTGCGGACGGGCAACGAGCGGCTTGTCACGCTGACTGGCGTAGGCGGGTGTGGGAAGACGCGTCTTGCGCTCGAGGTCGCGGTCCGCGTCCGAGAAGATTTTCCTGATGGCGTATGGCTCGTCGAGCTCGCGCCCGTGTCCGATCCGCGCCGCCTGCGTCAGCGCGTGGCTGCCGCCTTGTCTCTCAGCGATCGATCGGGCCATGGCCTGGTGCCGTCACTGGAGCATCGAGTGCTGCTCCTCGTGCTCGATAACTGCGAGCACCTGGTGGATGCCTGCGCCACGATCGCCGATCAACTGTTGTCAGCATGCTCCCAGCTGCGCATTCTGGCGACCAGTCGCGAGCCCCTGCTGATTGCCGCGGAGCGACAGCGGCGGTTGACGCCACTGGCAGCACCGGACCCAGGTGCCAAGCCGACTCCCGAGATGCTGCAAGCCTACCCGGCGGTACAGTTGTTCATCAGTCGTGCACAGGCAGTGGCACCGGACTTCGAGGTGACGCCTTCTAACGCCGCGGCTGTCGCACGCATTTGCACGCTCCTGGATGGAATTCCGCTGGCGATTGAACTGGCCGCCGCGCAAACGCGAGTCCTCGGACCTGCGCAATTGGCTGCGCGGCTGCAGGACTGCCTGCGACTCCTTCCGGGAGCCAATCGACTGGCCCCAACCCGTCAGCAGACACTCCGAGCGTCGCTGGACTGGAGCTACGGCTTGCTTTCGCCAGAGGAGCAAGTGGTTTTCAGACGGCTGGGCGTGCTTGTCGGCAACTGGAGCGTCGAGGCCGCCGAAGCAGTATGTGCCGACGGATATTCGCAGCCGGATGTGCTGCCGGTTTTGACAGCCCTGGTCGACAAGTCATTGGTCGTGGCACAGCGCAGCGAAACCGACACTCGGCACCGTTTGCTGGAGCCGGTGCGCCAGTACGCTGCCGACTGTCTCCGGCGGAGCGGCGACCTCGAGCTAGCGGAAGAGCGACAGGCCACGTACTGCACTCAACTGGCGGAGCAGTGCGAACTCCGACTACCGACGCGAGATCAATATACCTGGCTGCGCCGACTCGACGCGGAGCTTGACAACATCCGCGCCGTCATTGGACGAGCCGAGCAAAGTGGCGACGGGCGGACGATCCTGCGCATTGCCAGTCCGCTGTATTACTTTTTGTGGCTTCGCCGGCACCTGCACGAAGCACAGCACTGGTTCGAGGTCGGGCTCGTGAATGCGGAGGGCGTCTCACTCGAGTGCCAGTTGGCCATTGGGCCACGCGCATATCCTGTTGGGCTACGTCCTGCACCGGCAGGGCGAATCGTCGCGCGCGGTCAAGTCGCTCGAGCAGGCTCTGCGAATCTTCGAAGCCGAGGGCGACGCCTGGTCCTGCGCGTTCGCTCAAGCCAGTCTGGCATCGCTACGGCAACCTGGCTTGGTTGCTCACGTCGCTGCAATCGCTGGAGTGCGCTGGTCCTGGGAAATGCGCGACCTGCCAGCTCTGGCATCGGCGCTCGAATATCTCGCGCTATATGGAACCCCCGAAGATCGCGCTTTTCAGATCCGGCTCTTCGCGGCTGCGCAGGGCTTGCGACAGTCGGCCGGAATTCTGGCGCCGCCAGGCGAGCGAGATGACCTCGAACGCCACATCGCACAGGCTCGTGCAGAGCTCGGTGACGCCGCATTCAGCGAACTGTGGAAGGCCGGCCAGATGGCGTCCCCCGAAGAAATCGTCGCCACCGCTCTGGCCGATCCGCGCTCTCAAGGCGCGGTCTCACAGACTCACTCCGGGCGAGGCGAGGCGTTGACGCCGCGCGAGCGGGAAGTCGCATTGCTGCTGATCCAGGGCGCCACTGACAAACAGATTGCCGTCACCCTGACGATTACGGAAGGGACCGCGGGACTGCACGTCCACCACGTTCTGGCCAAACTCGGGCTCCGCTCGCGCGCCCAGGTCGCAGACCGCGCCGCCTCGATTGGACTCATCTACGAGGTCGATCCTGAACGCAAGATATAGCGCTCGCATATAGCGTCGTGCAATGGCCGGGACGCTAGCGCGGCGTAGGTTGGTTTCACCGGCGGCACTGCTCTTCCGATGAACACCGTCGTTTTTCAAGTAGCCGACACCGCCGCCCGGCCCGAGCCGCCGAACGAACGAACGAACAAGAAAGGATCAGGTCATGACTACACTCGATGAGCAGATCCGGGACTTTCTCTCACAGAAGCGGATTGCGATCGCGGGCGTCTCGCACGACAACAGTCGGCATCCGGTCGGAAATCTCGTCTACCGTCGGCTGAAGGACACGGGCCACGAAGTCTTCGCCGTCAACCCAACAATGGAATCGTTCCAGGGCCAGCGATGCTATCCCGACGTGGAGTCGATCCCAGGCGGCGTGGATGGCGTCGTAATGATTACTCGTCCGGACACCGGCGAGCGGGTTGTCAAGGACTGCGTGGCCGCTGGTATTCCGAGCGTCTGGATGCACCAGTCGCTCGCCACATCGCAGACCAGCGTTTCTCAGAACGCGGTTAAGTTGTGCCGGGAGCGCGGTATTGGTGTCATCGCCGGCGCCTGCCCGATGATGTACGGGCCTGGCGCCGACTTCGGACACCGGTGCATGCGCTGGCTGCTTAGGGTCAGCGGCGGATTACCGAAGGCCGCACCGGCTGAGACGCTTGCCAAGAACTGAATCTCGGCCCGAGATGGCCTGAAAGGGGAATTCACATGGCTACCGTAGCGCCGACGCAGCCTTCGCGAGCCATAGCTCCAGCAGTTCCTGGAAGGTCCGTCACGCCGCTGGCGCGAGTGCGCCGGTTCGCCTGGTTGGCGATTGTCTTCGCCGACGCGGGCTTGCTCCTCTGGGGGGCGCTCACGGTCATTGCGCCCGAGTGCCCGGGCGCGTGCATGACGAACGGCTACGAGACGTTCACGAGACAGTCATGGGCTGATCTCGCGGCTGCATCCGCGTCTACATCGAATTTTCTCTTGCTGCTGTTCCGAGTGTTCGGAGCATATAACGTTGCGTTCGGCTTCCTTGGTATCGCCGTCGCGGCGACCGCATTTCGACGGGGTGAGGTGTGGGCCTGGTGGGCGTTGCTTATCGCCAATACGCTGGCCTACGGGAGCGCCATGACGTATGACCGGATGGTGGGTTTCATTGGGACCAACGAGATGCTGGAGTACGTCTGTCTTGGAGCGGCGTACGCGGCTCTGGCAGTGACAGCGCCGTTTCGCTCTCGCACTGAATAGCGAGGCTGATACCACACACCTTGAAGCGGCGGAGTGATGCGGACAGCGCCTTTTCGCAGGCGGAGGAGCTTTGGCCTGACCTGGTGTGATGGATGTGGACCTGGTCGGCGAAGACGGCGCAAGCGCAACTCGCCGGATCACGGCCGCACCACCTGAGACGACCGTTGTGATGTTGACGCCATACGAGGACACCGATCGGTTGCTGGAGGCTATAAGGAGGTTATGCCGTGGCCGGAAGCACGAACCGGTGAGCACCGATGCGGAAAGTGACCTGACGGGCGTGAGCTCGAGGGGTTGGAACTCGTTGCTGCGCGCGTCCAGAACAAAGAGATCGCCGCGCAACTGGTGATCAGCGAGGCACACCATCAAGAACCACCTCAAGAATGGAGTCCAAACATGTCGCCTCGGACTGCGCTGCCTGCGCGCGCGAGGCCCGGCAGACCCCAGAGCCGCAGTGTGAGCTAGTCTGTCGGTCCCTCCACCAGACATACGCGACGACGAACACGACGGGCCATTCCGCGCCCTTGGGAGCATGGATGTTGGTAAGGGTTACCGCCTGCTTCGCCGCCGGTGATGGACCGTCGATGTCGTCGATGTGCATGCCGATCAGCCAAGTTGCGAAGATCCGGAGCGGACGAGCCCTGGATCACCGCCCGCAGCTCCCTCCAGACGATTGACCCTTCAGAGCGGGCGCATCTGTCGGGGAATGGGCGAGTCGAAGATCGGCGACCACATCCCGCACCTCGGCCTGCGCAAACACAGGTCCGCATCACGACGCACGCTGTACCGAACGCCCGCGGCGCGCAACATGAGCGCTATCACTCGAGCCTGCGCATTCGCGCGAAAGAGCACCGCCACTTCGCCGGGATGGTCGATCTGACCGAATGCGAGCAAGGCGCGAATCCGTGCCGCGACAAACCGCGCTTCATCCAGCTCGTCGCTGGCCGTGTACACGCGTGCCTGCGCGCCCTGGGCGCTGCGTGTCCAAGAATCACGTCCCATGTCGAGTGGTGCCGCGAGCGCATTGCTCAGCGCGACGATCACTCCGGTCGAGCGATAGTTCTGGTGACCGCGAAGACCTGCGCCTCCGGGCACTGTTGCGGGAACTCGAGCATATCCCGGGTGCGCGCCACGCCATTCGAAGCAGGCCTGTGCGGGATCGCCAACAACGGCCAGATTGTGGTGGCGATCGATGATGTGGCGGAGCAGTCTGAATTATGTCTGGCACGTGTCCTGGAATTCATCGGCCATTACAAACCGATACGCATCCTGGACGAAAGAGCAGTGCGCGGGGTTCCGCTTCGAAGAGGCTGAGGGGCAGCTTCAGCATGAACGGGTAGTCGACCGCACCGCGCCGTCGAAGAAGCGCCTCGTATGCCCATCTGAACTACGTACCGCCGCGCTCAAGAGCGATGGCGAGCCCGAACTGCGTTGCGACGTCGCGGAGGACTGCCGTGGCGTCGTCGCGTCCATGCACAGCCGGAACTGCGTCGCCGACACCCAGTTCCTGGCTCCGTGCCGCAGCAGCCCTTGTCTCTTGTGGTCCGATGCCGTCGCATTGCCTCTTCCTGGACCCACCATCGCGTACCCCGTCAACTCTGACCGGCCGCCAACCCGAGTACGACAGCTGGGACGAGAACGAGTGACGGGAGTCCCTCGACGCCGTGCACGACGACCGCCATCCAGTTGCTGCGAAATCGGCTGGGCGGCCACGTGTACGCGAAACTACTCACGAGAATGCTGGGAATCATCCATGGCTTATGCAGGTGATAAAAGCCGAAGAGAACGGAGTTTGCCGCCCAGTCGTACTTGCCAAACACCCCGTGCATCTTTGGCAGGAGTACACCGCGAAAGAGAAATTCCTCGCCCAGGAAATAGTTCAACGTATGGCTGACCAGGACAATCCCCAGGAGCCACCACTGGCCCTTGAACGCGGGACTCACCAGTTGGGACTGATCGGTGAACGACGATGCCTGCAGTCCGGGAAACAGCCAGGCCATGGGCGCGTTGAGGTACGGGGCAAGCACCATACTCACCAGGGCGGAAAACACCAGCGCGGGCAGCAGCCACCAGAATAGCCCTGCATGCGGTCGATCCGTTCCGGGATCACGCGGGGTTTGCAGCCAGGTGCGCCGGCGGATGGCGCTCCAACGCAGTGTCCCTAGCTCACGATAGACGAGTACCAGAGACAGGACACACTCCCATCCCATGCCGACGATGATCAACAGCCAGTAGGTGATGCCGGGGTGCAACGGGCTGTTCGGGATGACCGCGGGAGCGATTATCCAGGCCAGCAGCGCCATGGGCAAGGCGACCAGCGCCCAAATACCGAGGATTTGCCAAAGCGCGTACTGATGTTCCGCGTACTTCGTTGAAACCTTCTCCGTCGCATATGTCTTTCGGAGTTCGGGACCAGCGGCAACGTCGATTTGCAGTGAATGCATGGGATGTCCTTTCGAGCGATCAGATATCAACCCGCTCGGACCATCAACTGAGAACCAGTTTCACTAGCAGCGCGCCAGCCAGCACGCTCTGCGAACTGTGCACGATGATGCCAATCAGCGCGCTGCGATAGCGCCGCGACGGGTAAGCGAGAATCATCGAGTCGAAGAGCGTGAACGGCATCGCCCATGGAGCATGCAGGTGGTACGCCGTGAAAAGCACTCCGTTGGCAAACCAGTCCCAGCGTCCGAACACCCGGCTCATGCGAGGCAGCAGGAATCCTCGGAACAGGAGCTCCTCACCCAGCACGGTGTTGAACACCAGCAGCAACCCAATCACAGCGAACCAGCCGAAGGCACCCGAGAGCATTAAACGCCCAGCGGGCGAACCGAGGAATATGCCCATATCGCGGTCCGCCGCGTGTGGCAGGACGGGCACGAACGCAGGGACGGCGACGAACGCGATGATGAGCGGCAAGAGCAGAAGCCATGACCAACCGCCGCTTCGGCCGCTGCGCGGATCGCGCGGAGCGCGCAGCCACAGCGAGTCGCGCACGATACGCCAGCGCAATGTGCCCTGCTCACGCTGTACGAGCGCCAGGACGAGGACGAACTGCCAGGCCAGGCCAGCCGTGAGGGCGATGATGAGCGCCTGAGTCAGCGCGATCGGCCCACCAATCCGATCGGCCAAGAAGGGGGTCATAATCCAGGCGAGAGCTGCCATTGGGACGGCAGCGGCAGCCCAGATCAACACGATCATGGCCAGGCCGTACTGCGGAATCCAGGTGATCTCGCCGCTGAGCCCGACGGATCGCAGCGGAGCTTCTGTGTCCACTGCGAGTACTGGAGATGCCGATGCCATGAGATTCACCTTCGTGCCCTTTCTTGCCCGTCCTTGTCAAACCGTTGAGGGGTGGGCCTGCAGGGTCCCATTAGCAGTGGTTGCGGCGAAGCGATGCCGAACCGCTCGACCGATCCCGCGACATGTCGAAGAGGATCAGGGTCAGGTTGGCGCCGAGGGCCGCTCCGACAATCGTTGTCACGAGCGCCAGGGGGCCGGCGATAGCGTTGAATCCCAGCCATCCAGCGATCAGCGCCCCTCCCAATGCGCAGGCGAGCCCCGCTCTCCTCGTGGCACCAGACCAGTCGCTGTGTACCCAGGCCCAATAGATGCCCAGTCCGATCGGCAAGCTCACCGACAGCACCACCACTAACTGGTCGTCGACGGGGACGCCCAGAAGAGCGGTCATGACGATCAGGGCGCCGAGAAACCACCCACCAATGCCGAGCACGACCGGGTACAGCGAACGCAGCAACGCGCTGCTCTTGCGTCCGAAGCCGCGTCGCTGGTGTACCCGGCGCGCCATCCACGCCAGCGAGACCACCCCCAGGAGTGCCAGGCCAACCATTGCGCCGGCGAGGCGTTTACCAAAGTCGGTGTTCGTGACCTCGGGGGTGAAGTCGATGCTCACGGGCGTATAGAGAGAGGCGTCAACCTGGCCGCTGTCGAAGAACGTGTTGATCAGCCGACTAGCGGCTTCGGGCTGTACGTTCCAGAACGTAGGCGTGTGCCCGAAGCCGGCCAGCACGACCTCGTGGCCGTTTGGCAGATACGGCAGCAGCTCATTCCTCGCGACCTGCGGCGGCGTCGCTACGTCCAGCTCGCCGCTGACCAGGAGCGTCTCCACTGTCGACGTGCGCACCCGGCTGTACTCCGCGTCGTCGGGATTGCCTGGCCACGCCTTGCCTAGACGGCCGCCACCCCACGGGTAGTCAGTTACCGGGTTTCCGAGGATAGAGCCCTCGTGTCCGGCCGCGGCGTAATAGGCGTCGGCCCGCCAGACATCCTGGACAGCGGTGGCTCCGTATTCGCCCCAGACGAACAGCTTGGGGAAGACAACATCGCCGGCGAACGAGAGGAACCAGAACCCGCTGGGGTCGCCCTCGGCCGCGGAGAGCCACGAGTCCACTGTCGTAGGCGCTGATTGCATTTGCGACGCCGTCGCCGACGTCGAGTCCATGAACCCGAAGAAGGAGGCGAGCCGGACGTTCCCCTCCTTGATCGGCAGGAATAGCCAGCGCTCGGGCATATTCGCCGCAGTGCGTCTCATCGACTCGGCGAGGTCCTGGGTACGGTTGCGGCAGCTGTCATCCTGTGCGCACAGGGCCGCGTAGCGGCCGATCTGCTCGTCGGTCGCCTTGGGCTCGGAGACGAAGTTGCCGGGTGGGTTGACCCCGACCATGACGGACCGATGAATGCTGCTTGGGTAGCGCCAGGAGTAGATCATCGCGGTGCGTGTTCCGGCGCTCGTGCTGAGGACATCAATCTGCCCGTAGCCGAGTGCCACGCGCGCGGTATCTAGATCGTCGACGCGCTGCGCCGAGCTGTAGCCGGCGAGATCGACGCCGGCCTCGGTGAGCCGGTTTGCACATGAACGAAAGGCGTCGCCGTACGCCCGGAACGACGCCTCGCCAAGGAAGTCGGTGGAGTGCGCGAGCGCGGATTGGACCTCAGGGCAGTCGAGCCTGACGGAGCTGTCGACACCGCGGTAGCCGACGAGTACGACGTCACGGTCCGCGGCGAATCGGCTGGCAGCTGCGAACTGCATGTTCGTACCGCCCGGTCCTCCCTCGAGCCAGAAGATCGGCTCGGCCGGGTGGGCGGACTTGGCCCGGATACGAGTCACCGGCAGTGCGATCAGTCGCGACTGCGGATTGGTTCGGTTCTCAGGCACGATAAGCGTGCCGATGTCGGCGGCGTAGCTACCGTCTTCGGTAGCGTAGGTGGAGGCATTCACTGTCAAGTCGCCTGCCTGCGCACCGGCGGGCACCGTTACCGATCCGCTGCCAGGCGCGAAGCGGAGGTAGGCGAGTCCGACCGCCAGCACTGCGATGGCCGCGAGGGCGATGGTGCGCGCGGGAGTAAACATCCCCTTTGGCTCGGGGAGGCGAGCGGTTCTCTGTTCGTTCGCTGAAACGGTCATGACCAGGCTCCCTTCGCGCTTATCTCTGAGCGTGCATTCAGCGTCGTTTTCGCGTTGGTTTCGACAAAACGATCATGAACCGACCGATCCCGTGCGATGTCCAGCAGGATGACGCTGAGGTTCGCACCGAGCGCTGCTCCGACAAGCGTGGTGGCAATAGCCACGAATCCGGCTGTGGCGTTGAACCCCAACCAACCACCCACGAGGGCGCCTCCGATTGCCGCAGCGAAGCCGACGATCCTCGTGCTGACGGAGGCACCGCGGCGTATCCCGGCGAAGTAGATCCCCAGACCAATTGGCAAGCTCATCGACAGGACCACCAATGGCTCGTCGTCGAGCGGGACCCCGGGAATTGCGGTCATGACGACCAGTTCACCGAGGAACCATCCGCCGACGCC
>WNGA01030184.1_pt1 | contig 10513 bp, 10 predicted proteins | sample 5400061 | NCBI WGS metagenome assembly WNGA01 (sample SAMN13153366, study PRJNA577476) | soil metagenome | isolation source: 100 cm soil or saprolite under grassland replicate 2 | place: USA:California | collected 2016-06-15
CCGTCGCGGTAGCTGTCATGCCTGCGGGCGCGCCGGTGAAGACGCTGACGCGCCTGAGCTCCTGCGACGCGACGACGAGCTCCCAGCGCGGTTTGATCGCGAACGCCGAGGTCGAGCCGTCGATCGCGACCGACCGGACCGGTCGGAACGTCGTCGTCGTCTACCAGGAGGACCGCAGCTCGCGCGGAGGCGCAGGCGGGATCGACGTCACCGCCTCGGATGACGGCGGCTCGACCTGGCGGACGCCGACTCGACTCTTCGGGTCGTGCGGGGCGGATGCTCGCAACGTCAGCGACCCCTGGGTCTCGATCGGCCCCGACGGGCACGTCTACGCGGCGGCGCTGGACACCGGCCTCGGCGCCGTCGCCACGAGCTCGACCGACGGCGGGAAGACGTGGGCCCGGCCGCAGACGCTCGGGATGCAGACCCCGACCCTGCTGATCGACAAGCCGACGATCACCGCCGACCCGATGCGGCCGAACGTCGCGTACGCGTTCTGGGAGCAGTACCCGCTCAGGCCGGGGCAACCGCCGATTGCAGCAGACACGGCGATCTCGATCACACGTGACGGAGGACGCTCCTGGAGCCCGCCGCGACCGATCCTCCGGCACGCCGGCAACGTCGGCGCGATGACGACGAACGTCGTCGGGGATCCGCGGACCGGCGTCCTCTATGCCTTCTCGCTGTGGATCCGAGGGCCGGAGCCCCCGGTCGAGGAGCCGTCGACGCTCTTGCTTCAGCGCTCTGCAGACGCCGGCCGCACGTGGAGCCGCCCGGCGACGATCGGAACCCACCGCTCGGCGTGGCTCACGCTCCGCGATCCGGCCACGGACAAGGGGATCCGCCCGAGCGTGCCCAGCTTCGCGGTCGATCCGCGCTCCGGCCGGCTGTACGCGGTCTGGGCCGACAACCGCCTCGGCGCCTCGAGTCACGTCGATCACGTCGTGCTCTCGAGCTCGAACCCGGGCGGTCGGCGCTGGTCGCCGCCACGCCGGCTCGATCCTGCCTCGGCGACGCTCGGACTGATCCCGTCGGTCGCCGTGGGAGCCGACGGCAGCGTCGCCGTCACCTACTTCACCGTCGCGCCGAAGGCGTCACGGGTCACGTACTGGGCCGCTCGGTCGCACGACGCGGGCCGCACCTTCACGCGCAGCGAGGTCGGGCAGGAGTTCAGCCTCGCGGACGCTCCGTTCCTGACGGGGATCCCGGCGATCCTTGTGCCCGGCGGCCTCTTCCTCGGCGACTACATGGGCCTCGCTGCGACGCCGAAAGGATTCGCGACGGCGTTCGTGACCGCCAACCCGACGCGCGACAACGCGAGCGATGTCCGCTTCGCGATCGTCCGGTGACGTCGGCTTCCCCCAGAGGGGGGAAGAATCTCCTACCGCAATCGGATTACGTTCGACGCGGTATTGCGGCCCCGCGCGACGTGTGCGGAAAAGGAGGGTGGGGATGGTTCGGAGGACGTCGCTCGGCGGCAGAGCCTCTGTACGCATTGCACTGGGAGCAGTCGCGGGAGCGGCCCTGCTCGCGTCGGTGTGCGCGGGAGCGAGCTGGGGTGCGAGTGCGACGATCTATAGCCCCGCGTCGGACACGGGCTCGATGCTCAACACGACGCTGATCACGGGCGCGCAGGCGTACTGGAATGCGGGCTACACGGGCGCGGGTGTCGACGTCGCGGTGATCGATTCGGGCGTCGTGCCCGTGGACGGGCTCAGAACGCCCGGCAAGGTCCTGAACGGGCCGGACCTGTCGTTCGAGTCGCAGGCCCCCGGGCTCAGCTACCTCGATACGTTCGGTCACGGGACACACATGGCCGGCATTGTCGCGGGTCGCGCCGACGCGGCCGTGCCGGGCACCTACGCCGCGGATCAGGTCAACTTCCTCGGAATGGCGCCGGATGCGCGCGTCGTCTCGATCAAGGTCGCCGACGCGCACGGAGCGACCGACGTGTCGCAGGTGATCGCGGCGATCGACTGGGTCGTCCAGCACCGCAGCGACAACGGGTTGAACATTCGAGTCCTCAACCTCTCGTACGGGACCGACTCGGCGCAGTCGTACGTCGTCGACCCGCTCGCCTATGCGGCCGAGCGCGCCTGGAAGGCGGGGATCGTCGTGGTCACCGCGGCCGGAAACGCCGGCTGGGTGCAACACGTCGGATCGATGACGAACCCCGCGATCGACCCGTTCGTGATCGCAGTCGGCGCGGAGGACACGAAGGGCACCAACGCGACGACAGACGACGTCGCCGCGAGCTTCTCGGCGAACGGTTCCCAGTCGCGGATGCCTGACGTGACCGCGCCGGGCGTTCACATCGTCGGCCTGCGCGATCCGGGCTCGCTCATCGACCAGACCTACGGCAAGACCGGCTACGTGGACAACGGGCTCTTCCGGGGCAGCGGTACCTCGCAGGCGGCGGCAGTCGTCTCGGGAGCGGCGGCGCTGATCATCCAGCAGCGTCCGTCGATCACGCCGGACCAGCTGAAGAGGCTGCTGATGACGACGGCGACGATTCCGCCCAAGAGCACGTCGAAATTCCTGGGCGGCGCCGGTGAGATCAACCTTGCCTCGGCGCTGACGACTGCGACGCCGGGGAAGGTGAGCGTGAAGGCGACGGCGTCGACGGGAACGGGCCTGCTCGAGCTCTCGCGCGGGTCGACGCACCTCGTCAAGGACGGCGTCTCGCTCCTCGGTGAGAAGGACATCTTCGGGCACTCTTTCGACTCCAAGGCGATCGCCAAGCTCGAGTCGACCGCCAGCTCCTGGTCCGGTGGCACCTGGAACGGCAGCTCGTGGTCGGGCTCGTCCTGGTCGGGGTCGTCGTGGTCGGGCTCGTCGTGGTCGGGCTCGTCCTGGTCGGGCAGCTCGTGGAGCTCCACGGCCTGGTCGTCCAGCTCCTGGTCGGGCTCGTCGTGGTCGAGCTCGTCCTGGTCGGGCAACAACTGGCTCGGCAGCGGCTGGGCCGACGACGCCTGGGCCGGCGCCGGCTGGAGCTGACGAGAGCCTGAACCTAGGCGTCCTCGCCCGCGAGGGCCGCCTGGATGCGGCTCAGCGCGGGAGAGTTCGCCTCGGGATCGCGTCGCAGCGCGCGGATGTCGGCGACGAGCCGGTCGACTCGAGACGCAGCGGCCTGCTCCTTCGCGGCCTCGATGTCCCCGCGCAAGCTCAGGAGCGCGTCGAGCGTCTGGCGATCGCCGGACGCGAGGTCGGCGTCCTCGGTCTGGCGGATGAGCACGTCGAGCGCGTCGAGCACGCGTCCGAGCTGACGGCCGTAGCTCGCGACCTGCTCGACGATCTGTCGCTCGAGCTCCGGGTTTCCGGCCGAGGTCGTAGTCAGCCGGATGAACGAGGCGTCGATCGCTTGGGTCACGTCGCCCGACAACGGCCCGCGGCCCACCCATGGCCGCAGCCACGGCTCCCAGACCCCGAACCAACCCTGCGGCGACCCCTCCACTGCGCCGATCCTAACGCCGAGGGACAGGCGCTACGGTCGTGAGCGCGAAGACGGCGTGGAGCGGCGCGGTTACGGTAACCACGCCGTCGGCGTCGGCGGTCACAACGGCGTTTTCTGTCTCCAGACCGTCACCCGAGAGATTCCAGAAGAGGAGGCGGAAGCTCGCGCCCGCTTGAACGCCGCCGATCGAGTAGCTGACCGGGATCGGCGAGACCGTGTTGAGCAGCGCGCCGTCGGTGTTCAGGCCGATGAGCGTCAGCTCGCCGGCAGAGCCGCGATAGGCAGTCACGAGCCGCCGGTCCGCCGGCGCGTCGACTCCCAGCACGCTCCACCCCGGCCGCGTCGTCTGAGTGAAGAGGCGGAGCAGGTGGTAAGCCGGACGGAGCGGCCAGCCCTCGAGGGGGCCGCCGATCACCGAATAGTCCTGCGTGCCGTTGTCGTACTTCGCGAGGTAGGCGTCCCACTTGATCGTGCCGGCGTAGCCGAGCTGCGCGGCGAGGACGTCGAGCCACGCGACCTGGAACGCGTTCACGTTCGTCGCCTGGAACGGCGAGCCATCATCCCACGCCCCGCCGGCGAAGCTCGAGCCGGGACGGCCGCGCACTCCGTACTCGGTGACGTAGATCGGCTTCCTGCCGGTCTCGGGCAGCGCGTCCACGATCGCGCGCACCTCCGTGAGCCGCCGGGCCAGCTTCGGTGTGTCCCAGTAATCCCAGAAGACGTGGATGCCGTACGCGTCGACGACGTCGGAGAGCTGCGTCGCCATGAAGTCGAACCAGTCGCGCTGCGACTGCCCGAGCGGGCTCGTGGTTCCGACGAGGTCGCCCCCCATGAAGCGGATCCGGTCTCGAACCCCCGCGGTGCGCAGGTCGGCGTCGAGCCGTCGGATCGTCCGTGCGTACTGGTCCATCGAGATCCGCGTCGAGTTGACCTCGTTCTGAACCGTCACCCAGCGGACGTTCGAGACGCCCTGGTTGCGAACGAGATCGACGAGGACTCCGGCGAACTGATCCATGTCCTGCTCCGGCGAGGGCCCGTAGGTCGACTGCCAGGTCACGTCGATCGTCGCCCCTGCCCGCTGAGCGAGCTGGGCCGTCCGTACGAACGACTGCATCCGATCCGGATCGGAGAACGCACCCTTGTTGAAGAAGATTCGGACGAGCTGGGGCTGGAGACCGACGACCTCGCTCTCCATCTGCACGACGTTCTCGTCCGTGACGCCGAAGCCGCGGCTGACGGCTGCGTACACGTGGTGGTTGAACTGCGCGCCGTACCCGGCGAAGCTCGGCGCGAGAACACGCGCAGGGTTGAGCTGGAACTCGACGAGCCGGACAGTCGCGGAGGCCTCGTCGTTGGTCGAGTCGAACTCGCGCGGCAGCGCGCCGTCGACCCGGGCGACAAGCGTCGCCGACGTGTTCAGGGTGACGGGAAGGCTCACGCGCGTGCGCCCGCCCGCGCGGACGTCGACGCTCGTCGTACTGAGGACCGTCGCTCCGTTCGTGAGCGTCAGGCGCGCGGTCGCGCCGGTGTCGCGGCCCTGCTCGGCGACCTCGGCATCGACGAGGAACTGCACCCCGGAATGTGCCGAGGTCGGCGCCTTCAGGCGGACGACGAGGTCAGGTCGCCTCCTCACACGTGTGGATGCCCGGACCGCGCTCTTCGCGGCCACCGCCCGCACGATCACGCGCGCACGCCTGGGCAGAGCCGGGAGCACGAACCGCGATTCGGAGTCCGTCACTCCGAGCCTGGCGAACGCCCGCACCGGCTTGCCACGGGCGAAGACCCGCACCTGCCGCAGCGCCTTGGGCGCCACGCACCCCACGCGTCGCGGAACGAGCGCGATCGAGACCTCGGTGCCGGTGGGATCACCGAGCGCATGCATGACGACGCCGAACGAGCATCGTGGAGGCGCGGCAGCGGCGCGTTCGGGCATGGCGACGGCGGCCGCGACAGCGATCGCGGCCAGACCGATGGCTGCAGGTCTCCGAAAGATGGCGTCCCTCGCGGTACGGGCGCCGGAAGGGCGCCGGGGTCGGCGGCACGGTAGCCGCTGAATGTGAAGAACTCGAAAAGACGCCTCTCGAGTTGCCTGCCCGGGTCGTGTCCGCGGCGGCTAAGTCTCGCCCAGCTTCCCCCGGTAGAGGTCGATCTTGAGCTCGATCGCCTCGAGGTTGCGGCGCGTCTCGCGCAGCTGGGCGAGCACCTCGGCGCGGTGGCCCTCGAGCAGGGTGAGGCGCTCGAGCTCGTTCCCCTCCCCGGCGCGCACGAGCCTCGCGTAGGCGCGCATGCTCCGGATCGGCATGCCCGTCCTGCGCAGCTTGCTCAGCAGGCCGACCCAGCGGATCTCGTCCTCGCTGTAGCGGCGGTGGCTCGACCCGGCCCGCCGGACCGGGTCGAGCATCAACTCCGCCCGCTCGTAGTACCGAAGCGTATGGGCGGTGAGGCCAGTAGCGGCTGCGGCCTCGGAGATGCTGAACGTCGCAGCCGGGGTTTCGCTGAGCGTCGTAGCGGGGGTTTCGAGGGCTGTCATCCGAAGTGAGCCTAGAACTTAGAGCGCACTCTAAGTCAAGCGTCACCTGTCGATGGTCGACATCTCGGCGTAGCGCAGGCCCTCAGCGACACCGGCCTCCTCGAGCCAGGCAAGCTCGTCCTCGCTCAGCCGAAGCTCGAGCGCGGCGACGTTCTCCTCGACGTACCGCCGGCGCTTCGTCCCGGGGATCGGCACGATGTCCGTTCCCTGGGCATGCACCCAGGCGAGCGCGATCTGAGCAGGGGTCGCGTCCTTCCGGCTGGCCAGTTCCTCGAGGCGGTCCACGATCGACAGATTGGCGCCGAGGTTCTCGCCCTGGAGCCGCGGCTGCGAGCGGCGGAAGTCTCCATCGTCGAGGTCGTCGAGCGACTTGATCGCTCCGGTGAGAAAGCCGCGACCGAGCGGGCTGTAGGCGACGAAGCCGATCCCGAGCTCGCGGACGGTCGGAATGATCTCCGCCTCCGGTTCTCGCGCCCAGAGGGAGTACTCGGTTTGCAGTGCCGAGATGGGGTGGACGGCGTGCGCCCGACGGATGGTGTCGGGGCGAGCCTCCGACAGCCCGAGGAAGCGCACCTTGCCTGCGGCGACGAGCTCGCTCATCGCCCCGACGGTGTCCTCGATCGGTGTCTCGGGATCGACTCGGTGCAGGTAGTACAGGTCGATGTGGTCGACGCCGAGCCGTCGAAGCGAGGCTTCGCAGGCTTGCCTGACGTAGGCGGGCCGCCCACTCAGCGTCCGTGTTCCGGGATTGCCGGCGTCGCGGACGACGCCGAACTTCGTCGCGAGCACCACCTGGTCGCGCCGACCAGCGATCGCGCCGCCGACGAGCTCCTCGTTGGTGAACGGTCCGTACATGTCAGCGGTGTCCAGAAGCGTCACCCCCAGTTCGAGGGCGCGGTGAATCGTTGCGACGGACTCGAGGTCGTCCCGTTGTCCGTAGAACTCGGACATGCCCATGCAGCCGAGGCCCTGACGCGAGACGACGAGGCCGTGATCTCCAAGTGTTGTCGTATCCATGCCGAGCACCGTAGGTCTTCGAGCGCGCTCGAAGTCAAGGCCGGCGTCTAGCGCCCGTCTCCGGCGCGTCTAGGTCGCCGCGGGCGCGGCCGCACCCAGGGCGGCAGCGTCTGCCGACACGACGTCCTTGTGGAAGCGCCGGTGCACGTAGTAGCGAGTGCCGCCGAGCTCGACCTTCCCCCAGAGCCCTGATAGCGGGCCGAGCCTGGTCTCGCGCGGGAATGTCCCGAGCAAGGTCTTCGGCTTCGTCGTGGAGAACGCGCCCGCCTTGTACACGAGGATGCGCCGGTCGGTGACGGCCACGACCGCGTACCTGATCCAGAAGAAGACGAGGTACGTCAGGAAGAGGAAGTACGGGTTGGGCCCACTCTGCGCGGGAAAGGCGGCCTGCAGACTCTCACCCGGCTCGAGGTGCGGCTGAACGTTCCGCTGCAGCTTGTCGCGAATCGCCATGGCGACGACGTTACCGCGCCTGTGCGCTTCGGCCAACTCGCTTCTTGCACTCGCCTCTTCGTCGTCGAGTGGATCTTCGCCATCCCCGGGCTCGGCCGCTACTTCATCGCGGCGGCCGAGGCTGGCGACTATCCGCTGACGCTCGGCCTGACGGTCGTCGCGACGGCGACGATCGTCATCGCCAACATGCTCTCGGACATCGCCCTCGCGGCGCTCGACCCTCGCATCCGCGGCTGAACCCGAGGACGAAGAGACCGGATCGTGAGAGCAAGCCGGGCCTTCGCGGGTGTCAGCTGCACTTTCGTTCCGGATTTGTGACGAAGCTGTGAGACCTCCTGTGCTTTGCTGGGGTGGTGCTGCTTCGCGCGGGTCAGATGTCGCCAATGTCGTTCGAGCGTCGCTGATGCCGCGCCGATTCCCGCGAGATCGGGCGGACGCGTTCGCGACGACGCTCGAGATCGGTCTCGACGTGGGCATCTGCCACGCCTGCCTCAGCTTCGTCTCGTTTGCGCTGGACCGCGGCGACCCCGCCGAGATCGCGCGCGAGACGAGGCGCGTGACCAGGGATCTGTGGGAGGAAGGGCTCGCGGAAGTGGCGCTTGCGGCGGCGCGTCGCGCGTGCGACCTCGGCATCCCCGATGCGCACGCCGCGCTTGCGGATCTCGAGCGGAACGGAGGTAAGAGCGCGACCGCCCACGCGCTCGTGCGGCGGCTGGCCGCGGATCTCTCGCGGCGCACGCGCACGGAGATGCGCCTCGAGGCGCTAACGCGGGACCGCCTGACGCTGGCGCCACCGGAAATGAACTGAGATACGAGTACCGAGCCCCTCAGCGCTGCGTCCGGCCAGGAGTCGCGGCTTCCGGCGGCGAGGGTTGCGGCGCGTCGGTTAGCAGGGCGTGAAGGCGCCACTCGCCCGGAATGCCCTTGAGCCCGGCCAGGCCACGGTCACGAAACCGAAGCTCCGATCCGGCCACGAGATCCTTGACGGTGCTCGACACCAGCACCTCGCCGGGCGCGGCCAGCGCGGCGATGCGAGCACCGATGTGCACGGCGATCCCGCTGACCCGATCCGCACCGAGCTCGCACTCGCCCGTGTGGATGCCTGCCCGAATCTCGAGACCGAGCCGTCGCATCTCTCGACCGATCTCGCACGCGCACCGGATCGCGCGCCCTGGCCCGTCGAACGTGGCGAAGACGCCGTCTCCCGCGCGATCCACCTCCCTGCCTCGAAACTGCTCCAGAGCCTGCCGGACGAGGATGTCGTGCTCGGCGAGCAGCTCGCGCCAGCGCTGGTCGCCCAGCCTCGCGAGCCAGCCGCTCGAGTCGACGATGTCTGTGAAGAGCATGGTCAACAGCACGCGATCGGGCTCTGCCGCCGGACGCGTCCCGGTCGCGAAAGCCGCGACCTCGGCTACGAGCGCCTCCTGGTCGCCGATCCAGGGAAGGTAGTCCTCTCCCGGCAGGACCACGAACTTCGCGCCCGGTATCCGCGCGGCAACATACTCCGCCTCCTCGACCGAACGCACGTCGACGCCGCCTTTCGGGGCGACGACGTCCTTCCGCACCAGGACGAGAGTGGGAACATGGAGGAGCGGCAGAAGGGCGCGCACGTCCATGAGCGCACCCATCTCCGAGAAACGCTGGAACGATGTCGGGGTTGCGGCGGCGCGCATCAGGCGCGCGTACCAGGCGATCTGGCGAGGGTCGCCGGCCGCGCTCGGAGCGAGGCGCCGCAGCCACTCACGCGCGAACTCCTCGCTGCCCCAGCGCTCCCCGGATCTCGCGCGCCACGCTTCCTGCTCCTCGGGTGTCGACCCCCACGGATAGTCCTCGGCCTTCTGGCCGGCCTTTGCGATCGCGTTGTAGAGAACGAGCGCTCGGGTTCGCTCCGGGTAGGTGGCGGCGAAGACGATCGCGAGCGGACATCCGTAGCCCTGCGCGAAGACGACGGGCTGCTCGCTGCCGACCGCGTCCAGGACGGCCCGCGCGTCGTCCATCAGCCCCTCGAGTGTCGGGAGCTCGTCGTCGGAAACGCGGTCCGAGAGCCCGGTTCCGCGTCGGTCGAAGAGGACGAGACGGAAGCCGGCCGCCAAGCGACGGAGGAACCGCGACACAGCGGGCTCCTCCCAGTACAGGTCCAGATGGGAAATCCAGCCGGGGATGTAGAGCAGGTCGACGGGGCCGGCGCCGACCACCTGATAGGCGATGTTGACCGCGCCACTCCGCGCGTAGCGCACCTCCGGAGCCTCCACAGCGAGAAGTCTCGGACGCCGTCAGCCCGATGGCAAGGCGAACCGCGCCCGCCAAGCCGAAGTGGCCTGGAGCCGGAGAGTTCCCAATACTATGGCGGTGACCGCCGGCTCCCTTGATAGCGGGCGGGCCGCGGCAGTCGGCTGTCGCGCCCACACCGGATGGGCCGCGCTGGTCGTGGTCGCCGGAGGAGTCGCGCGCCCCGAGGTCGTCTTCCGTGGCCGCGCGGAGCTCGGCGACCCCGCCGGACGTGTCCGGAAAAACGCATACCACGCGGCCCGCACGCTGGAGCCCGCTGCGGCGGCCGCCCTCGTCGAAGCCGCCGAGCGCATCGCCACCGAACAAGCGGCCGCCGCTTTCGAGCGAACGTTGCGTGAGGCGACGGACGAGGGCGCCGTGGTGCGTTCGTGTGCAGTCGTCGTCGGGACGTTCGCGGGTGAAGCGCGGCTCGAGACGATCCTCGCGTCACACGCTCGCGTGCACGCCGCCGAGGGGCGGCTCTACCAGGGTGCGCTGCTGCAGGGCGCCGAGTCACACGGACTGGACACGATCGCGATCCCGCAGCGGTCGATCTGGGAGCAGGGCGAAGCGGCGCTCGGTGTTTCCCGGGACGAGCTGCGGAACTGGATCGACCAGCTGCGGCGAGAGGTCGGGCCGCCCTGGGCGCAGGACCAGAAGCTCGCGGCGCTCGCGGCGTGGATCGCGCTCGCGCGATCCCTTTGACCGCGGTCGTGCGAGCAGGTCAGGTATCGGGAGAACTTCCGCGAGCTCGAAGCGGCGGTGGACCCGCTCGGCCCGGCTTTCGCGCA
>WNGA01013369.1_pt1 | contig 10510 bp, 11 predicted proteins | sample 5400061 | NCBI WGS metagenome assembly WNGA01 (sample SAMN13153366, study PRJNA577476) | soil metagenome | isolation source: 100 cm soil or saprolite under grassland replicate 2 | place: USA:California | collected 2016-06-15
GGGCGAGGGGGGACTTGAACCCCCACATCCTTTCGGACACAGGCACCTGAAGCCTGCGCGTCTGCCAATTCCGCCACTCGCCCGGCGATGGGAACTCGCAGCGTACCAACCGGTTTCGGGCGTACCGCCGGGCGAAACAATGATTGGAGGCAAGGCTGAATCTGCAAAACCCGCCATTACACTGCCGCCCGATGGGACTCCAGGGGTTCGAGCGACGGCTCGAGCGGCTCGTGGAGGGCACGTTCGCGAAGGCCTTCCGCGCCGGCCTCGAGCCCGTCGAGATCGGTCGCAAGATCGCCCGCGCCCTCGACACGGGCCGGATGATCGGCGTCCAGGGCGGCTGGGTCGTGCCCAACGACATCGTCGTCTACCTCTCCCCTGACGACCTCACGAAGTTCTCGCACTACACGGACGTGCTGTCGCGGGAGCTCGCCGACGCCGCCCGCCAGCACGCCCGCGACGAGGGCTACCAATTCCTGGGTCCGGTCACCGTCGCCCTGCTCGAGGACGACGACCGCCGCGCCGGCCAGCTCGAGGTCGTGGCGGAGGTGATGGAGGGCCCGGCGGTCCATCTGGGTGCGCTGGTGCTCCCGGACGGGCGTCGGATCCAGCTGGGGGACGAGCCGGCCGTCATCGGCCGCCTTCCCGACTGCGCGGTGTCCCTGGCCGACTCCCAGGTCTCGCGCCGCCACGCCGAGATCCGCCCCGCCGGCGACGGTTTCGCGGTCACCGACCTGGGCAGCATGAACGGCACCACGGTGAACGGTGTCGCCGTCCGGGAGCAGCAACTACAGGACGGCGACGAGATCGGGATCGGCTCCACCACCATCCTCTTCGAAGCGTCGTAGAAGGCCCGACTTCATGTCCGAAGCCGTCCTGACCGTCCTCAAGTTCTGTTTCCTCGCGCTGCTCTACCTCTTTCTCTACCGGGTCGTGCGCGTGACCCTCCGGGAGCTGCGGGCGCCGGCCCTCACGGCCGAGCCGGCCGCCGCGCCCCAGGCGGCGCCGGCGCCGCCGCGCCGGGAGCGGACACCGTCTGGCCGCGCGCTGCGGCTGCGCATCGTCGAGCCCGCCTCCCGCCGAGGCGAGACGCACACGATCGACCGGGAGGTCACGGTCGGACGCGGCGGCGGGTGCGCCCTCGTGCTCGCCGACGACACGTACGTGTCGCAGCTGCACGCCCGACTGTTCCAACAGAACGGTGAGGGCTACGTCGAGGACCTCGGCTCCACCAACGGCACCTACGTGAACGGCAAGCAGATCAGCAGCGTCACGCGGCTCGCTCGCGGCGACCAGGTGCAGTTCGGGCAGACCGTGGCCGAGGTCGTCAAGTGAGCGCGGTGAGCGCCGCGAACTCGTTGGGCCCGCCGTGAGCCCTCTGAAGCTCGTCGCGGCCGGCGTCACCGACGTCGGACGCGTCCGTGACGGCAACGAGGACGACTTGCTCGTCGACACCCGCACCAGCCTCGTCGCCGTGGCCGACGGGATGGGCGGGCACCGCGCCGGCGAGGTCGCGAGCGCGACCGCGCTCGAGGCGTTGCGGGCGGCTGTCGCCAACGGCCAGCCGATCCGCGACGCGATCGCGGTCGCCAACGCCGCCGTCGTCGAGAAGTCCACGTCTGACCCGGAGCTCCAGGGCATGGGCACCACCGTCACGGCCGGCACCCTCGCCAGCGGCGGGACGCTCCTCGTCGGCCACGTCGGCGACTCGCGCGCGTACCTGGTCCGGGATGGTGAGCTCAGCCAGGTCACGAAGGACCACAGCCTCGTGGAGGAGATGGTGCGCGAAGGCGAGCTCACCCCCGAGCAGGCCGAGGTCCATCCGCAGCGCTCGATCATCACCCGCGCGCTCGGCATCGACCCCGACGTCGAGGTCGACGTGTACCCGATCGAGTTGCACGCCGGCGACCGGATCCTGATGTGCTCTGACGGGCTCACGACCATGGTGCGGCCCGACGAGATCGCCGGCATCCTCGGCCGCGAGGACGACGCCGAGCAGGCGGCGCAGCAGCTCGTCGACGCCGCCAACGCCGCCGGCGGCGAGGACAACGTCACCGCGCTGGTCGTCGACGTCGTGGAGGACGACGGTGCCCCCGTCGTCGCGCCCGCGCACGCGGACGGCGGCGATACCGCCGAGACGGCGGCGGTGAAGCCTCGGCGCCGGCGAGGCCGAAAGCTCTTGCGGGCGCTGCTCTGGATCCTCCCAGTGCTCGCCGTCCTCGCCCTCGCGTTCGGTGCCGTCGGCTGGTACGCGCGCCGCACGTATTTCGTCGGCGTCGACAAGAACCGCGTGACGGTCTTCCAGGGACGTCCGGGCGGCGTGCTCGGTTGGGACCCGACGGTCGAACGCCGCACGACCGTCGATCTCAGCCAGCTCACGGACACCGAGAAGACGTCGGTCAAGGACAACAAGACCTTCTCGTCGCGCGGCGGCGCGGACGACTACGTCACGCGTCTGCGGAACGCCGTCGAGAAGCGCACGAGCGCCACGACCGTCCCCACGCCGCCGGAGTCGACCGTCCCGCCGCTCACGGCCGCTCCGCCGCCGTGAGCCTGACCGCGGCACAGCGCCGCAACACGGAGATCACGCTCGGCCTGCTGGCCGTCGTCGTCACGGTCGGCGGGTACATCCTCGTAGCGCTGGCGGAAGGTCCCTCACTCCCGGCCAACCTCTGGTTCTTCTTGGCTGTGCTGATCGGGCTCTACGTCGTCGCGCATCTCGCCGTGCGGCGCCTCGCGCCCCGCGCCGACGGCACGCTCCTCCCGCTCGCCGCGCTGCTGAACGGCATCGGGTTCATCGTCATCACGCGCATCGACCGCGACGCCCGCGACCAGCTCGCACCCAGCCAGGCGGTCTGGACCATGGTCGGCGTCCTCGCCTTCATCGGCACGCTCGCTCTCGTGCGCCGCGCGTCCCTGCTCGAGCGGTACCGCTACACGTTCCTGTTCCTCGGGCTCTTCGCGCTCCTGCTGCCGCTGGCGCCCGGGCTCGGCACCGAGATCAACGGCGCCCGGCTCTGGGTTCGGCTGGGCCCGATCAACTTCCAGCCCGGCGAGATCGCCAAGGTGTTCCTCGTCATCTTCCTGGCCGGGTATCTCGTCGACAAGCGTGAGGTCCTCGCCGCCGGTGGACGACGGATCGCGGGCCTGCGGGTCCCGGCGGCCCGGCACCTCGGCCCGCTGTTCCTCGCGTGGGGCGTGTCCCTGGTCGTCATGATCCGCCAGAAGGACCTCGGCTCGTCGCTCCTGTTCTTCGCCGTGTTCGGCGTCATGCTCTACATCGCGACCGAGCGGACGGCGTTCCTGCTCGCCGGGGCCGGGTTGTTCGTGGCCGGGGCCGCGATCGGCTACGCGATCTTCGGCCACGTGCAGGAGCGCGTCTCGGTATGGGCGAACCCGTGGCCGGTCGCGGGCGGCAACGGCTATCAGATCGTCCAGTCCCTGTTCTCGTTCGGGTCCGGCGGCTTCGCCGGGACGGGCCTCGGGCTCGGGAGCCCGGACAAGATTCCAAACGCGTCGACCGACTTCATCTTCTCCGCGATCGGCGAGGAGCTCGGGCTGCTCGGCACGGTCGCGATCCTGATCGCGTTCCTGCTGCTCGTGGCGGCAGGATTCCGCATCGCGGTCCAGGCCGACCGGCCGTTCCCGAAGCTGTTCGCGGCCGGTCTGACGAGCATCATCGGCATCCAGACATTCGTCATCCTCGGCGGCGTCACCCGCCTCATCCCCCTCACCGGCGTGACGCTCCCGTTCGTGTCGTACGGCGGCTCCTCGCTGATCGCCAACTTCGTCGTCATCGCGCTGCTCCTACGGATCTCCGACGAGTCCGCGGAGCGGGCCGCCAGACCGACCGCGCGAGCCCGCGCGCTCGCCCGCCGGTGAACCGCGCCATCCGGCGGGTGGGGATCGGGGTCACGGTCCTGATCCTGCTGCTCGTCGCTCAGCTGACCTACCTGCAGGTCTACGACGCCGACAAGCTCGCCAACGATCCGCGCAACATCCGATTCCAGCTGCGTGACTTCTCCAAGCCGCGCGGCCAGATCCAGACAGCCGACGGCCAGATCGTCGCCCGATCGGTCGAGACGGGAGACGAGCTCAAGTTCCAGCGGCTCTACCCGCAGAGCTCCCTGTTCTCTCAGCTCGCGGGCTACCAGTCGTTCGTGTTCGGGAACGTGGGCATCGAGCGCACGTACAACGACGAGCTCGCGGGCCGCGATCCCCTGCTCCAGATCAGGAACGTCGCCGACGTGCTCGCGGGCAAGGAGGCCGTCGGCAACGTCGTGCTGTCGACCAGCCAGCAACTCCAGAATGCGGCGAAGGACGCGCTCGGCGGCCAGCACGGATCCGTCGTCGTGATGAACCCGAAGACGGGCGGCATCCTGGCCATGTACTCCAACCCCAGCTACGACCCGCAGCCGTTCGCGAGCCACAACACCAAGGTCGCACAGGACTACGAGAAGCTCCTGCGCGCCAACCCCGACAAGCCCGACCTGCCGCGCGCCTACCGCGAGCGGTACCCACCCGGCTCGACGTTCAAGGTCATCACCACTGCGGTGGCGCTCGGGACCGGGCAATTCACGCCCCAGACGAACTTCCCGCAGCTGACCGAGCTCAAGCTGCCGCAGACGACGAACACACTGAAGAACTTCGGGGGTGAGCGGTGCGGCGGAACGCTGGCGCTGAGCTTCCAGAAGTCGTGCAACACGACGTTCGGGCAGATCGGACTCGACCTCGGCAACGAGTTCGTGCCCGGGATGGAGAAGTTCGGGATCGGCTCGGCGCCGCCGCTGGACGTCGCGCCCGGCGCGGCCGACAGCGTGGGCCCCCCTCCCGGGTCGTTCCAGCAGAACCAGCCCCTGTTCGCGTTCGCGGGCATCGGTCAGGGGGACGTCGCCGTGACCCCGCTGCAGATGGCGCTGGCTGCGTCGGCGGTCGCGAACAACGGCGTGATCATGAAGCCCCACGTCGCCGACCGGATCACCGACGCCGACGACGACACGGTGAAGACCATCGACCCCAAGCCGTGGCGCACTGCGATGTCGCCGCAGACCGCTTTGACCGAGACGTCGCTCATGGTCTCCGTCGTCGAGGGCGGCACAGGGCAAGCCGCCCGGATCCCGGGCGTCGCGGTGGCGGGCAAGACAGGCACCGCCCAGAACGAGACCGGCAGCGCGCACGCGTGGTTCGTAGGGTTCGCGCCCGCCGACGACCCGCAGGTCGTCGTGGCCGTCCTCGTCGAGCATGGCGGGAGCGCGGGCAGCGAGGCGACGGGCGGGCGCGTCGCGGCGCCGATCGCGGCGCAGATGATGCGCCAGGTCCTGGGGAAGTGACCTCCATGAGCGCACGGGAGCCCACAAGTAGGGTTTGGTGCCGATGACGCAGCTGGCTGACGTCTTCTCGAATCGATACGAGATCCAGCGCGGCATTGCCCGAGGCGGAATGGCCGAGGTCTACCTCGCGCGCGACCACCTGCTCGACCGTCCCGTCGCCGTGAAAGTCCTGTTCGCCGAGTACGCGCGCGATCCGAACTTCGTCGAGCGCTTCCGTCGCGAGGCGCAGAGCGCCGCCAACCTCAACCACCCGAACATCGTCGCGATCTACGACTGGGGCCAGGAGCGCGGCACGTACTTCATCGTCATGGAGTACGTGCGCGGTCGGTCGATCCGCGACGTCCTGCAGGTCAACGGCGCGTTCGCGCCACGCCAGACGGCGGAGATCGGCGGCGAGATCGCCGGCGCGCTCGACTTCGCCCACCGCAGCGGCCTGGTTCACCGCGACGTCAAGCCCGGGAACGTCCTCTTGACCGCGGACGGCGAGGTGAAAGTCACCGACTTCGGCATCGCCCACGCCGACGCCGGCGACGCGCTCACCCAGACCGGCGCCGTCATGGGCACGGCGACGTACTTCTCGCCCGAGCAGGCGCAGGGGCTCGCGGTCGACGGGCGCTCCGACGTGTACTCGCTCGGCGTCGTGCTCTACGAGATGGTGACGGGCGAGCCGCCGTTCACGGGCGAGAGCCCGGTGGCCGTGGCGTACAAGCACGTGCGCGAGCACCCCGATCCGCCGTCGGTGAAGTCGCCCGACATCCCGCCGGATCTCGAGCAGATCATCCTCACGGCGATGGCCAAGGACGTGGACTCGCGCTACCAGACCGCGGACGCGCTGCGCACCGACCTGGTGCGATTCGTGCACGGGCAGCCGCCGCTCGGCGGTCCCGTGACGGGGATCGTCGCCGACGCGACCGACACCGCCGCGGTGGGGCCGACGCAGGCGGCACCGTTGGCGGCAACGCCGGACACGGATTTGTTGGCCGCCGAGCGCCGCCGCAAGCGAGTCGGCGCGATCGTCGCCGGGATCCTCGGCGTCGCTGTGATCGTGGGTGTGATCATCGCCCTGCTCGCCAGCAGCGGCGGCGGAGGCGGCGGCGGGCCGAAGGTCGAGGTGCCGAACGTCGTCAACCAGTCGTTCACCGATGCCGACGCCGCGCTCAAGGCGAAGGGCTTCAAGGTCGACCGCAAGGACCAGGAGACCAAGGACCCGCCCGACCTCGTGCTCTCGCAGAAGCCGACCCCGGGCGAGAAGCTCGAGAAGCGCGGCACCGTGACGCTGGGCGTCAGCAGCGCGCAGTTCACGATGCCCGACGTCACCGGCAAGCCGCGCGCCGACGCCGTGAACCAGCTGATCGCCGTCGGTCTTCAGGATCCGAATACGAGCATCCACTCGAACGAGATCGACAGCGACCAGCCGGCGGGCACGGTGCTGGGAACCGATCCGGCCGCGGGCGCCAAGGTCAACAAGGCCGGCGCGCCGGTCACCCTGAGCATCGCGAAGGAGCCCGACATCCAGGTGCCCGACCTCAAGGGTCAGCCTGCACCGACTGCCCAGCAGGTCCTCCAGCAGCAAGGGTTGCAAGTGTCGGTACAGAGCGAAGCGAGCGACAGCGTGCAGAGCGGCCGCGTGACGCGCACCGACCCAGGTGCCGGTGCTCGGGTGAAGAAGGGCTCGGCGATCACCGTGTTCGTCTCGACGGGTCCGCAGAACGTGTCGGTGCCCAACGTCGTCGGGCAGACGCAGTCGCAGGCGACCCAGACGCTCCAGCAGGCGGGGTTCGAGGTGTCGGTCGCCCAGCAGGGGACCAACGACCCGGCCGACAACAACAAGGTCCTCGCGCAGAATCCGCCCCCCGGCACGCAGCTGCCGAAGGGCTCGGGCGTCACGCTCACGGTCGGGAAATTTCCGCCGTAGCCGTGGCTGAGCTCACGGCCTGGTACGCACGACACGGACGTCACGCGCTGCCGTGGCGTCGGACACGCGACCGGTGGGCGGTGCTGGTCTCCGAGGTCATGCTCCACCAGACCCAGGTGCCGCGGGTCGAGGCGGCGTGGCCGGCGTTCATCGCCCGGTTCCCGAGCCCGGATGCGATGGCCGCCGCCGGCCCGGGCGCGGTGATCGCGGCGTGGGGGACGCTGGGGTACCCGCGGCGGGCGCGGCGGCTGTGGGAAGCAGCGGCAGAGGTCGCCGCGCACGGCTGGCCCGACGACTTGACCCGGCTTCCCGGCGTCGGTCGGTACACGGCGCGCGCCGTCGCCGCCCAGGTCGACGACGCCGACGTGCCCGCAGTAGAGGCGAACGGACGACGCGTGGCCGAGCGCGTCGCGGGACGAGCACTCTCCGACCGCGAAGCGGAGGCGGTCATGATCGACGTAGGTACGCCGCTACGCGGGCGCGACCGGCTGCTCGCCTTGATGGACGTCGGGGCGGTTGTGTGCCGGCCGCGCGACCCGCGCTGCGGCGAATGCCCGCTGCACCGGCGGTGCGTGACCCGCGGCGCCCGGGACGGCGAGCGTCGCGCGCGCCAGCCGCGGTTCGAGGGGTCGTTCCGCCAGCGGCGGGGGCGGGTCATGGCGCGCCTCCGCACCGGAGACCCCGTCCCCCGCCGGTCGCTCGACGCCGAGGCGCTCGCATCGCTCGTCGCCGACGGGCTCGCCGCCGTCGACGGCGCCACCGCCCGTCTGCCCTAGCGATTACACCATTACAATCTGGCCGCGATGCCCGTCCCGCTGCCCGATGCCGACACGGTCCTGCTCCGGCCGCCGGACGCCGAGGAGGTCGCCATGGTTTCCCGCGGCGTCGCGTCGGGGGCCGCGCCGTCGAGCGGCCTGACCGAGCTCCAGCGGGTCCTCATCGAGGCGCTGTTCCCGGCGATGACGGGCCACTCGGTGAACGTCAGCTCGTACACCCCGATCACGGCGGCGGACTTCGCTCGGGCGCTGGCGCGTCGCGACCTGCAATTCCGTTCTCGGACCGTGCAGATCATGCTGCTGTGCGCGCTGGTGCTGCGTCCGCTGCCGGAAGACGTGGCCGACCGCATCTCCGAGTTCGCGCGGGAACTGGAAGTCGACGAGGGCATGGTCGAGGTGGCGCGGCGCTTCGCAGATGGCGCGCTCGGGCTCGCCGCCTTCGACTTCGAGCGCAACGGCTACACGGCCGGCTGGCATCGGGACGACACACACGCCCTGCACACGTCGGTCGAGCTGCAGTCCCCGTGGGACACCGACGTGCGCGATCCCGAGCTCGCCGCCCGGTGGTCGTCGCTCGAGCACCTCCCGGCGGGGTCGATCGGCCGCGGGGTGTGGGAGATGTACCGGGCCCGGGGGTTCGTCTTCCCCGGTCTGCCGGGCTCGGCGCCGCCGCTGCTCGCCCAGCACGACTGGGTGCACGTGCTCGCCGACTACGGCACCACGGTCGAGTCCGAGCTCGAGGTGTTCGCGTTCGTCGCCCGCGCCAACGACGACATGCGTGGCTTCTCGCTCCTGGCGATGGTCGTGTCGCTGTTCGAGACCGGCTACCTCCGGACCGGCGCCGGCCTGTTCGAGGCGAGCCCGGGCCACCTGTCGGCCGGGCATGGCATGGCCTACCGCCTTGCCGACGCGATGCGCCGGGGCGCGCTGTGCACCGACCGCATGACGGGCTCGGACAGCATCGACTACCTCCGCGTCGACTGGTTCGACCTCGCGCCGCTCCCGCTCGAGGACGTCCGAGAGCGCTTCAACGTCACGGCGAAGTCGGGCGTCGCCCTGGCGTCGGGGTCAGTCGGCCCATGGGCGCCGGGAGGGATCAGCCCGTTCCAGGAACGCTGCGGGCACGAGCTCGCCGAGCGTGAAGGACGTGCCTACGAGTCGTACGGAGCGACGAGCAGCGCGCGCTAGCCGACGGTCGCGGTCGCGCCGAGAAAGTTGCGTAAGAGAGCGTGGCCGGACTCGGTGAGGATCGACTCGGGGTGGAACTGCACGCCCTCGACCGGGAGCTCGCGGTGGCGCAACCCCATCACCAGCCCGTCCTCGCTCTCAGCGGTCACCGCGAGCACGTCGGGAACCGAGTCGCGGTCGACAACCAGCGAGTGGTAGCGAGTCGCCGTGATCGGGTCCGGGAGTCCGGCGAACACACCGGCGCCGTCGTGCGAGATCGTCGACGTCTTGCCGTGCATCACCCGCGGCGCGCGTACGACGTCACCGCCATACAGCTGGCCGATGCACTGGTGGCCCAGGCAGACACCGAGCACCGGCACGCCACGCTCGCCGAACGCGCGGATCGCGTCGTTCGACACGCCGGCGTCGTCCGGCCGGCCGGGGCCGGGTGAGACGAGCACCGCGTCGGGCGCGAGCGCCTCGAGGTCCGTCAGCGTGGCCTGATCGTGGCGGTGCACCACCGGCTCCGCGCCGAGCTCCCCCAGGTACTGGACGAGGTTGTAGACGAACGAGTCGTAGTTGTCGATCACCAGAACGCGCGGCCCAGGCACGGGCGTCACGGTAACGCGGGGGCTTCGCGGGGCAGTCAGCTTTCTCGTTGGTACGCTCCGCGTTCGTGCCCCGCTCGAAGAGCAAGCGCTCGCGCTACACGCCGCCGCCGACGAAGAAGGCACCGCCGAGCAAGCTCTGGGTCCCGGCGACGATGTTCACGATGCTGCTCACCGGCGTGGTCGTGATCGTCGCCAACTACCTCCAGCTCCTGCCCGGCGGCTCGGCCGAGAACCGGTACCTGTTCGTCGGGCTGGGGTTATTCACAGGCGGGGCCATCCTGTCGACCCAACTCCGCTAGCGGACAGGGTTTGCGCGAATCCTCCATATGTAACTTCCCACAGAGTTATCCACAGGCTGGGGAGAACGCTGGGGGAATTGTCCGAGTCGGGACCTTCGGCCCGGGTCCTTCGGCGGGCTCAGACGCGGACCATGTCCTCGCGACAGTGCCGGGGCGGCTCGGGATCGTCACCCGCGGCGGTGGTCATCACCACCGTCGTCCCGCAGATCGTGCACCGGAACTCCACGTCCACATCCCGGAGCGCCTCCGGATCAGGCTCCGCCTCCGGCGCGACCTTGAACTTCCGCAGGAGCGCGGCACCGACGACGTAAATGGTGAGAGCCCCCACCAGGCCGACCACCACACGAAGAACGGTCCCAACCACAGACCCATTCTCCTCCCCAAATGCCAACGCCTGATCATCGAGCGCGCG
>WNGA01023729.1_pt1 | contig 10509 bp, 9 predicted proteins | sample 5400061 | NCBI WGS metagenome assembly WNGA01 (sample SAMN13153366, study PRJNA577476) | soil metagenome | isolation source: 100 cm soil or saprolite under grassland replicate 2 | place: USA:California | collected 2016-06-15
CCAAGTCCGGCGGCGGCTTCGACCCCCTGACGGCCGCACCTGCGCCGATCACCCCCGAGCAGCGCAAGGAAGCCGGCGTCGACGCCAAACCCACCACCCCCAAGGGCGAGTAACCACAACAGGTTCGACGCGCCGACACGGTGAGTGACGGCGCGTCGAATCTTTCTTGTTTGAGGCTTCCCAGCCATTGACGTGACCTGGCACGGCGAATTATCTGGGGAATGGATCGGTCGCCGGGGAGGGTGGGCCGGCCATCACCACAGGGGGTATTCGTCATGCGCAGAATCGCTTTGCTGGCGGCGCTGGTCGCGGCATTCGCCTGGCCGGCCGGGGTAGCGTTGGGGGATCCGGCACAGCCGACGACGACAACTCAGCACAACGTGACCGAGACGTTCCACGACGAAGTCCCGTGCGTTGGGTTCGGTGACATCACGATCACCTACAACTCGGTCGAGCACGTCACAGAGAACGCCAACGGCTTCCACTTCACGTTCACCCAGACGGGGACGTTCTCAGCCGTTCTCGACGCAGGTGGGACGTCGGCCGGCCGGTTCACCATCTGGGGCGGTGGCAACTCGGACCTGTCCGGTGAGCAGGCCAACATGACCTTCACCTTCAGCGGAACGATCCGCAGCGGTGTCGGAGCCGGGACCAGCTGGAACTCGGTGAGCCATTTCACCGGGCCGATCGACCCGGTGACGGGTGAGCCGAACTTCGACCTCGCCAAGGTCGCGTTCGATCGGTTCAGCTGCCACTGACCCGATGCGTACCGCTCAGTTCGCGGAGGACCCGGTCGCCGTGCTCGCGGACGGCGACCAGGTCGGCCGGCTGGGTGATGGCTCGTTCGGCATCGTCGAGCACCAGCTTCACCTGCTGGACGACCAGTCGCCGGCCGACGTCGTCGGCGCAGAACTGCCCGGTGCTGTTCAGGATGCGCAGCAGCGCCCGGACGACCCGCGGCTCGGACTTCCCGTACCGCCGTACCTGACCACACGCCAGATCGAGGTAGTACTCGAGGTCCCGGCCGAGCACCACGACGCGCAGTGCGCCGGTCTGGTCGCGGAGCAACTGGTCACCAAGCTGCCGGCCGGCCAGCGGGGCTAGGACGACGGACAGGTGCTCGATCGCCTGGATCGAGGTGTAGGGGTCGTTGATCGCCGGCGACAGCGCCTTGACCGCGATGTCCGCGAGCTGCCGGACGCCGAACGCGACGTCCTGCTCCGCGGTCCGTTCGAAGCCGACCCGGATGGCGTCGCGGGCGGCCGCCGTGAGCCGGTCCAGATCCGGTGGCGGCCCCGGCGGCTCCTGCCAGACCTGGACGAGCGGGGCGCCGGCGATCACGTGTTCGCCGACCATCCGGGTCACGGACGCGATGGCGCCGGCGTAGGTCGCGGCCTCGAGCAGGCCTTCCGGATGGATGGTCTGCACATAGCCGGAGCGGTACGCCGCGACGTCGACCACCCACCCGGGCGGCTCCGGACGCGGCTCGATGGTCAGACCGGTGATCGGCAGGTCGTGCGCGATGACCTGCAGCGTCCTCTGCTCGACCGCCCGCATGACCTCGTCGATCTGGATCGAGTGGGTCAGGTGATGGACGAAGAACACCAGCAACAACAGGCTGACGAAGAGCAGCAGCAAGGCGACGGTGACCGCGAGTCGCGGATACTCGTCCGTTCGTTGCCCGGCCTTCACCCCGACCGTGAACAGGCCGGCGCTGCTGTAGGTGAAGGTCGCTACGAAGATGCTCAGCACGAACTGGTTCACCCGGTCGCGGAGGAAGTTCCGCAGCAGCCGGGGTGAGAACTGGGTCGAGGCGAGCTGCAGCGCCACGACGGTGAGGCCGAGGACCAGGGCGATCACGGTGGCCATCGTGCTGGCGATGGCGATCAGCAGCGTGCGGGCGTCGTCGGCGGTGCCCTGGAACACGAACCGGTCCGCCCACGACCCCGGCTCGACCTCGACGAACGAGAGACCGGAGCCCGCGACCAGGGCGACCAGCACCGCCAGCGTCGGCATCGCCCAGAGAGCGCCCCGCAGATACTCGCCCGCCGCGTCCCTCCGCACGTCGACCTCCGATCGCCTCTGTGGTCACTGTCGCGCCGCCGGCGCCACCGGTCAACGGTCTACGCTCGGAGTGTGTCGAGCGTCGTACCAGTGGAGTTGCTGGCCCATCTGCGGCGGGCCCGGGATGTTGCTGATCGCAACTATGCGGAGCCGCTGGACCTGGCCGGGCTGGCGGCCGCGGCGGGGGTGTCGAAGTACCACTTCCTGCGGTGTTTCGCGGCCGAGTACGGCGAGACGCCGATGCAGTACGTCACCCGTCGCCGGATCGAGCGGACCACCGACCTGCTCCGGGCGACGAACCTGACGGTGACCGAGGTGTGCGGACTGGTCGGGTACAGCAGCCTCGGGTCGTTCTCGCAGCGGTTCACCGAGTTGGTCGGGATGAGCCCGGCGGCGTACCAGCGGACGCAGACGGGGGCGCGGATCCCGGGGTGCTTCGTGTTCATGCTCGGGCTGATCTCCGCAATTCCGGAGAAGCAGCCGGGAGCTGTCGAGGCCTACCGTCGTACCGACGACAACGACGAGGAGGAGCCGTGATCACCAACGTCAGCCTGGTGACCGTCTATGCGAACGACATCGACGAGGCGAAGGCGTTCTACACCGACAAGCTCGGCTTCGTGCTGAAGGACGACATCACCCTCAGCGAGGACTTCCGCTGGTGCACCGTGCACCAGGCGGATCACCCCGAGCTGGAGCTGGCGCTGATGGTGCCCGGCCCGCCGATGGACGCCGAATCGGCCGAGGCGATCCGCCGGATCATGGCGAAGGGGATGATGCACGGCTTCGGCATCGCCACCGACGACTGCCGCAAGACCTTCGCCGACCTGGTCGCCAACGGTGTCGAGTACATCCAGGAACCGTCCGACCGCCCGTACGGCGTCGAGGCGGTGCTCCGGGACAACTCCGGCAACTGGCTCGTCCTGGTCGAGCAGAAGCCCTACTCCCCGGAGGATTTCGCCTGACGCCTGGTCGTCCGGCATGGTGACTGGATGGACATCACGGTGGATCCGGTCGCGGCGACGCCGCCGTACGAGCAGGTGCGGGAGCAGATCGAGAGTTTGATCCGGGCCGGCGAGCTGGCGCGGGGGACGCGGCTGCCGACGGTGCGGCAGCTGTCGCTGGACCTGGGGCTGGCGGTGAACACGGTGGCCCGGGCGTACAAGGAGCTCGAGGCGGACCGCCTGGTGGAGACCCGCGGCCGGAACGGCACGTTCGTCCTCGCGTCCCGCAGCCAGGTGGACGACGAAGCCACCCACCGGGGAGCCGTAGCCTTCGCCCGCGCCGCCCGCCACGCCGGCATCAGCCTCGCCGAAGCCACCGAAATCCTCCACCAAGCCTGGTGAACCGCACCCTCGACCAGCCCGCCAAGGCGCGGCCGCTGGCTGCTTGTGTAAGGCCTCGCTTGCTGTAACCGGTCAGCGAGTACACAAGCCGCTAGTCAGCCTCCAGCCGCCGCAGTGTGGTTTGGAGGGATGCCCACTGAGCTGGTGGGTTGCCCCCTGGGCATCTGGCGTGGCAACCCACCAGCTGAGTGGGCAACCCTGCAGGTGGGCGGGTTACCCCGCGAGTTGGAGCGTTGCCCACTGAAGTGGAGGGTTGCCCCCTGGAAATCCGGCGTGGCAACCCACCAGCTGAAGGGGCAACCCCTCAGGTGGAGGCGGGAGCCGGGGGTCGGAGGAGCAGGGCTCAACGGAAACGATTCCAAAATAGTCGGGCCAACGTTGTAACGAGCTATGTACAGGCTGTCGTGGCGTTGCTAATCTCCCGCTGATTTGACATCGATGTCAACGACAGGAGAGTGGTCACGATGGTGTCGAGACGAACGTTCCTGGCGGGCAGCGGCGCGGTCACGGCGGGTGGATTCGGGCTGCTCCAAGCCCTGCCCGCGCACGCTGCAACCAACACATCCGGCAGCACAGCCGGTGCGACCCGGTTGCTTCCCGGCTTCGGCCGGCCGGAGCACCTGCACTACGGCGATGTCAGCAAGCTCAGCGGCGGAGACCAGACGTTGCTGACAACGTTGCAAGGCATCGTCAACCGAACTGAGCCCGAGCTCTACTTCCTCTACTCACCCGGTACTCCGGACGGTCCCGACGCCAAGTGGCTCGCGGACATGCACCTGCCCACGACGAGGTACGACGATCCGCTCGACCTCGTGGCCAAGTACCGGCACCGCGTCCGGGGCGCGATCGTCCACGATCCCGCCGTACCGGATTCGATCAACGTCGCCACCACGCTGGCCGGCCTGGAGAACGCGGTCGTCGCCGACGCCGACCAGGTCAAGGCGCACGGCCTGCGGATCGTGAAGGATCTGCGCGGGGTGTTCGACGGCGACCGGGTGAAGACCTATCGCTGGCAGCTCGACAACCTGTTCCCGCGGGTCACCCACCAGCTGCTCGCCGGACTGCCGCCGACCATGGTCGTCGATGCCGAGAACGTCGGGTGGCAGGAGATCGCCCGCGAGACCCGGCAGATCCGCGACTCGTCGAACCGCGGCACCTACGACCTGGACGTCTCGGCCAAGCTGGGCAAAGAGGCTGTCTACGTGAGGTTCGGCGACTCGTTCGGCGACGACGGCTGGGGTGCGTCGGTGCTCCAGGTGTCGGTCAAGGCGAACGGCACCGAGATCGCCCGCTTCCTGCCGAACACACCGGAGGAAGCGCCGTACCTGTTCGACGGCTCGCACTCGTCGATCGGTGGCGAGGGCAACCGGTTCGCCGACGGCGGCAACTACTTCATCTACCGGTTCGCCCCACCGGCCGGTACGACGTCCCTGACGGTGACCGTCGAGATGTGGAACCAGTACGTCGTGAGCATCACCGACACGGCGCCGACCAGGGTCGAGCCGTTCCCGTATTTCCGCGACTACGTGGTGGCCACCAAGGCCCTGGTGAGCTGGCTGCCGCCGGGCGGAGCGACCGGGGACCTGCTGATCGAGCACTACGCCAAGTACCCGCCACTCGCGCCCTACATGGGTTGGTTCGCCAACGACGTATCCGGTGAGTGGGACGGCGTCGACCTCGCGTCGCAGGGCGGTTCGCCGGTGATCGCGGCCGACTTCTACATGAACGGCACGGTCCATGCCGGCTTCAGCGCGCCGATCTCGGACAATGTCCGGCCGGTACGGCGGATCACCAAGCCGAAGAACAAGGTCTACGTGACGCTGACCTTCGGCGAGGGTGACAACATCCAGTACTGCCAGCGCCGGATGCGCGACATCTGGGACGACCCGAAACGCGGTGAGGCACTCGCCAACTGGACCATCAGCCCGCTGCTCGCGGAGACCGGTCCCGGGTTGTTCAGCTACTACCAGCGGACCGCGACGGCCAACGACCTCCTGATCTGTGGCCCGTCCGGCGGCGGCTACACGTATCCGGGATCGTGGCCCGCTGACCAGTTGACGCAGTACCTCAAGATGTCCGGCGATTTCATGCGCCGTACCGGGATGGATCAGGTCTACGCGTACAACAACCGCGCGAACGGCCAGTGGGTCCCGTTCCCGGAGGGGATCGCAAAGGGGTACGCCGACTACACGCCGGTGAAGGGGATCATCCAGTCGTGGGACGGCGACCCGCTGCTGGTCCGGCGCGGCGGACTGCCGATCATCGGGATCTGGGGCGCACCCGGCAAGGCCGCCGAGTACAAGGCCGCTCTGGACGCGCGGATCGCGAACTGGGACGGTGCGAGTCCGCTCTTCATCGCGGGCGGGATCGGCGCCTGGTCGTGGACTCCGTCGGATATGGCCGAACTCGCGCGACTGCTGACGGATCCCTACGAACTCGTGCTCGCCAACACGTTCTTCGACCTGCTTAACCGCGTGCTGTAGGAGACACGCTCCGGCGGGCGGTCCGCCATCCGCCCGCCGGAGCATGGGTTACTGGAAGAGCTTGTACGCGTTGCTCAGGTCGTAGGCCGCGACCTGCCTGCCGAGGATCACTCCGACGGTGTCCGCCGTACGGGTGTGGATGCCGGACCAGACACGAGCGTCAACGTTCTCAAGCGTTAGCTGGTGCCAGTCGCTGTAGGTGCGGGTTACGCCCGGTGCCGTCGGGCTTCCGATCGTGTAGGGCTTGGCAGTGCGCGCACCAACCAGTGTGGTCAGCACCTGCTCGGCTGAACCGGAGTACGTGTTGTGCCCGCTCGGGTAGTCCGGGTGGGCCGGAGTGGTGTGCAGCGGGGTCCAGTTCGGGTCAGTGGTCGCGCGGATCGCGGTGACCGGACGCCAACGCTGGTAGGCGTACTTCGTGTCAGATGTAGCAATCTGCGTGTCCACTGAGGCCACATGGAACAACGCGACCAGCATGGCCCGATCCACCAGTGGCCGTCCTGCAGTCTCAGCCAGCGCTACACGCAGAGGCGCGGTGTAGAGCACGTACGACGACCCGAGCCAGAAGGTGGCCGTGTCGGTCTGGGCCTGAGTACGTCTGGTGCTGTTGAGAGCGCCGTCAGCGCGGACCTCGGCCAGGTCCCTGTTGTACTTCGGTGAGCCGAGCGCGGGCGGCGGACCCGGCCGGAACTGGCTGGCACTCTGCAGCAGGAACGGCTTGGCCGACTGGTTCCCGTACTGCGTTGCAGGGCTGTAGGTGGGCGGTGTGGGCTGCCAGACGCCGGGCTCCTTCGACGGCGGAGTGAAGGGCGCGTTGACCGACGCCGGGTCCAGTCCGTCGTTGGCGCGGGATGCCAGGACTTCCTTTGCCTGCTGGCGTCCTGCGGCAACACCAGCGGTCTCGTCTGCACCGTCAGGGATGCGGGCGAGAGTAGTAGCGAGCGACTGGTCCAGCTCGTTGTTGCGGGCCGGCACGAGTGTGACCAGGGTCTCGTGGACCGCACCGGCCAGAGCCGCCGCCTTGTACGGCGTAGAGCCGGCGGGCGACCGCAGGAGGGCACGAGTGGCCGCGAGCCAGCCGATTGCCCAGGTGCGGTTGTTGGTCACCTGTGTCGGCGCGCCGGCGGCGGTGATGGTGTCAGCGGTGACGTCGTACCACTCGAGTGCGGCGACATCCACCTGCTGTTGCGTGGTGGAGGCTGCTGAAGGCGCAACGATCGCGGCGGACAGGGCTATAGCGGGAACGACCCCTAGGACAAGGGATTTGCGTAAGGTCCTCATGCCGTGATGGTGACAGTTCGCAGCGGGTCGTCACGCGGTGTATTACTACCCGGACACTAGACATTGAAGCCACCTTCTTGAGGTACGGCGGTCGCCCGGTAGGACGTCCCGGGCGACCGCGGAGCGGGGTTTACCAGCTGTGGGCGACGTCGATGACGAGGCGGCTGTTCGAGCCGGGGCCGGCCAGGGTGAAGACGCGGAACGGCAGGCGGGCGCGGACGCCGAGGCCGATCGTGGTCTGCCCTTCGAAGCTGCCGCCGTACGCGACCTGACGGAACGTGCGGTAGCCGGCGACGTTGCTCAGCTCACGCTGGTTCGCGGGCCGGTAGGTGGTCCGATAGGCGTCGTACGCCGGAGCCCGGACGATGATCTGGATCTTCGCGCCGCCGCGGAGCGGGACGAGGAAGCCGGAGCCGTCCGAGTACACGTTGCGGACGTAGCGAACGTCGTACCCCGGTGCTCGGCCGCGCAGATCGACGACCAGCCGGTCGAAGCAGGCGTGCCTTCCCGTGCGTACGTTGGTGATCGGCGACTGCACCATCCGGCTGTTTGCCTCGGGCAACGAACCCCAGCCGCGCGGGCAGGACGTGCTGGCGACGGTGGTTGCCGAGGCGGTCCGGGTGGCGGACGAGTCGCCGGCCGGGCAGGCGATCGCGGCAGCAGGGACTGCCAGGACGGCGAGGGCGGCGAAGATTGTCTTGCGGGTGATGTGGTGGATGTACATGATGTCCCCCCTTCAGGAACACTTACTTGGACGACACCAGTTGCCAACTGGTTTGCTTTCGAGCCTGGTGATTTCCGGTAGTCACTCGGGCACGATGGGCAGATGACCCCTGATGAGTTGCGCGAGGTGTTCCATCGCCGGATCCGGCTGCCGGACGCCGACAGCATCCCCGGCTGGAAGCAGGAGCACGACGGCCCGGTCCACCGCTCGTACGTCGAAGGCCCGGACGGCGCCGGGTTCGTCGAGACCTCGCGCGGCCTGGGCGACGACCCGGACGCGGTGATCGCGGCCCAGGTCGCCTTCTTCCAGGAGCGCGGGCTGCCGTTCGAGTGGAAGACCTACGCGTACGACGAACCGGCCGACCTCGGCGAGCGGCTGGTCCGGGCCGGGTTCACCCAGGGCGAGCCGGAGACGCTGATCCTCGGCGAGGTCGACCGGATCCTCGAGCGACCGACCGCGCTGCCGTCGAAGGTGCGGTTGCGGGAGGCGTCAGGTGCTGCCGACTACCACCGGATCGCCGTACTGATGGACACGCTGTGGCACAACGGGCTGGAGCGGATCGAGGAGCGGCTGGCGGCCGAGGCGCGGATGTTCCCGGACCGGTTGTCGGTGTTCTTGGTGGAGGAGGCGTTGAAGGGGCCGGAGGGGCCGGCGCTGACGGCGGCGTGGGTTCGGTTCCATCCGGGGACCGGGTTCGCGAGTCTGTGGGGTGGTGGGACGCTCCCGGAGTGGCGGCGGCAGGGGTTGTACAGCGCGGTGCTGGCGCACCGGGCCCGGCTGGCGAAGGAGCGCGGGTACGAGTTCCTCCGGGTGGACGCGTCCGAGGACTCCCGGCCGATCCTGCAGAAGCTGGGTCTGCACGCCGTCACGACCACCACGCCGTACGACTGGACTCCCTCATCCGCCTGACACGCGGGTGCCGCTGACACGCCCTGCCGCACGGAACGACGGGGAAAGGTTGTACGTTGCGGTCATCATGGCTCTGAAAATCGCGTCTCGTTTTCGCCGGCTGCTGCAGCGCCCCGGCTCGATCGATCTCGGCCCGTACGAGCGGCTCACCCAGTTGGTCGGCGAGGCGGAGGACTCGGTTCAATCCCTGACCGACGAAGAGCTCACCGAGGTCGTCACCGAGCTGCGGACGACCGGCGGGCTGCACGAGGACGAGCAGATCGAGTTCCTCGCGCTGGCCCGGGAGGCGGGCAAGCGGGCGATCGGCGAGCGCGCGTTCGACGGCCAGATCGTCGGCGCGCTGGCGATGCTGCAGGGCCGGATCGTGGAGATGGCGACCGGTGAGGGCAAGACGCTGGCCGGTGCGTTCGCTGCCGCCGGGTACGCGATCGGCGGCCGCAAGGTCCAGGTACTCGCGGTCAACGACTACCTGGCCCGCCGCGACGCGGAATGGATGGGCCCGATCTACGACCTGCTCGGTGTGAGCGTGGCCCACATCGGCCAGGCCTCCACCCCCGAAGAGCGTCGTACGGCGTATCAGGCCGACGTCTGCTATGCGCCGGTGAGCGAGATCGGGTTCGACGTTCTGCGCGACCGGCTCGTGACTGACGTCGCCGACCGGGTCACCGAGAAGCCGGACGTGGCGCTGGTGGACGAGGCGGACTCGGTGCTGATCGACGAGGCCCGGGTGCCGCTGGTGCTGGCCGGCGCGACCCGCAACGAGGCGCTCGACGAGGACATCGTCCAGCTCGTTCGGACGCTGCGCGCGGGTATGGACTACGAGATCGACGGTGACGGCCGGACGGTCGCGCTGACAGACCGCGGCACCGACAAGGTCGAGGAGACGCTCGGCGGGATCAACCTGTACGAGGACGACAACCTCGACCGGCTCACCCAGATCAACGTCGCGCTGCACGCCGAGGTGCTGCTGCGCAAGGACGTCGACTACCTGGTCCGCGACGGCAAGGTCAGCCTGATCAACAACAGCCGCGGCCGGATCGCCAAGCTGCAGCGCTGGCCCGACGGCCTGCAGGCCGCCGTGGAAGCCAAGGAGGCGGTGCCGGTCAGCGACTCCGGTGAGGTGCTCGACAGCATCACCGTGCAGGCGCTGGTCTCGAGCTACCCGACGGTGTGTGGCATGACCGGTACGGCGGTTGTGGTCGGTGAATCCCTGCAGGAGTTCTACAACGTCGAGGTGGCCGTCGTACCGCCGAACAAGCCGAACATCCGGATCGACGACCCGGACCGGCTGTACCTGAGCAGCGAGCAGAAGAACGCCGCTTTGGTCGAGCACATCGCCGAGGTGCACGAGACCGGGCGGCCGATTCTGATCGGCACGCACAGCGTCGAGGAGTCGGAGCAGCTGAGCGACCGGCTCGAGGCCGCCGAGATCCCGCACGTCGTACTGAACGCGAAGAACGACGCCGAAGAGGCGGCGATCATCGCCGAAGCCGGTGTGCCGGGGACCGTGACGGTGTCGACGCAGATGGCCGGCCGCGGTACTGACATCCGGCTGGGTGGCCGCGACGAGTCGCACGACAAGGAAAAGGCCATCGAGCTGGGTGGCCTCTATGTGATCGGCACCGGCCTGCATGCGTCGCGGCGGCTGGACGACCAGATGCGCGGGCGCGCTGGGCGACAGGGTGACCCGGGCGGGTCGCTGTTC
>WNGA01013373.1_pt1 | contig 10508 bp, 7 predicted proteins | sample 5400061 | NCBI WGS metagenome assembly WNGA01 (sample SAMN13153366, study PRJNA577476) | soil metagenome | isolation source: 100 cm soil or saprolite under grassland replicate 2 | place: USA:California | collected 2016-06-15
CGCTCCGATCGCGCATTCGTGAGCGTGAATTGCGCCGCCATTCCGTCGTCACTAATTCCTTCGGAGCTATTCGGTCATGAAAAAGGCGCGTTCACCGGTGCAACCGGGCGTCGGCTCGGCCGTTTCGAATTGGCTGAAGGTGGCACGATATTTCTTGATGAAGTTGGTGAGCTTCCACCAGAGACTCAGGTCGCGCTCCTGCGGGTGCTTCAAGAACACGAATTTGAGCGCGTCGGCGGAAACAGGTCCATCAAGACAAACGTGAGATTGATAGTCGCGACGAACCGTGACCTGGAGGCCGCCAGCGCTGAGGGCACATTTCGCAGCGATCTGTTTTACCGCCTCAGCGTTTTTCCGATTGAGCTTCCTCCATTGCGTCAGCGAAGAGAAGACATTCCGATGCTGGTCCAATACTTCATCGATCGCTATGCCAGGGAATTAGGAAAGAACATCCGGACTGTAAGCAAAGAAACGCTGGACTTGTTTCAGTCGTACACGTGGCCAGGCAACATTCGCGAACTGCGTAACGTTATTGAACGCTCAGTCATCGTCTGCGAGACTGAGAGTTTCTCGGTCGACGAGAGTTGGCTCTCGCGACAACCGTTGCGCACATCGCCAACGAGCCAGCGTGAGCTTCAGCAAAGGGTTGCCGCTGAGGAGAAACAAGCGATTGAGGCGGCTCTCACGGAGTCCCGCGGCCGAGTTTTCGGCCCGTCAGGCGCAGCTGCCAAGCTTGGTATTGCACGATCTACTTTGGACTCAAAAATTAAAACTCTCAAGATCGACAAGAACCGCTTCAAGGTCTCAAATCCTTCCTAACAAAGCATCAAGTTTTGACCGTTCCGGGTTGACCGGGGTTTCGTCAATTGCCCGAGACTTCGGCATTCTTCTGCGTCGCGCTTCACTATTTTCAATAACTTACGAATGGCAGCGTAATTCCACTACATAGCGCAACGTTTGAAGCAGAGGACCCGATGTTAAGAATCCAGCGAGAAGCGAACGGAGAAGTTGTTCTTAGGATTAGCGGTCGATTGGGTGGAGAGAACTTAGCCGAATTGAAAAAGCTAATCGAATCAGACGAAACGGATCGTCGCATCCTGCTGGATTTGCGAGAGCTAACGCTGGTGGATCAAGAGGCTGTTAGGTTTTTGGAACACTGCGATTCTAATAGCATCGAGCTCCAAAATTGCGCCCCGTACATCAGTGAGTGGATTGAAAGACAAAGGGATGGAAAGTGATTAACAAAAGGAGAAACGTCATGCTTGCGAAAATGCGTAGAGAGCAAGGCTTGTCGAAAACCCCCTTCTTTTTAAACCCCCAACTCAAATCTCCACCCTTAGAAGGATTCAAGCGGTCAGTACAATCGGCGCATCGAGTGGATGCTAACTTGCCCAAGCAACACGCTACCGAAAACCCACGAGCTTCTCTAGATTTTAGTGAGATTCGTAGTAGACTCCCCATCGGTAATAGGCTTTTTAGAGTTCGCAACGATTGAGTAAATATGAGCGCCAAAACGCCGATTCGAATTCTATCTGTGGACGATCATCCGATGCTGCGCGAAGGAATCGCTGCGGTCCTTGGCACCGAACCGGACATGGTTCTCGTCGCTGAGGCGGGCAATGGGCGTGAGGCAATCGAGCAATACCGGGCGCATCGTCCGGACGTAACGCTTATGGATCTGCAGATGCCCGTTGTGAATGGAACGGAGGCAATTCTGACAATCCGTAAAGAGTTTCCTGACGCCCGGATCATTGTGTTGACCACCTACGCCGGCGATGTCCAGGCAGTCCGGGCCATCAACGCCGGCGCTTCCGGGTACCTACTTAAGAACATGGTGCGAAAAGAGTTAGTTGAGACAATTCGGACTGTCCATGCCGGCAAAAAGCGAATCCCACCGGAAATCGCCGTGGAGATGGCTGAGCACCACTCGGACGATGCGCTCACCGCACGCGAAATCGAAGTATTGCGAGAAGTGGCTGCCGGCAACGCCAACAAGTTGGTAGCTGCTCACCTCAGGATCTCCGAAGAAACCGTGAAGGCTCACATGAAGAGTATTCTTTCAAAACTTGGCGCGAACGATCGCACCCACGCCGTAACTATCGCGCTTAAGCGAGGCATCATCGACATCTATTAGCCTCACGCTTTCGGAGCCGCATCGTTGTTGCCGGAAGAAGGTCGAAGCCAGAACTTCTTCGACTTGTCATGAGCGGTTTGATAGGCGCTGGCTCGCGGAATGATCAACTCAACTTCGGTTCCGGTCTCAGGGCGGCTCCATAACTTCAATTGCCCGCCGATCTTTTGTGCCCGTTCGCGCATCCCTTGCAAGCCCCAGTGATCAGAGCGGCCGCCTTCTTCAAGGATTTTAGGATCAATGCCCCGGCCATCGTCACGGACTCGCAAGCGAAACTGTCTCGGATCGTAAGTGATTTCCACTTCAACCTTGCGGCCATTGGAGTGAGTGAGAGCGTTGACGACCGCCTCTCGCCCAATCCAATAACACTCTTCCCGGACCATGGGGTGTAACTCTCGCACCCTGCCTTCGACAACCGTCTTAAAGGTTGCGTCGGCGCCCTGCGGGGTCTCTTCCGCAACCCGCTCGAAAGCCGCAGGCAGACCACCGAATGGGATCGAGGTGGCGCGCAGATTTCGCAAGCGGTCCCGTCCTTCAGCCAGAACCTCGTCGGCGTGATCGAGCGTTTTCTCCAAGGCCTCGCGAGCCGGTTCGTCACGGCCCATTTGAGTCGCCACTGCGTGAAACTTCAAGATCAATCCCTGCACGCTTTGCAAAAGAGTATCGTGCAAGTCTCGCGCGATCCGCTCGCGCTCTTCGAGTCGCTCTTCCATGCGTCCGCGGACCTGCCGGGCGACTTGTTTCAGCCGTAGATGATAAATCCCACCGAGCACTAACAGAAACACGATTATACCAGCGACGCGAAACCAGGTGGTCTGGTAATAGGCCGGAGCGATGGTGAAATCGAAGTAGGTGCCGGCCTCGTTCCACACGCCGCTGTTGTTACAGGCGATCACGCGGAAACGGTAGTTGCGAGGAGGAAGATTGGTATAGAAGGCTTGCCGGCGATTGCCGGCGTCCTGCCAATCGCGGTCGTAGCCTTCCAGCTTGTAGCGAAAGAGTATTTTCTCCGGCGCGACCAGACTGAGCGCGGTATAGTCGATTTGCAGATCGCGTATCAGCGGCGGCAGAAGAACCTGTCCGCTAGCGTCATAAGTCTTGCGGTCGGCGGTGATCTGCTCAACGTGCACCGGTGGGGGAAGGCTATTCAAGGAAAGATGTTGCGGATCGACGACGCTGACGCCGTCCCAAGGCAAGAACCATAATTTTCCGTCCGAGGACTTGGCAACCTGCGGACTGTAATGGCCACCGGACGCAAGGATTCGTACCCCGTCGGTACTATCGAAAACCGTTTCCCGGATCGTCCGACTCGCGTCTTTGTTCTGATCCACAGCGGTGGCGATTTCATCCAATTCGGCCTGCGTAATGCGCATCAGGCCGCAAGCCGTGTAAAGCCAGATAGAGTGGAGGTTGTCTTCCATCGACCAGTGAATCGCACTGCAGGGCAATCCATTCTTGCTGCTCAGCGTAACCAGACGTCCGTTTCTTAATCGGCTGAGGCCACCGTCAGTGGCGACCCAGAGGGTGCCTTCCTGATTGAGTCGCAAGTGATTGACCCGCCCTGTCCCAAGTCCATCCCTAACCGTGTACGATGTGCCGACATGTCCGTCAGCGAAATACGCGACGCCGCCAAGATGAAAGCCTAGCCACAAGCCGCCCCGCGATGGATCTGCTATCAGAGCGCTGACGTGGTCACTATGTCCCAGCCTGGCCCACGAAATCTGCTCGACCAAACTATCGCGGAACAGACGAAAAAGACCGAGTTCCTCATTTGCAATCCAAACACTACCTGAGGTGTCCTCGGCGATGGCGAGGATGTTTCCGCCGGGAACGCCAGAGATCGAAACATACCGATCATTTTCCAGGTATCCGACGCCGCGAAGTGTAGAAACCCAGATTCGCCCGCGCTGGTCCTGAAAAAGAGACGCCAGCCCTTTATCTGGTAGTCCGCTACCCACGATCTCGCGAACTGCTGTCATCGTGGGTGCGGAACGGTCGCGGTAAATCGTAGTTTGGCCGTTGTTCAACCGATTCAAGCCACCACGAGTGGTGAGCCAAACGCTGCCGTCTTTGTCTGCCAAGACGGATACGACGGAAACGTTCGACAAACCCTGGTTCACAGTTGACGTGGCCACGACAAAGTCGCGAAAGCGATCGAGGCCGGTATTGGTAGCTACCCAAATATTGCCTTCACGGTCCTCGAAGATGGTGTAAATATTTGCGCCCGACAGACCCTCGGACGTCGCGAAAGCATCTGTCCTTCCCTGGTGTACATGTATCAGGCCCCGTTCTTGTGCTCCGATCCACAGAGAACCATCGTGATCACGGAGTATTCTCCGGGCGCTGAACTCCCCGCCAATACCTGGGAGGAGATACGCCTCGGTTCGCCCGTCAACAAACCGCTGAATTCCGCCCTTCCATCCGATTAAGAGGGCACCGTCATCGGCTTCACCGAGCCCTTGCATGCCGTCCGGCTCGCCGGCCAGCGCGTAGAATTTTGGCGGACCCGGTTTCCATCGCCAGAGTCCATCCTTCACTCCCGCCCAAAGATTGCCTTTGCTGTCTTCGTACAAAGTGACAGCGCCGCGGCCAAGAGTGCCGTCCTCGCCATAGCACTGAATCTTGCCGTTCTGGAGGGCGCAAAGGTTTCCGCCCGTACTCAACCGTCCGCTGACCCATAGCGTGCCTTCATGATCCTCAAGGAGTTTGAAAATGCCGCGCCCAGCAAGTTCCGGGTACTCGGTAAACCTGCCGTCCTTCCAACTTGCCAGACCTTTTAGAGTACCTATCCAGAGACTCCCATCGCGCGTAGTGAGCAGGCTCGAAATAAAGCTGGAAGGGAGATGCTGATCCACCGGCGGCTGCCAGGGGACGCTCCTGACGCCGTCGAAGCGAACCAAGCCGAACTCCGTACCCAGCCAAAGATAACCGTCGGGCGTCTGAGCCATTGAGGTGATCGCGCCTTTGGGGAAGCCGTCGCGGATCTTCCACGACGTGTGCGCGTACTGGGTAACGTCAAGAGATGGATTCAACGCAAACGCACGAGGACAGCACCCCAGCAGCATGCAAGCCACCAGTATGCCTGGCGCGATGATGATTCGTCGTCGGCTTGCTCTCTCCATGAGGTGCACATCGTACATCATCATGATCTCAGCCTGCGAAGCAGGTGGCTCGTAAGGCCGAGACGACAGCCCTGGGTGGTTGTTTGTATCCTTGTGGCTTCGCTGGTAAAGAGCGCCGTAGGCGCGAAATGCTTATAGACCTACAACCCCCCTTGACTTCGCCCTCTTTCGAACTAGCGAAATGCTCGGCATTTAGCCAATTCGAAAGAGAACAATATGGTGTTCCCAGGCTATAAACATTTCGCCGCTACACGTCTGTCAATCGGCGGACTCAGTCGGCTTAATCTACTTTGCGACTGAAACATGAGCATCACTCTTTTTGGGGATGGGCAGGTCACCCAAATCGGGATTGACCACCGGTCTACTCCAGAGTAGCCTCATGCTTCCAACATCGCGTCGAGATTTCGCTTATGCGTAGAGTTCCCTTACTCGCGGCCCTTCTTCTTCTCTCGTTAGCGTCTGCTCTGCGCGCCCAATCCACAAATGCCTCGCTCACTGGCCGCGTAAGTGATCCACAGAAAGCGTTGATCGTTGATGCCAAAGTCGCTGTGATCAGCGCCGGCACGAACGTGCGTGCTGAGATCACGACCAACGGCTCGGGCGAATATTATTTCGCAAATCTCGCTCCAGCCGTGTATCGAATCGAAGTCGAAAAGGCCGGTTTCAAGAAGCTACTCAAACCGGATTTGATCCTTCATGTCCAGGATGCGCTCAAAATCGATTTCGAGATGACTCTTGGTGACGTGTCTGAAACTGTCACGATAGAAGGCGGCGCACCGCTGGTGAATACCGAGTCGGCAGCGGTCAGCACCGTGGTCGATCGCACTTTCGTCGAGAATCTTCCGCTCAATGGCCGGAGTTTCCAGACACTGATCGCGTTGACGCCCGGCGTGGTATTCACTGCTACGGCTTTTAACGATCAGGGACAATTCAGCGTTAACGGACAGCGCGCCGACGCCAACTATTTCACCGTGGATGGGGTCGGCGCCAATTTCGGCGTGACCGGATTATTACAAATGGTGCAGACCGCGAGTGGAGCTTTGCCCGCGCTGAGCGTTTCAGGTGGTACCAATAGTCTGGTCTCAGTGGATGCGATGCAGGAGTTTCGCCTGCAAACATCTTGGTTTGCGCCAGAGTTCGGGCGCACGCCGGGTGGACAAGTCTCGATTGTGACCCGCTCCGGAACGAACGGTTTTCATGGAACGGTGTTCGAATATTTCAGGAATAGCGTGCTGGATGCACGCGACTGGTTTGTGAATGCTAATGGTCTCGCAAAACCTCAAGAGCGGCAGAATGATTTTGGCGGTGTTCTGGGAGGGCCGCTTCTGAAGGACAAGTCGTTCTTCTTTTTTTCTTACGAAGGACTGAGGTTGCGCCAGCCATCCACGCAACAGAGCTCAGTGCCGGATGCGACATCGCGACAGCAAGCCCCCGCTTCAATGCGCCCCTACTTGAATGCGTTTCCGTTGGCGAACGGCGCCAGTCTCGGGGCGGGATTGGCACAATTCAACGCCAGCTATTCGAACCCCTCGACACTTGATGCTTACAGCCTCCGTGTAGATCACGTGGTGAACTCGAAGCTTAGCTTGTTTGGCCGTTATAACCACTCGCCTTCCAGCCTGGATCAACGGAGTCCCACTCTGGCCGGACCTGTCCTTAGCATGACGAGTTCGCTTTCATCGTCTATACACACTTTTACCGCTGGCTTTAACCAGCTGATTAGTTCCCGAATCAGCAATGAGCTGCGCGCTAATTATAGCAATGATAAAGTTAGGCTTAGATTCTTCCTCGATGATTTCGGTGGCGCTGTTCCGCTTTCCGATTCAATGTTGTTTCCCAGCGGGTTCTCGTCCGCGAATGCCATTTTCGGATTATTTATCTCGGGCGTTGGACAATACAATCAGGGCAAATCCGCGGCGAGCGAGCAACGCCAAGTCAATCTGATCGACAATCTATTACTGACCCAGCACAGTCATCAGTTGAAGTTCGGGGTCGACTATCGGTGGCTTGCCCCCTTCACTAGTCCCTTCATCTACCGTCAGTTTATACAATTCTCAGGAGTTTCGACGGCGCCCGGCGGCGCACTTTCCGGAACGGCCTCACTCGCCGGCACATTTCTCCAACAGAGTAACGCGCTTCTCTCACAAAACTTTTCGGTCTATGGTCAGGACACCTGGAGGGTCACGCCGCGATTCGCACTGACGTATGGCTTGAGGTGGGACATCAATCCCTCGATCGGAGGCAAGAACTCGAACAACGATCCGTTCACCGTAACGGGTCTCGACAATCCGTCGACAATAACCTTGGCGCCTCGCGGCACGCCTCTCTATGAAACAACCTATGGAAACATAGCACCAAGAATTGGATTGGCTTATCAACTTCCAGGAATCCGGAACTGGGGTGCTACCCTGCGCGCCGGCTTTGGAATCTTTTATGACCTTGGCCAGGGCTCACTCGGCGGAGTCTCCAGCTTCTTTCCATACAATGGAGTCAAGATCAGTGCTCCGGCGCCAGTGCCGTTTCCTTTGAGCCCGCAAAACGCCGCGGCTCCGGGCGTTACTACTAACCCACCAGTTGCCACTATTCTGGTAGCCGATCCTCATTTGAAGCTGCCACGGACATATCAATGGAATGTGGCGCTGGAGCAATCTATTCACCGCAGCCAATGTTTATCTCTAACCTACATCGGCGCGGTTGGGCGCGACCTGCTTCGCTCAACCAAGTTATTTAACGTGAATCCGAATTTTCAGTCGGTTGTGCTAACCGACAATTCGGCAACCTCGGACTATCACGCCCTCCAGGTAAAGTTTCAGCGGCGTTTGTCGCGAGGATTGCAGGGACTCGCTTCGTATTCCTTCTCTCACTCGATTGATATCGCCTCGACCGATGCCGGCATTAACCTCAACACGCCGAGCACGATTGCGAGTCCGAACATAGATCGCGGTAACTCCGATTTTGACATCCGTCATTCATTCACTGCCGGCGTGACTTACGATCTGCCCTCTCCAGGATTGAACAAGACGACCCATGCGATATTTGCCGGCTGGTCATTGGACACTTTCATTCTGGCGAGATCTGCCCCACCAGTCGACGTTATTGGCGCAACTTCCAATGTTGGAGGCGTTACCCTCGCTTCGCGTCCAAACTTGAATCCGGGAGTGCCGCTTGAACTATTTGGCACGCAATATCCGGGCGGGAAGATTTTCAATCGCGCTGCGTTTACCGCCGCGCCCGTCGGAACGCAGGGGAATTTCGGGCGCAACCTGCTGCGGGGTTTCGGAGCCTGGCAAGCGGATGTTGGATTGCAGCGGCAATTTCATCTTGCGGAGAAATTAGAGCTTCGTTTCCGGGCAGAGTTTTTCAATATCTTTAACCATCCGAACTTCGGCAATCCCCTCAGCCTCCTGACCAGCCCTCTGTTCGGCCGCTCGACTCAAACACTCGCGAACAGTCTGGGATCAGGCGGCACCAATGGCGGTTTGAATCCTCTTTATCAGATTGGCGGACCACGATCGATTCAGTTTGCGCTGAAGCTTCAGTTCTGAAGTTGGCCGGCAATAACAGACCTGGGTCATAGCCCACTTGCGATTATTTACCCATCCCTCAAAAGGGTGATGCGAAGCTAGCCGCAATTTGGGTGTTGCAATTTAGAGATAATCGGTAACCTCATACTCATGCAGCGCCTCTACTCCATGTTTCCACAAGGTGGCCCGGGTTTGGGGCTTCTGCTTTTGAGAATAGCTACCGCCGCGATGTTTGTTTTGAATGTCACGCATCGCTTCAACTTTTCTTCACCCGCTATTTACTGGGCGGTCGTCTCCCTCATAGCCATGATTTCGTTCTCGCTCTGTCTCGGCTTTTTGACGCCGGTTCTCTCCGTAGTTGCGTGCGCGACAGCTGTCGCAAATCTCTTTTTGGCCGGCCAGCCGGGCAATTTCGTCTATATCTTCAGAATACTAACCGCGGCCGCCCTCATCTTTCTCGGTCCGGGAGCATATTCGGTGGATGCGAAACTGTTCGGACTACGCGTAACCATTGTCCCGCCACGCAGGAACATGCCTTGATCTAATCTGCATTTGCCTTGTAGTAATCATTCCCGATTTTCATCACGACAATCCTACGCAATGCCTCGCGCTAATTGTACTCAGCGGGGGTAGCTTGGTGCCCACTCAATTTAGGTACACTCGCCTCGCTCCATCTAGGGTTTCGCAAAAAAACTCGGAGGAGCAGAATGCGTCCAGCATCGGATAACAGTTTGACAAACGGGTAGTTGAAACGAGCGACGTGAAAGAGAGCAACACGATGAAAGGCATCGCAAGCAACACATCGTTTTTACCGAAGACGCACAGCAAGAAAGGAGTGGCGGTCATGAACAGGGATGAATCGCATCGACAAGGTCGTGGTCTTTCGTTCCCTCCAGGAACATCATCTTGCGACATTCTCGAACTCAAGCTGCAGGCAGTCCAGGAACGTGTGATGATTGACCGGAGTTTCGTCAATTGCCCGAGACTTCGGCATTCTTCTAAGTTCGCGTTGCTTCATTTTCAACGACTTACGAACGGCAAAGTAATTGCACTGTCACCGGTGCGAGGTTTCAAACGAGAGCACATGTTAAGAATCCAGAGAGAAGCTAACGGGCAAGTGATACTTAGGATTAGCGGTCGATTGGATGGAGAGGGCTTAGCCGAATTGAAAAAGCTAATCGGCTCAGAAGGTGCGGGTCGGCGCATAATTTTGGATTTGCGAGAGCTAACGCTGGTGGATCACGAGGCTGTTGGATTTCTAAGGGAATGCGATTCCGATGGCATCAAGCTCCAAAATTGCGCCCCGTATATCAGCGAGTGGATTGCACGACAAAGAGACGGAAAGTAGTTCATTGGTAGTTACTGACAAAGGAGAGACGTCATGTTTGCGGAATTACAAAGAGAGCCAGTCTTGTTAACAAAACCCTTCTTCCTTGACCCTCGCGTCAAAGGTTCGCAGGCCCAGGAGTTTGAAGAGCAGCTCGCTGCTCGCATCATCGGCCAGGAGGATGCGGTGCGCGGCATGAGCAGTCTCTACCAACTATTTCTGGCGCGAATGAACCAGGCAAATCGACCGTTGGGCACGTTGTTGTTTCTGGGTCCTACTGGGTCCGGAAAAACACGTATCGTGGAAGCGGCAGCCGAAGTTCTCTTTGGCGACCCCAATGCGGTTATCAAGATCGATTGTGCGGAGTTTCAGCACTCGCACGAGATCGCGAAGCTAATCGGATC
>WNGA01013377.1_pt1 | contig 10506 bp, 4 predicted proteins | sample 5400061 | NCBI WGS metagenome assembly WNGA01 (sample SAMN13153366, study PRJNA577476) | soil metagenome | isolation source: 100 cm soil or saprolite under grassland replicate 2 | place: USA:California | collected 2016-06-15
CGCACGGCCTGCCCATAAAGTTCACGCTCGACCCATTCGGATAGGGCAGCTTCCACGTTGGTCGCCGCGTCATGATCGGCACGCTCCAGCAGGCCGGCGACGCACGCCTGAAGAGTCTGCTTCCTCTCCGGCAGCGTGGGGCCCTTCTGCTCCAGTGATCGGCGGATGATCTCGGAATCGATCGCGTAACCGTGGGCCATCACGAGCGCCTTGTGGACGAGGTTCTTCAGCTCGCGCACATTACCCGGCCAGGAGTGGTATTGCAAATCCTGCAGGGCATCATCGGTGATCGTAGGTTTGGCGTCGGCCAGCTCAGTACCGTGCCGGTGCAAGAAATATCTCACCAGGGCCGGGATGTCTTCTGGGCGCTCCCGCAGGGACGGCAAACGGATGACGGCGTCATTGAGTCGGTAGTAAAGGTCCTCGCGAAATTTCTTTTCCGCCACCCCCTGCTCCAGATCGCGGTGGGTCGCGGCGATGATGCGAACGTCCGCTCGGATCGTCTCGCGTCCTCCCACCCGCTGGAAGACCTTTTCTTGAAGCACCCGCAACAGCTTTGCCTGGGTCGCCAGGCTCATGTCGCCAATTTCGTCAAGGAAAATGGTTCCCTTGCTCGCCTGCTCGAATTTCCCGATGCGGCGCGCCTGAGCTCCGGTGAATGCGCCCTGTTCGTGGCCGAACAACTCGCTCTCCAGGAGCGTTTCCGGGATCGCAACGCAATTGACCACGATGAAGGGTTGATCGCCGCGATCGCTGTGCTGATACAACGCGCGGGCGACCAGTTCCTTTCCCGTGCCGGTCTCGCCGCGGATGAGAACCGTGACCGGTTTGGCGGCCACCCGCCCGATTTCCTTGTAAACATTCTGCATCGCCTGGCTGCGACCGATGATGGCATCCCGGGCCGGCTTGCTTTCCGCGCTGGCCGGGGGCCGGGAGATGAGCGCGCGGCTGGCCACCGCCTTTTCAATCAAGGCCAGGAACTCCGCCGGATTGATTGGCTTGAGCACGTAATCGTAAGCACCCAGCTTGATCGCCTCAATGGCGGTGTCCGTCGAGTGATGAGCGGTCATGAGAATGACCGGCAGGTGCGGCTTCACCGGGTGCATGGTCGTGATGACTTCCAGGCCGCTGATTCCGGGCATTTGCAGGTCGGTCACCACCACATCGCAATCAGAGGTCTGAGCGCGCGCGATCCCTTCTTCGGCCGTCGCCGCCGTTTCGACCACGTACGCTTCGCCCAGCAGGCGCTGGAGCGCCTCGCGGACCGCGGTGTCGTCTTCGATGAGCAGAATGCTGGGCTTACCGTTTTTCATGAGCCGGCAGCACAATGCGAAATATCGTTCCCCGCCCAACCTGCGTCTCGAAATCCAGCGCGCCGCCGTGGCGGTCGATAATCCGCGCCGATATCGGCAACCCCAACCCCGTTCCTTCCTTCTTGGTGCTGAAAAAGGGATCAAACAGTCTGCCCTGCACCTCGGGACGAATGCCCGGTCCATCGTCCTCCACTTCGATGATGGCGACCTTGGTCTGGATTCCGTTGAAAGGAACTCTTCCGTCCCGTGCGCGCAGAATGATCGTCCCATCCCGGCCAATGCTCTCCGCCGCATTTTGAACCAGGTTGATCAGGACCTGTTTGAGCTGCTGCTGGTCTCCGTCGAACTCCGCCTGCCCGTGTGACTGACGTACGAGCCGAATGGCCTGCCATTGCAATTGCGGCATCAGGAGATCGCGTACATCCTGGAGCAACGGTTCTGCCGTCATGCGCGCCAACGTGGGTGGAGTAGGCCGCGTCAATTGAATGAATTCCTTCAGGATCTGGTTCACCCGCTCAATCTCGGTTCCAATGACCACCGCGTCCTTATGTTCGGGAGTTCCTTCCGGGAGTTTTCTTTGTACCGTGTACAAGCGGGCGTTAATGGTCGTCAGGGGATTGCGAATTTCATGCGCCAGTCCCGCGGCCAATTGTTCAAAGTGGGCCAGCTTCTTCTGGTGCACGATGATGCCGTCGCGCTGAACCAGCTTGATGCGAAGCGGCATTACCACCGCGCCCCGATAGAGGTCAACGATGAGAAAAACGCCCAGCCCCGTCAGGGCGGCCAACAACGCATACCGCACTGCCCGCAAGGCCGGAGTCTTGCTCGCGGAGGAATACGGCGCTCCGACCGTCGGATGGATGCGTCCGATGAATTCGGCCGGCGAGCCGGCATCCAGAAACGCTTGAATGAGTTCCTTCTGTCGGCGAGTCCGTTTGACCGTGTCGGAGTGGGATTGGGTTTCCAGGAATAAGTCAATCGCCTTCGCGTCCCGCCGCGCCTGCTGGCCAAGTTCGGAGAGCCGAGCGATGGCTCGTTTCGCCAGGTCGCGATGCTGCGCGACAAAGGCCTCGACGAGAGGTTTGCCCGTGTTGTTCGTCACTTCTTTGAAGTCAGAAAGATAGCCTTCGTACGTTTGATCCGTTTCCTTCAGCAAGGATTCCAGGTCCTGAGTGAGGGCGATGGGCCCATTGGTCCGGGAGCGTTGTGCGCCCGCGATTCGCTCCTTCAGTTCCTTGCTCCGGACCGCGAGCCGCCCCATATCGGCCCGGTCCTTTTGCTTCTTAATCCAGTTGTTGAGCTCGTGGATTTTCCGCGGGAGTTCCGCGCGGCCCTTTGCCGTGGAAGCATCATTGAGGGCGCTGTCCAGTTCGGGAAGATCCGATTCGAGCCGATCGGCGACGCCGAGATACTCGGCCTTCAGGAGGAGCGCCTCATACCAGACCAAGTCGGATTCCCGGCGGGCGAGTTCGGGGTTTTCGAGGCTCTCTTCGAACAGCTCTTTGCATTCCTTAAAGAGGTCGGCGAGTTCGCGGGACTGTTGGCGGTCGGCGGAGATCGGGGACTCCAGTTTCGCCAGCCGATAGGCGGCCCACCCGATCAAGAGCATTGCCAATATTATTGACAGATCCACGAACGGAAAACGGACATGGTCGCGCGATCTCATCAAGGCGGCTCTCAGTTTACTTCGAAAGTGTCGGCAGAATTCCCACGGCGAGCGTTGGGCCGGTGACAAATTCTGTTACGGCGCCGGAAACCGCGCGGCGGAAAAATTGACACCCGCCCGCCGTGATTTCCGCGCGGAATATCGCAACGTGCTCTCTCTCAACACGACCCGGTTGTGGCACGCCGGTTGCGAAACGCACGTCAGCAGTTGGGCCGTTTGGTTCAGCCAAACCTTACGGCCAGCTTCGAAGAAATCAAGAGCCGGATCATATGGCAAGTCAAACCAATGTCCTGTTAATCGACGGCAAGGTGAGTCAAGCGCTCGGCCAGGTGCTGAACGTTGAAAGCCATTGTCCCGTCGCCGCCGCCCATCGACAGGAAGCGTTGCGCGAATGGGGGCGACGCCGGATTGACGTTGCTGGCTGTGATCTGACTTCCCGGCGCCAAAGCGGCCGGACAACGCTGAGGCGTCCGACCGGCCTTCAGCCGCAGGTTCCGATGGTCGTCCTTGGCGAGCAACCGGAACAGCGTGAACCAAACTCCAGCGCGCGGGGGGTTGATGTGCTCCTGGAGAAAATTCTCAACCTCGCAGTTCTGATTCAAGCCCTGAACGAACTGGCTTCGCCAACACCAGAGACGGGGCGGCGCCGCACCGGTCAAGCACGTCCGGTCTCTGGATAACAACCCTCCCGAACATGAACCTCCGCAATCAGAAAACGTTGAGCCTCCACTGCCGGCTCATTACCAACTCCGCGCTTCCGATCGGAGCCACGCGTTCCTTCTCCATTTGGATGCCGCTGCTGCTCGGCGCCTTGAATCTGCTTTTCGCGGCCTCGCTCCAGGCCCGGCCTGCTCCGCCCCCGGCGCCGTCCGAACTTACGGCTTCCACGGTTTCCCAGAGCCAGATCAATCTCGCATGGAAGGACAATTCCGGGAATGAATCGGGGTTCATAATTCAGCGGGCCGCGTCCGCCAGCGGGCCGTGGAGTCAGGTCGCCACCACCAGCGTGAATGTCACTTCGTACTCGAATGCCGGCTTGAGCGCCGCGACCACCTACTACTATCGCGTGTGCGCTTATAACTCCCGGGGCAACTCCAGCTATACCACGACCGCCAGCGCGACCACCGCCCAGGGCACCGCGACCTGCGCCTACACAATTTCGCCGAGCAGCTCGTCGCTCACTTCGGCCGCCAGCAGCGGAACACTGAGCGTGAGCGCGCTCCCTGGTTGCAGTTGGACGCCGTCAAGCACCGCACCAAGCTGGCTGACCTGCACGCCGGTCAGCGGCACCGGCGATGGAACGCTTACCTGGTCTGCGACCGCCAACACCAGCACCGCTTCGCGCACGGGCACGCTAAACGTTGCCGGCCAGATCTTCACGGTGACACAGGTCGGAGCGACTTCGACGGACGTTGCGCTCTCGAGCGGTTCGCCGTACAACGATTCGCTCACAGCTTCGACCCCACAATCGGCCTGGAAATATTACTATATCGACGTCCCGGTCGGCAGTGGGAGCCTGGTCGTGGACCTGAACATGACGGCCGACGTCGATCTCTATATCCTCAACAACGCCAAACCGACTCTGAGCACCTGGGATTGCCGCCCTTTCATTGGCGGAACCAGCGAGCGATGCAGTTTCACTTCACCCGCAGCCGGTCGTTGGTGGATCGGAGTTAACAATTACAGCACCGGAACCATCGGCTACACCGTAACCGCCACCGCGTCGGCCGGATGTACTTACTCTATCTTGCCGACAAGCGCGTCGTTCACATCGGCTGGCGGCAGCGGCAGCGTGAGCGTGACCGCTGGGGGGGGCTGCAGTTGGAGTGCTTCGAGCAGCGCGGCTTGGATTACAACAACGAGTAGCGGCAGTGGCAGTGGTACCGCCACGTATTCAGTAGCGGCCAACACCAGCTCGAGCACGCGGACCGCTACCCTGACCATCGCCGGCCAGCCGTACACGGTGACGCAAACGGGCGCGGCTTGCACCTACACACTTTCGGCGCCCACCGCATCATTTACCTCGGCTGCCGGCAATGGCAGCGTGGGTGTCACCGCCGTCGCGGGTTGCAATTGGAGTGCGTCCAGCAGCGTGTCGTGGATCACCACGACGAGCAGCGGCACCGGGAGCGGTACCGCGACCTATTCAGTGGCGGCCAACACCAGCTCGAGCACGCGGACCGGCACCCTGACCATCGCCGGCCAAGCGCACACCGTGACGCAGACGGGCGCGGCTTGCAGCTACTCGGTTTCACCGACGAGCGCCTCGTTTACTTCGGCAGGTGGCAGTGGCAGCGTGAGCGTCACCGCCACGGCGGGCTGTGGTTGGACTGCTTCGAGCAGCGTGGCCTGGATTACAACAAGCAGCAGCGGCAGTGGCAGCGGAACCGCCACCTATTCGGTGGCCGCCAACACCAGCACCAGCACGCGCGCGGGCACGCTGACGATCGCTGGCCAAACGTTCACCGTTACACAGGAGGCAGCGGCCTGCACGTATTCGATTTCCCCGTCGGGTGCCAATCCCGGTTCGGCGGCCGGGAACGGCACCGTGACCGTGACCGCAGGCACCGGCTGCAATTGGACAGCGTCGAGCGGTGCGACGAGCTGGCTGACTTGCACGCCAGCCAGCGGCACCGGCACCGGGACGCTAACCTGGTCCGTGACGGCCAACACGAGCACCAGCACGCGCACCGGAACCCTCTCCATCGCCGGCCAGACCTTCACGGTCACTCAGGCGGGAGCCGCTTGCACGTATTCAATTTCGCCGATCAGCGCCAATCCCGGCTCGGCGGCCGGGAACGGTACCGTGACCGTGACCGCAGGCGCCGGCTGCAATTGGACGGCGTCGAGCGGTGCGACGAGCTGGCTGACGTGCACGCCAACCAGTGGCAGCGGCAGCGGCAGCGTCACCTGGTCTGTGACGGCCAACACGAGCACCAGCACGCGCACCGGGACCCTCTCCATCGCCGGCCAGACCTTCACGGTGACACAAGCAGGAGCCGCTTGCACGTATTCGATTTCGCCAACGAGCGCTTCATTTACCTCAGCAGGCGGTTCGCTCACGGTCAGCGTGACGGCGGGCACGGGCTGCGCGTGGACGGCGACGAGCGGCGCGACCTGGATCACAATCACGACTGGCGGCGGCAGCGGCAGTGGAACAGTCGGCTACACGGTGGCGGCCAACACCAGCACTAGTTCGCGCTCGGGCACGATGACGATCGCCGGACAGACTTTCAGCGTCTCACAAATGGGGGCGTCTGTGGACAATCCGCCCACGGCCAGCCTGACCACGCCAGCCAGCGCCACGACCATCAACGGTACGACCACTTTCACTGGCACGGCCACCGACGACGTGGGCGTCACCCGCGTGGAATTCTGGTGTGACGGGTCCCTGCTCCTTGGCACTGCCACATTGGCGCCGTACAGCATCGCCTACAATACGGCGAACGTTCCCAACGGCCTTCGCAGCTTCACTTGCAAAGCGTACGATACGGCAGGTCACGTGACCACTTCTGCGGCCAACTCGGTCACGGTCAAAAATACAGTCCAGCAGGCGGGCTCTTGGTCCGAGCGCTTTGGAGGCGTCAATTACGACAAGGGAGTGGCTGTTGCAGCGGATTCATCGGGTAATATCCTCGTGACGGGGTTCTTCTCCGGCACGGCGGATTTCGGCGGCGGAACTTTGACCAGCATTGGAACGTCCGACATGTTCCTGGCCAAGTATTCGGCGGCGGGTGTCTTTCAGTGGGCGAAACGATTTGGCGGTGCGGGTGCCATGGTGAGTCCGAACGCGGTCGTGATCGATGCCAATGGCAACATCACCGTCGGCGGAGGGTTCTCCGGCACGGTGGACTTTGGCCGCGGCCCACTCAGCAGCGCGGGCGGGATGGATGTATTTCTTTGCCAGTATCTGCCTGACGGCACGACTCAGTGGGAGAAGCGATTCGGAGGGAGCGATAACGAATACGTCACTGGGCTGGGAGTTGATAAGCGGACTGGTGAGATTGTCCTCGCCGGCACTTTCGTCGGCTTGGTTGACTTTAGCGTTGGTATCGCTACTCCGCTAACTTCCTACTGGGGCGGAAGGGATTGTTTCTTGGCAAAGTACTCAAACACGGGCGCCCACCTGTGGTCGAAAAACTTCAACAATATCTCCGACGACGTGATCGTCGCATTGGCGGTCGATGGAAACGGCGACATTGTGTTCACGGGCACCTGCAACGCCTTCATTAACTTCGGCGGATTCGATCTGCAAAATCCGCTGGGAGGCACCGCGATGTTCGTGGTCAAGCTCAGTGGTGGAGGGGCGCATAAATGGTCGGAGGCCTTCAATAGTGCAGCTCCGAAGGGCTTAGCAGTGGATGCCAGCGGCAGCATCTTTGTGACGGGTGTCTTCCGTCCCTCGGTTGATGTCGGTGGGGGCACACTGACCAGCGCGGGTTATTTCGACATCTTTTTGGCGAAGTACGATACCCTTGGTAACCACGTTAAGTCGAAGGCACTGGGAGGCAATTCATATGATTATTCGACCGCACTCGCCGTTGACCCCAGTGGCAACGTCGTGCTTTTCGGTTACTTCCTGTCTTACACTTCGCTGGGAGGCCAAACGCTTTACGGCCCAGGCGGATATGATATGCTCCTGGCGAAGTACTCAACCGATCTCAACCACCTCTGGTCGGAAACCTACGGTGGCCCTGGAGACGACCTTACTCCAGCGGTGACAGTGGATGGAGGGGGATACATCATTGGCACGGGCGCGTTTCCAACTTCAACCGATCTCCTCGGCCAGTCACTGACGAGCGCCGGTTCTTGTGACGGCTATCTGTTCAGGCACCAGCCATAAAACGTCGAGTTGCCAGCGAGGGCCACCGCGAACGGTGGCCCTCTTTTTTTTTAAATCCCAATCAGAAACACAGCTTTTTCGCCGGTCCGTTGCACCAACATGCCTCGCTATTTTGGCCGCCGGCGTCGGCTCAGTGAAAAGTTATTTTCCACGCCGCGAAGTTCGTGGAAAAGGAATTTACACCAATGCGGCGTCTTTTCGGTCCTCGGTTTCCTAAGTCTCTATTGATCAACAGGATCATTATCTGGCGCGTTGGTTGCTAACCCATCCGCCAGCGTGATCGGGCGGCGGTTGGGCCGGCTGACAAAAGCGACCCAGCCCGCCCAGAACAAATCACGCGATGGCACGCATGATAAAACCGACAAACATCCTGTTGATCGACGACGACTTAATGGTGCGCCAAGCACTCGGTCAGGCCCTCGCAATGGAGAATTACAATGTCGTCCCCGCTGCGAACCAACACGAAGCCTTGCGTGAAGTTGGGCAACGCCCGATTGATATCGTCCTCCTTGATCTGAACCCGAGCAGCGAAAACGGCTGGGAAACATTGGAGCGTCTCACTGCCCTTCAACCACATCTGCCGGTCGTGGCCATGACAGCCCGAGCGGAACAACATCAACCAAGCTCCAACGCAAACGGTCTTGATGTGCTCCTCGAGAAACCCCTGAACCTCACGGTTCTACTCCAGACCCTTAAGGAACTGGCGTCGCAATCTCCAAGCCCACGGCGACAAGGCAACAGTCAGTAACGTGTCGCTTCTGGAAATCGGTCCCAAGCTCATAAACCACTCACTCAACAAACTGATTAATATCGTGTCCACACCCAACCGTTCTACCTCTCTCGGCGCCATTTGTTCGTTCTCGTTCCGGCTGCTGCTCTGTATCTTGACCCTTGCCGGCCAGCTCTTTTCGGTATCGCAAGGCGCTGCCGCCACGATAGATGTTCCGTTGTCGAACGGGGCACCTTACAACGATTCGCTCACGGCCTCAACGCCACAGTCCGGCTGGGGTTTTTACTACATTGATGTGCCCAGCGGCGCTTCCAGCTTTGTCGTTGACCTTTTCAACATGACAGCAGACGTCGATTTGTATGTTCGCTACAACGCCAAACCCACAGCAAGCACGTGGGACTGTCGCCCCTACATCGGCGGAACCAGCGAACGATGCACTTTCTCCGCTCCGGCGGCCGGAAGGTGGTGGATCGGCGTTAACAATTACGCCACTGGAACGATCAGTTACATCGTTAAGGCGACGTGGGCGCAAGCGACTTCATGCACCTACGCGATTTCGCCAACGAGCTCATCGATTTCGTCCGGGGGTGGCAATGGCAACGTGAGCGTGACGGCGGGCAGCGGTTGCGCCTGGACCGCCGGCAGCAGCGCCGCCTGGATCACGATCACGGCCGGCAGCAGCGGCAATGGAAGCGGAACAGTCAGCTACACGGCGGCGGCCAACTCCGGCACCAGTTCACGCACCGGCACGCTGACAATTGCCGGCCAGACGTTCGCAGTCTCACAGGCAGCAGGTACCTCGACGGACGTTGGGCTCACCAGTGGTTTGCCGTACAACGACTCGCTCACCGCTTCGAGCCCCCAGGCGGGCTGGAAATATTACTATATTGACGTGCCGGCGGGCGCATCGGGCCTGGTCGTGGACCTCAACAACATGACCGCGGACGCTGATCTCTACGTTCATTACAACACCAAGCCGACTTCGACCACTTGGGATTGCCGTCCGTATCTGGGCGGAGCCAGCGAGCAATGCACCTTTAATTCGCCGGCAGCGGGTCGCTGGTGGATCGGTATTAACAATTACAGCTCCGGAACCATCGGTTACACCGTAAGGGCCACTGCGACGACGACGACGACGGCATGTACTTACTCCCTTTCGGCGACCAGCGCTTCATTCACTTCGGCTGCCACCAGTGGAAGCGTGAGCGTCACTGCGGGCGCGGGCTGCAGCTGGACTGCTTCGAGCAGCGTGGCTTGGATGACGACAACGAGTGGCGGCTCCGGCAGCGGAACGGCCTCTTATTCGGTGGCGGCCAACACCAGCACGGCGTCGCGCACCGGCACGCTTAGTATCGCGGGCAAAGCCTTCACGGTGACGCAGGCCGGATCGGCCTGCTCCTATTCGATCTCACCAACTAGCGCGTCCTTCACATCGCTTGGCGGCGCGCTCACCGTCAGCGTTACGACGGGAGCGGGCTGCACGTGGACCGCAACTAGTGGCGCGGGCTGGATCACGATCACGGCCGGCGCCAGCGGCAATGGCAACGGTACGGTCAATTACTCGGTGGCGGCTAATACGAGCACCAGCTCACGAACCGGCACCATGACCGTCGCCGGAAAAACATTTAGTGTCTCACAGATGGGGGCGGCGGCAACGGACAATCCACCCGCAGCGAGTCTGATGTCCCCAGCCGGCGGCGCGACCATTAGCGGCACAACCACCTTCACCGGCACCGCCACCGACGACGTCGGTGTGGCAAAAGTGGAATTCTGGTGCGACGGTACGCTGCTCCTCGGCACCGCCACCGTGGCGCCGTACAGCATTTCGTACAACACGGCGAACATTCCCGGCGGCATGCGCAGTTTCACGTGCAAAGCCTACGATACGGCTGGCCACTCCACCACTTCGGCGGCTAACTCGGTCACGGTCAACAATACGGTCCAATTGGCCGGC
>WNGA01024685.1_pt1 | contig 10506 bp, 8 predicted proteins | sample 5400061 | NCBI WGS metagenome assembly WNGA01 (sample SAMN13153366, study PRJNA577476) | soil metagenome | isolation source: 100 cm soil or saprolite under grassland replicate 2 | place: USA:California | collected 2016-06-15
CATGTTCCACAGCGCCGTCGGCCCGAACACGAACGAGCCGTCGCCGACGAGACAGATCACCTGCTGGTTCGGACGGGCGAGCTTCACGCCCGCCGCCGTGCCGACGCCCGAGCCGAGATGCGCGCCGTAATAGAAGAACAGCTCGCGCCCGCCGATCGGGTTGAACTCGAAGCTGTGCAGGTTCACCGAGCCCGCCTCGTGCACGATGATGGCGTCGGGATCGGCGAACTTCGCGATTTCGAAGGTCAGGCGGTCGGCGATGATCGGGCCCTGGTCCCAGTCGGGATTGTTGACGATCTGGTCGCGGGCGGCCCGCGCCCACGTGCTGAACTTTTTCACCTCGGCCGCGCGCTCCGCGGCCTTCTGCTTGAGCGCCGGCGTCATCAATTGCTCGACCGCCGCGGTGAGATCGTCGAGCCCATGGCCGACGTCGGCCACCAGCGGGACTTCGGTGAGCATCACGTTGCCCATGCTGGCGTAGTCGATGCGCATGTCGATGAATTTGGGCCCGCGCGGGACTATGGGTGCCGGACCGCTGTGCTGGAACTTGTTGCCGACGTTGATCACCACGTCGGCGTTCTTCGGGTAGGCGAGCTTGCCGAGATCGCTCCCCTGCAAGTTCCCGACCCAGAGCGGATGGGTCTCCGGGAAGTTGGCGTACATCTGGCGCGCCTGCGTCACCGGCATGCCGAGAAGCTCGGCGAACGTCACGGCCTTGGCCATGGCCTTCGCTTTGTAGATCTCGTCGCCGACGACCAGGAGCGGCATCCTGGCTTCGACCAGAAGCTTCGCCGCGCGCTGGGTTTCGTCCGGATTGGGCCGCACGCGCATGCGCGGGTCGACGAGGTCCTGGGCGATGATCTCCGTGCGGGCGCGATCGTCGTTGTAGTCCGAATGCCATGAGATGTAGGCGGGACCGTGCGGCGGCGTCCACGCCGCCTTGAAGGCGCGCCGTATCGTCTCCGGGATCATGTCCGGACGGCGGGCAAGCCAGGTGTACTTGGTGATCGGCTGGACCATCTGCTCCTGGTTGGCGACTTCCTCGAAGCCGTCGCGCCCGGCCCGCCGCGTCTGATCGGTACGGTAGGAGTAGACCACCAGCGGCGTCTGCTCCTTGAAGGCGTTGAACATCTGGCCGATGGCGTTCGCCATGCCGACGACCGCGGCCTGCATCACGATCGCCGGCTCGCCCGAAGCCTTGATGTAGCCGGACGCCATGGCGGCGCCCGGACCTTCATGCGGCGTGAGGATGTATTTGAGCTGCGGCCGGTCGACCAGCGCCTCATAGAACTGGGCGTCTTCGCTGGCGGAATTGCCGAAGACGTATTTCACCCCGCAGGCGATCAACTGCTCGGCGAAGCATGCCCCGCCCGACCCCTGGAATGCTTTCACGCCGGTCACAGTGGCGGCGCTGCCGGCGGCAGGCGCCGCGCCCGGCGCGGCCGCGGCAGGGACGCTCTGGGCCAGGCTGACCGAGCTCACGGAGCTCAGGACCGACTGCGCCGCGGTCACGCTGAGACCGGCTTTGGTCAGACCGCGCATGAATCCGCGCCGCGACATGCCGTTCGACAAGTAGCTCGTAACCAGCTCTCGCATCTGTCGCTCCCTCGGTGGCTCAACGTGTCAGGCGACGCAATTGACGTCTCGATGGCTCGCTCATCTCGGCGGGGCGGCGGGCGGCTTCGCATTCGCCCCGAGCTCGGTGCCGAGATAGTCGGCCATCAGCGCGATCTCTTCCCGGGTCCAGAGTCCTCCCCGGCCGATCATGCGGTAGATGGTCGCCTCCCATCCCCGACGCTCCTGCCGAAGGTCGCGGTACATCGAATCGGTGTGGCACTGAAAACACTTTCCCAGCACCGCCTCGCGCCCGGGATGTTGCGCGGCGGCCCCTGAGTCCTGCGCCGCGGCAGGCACGCCGCACGCAAAGGCGCACAGAACGAGAAGAACGGCCTCGCGGCAGAATGTCATGGCGCTTCCCCCGGATGCGTTCTCACGCCGGAAAACACCGGCGATTGCGTGAAGGCGTCCCCTCATCGCTCCGTCCATGTTAGGTCAAACCGGCCGGGGATGCCACCAAAGTCCGTGCATGCCAGCTCCGTAGGCCGGATGAGCGGCAGCGAAATCCGGGATCGGCCTTACGGGCTCCAACTCCCCCCGGATGTCGCTCATCCGGGCTACGATCTTGGCAGCAAAGCAAAGCCCCGGCGCAAGGCCGGGGCTCTTCAATCCAACTTCCCCCCAAAGACGATCAGAGCCGATAGAGTATCTGGTCGGTCCAGAACCGCTCGAGCCGCTGCAGCGCCTTGTTGAGGCCCTGGAACTCGCCGGCGTTGATGCCGCCTACCTGCTCCACCGTGCGGACGTGCTTTTGATAGAGGGCGTTGATGATGTCGCGCACCTCGCGGCCCTTCTCGGTCAGCTTGATGCGCACCGAGCGGCGGTCGACCCGCGAACGCTGGTGATCGAGGAAGCCCATCTCGACAAGCTTCTTGAGATTGTAGGAGACGTTGGAGCCGAGGTAGTAGCCGCGCGTGCGCAGCTCGCCGGCGGTCAGCTCCTTGTCGCCGATGTTGAACAGCAACAGCGCCTGCACCGCGTTGATGTCGGCGCGGCCGCGGCGGTCGAACTCGTCCTTGATGACGTCGAGCAGACGGCGGTGCAGCCGCTCGACCAGCGTCAAGGCCTCGAGATAGTGCGGCTGGATGTGCTCGAAACGCGCCTGACGGTCGGCGGTTTCCACCGCGGTGGCTACGTTCTTCATGGTGACGCCCCTGTTTTTAAGCGTTCAGTGAATCCCCGATTGACAAACAGTTTCAAAATACTTTGCGTTACGCAGCATTTACTTTAAAACGCCGGTCAACATCGCATTATAGCACCGGTAGGGTGGGCAAAGGCGCGGCCCGACTCTTCGCAGATTCGCGTGATGGGAACGGTCCGCGCCGTCCCTCGCCGCTGTGGCGGCTCGCCCACCATGGGCCGTGCGACAGACCGCGTGGGCGAGCGATCGTTACAACGATCGCGAGGGGAGCCGCCACAGCGGCGAGGGTTCGGCGCTCAACGCAGCGGCTGACTGTTACGCCTCGTCAGGCACCTCAGCCCACCCTACAAATCTACAAATCCGGTGCCGCCGCTCATCCGCCGCGCAGGAACCGTATGATCCCGGAAAAATCGCGTCCGCCGTTGCCGTGCCCACAATAGAGCCCGTACAGCGCCGCCGCCTCCGCGCCGAGCGGGGTGGCGGCGCCGCCAGCGCGCGCGGCGTCCTGGGCGAGCTTTAGATCCTTGAGCATCATCGCCGCGGTAAAGCCCGCCTGGTAGTCGCGGTTTGCCGGCGAGGCCGGCACCGGACCGGGCACCGGGCAATAGCTCGTCAGCGACCAGCACGCTCCTGAGGATTTCGACGAGATGTCGAACAGCTTTTGCGCGTCGAGCCCGAGCTTCTCGGCCAGCACGAACGCTTCCGATACCGCGATCATGGACACGCCGAGGATGAGGTTGTTGCAGATCTTGGCGGCCTGGCCGTTACCCGATCCCCCGGCATGGACGATCGTCTTGCCCATGGCTTCCAGCACCGCACGCCCGCGCGCGAACGCCGCGTCGCTGCCTCCCACCATGAAGGTGAGCGTTCCCGCTTGCGCGCCCGCGACTCCGCCGGAAACCGGCGCGTCGAGCATCGGAAGCCCCCTCGCCTGCGCCGCTTGCGCAACCAAGCGCGCCGTTTCCACGTCGATCGTCGAGGAATCGATCAGAAGCGCGTCCGGATTGGCGTGGGCCACTAGCCCCTCCGCGCCGAGATAAACCTCCCGCACCTCCTTGCCGGCGGGCAGCATGGTGATGACCACCTCGCCGCCCGCCGCCCGCTTGACCGATCCGGCGCTCGCTCCGCCGGCAGCGGCGAGCCTGTCCACGGCGGCGGCGTTGACGTCGACACCCTCGACCTGATGCCCGGCCTTGAGAAGATTGAGGGCCATGGGAAGGCCCATGTTGCCGAGCCCGATGAATCCGACCCTTGCCACCGCGACCTCCCCTGTGGGCTGTAGCCCGGATGGAGCGCAGCGAAATCCGGGGTCAGCCTACGTGTTCCAACACCACCCCCGGATTGCGCTTCGCTCCATCCGGGCTACGAACTCACTCGGGCCGCTCGCGCGCAGCCGCAATGGCCAGCCCGAAATAGGTAGCGAGCATCGCGACCTCGGCGAAGATCACCAACGTCCGCCCGCCGAAGACCTGGGGAAAGAACAGCTCGATGGCGGCCATGGAAATCGTCGCGGTGAGCCACACGACGCCGCCCCACGCTGCCGCGAGCCACAGTCCCACCGCCGCGACCAGATCGATGACGGCGAAGTACATGGTTGCGGCCTGCCAGGCGGTAGAGCTGACCTCGAACGTCGAGAACGGTCCCTGGCCGATGCCGACCACGAGCGCCCAGTGAAACAGCCCCTTGAGCAGCGAGACGCCGGCCATAACCCGCAGGAACAGCATGAACCAGCTGGTCCAACGCTCCTCGTGGTCGGCGGCCTCAACCTGATCGAGCGCGTTCATCGGATCGCTCATGGCAGCTCGAGCTCCGCGTCCAGCGCGGCGAAATATCGGTCGATATCGCCGTCGAGCACCTCGGCCAGGTGCGCCGGATTCCAGCGCGGTGCATTGTCCTTGTCGATGATCACGGCGCGCACGCCTTCGTAGAAGTCGTGGCCGTGGATGATACGGGACACGATGCGGAATTCCATCTGCATGCAGCCGGTGAACGACCACTCCTTGCCGTAGCGCATCTGCGCGAGCGCGATCTTGAGGCTGGTCGGCGACTTGCCGCGGATGGCCGCGGCGGTCGCCCCTGCCCAGCCCGCCTCGGCGCTGCGCGAGATCGCTTCGCGATTGAGCGCATTGAGAACGTCCTCGATGCGATCGCCGCAAAACAGCCTGCCGATCGCCTGGCGGTAGATCGACAGGGGACCGATCCCGAGCTTCTCGGCAAACCTTCCCAGCACGGCGTCGACCGGCGCCGTGCCGGTCAGCGCGTCGAGGAGCTCGGGAAACCGCGACGAGGCGACGTAGTGCGTGGCGACCCCGGCGGGAACCGCGTCGGCATTGCGCATGCGCTCGCCGGTGAGCGCGCAATAGGTGCCGATCTCGCCCGGCAGGCGCGGCAGGAACCAGGTGGCCCCCACATCGGGAAAGAACCCGATGCCGACCTCGGGCATGGCGAATTGGAACTTGTCGCCGGCGACGCGATGGGACCCGTGAATCGAGATGCCGACGCCGCCGCCCATCACGATGCCGTCGATCAGCGCGACATAGGGCTTGGGGTAGCGCCTTATCAGCGTGTTGAGCATGTACTCGTCGCGCCAGAACTGCAGCGCCTCGGCGTGCCGGCCGGCTTTGCCGAGGTCGTAGAGCGCGCGGATGTCGCCGCCCGCCGAGAACGCGCGCTCCCCCGCCGCCACCAACACGACGCGGGTGACGGCCTCGTCCTTCGCCCACTCGCCGAGCCTGGCGGCGAGCGCGCGCACCATGGCGTGCGTCACCGCATTCAATGCCTTCGGACGGTTGAGCGTGACGATGCCGGCGGTGCCGCGCCGCTCGAACAGGATGTCGGAGGTGGTCATTGCGCCCCAGCCGTAGCCAGAGAACGGCCAGCGCGCAATCAGGTTTCAGCAAAAGCCGGCCAGCCGCCTCGCCATGCTGCGCGTATGCAGCCGGATTGCGCGCCTCCTCGAACGCGTGACGGCAGCCTCAATAATGCAACACCCGGAGCAAGTTCTGGGCGCGAACATAGCAGGCTGGCATCGAGGATTGCGGTTCAAGGAGTCCACATAGAAATGGTGATTCCGACTATTTCTCGTTTTTGTTGAGTCCGGCAATCTCTGCTTCCTGGGCATCTCGCAAGGCGGACACGCAGTGAATCAGGCCAACACCAAATCGATCGGTCGCTCCGTGATTTCTTCGAATGAATAAGGGCAGTCGACCGGAAACAAATCGTCTTCCAGACTCGTCTGGGCTGCGGCCTCGATGCGCGCGTCCGCGTAGCCATCGGCGACTGCCTCGTCCAAACGGGATTTCAGACCAGGGGCGATCGTAACGCGCGGATACGTGCTCGGCTTCGCCGGCACGTTTGCCGCGCGGTTCGGTGTCCATCATCGGTTCCTCCGGTCGAGTTGCCGACGTTTGTTTCAATTCCCCAGTATATCCCGGCTGACGATCAGCCGCATCACCTCGTTGGTGCCTTCGAGGATCTGGTGCACGCGCACGTCGCGCAACACGCGCTCGATCGGATGATCGCGCAGATAGCCGTAGCCGCCGTGCAGCTGCAGGCAGCCGTTGACCACCTCGAAGCCGGCGTCGGTCGCAAGCCGCTTCGCCATGGCGGCAAGACGCGTTGCGGCGGGCTCCTTCGCGGCGACCGCGACCGCGGCGCGATGGAGCATGAGGCGCGCGGCCTCGAGCTCGGTGGCAAAATCGGCGACGCGGAAGCGCAGCGCCTGGAAATCGGACAGGCGCGAGCCGAACTGCTTGCGCTCGCGCATGTAGTCGACGGTGCGATCGAGGCAGAACTGCGCGCCGCCGAGCGAGCAGGCGGCGATGCCGAGCCGGCCGCCGTCGAGCCCGGCCATGGCGATCGAGAACCCCTGCCCCTCGGCGCCGATGCGGTTGTCCGCCGGCACCCGGCAGTTCTCGAACGTCACCATGGCGGTCGGCTGCGACTTCCAGCCGAGCTTCTTCTCCGGCGCGCCGAAGCTCAAGCCCGGCGTTCCCTTCTCCACCACCAGGCACGAGATGCCTTTCGGTCCGGTTCCGCCGGTGCGCACCATGCAGACGTAGAGGTCGGCGGTGCCGGCCCCGGAAATGAAAGCCTTCGCGCCGTTCACCACGTAATGATCGCCCTCGCGCACCGCTCGGGTGGCGAGGCTTGCGGCGTCCGACCCCGCGCCCGGCTCGGTGAGGCAATAGCTGGCAAAATGCCCCATGGTGGCGAGCTTGGGTAAAAAGCGCCGGCGCTGCGCATCCGAGCCGAAGCGGTCGATCATCCACGCCGCCATGTTGTGGATCGAGATGTAGGCGGCGGTGGAAGTGCAGCCTTGGGCCAGTTCCTCGTAGATGATGACGGCGTCGAGGTTGGAGAGCGCCGATCCGCCGACGTCCTCCTTTACGTAGACCCCGCCGAAGCCGAGCGCCGCCGCCTTCCGAAGGGTTTCGACGGGAAAGATTTCGCCCTCGTCCCATCCCTTAGCGCGCGGCATCATTTCCTCGCGCGCGAAGGCCCGCGCGGTCTCCTGGAACGCGCGCTGCTCTTCGGTCAGCTCGAAGTCCATCCCGGACCGATAGAAGGCCCGCCCGTGTCCGTCAACGCGTGGCGGCCGCCGATGCCGCACTCTGTCGCCACCCAGTGGAACGGCCTATCCGGAACGGCTACAAGGAAGACTGTCTCCGTTGGGAGAATCCGCCATGGCGATCAAATTCGGCCGTCCGATCGAGTCCCGCGTCCGGTTCACCCCGGTCGAGGCCGAAACGCCGGCCCCGACCTCGTCCCGGCTTGAGCTCACCACGCGGCCGCGGCGCAACCGCCGTAGCGAATGGGCGCGGCGGCTGGTGCGCGAAAACGTGCTCACCGCCGACGACCTGATCTGGCCGCTGTTTGTGGTGGACGGCGAGCGCAAGCGCATTCCGGTGGACTCCATGCCCGGCATCGAGCGGCTCACTGTGGATCAGGCGGTTCGGGACGCCGAGCGGGCCAAGAATCTGAATATCCCTTGCCTCGCGTTGTTTCCCTACACCGACCCGGCGCTGCGGGACGAGGACGGCAGCGAGGCGCTCAACCCGGACAACCTGGTGTGCCGCGCCATCCGCGCCATCAAGAAAGAGGTGCCGGACCTCGGCATCCTGTGCGACGTGGCGCTCGATCCCTACACCAGCCATGGCCACGACGGGCTCCTGCGCGACGGCGTCATCCTCAACGATGAAACGGTCGCGGTCCTGGTCCGGCAGGCGTTGGTCGAGGCCGAAGCGGGCTGTGACATCATCGCGCCGTCCGACATGATGGACGGCCGGGTCGGCGCGATCCGTGCCGCGCTCGATTCTGCGGGCCGGACCGACGTGCAGATCATGGCCTATACGGCCAAGTACGCCTCGGCATTCTACGGTCCGTTCCGCGACGCGGTCGGCTCGTCGGCGACCCTGATCGGCGACAAGCGCACCTATCAGATGGACCCCGGGAATACCGACGAGGCGCTGCGCGAAGCCGAACTCGACATCGCCGAAGGCGCCGACATGATCATGGTGAAGCCCGGCCTGCCCTACCTCGACGTCCTGCGCAGGATCAAGGACGCGTTCGCCATGCCGACCTTCGCGTACCAGGTGTCGGGCGAATATTCGGTGATCATGGCGGCGGCGCAGAACGGCTGGCTCGATGGCGAGAAGGCGATGATGGAAAGCCTGACCGCCTTCAAGCGCGCGGGCGCCGACGGGGTGTTGACCTATTTCGCTCCGCGGGCGGCAGAGAAGCTCACGCAGCCCGGCGTTTGATCGAGGACCACCCATGACAGGCGACGCCATCCCCGGCGGCGATGAAAGGGCCGCGCATGGGATGCATGGGAGTTGGCCTTGCGGGGGCGTTTCGCGCCGCCGGTTTGTCCGGTCGCTGACGGCTTTTGGCGCCAGCGCAGTCCTTCCCCGGTATGCAACTGCTCAAGCCGCTCCCGCGGCGGCGGCAGGACGGATCGATGTCCACCACCATTTCTTCCCGCCGGTTCTGATCGAAGGCTTCGTCAAGGCGAATGCGCCGGTGGCGCCGCCAGCGCGCAACTGGACCGTCGCCAAGACGATCGACGAGATGGGCCGCGGCGGCGTCGCGACGTCGATTCTGTCGATCCCGTTTCGGCCCTACACGGCCGGCCTTGCGCCCGGCGAGACGCGCCGGATGATCCGCATGTGCAACGATCATGGCGCACAGCTGATGCGGGACCATAACGGCCGCTTCGGCTTGTTCGCCTATATGCCGCTGCCGGACGTCGACGCCACGCTCAAGGAAATCGAATACGCGCTCGACGACGTCAAGGCGGACGGCATCGGGCTGTTCACCAGCTACGACAGCAAGTGGCTGGGCGATCCGGCCTTCAGGCCGGTGATGGAGGAGCTCGATCGCCGCCGCGCCGTCGTCTACGTGCACCCGCTGTCGCCCCAGTGCTGCGGCAACCTCATGCCGTATGTGCCGGCGTCGTTCGTCGAATATCCCCAGGACACCAACCGCACCGTGATGAGCCTGCTGTTTTCCGGCACGTTCTCCCGCTACAAGGACATCCGCTGGATCGTGTCCCACGGCGGCGGCGCGGTGCCGCTCATGGCCGGCCGCGTCAACGCGCTTTCCAAGAGCCAGACGCGAAACCTTCCCGAGGTCCTGCCGAACGGTATCGACTACGAGCTCAAGCGGCTGCACTACGAGACCGCCAACGCCGCCTACGCGCCCAACATGGCCGCGCTGATCAAGTTCGTTCCGCTGTCGCAAATCCTGTTCGGCACCGATTACCCCTACGTATCGGTCGTCGAGAACGTCGAACGCGGCGCGCCTGGTACCGCGCCTGAAGACTTGAGCTGGTCCCGGCCTGCGCGGCGTCGGCCACGCCTCCGAGCTCAAATCGTGTGCCTGGCGAGCCGCAATTCGGGCGATTTTTGCCGCCACTGGTTCGTCATGCGCACCATGCAGCCGGCGATCCTCCTTCTTGCCGCACTTGTTGGAGGCTGCGCGGAAAACCAGCTCCTGGGCCACCTCGTCTACATGACGCCGTACAAGTACGAGGACTTCGACTGCGCCGAGCTCAAGAAGCGGGCCCAGGCCGCCAAGGCGCGCATCACCGAGATGGAGCAATTGCGAGACAAGGCGGGGGCCTCCACGGCCGGGCCGGTGATCAATACCGTCGTCTACGGACCCGACTACAGCAGGGCGCGATGGGAGCAGCGGCTTTACGAGGAACAGGCCGCACGCAAGAACTGCGATCCGCCGCCGCCGTTGCAGCTGCCGAATTAACCCGGGGCTCCCAACTCGGCGATGCACCGGCGCAGCGCGGCGATCAGGTAGGCACTCTGCGGAAGGTGCGGCTCCTCGGAATCGAGAATTCGTGCAAATCCCTTCTTCTTCAGCCCGACCACGTCGATTCCGTCGTTGGCATCGATTGCGGCCGAATCGCAGACGATGTCGATCAGCCGGTCGAGCGCGTGCAGGCGGCCGAGGAGATAATCGTTCTCCCGGAAGGCCCGCGACAGGAACGCCGCAAAATGGCCGAAGCCCACGCCCTTCAGGCTTGCGGCGCCGTCGAACCCTTTGAGCGAGCGGGCATCCTGCGGGCTGATGCGGTCGATCAGGATCTCGTTGAACTCGCCCATCTCGCGCGCACTGGTGACCGGGAAGCTCAGCACGTCCCAGAACGGGAATCCGAGATAATTGACCAGGACCTCGCGGCGCGCGTCGGGATGCCACTGATCGGGCTCGAGCGCCGCCAAGAGCTCATCGATATC
>WNGA01014753.1_pt1 | contig 10504 bp, 14 predicted proteins | sample 5400061 | NCBI WGS metagenome assembly WNGA01 (sample SAMN13153366, study PRJNA577476) | soil metagenome | isolation source: 100 cm soil or saprolite under grassland replicate 2 | place: USA:California | collected 2016-06-15
CGGTCGAGCGGCCCATGCTGAGCCGGCCGCCGGACAGTCCCTCCGGCGCTACGCGCCTCCGGGACTGCCCGGCGCTCCAAGTCAGCTACCTGTCAACGCGGGACCGGGGAGCGGGGCAAGTTGGTGGAAGACTGCGTGCTCGAGTTTGTGCCGCGGGAGGCGTTCGTTGCGGCAGGCCTTGGGTCCATGCTTCTGGCGGCCGCTGCAGGCGTAGTACTCGTAGCGGCCTCCGTTGCCGCGGGCGGACATGCCGACATACGCCTTGCCGCAGTGTCCGCAGCGAACGACCCCGGAGAGCAGGAAGTCTGAGGCGTTGCCGCGGCGACGGGAGATGTCCTCGCCCCGCTCGCGCAGGATCGCCTGCGCCCGCTTGAACGTGAGCTCGTCGACAAGCGGCTCGTGCACGCCATCGAAGACGCGGTCGCGCCAACGGATCCTGCCCGTGTAGGTGAGGTTGCTGATGATCCAGTGCACGGCCGGGTGCCCCCAGCCGGCCGTCGGTGCAGGCGCGCTCTCCTCGCGCAGTTGGTTGGCGATCGCGATCGTGCCCAGCCGCTTGCGCGTGTAGAGGTCGAAGATCCGGCACACGACTGGAGCCTTCACCGGGTCGGGCACGAGGGTGCGTTGCTCGTCGGAAAAGAGGTAGTCGAATGGCGGACGGCCTGCGTACCAGCGGCCCTCCTTCGCGCGGCGTTCGATCCCGGCGCTGACGCGGTCGACGATGGTGGCGTGCTCGAACTCGGCGAACACGGCGAGCATCTGCAGCATCATCCGCCCGGCCGCCGAACCTTGCGGGAGAGGCGGTCGACGCGGTAGACGAGCAGCAGGTCGATGCGGCCGTCGCGGGCGAGGTCGAGGGCGGCTTGCAGGCCGGGCCGGTCGAGCTTGGTGCCGGTCGCCCGGTCCTCGTGGTGGGCGACGATGCGCCAGCCCTCTTGCGCCTTGCAGAAGGCTTCGAGCCGTTCGCGTTGGCTGTGCAGCGAGGTGGGCTGGTTCTCCTCGTCGGTCGAGATGCGGGTGTAGAGGCAGACGCTGGTCACCGCCATTGCTCCTCCTCGGGTTCGTCTTCGGGTCGACCATGAGACCATCGAGGCCGGACGGACGCAAGTCCGCCGCGCGACCGCCCGCATGGACGCGAGAAGTGGCGGCTTCGAGGTCGCGGCGCAGCTCTTTCCGCTCGGCCTCGCGCCGCTGCCGCAGTCGCTCGAGAAAGTCGTCGGCCTCCGCGTCTTCCGTCGACTTCAGCGCGGCCGGATCCGCTTCGACGGCTTGCGGGCCGACCGCAGCGGATCCGTCGCCCGTCGCTCGGTCCTCGTCGCCAGGACGGTGCAGCGGCGAGAGTTGCTGCCAGAACCGCGGCTGGTCTTTGCGCCACCGGCGGCCGAGCGCGAGCTCGATCTCGACCGGCGCTAGGTCGGAGCGCACCGGTAGCTCGGCGAACGTGAATCGCTCTTCGTTTTTCCCGTCGATCGGGTGCCACACGCGTTCGAGCGGTCCGTGGCGGCGAAGGTCGGCGACAGTCGCAGCGAGCAGCGGCCAGCGGCCGTCGAGGTTGACGAGGCTTTCCTGGCGACGGTGGCGGTCCCGCTCCTGCTTGAAGGCGGCATACGCGCGCTGCGGCGTCTGCACCCGGCCGACACCGGGGACGCCGAACAGGATGTTTCGCGGCTCGCTCGCGCGCAGCCGCCCCTCGGCCAGCCGGTAGCCGTATAGCTTCTCGGTCAGCCTCGCCTGCGTCTCGGTTCCGCGGTCCCACTACAAGACGCACTCGATCGCCCCCGCCGGCACGTCGAGCAGGAGACCCATGTCGGGGCGCAGATCGCCCGTTTGCTGGTTGCCGTGCCGTGCGGCAGAGTCCCGCGATGAATACCAGGCGCTCACGCCTACTGTTGGCTCGTGCAGCGTCGCGGTGATCAGGTCGGTGACGAAGCGGTTTGCCTCCAGCCGGTGCGCCAGCTGCGGATGCGAGGCCCAGTCGTCGCGGCGCCGCCAGCCGAGCTGCTTGCGCTCCACGCCGAGCATCGCCGCGACCAGGATTGCGCTCGCCTCGTCGAGCAGCCAGTGCGCCTCCGGTTTGCCAGCCCCGAACGGCGAGGGCGGGAAGAAGCGGTCGACCACGCGATGCCGGTACAGGAACAGCAGCCGGTCCTGCGCACGACATCGCGAGGAGAAGAACAGCAGCTGCAGCTGAACAGTGGTCAGCAGCTGCTGGTCGTAGAGAACCAGGGCGATCTCCCGGTCACGCTCGGTCAGATGCCGGACGAGCTCGAACACCCGCTCTGCGGTCACTTGCAGTGCACGACCAGACCTGACCGATGCTGGAGAACTGCGCGTCGACCCTATTCGTCGGGTTGTTCAGTGGGCCGGGTCACGCCGCTTTGCGCGCCCTTCCGGCCTTCTCGGCGAACGAGACGACGCTGCCGGAAGCGCGGTCGGAAGCGCCGTCCAAAACGCCGCTGAAAGCGCGGGCCGGGCGCCTGCGGGCGACATCGAGCAGCAGTTCAGCCAGGAGCGTGACTGCTTCGCGCTCCTGTTGGGGGCTCAGCGGTACAAGCCGCGGCCGAAGAAGCTTGGACTCGATGCTGTTGCTCACGCCTCTCCGGCGCCTCGAATCACGATCGCAGCGACTGGATCGAACACCAGCGAACCACCTCCAGAACCAATGCGCGTCAGCGCGGGCCAACCGAACAGCCGGGTCGGGTAGGAACCGAACGACTCTCCGCCTATAGAAAGGCCCGTCTGCGCCCCAGAATGGGTCAGCCGCAGAGAGAGGAATTACACAAATCAAGGACTCAAGGGAGCCTCCACACCCTGCACGAGAAGGACCTTCGCCCCCACCCCCTCCAGATCGTCGCGCTGTCGCATCCACATAACCAATGCGCGAAAGGCGCGCAGAAAGTCACAACGCCGAGCGGCCGAGTCAAGTCCCAGGACGTGGTGTAACTCGTCGGCATGATCGGCGGCTCAGGCCGCGGTGAGCTCGGGCACCTCCTCTTCGTCGTCGCTCCGCTCCTCGAGGAGCGGAGCGAGCGAGTCGAGCGATAGATAGCGGCGGCCGACGAGCCACTCGTCGTTCTGCTCGATCACGAGACTGGTCGCGAGCCGGATCAGCGACGCGTTATCGGGGAAGATGCCGACGACGTCGGTACGGCGGCCGATCTCGCGATTCAAGCGCTCGAGCGGGTTGGTGCTTCGCAGCTTGCGCCAGTGGTCGAGCGGGAAGGCGTAGAAGGCGAGCAGGTCCTCCTCGGCTCGCTCCAGCATCGCCGCCACCTTCGGCAGCGGCCGCTCCAATCTCGCGATCGCGTCGCCGACGAGCTCGCGCGCCTGCGCGCCCGACTCGGCGTTGAAGTCGGTCGGATCAGCGCGGCCAGCATCGGCTGCTGCTCGCGGCGGGCGTGGCCGAGCGCCTCGCGCAGGAAGTGGACGGTGCAGCGCTGCCAGGCACAGCCGAGCGCCAGCGCGATCGCGTTCTTCAAGCCTTCGTGGGCGTCGGAGACGACGAGCTGCACACCGTTGAGGCCACGCTTGACGAGCGACCGGAGGAAGTCGCCCCAGAACGCCTCGGTCTCGCACTCGCCGCAGTCGAGACCGATCACCTCACGTCGACCCGACTCATGGACGCCGTGCGCGATCACCAGACACTTGCGCACGACGCGGCCACCGTCGCGGACCTTCTCGACCTTCGCGTCCAACCACAGGTACGGGTAACGACCCTCAAGCGGCCGGGTCCGGAACGCCTCGACCTGTTCGTCGAGGCCGGCGCAGATCCGCGACACCTCGCTGCGGGAGACGCGCAGCCCGAGCGACTCAACCAGCTGGTCGACCTTCCTGGTCGAGACGCCGCAGACATACGCCTGCTGGATCACCGAGACGAGCGCCTGCTCCGAGCGGCGCCGCGGCTCCAGAAACGACGGGAAGTAGCTGCCGCGGCGGATCTTTGGGATCGCGAGCTCGATCTCGCCGGCGCGCGTGTCCCACCGTCTCGGCCGATAGCCATTGCGGTGCGTCAGCCGCTCATCGCTGCGCTGCCCATGCTCGGCGCCGATCAGGTCCGATACCTCCGCCTCCATCAGCTGCTGCACCACCCACAGCAGCGACTCGCGCAAGTCGACGCCGTCCTCTTCGAGCAGGTAGCTGACGACCTGCTCAGCCGTCATCCTCTTCGTCTCGGCCATCGTGGTGACTCCTCTCGTCGTCGTCGTGGAAGACCCGACGAGTCTGAGCGCCACGGTGGCCGGACCTCTACCCGGCTACGTCCGACGCGCTCCTACACCACGCTATGGGACGTGACCAGCGGCCGGAACCGCATCTGCCACCGCACTGTCAGCGAATCGTCAGCGTTCTCGCGCGATGCAGCTCGCGATCCAAGCCACCACAGATGGATGCTGCGCAACGGCAACCCACAGTCCGGGCCTCAGGAGACGGCGCGGCAGCTATTCGCCGAGCGTGTCGATAGCCCATCTGCGCTCGACGACCTCGATCGGACTAACAGAGGATCGAACCCTCCGACAGGAGGATTCTGCGACCCCGGATTAGACGCGCCTTTGCGGCGGAAAGAGCTTCAGGAGGGCGTCCTGACTCGAGGCCGGAACCCAAAATCCGAGATCCGGCTGCGCGGGCTCATCTCCCGCTGACCCGATGAAGTGCGTAGTGCTCCGTGAAAGTCAGGGGCGACTGGCTGGTCCGAAGGATTTGCGCGCGTCTGCGCATGCGTGGGTGCCCGTACGCGGCAGCAGCGCCGTAGCGACGCTGCTGCCGATGTCCGAAGGTGCTTTACGGATGCGGCCCGACGATCGGACGGACGAGGATGGTGGTCGTCCAGAGCTGGTATGGGTCGGATGCTCCCGCGTTGATGACCAGTAGCTTGCCGGCCGCCTCGGCGGCCGCAATCTGATCAACGCTTGTGATCGGGACGAAGGCCGGATCGTAGGTGTAGGCCAACGTGTATTGCATCCGCACGATCTGTAGGGAGGCCCCGTAATCGCCCGCCGTGCCGGAGGTTCCCAGCCCCGGCGCACCGCTCAGTACGTGATCGTGGTAAGGGACTGGCGAGGGAAGCCCGTTGTTCTGAGGCTGGTAGCCCGAGGGCAGGATGATCGGCCCCGTCGTCCCCGGCAGGACGGTGAAACCGATCAGGAACATCGGGGAGGACTGTTCGAGCAGGCCGGGGCTTGCGTCGAACACCACCGCCGCCCCTGTATTGATCGCGTAGGTCTGACCGTCGACGTAGACATTCTCCGTCTGCGTGTCTGCAACCGCCCCGGCGGCGAACGCGAGCGCGCCAACAACCGAGACCAGAGCAAACCTAGATAGCACGCTGATGCGCATGAGACACAGCTCCTTCAGGTTCTCGGGGCCCGCCGAAACGGGCCCCTCGATTCATTGCGCCCTACGGCTGATCCGGGTCGGGGTTGATGGCCAGCCGCTCGCCGACCTCCGTGGCGTGCAGCTGCCCTCCCACGGGATTGCCGTCGACATCGAACTGCTGGACGACGCCCACTGCCGTGAACGAATCCCCGTCCGCGGACAGCCGCAGCGTCCGGTCGACCTCTTGGGTGCCGAGGTTGGCACCTGTCGCAGGATCGGAGCGGAAGAACCACATGCTCGTCGCGAACAGGTCATTGCCGATCCGCTCCCACTGTCCGAGCGCGGGGCTGCGGCGGTTCGCACCGGCCAGACTGCTCGTCTCGATCATGACGCCGCCGCGGACGTAGCTCACCAACGACTTGAAGGTCGGAGCGAGGCCGGGCGGAGGGTTGATGCGCGTCACCGTCGTCATCCAGGTGCCGTCGAGTTGAAGGCCCTCGGCCGAGCTGGTGGCGGAGGCGCTGGTGCGGCCCGTGGCGGCCACGAGGGCCGCCAGGACGAGCAGTGCCGCGATAGCGATCGCAATTCGCTTCCTCATTGTTGTCACCTCCCTTCGCCGATCTCGGGAATCCACTGTCTCGGGTCACGCGTTTCGTTCTCGCTCCGGGGAGCGCTCAGCGTCTTCGTCAATCGCCACCACATCGATCCTCCTTCGTTTGTTTCCTGGGCCGGCTTGCGCGAGTTGGGCGCGCCGCTTGGCACTGCGCCGACGGATCGCCGTCAGCGCGATCAAGCCCACTCCAAGCGCGGCCGCCAGACCGACCGCCAGGACCTCCCAGTCGAGGCTCGTCATCGGCGCTCCTCGCACTCGTCGCTCGCATCGCCCGGCGAGGATTGGCCTGGGCGGTTGGCGGCTGGCTGGAATCCGCTAGGCGGCCGGTTGGCGCGGTGCTAGGTTCGAGGCGAAGGGAGGGGAAACCGCGTGGATTTCCGCATCCTCGGTGGGCTCGAGGTCGAGGACCGGGGTCAGAGCCTCCCGCTCGGCGGGCATCAGCAGCGCGCCCTTCTCGCCTTGCTCTTGCTGCGCGCGAACGAGGTCGTGCCCGTCGAGGAGATCATCGACGACCTCTGGGGTGCGGAGCCGCCGCCGAGCGCGACGAAGAGCGTTCAGGCGCTCATCTCGAAGCTGCGCCGGAGGCTCGAGAACGAGCCCGCCGACCCAGGAGGAGAGGTAGGTGAGAACGGCGTCCTCTTGACCCGTCCCCACGGGTACGTGCTGACGGTCGCCTCGGGCGAGCTCGACCTTCATCGGTTCCAGTCCCTGCTCGACGAGGGACAACAAGCGCTCAGTGCCGGACGCGCCGACGACGCGGCGGCCAAGCTGCGCCAGGGGCTGGCGCTCTGGCGCGGCCCGCCGCTCGCTGAGTTCGCGTACGAGTCGTTCGCGCAGGTCGAGATCGCAAGGCTGGACGAGCTCCGATTGTCGGCACTCGAGGAGCGGATCGAAGCCGACCTCGCGCTCGGCCGCGATCGCGACCTCATCCCCGAGCTGGAGGCGCTTGTCGCCAAGAACCCCCTTCGCGAGCGTCTGCGCGGGCAGCTGATGCTCGCGCTCTACCGGTCGGGTCGCCAGGCGCAGGCACTCGACGCATATCAGCGGGCGAGGCGCACGCTCGTCAACGAGCTCGGGATCGAGCCGAGCCCAGCGCTGCAACGTCTGGAGCAGGCGATCCTCCAGCAGGACGAATCGCTCGAACTAATCCGGCAGCCGACGCCGACGGTCGCCGGTCGTGACGAGGAGCTCGCGGTGCCCGAGTCGGTCGTCTCCAGTGCTCGCCGACGGCGGCTGCACCTGCGCGAGGTCGCCGTGCCGGCCGCCGCTGCCGCCGTCGCCGCGCTCATCGCGCTTCTCGCCTTTCGCAGCGGCAGCGAGTCGATCACGGTTCGTCCCAACTCCGTCGCGATCATCGATCCGAAAACGAACAAGGTCGTCGCGGACGTGAAGGTCGGAACGAGACCGGGGGCCGTTGCGGTCGGCGAGGGCGCCGTCTGGGTCGCGAACCTGGACGACTCGACACTCTCCCGGATCAACCCGAAGACCCGAGAGGTGGAGCGGACGATCCCGATGCAGGGCGTGTCGCCGAGCGACATCGCCGCCGGCGAAGGCGGGGTCTGGGTCGCCAACGGCCCCTACAACGCAGTCGTCCGCGTCTCGCCGGATGCGAACGAAGTCGTCGACAGGATCCCCGGCGACGAGTGCCTTGGATTCGACGCCAGCATCGCCGTCGGCGAAGGGGCTGTCTGGTTCGTCTGCGCGGCCGGCCTCGTCCGGATCGATCCGGCGAGCAACGACGCCGTTCGGTTGCGTTACCTCGGTGGGGTACCGCGTGGGATCGCTGTCGGCCTCGGCGCTGTCTGGGTGTCGGACGGCGGTCGGAACACTGTGTCGCGGATCAACCCGCAGACACAGCAGGTCACGGACGCGCTCACAGTCGCCGGCGATCCGCGAGGCCTCGCCGTCGGTCAGGGGGCCGTCTGGGTAAGCGCGTTCCGGGACGACCAGGTCTCGCGGTTAGCTGCACGGCCGGGCGAACCGGTCACGACCGAGAGCATCCACGTCGGCGACGGACCGATCGACGTCGCCGTCGGTGCAGGGGGCGTGTGGGTTGCCAACAGTCGCGAGGGGACCGTCTCGCGGATCGATCCCGGAACGGGGAAGGTCGTCGCCACTGTGCCGCTCGGGAACAGCCCTCGAGGAATCGCGGTCGGAGCGGACAGGATCTGGGTCACGATGCAGGCGCCCGAGCAGGGTGGGCTACAGCATGAGCGCTGAAGCTGAACGAAGGCGAGGTCGCTCGACCCGCTTCGGGAGCACCCGCGTCCGCCTGCTCGGAGCCGTGGCCGTCGCCGGAGCGACCTTCGCCACCCTGATCGCCACGCCAGCGGCCGAGCCCGCGGCGAAGCCGAAGCCCCGGCACGGCGGCACCGTCGTGGTTGCGCTCCATCTCGACCCTCCGAGCCTGAACTACTACCTCGATCTCGGAGCACCACGCTCGACGTCGGAAATCACCGACCAGGTCCTAGCGTCCGCCTACCACGACGTCGGGCCTAAGGGTGAGTCGGTCCCGGACCTGATCGTCGGTGACCCCAAGATCACGCCGAAGCCGTTTTCGCTCACCTACACGATCAAGAAGAAGGCGCGCTGGAGCGACGGCGTGCCGATCACCGCGCGCGACTTCGTCTTCACCTGGCAGCTCCTCGCGAGATCGACGTTCAAGATCCCAGATAACACACGCGAGGCCTACGGCAAGATTGTCGAGGCGAAGATCGTGGGTCCGAAGAAGGTCAGATTCGTCTTCCGCAAGCCGACGCTCGACTGGAACGGCCTGTTTGCGCCGGTGCTTCCCTGGCATGCGCTCACCGGCGAGGACTTCGACAATGTCTGGCGGGATCGGATCGACAACCCGAAGACGGGCCGGCCGATCGCGAGCGGTCCCTTCATCTTCGCGAGCCGGAGCCGCGGCAGCAGCCTCACGCTCGCGCGCAACGCCAATTACTGGGGGAAGAAGGCGTACCTCGACCGGCTGAGCTTCCGCTTCCTCCTGGATTACGGCGACGAGCTCCGGGCGCTGCTCGACCGAGAGATTGACCTAATTCAGGAGACGGCGGACTTGCAGTTCAGCGACCTTCCCAACTCGCCCGGCATCCGGGTGCAACCCGGCCAAACGACCCTCTGGGAGCACATCGATTTCCAGTTCGACAGCAAGGGCAATCCAGCCCTCAGGCAGCCGTTCGTGCGCCAGGCGATCGCCTACGGCATCGATCGGAAGACGCTGACAGCGCAGCTCTACAAGGGGCTCGCCCCCGGCCTGAAGACCAATCAGAGCGCGGTCTTCTTGCCGTTCCAGCGCCAGTACAAGCCGCACTGGCAGATCTGGGGCTACAGCCCCCAGAAGGCGATACGCCTGCTGCGCTCCCACGGCTGCCGCAAAGACAGCGCCGGAATCTTCAGCTGCGACGGACGGCGACTGTCCTTCCGCTTCGCGTCAAGCGGTACCGGGCTGCGCGACCGCACGTTCGACCTGATCCAACTCCAGCTCAGACGCGTCGGGATCGACCTCGTCAAGAACTACAGTCTCCTGTTCGTCAGCAAGTTGCTCCCCCAGGGCGACTGGGATCTTGCGCTGTTTGCCTGGGGGAGGGCCGTCAATCCGCCCGGGGCGGACTCGCAGGCTTTCTGGGCCTGCAACGGCGTAGTGAATTACCTGGGGTACTGCAACCGCAGGGTCACGAGGCTCCTCTTGACGGCGGCGAGGGAGCTGAGCTCGAGCAAGCGCGACCTGCTCCTCAACCGCGCCGACGCGCTAATGGCGCGCGACCTGCCGACGCTCCCACTGTTCGACAAGCCCGGCTACCTGATCTACAACAGCCGGATCAGGAACGTCACCTGGAACCCGATCGACGTTCTCTGGAACGCGCAAGACTGGTGGATCGCCCCTCCGTAACGACCGCAATTCGCGTTTCGCCGCCAGCCAAAGCGTGCCGCTGAGCCTAAGCCCAGGGAGTGGCAGAGGACAACCGACGCCTGGTGCGCGCTGCCCCGCTCCCCGGTCCCGCGTTGACAGGTAGCTGGGTTGGAGCGCCGGGCAGTCCGGGAGGCGCGTAGCGCCGGAGGGACTGTCCGGCGGCCGGCTCAGGATGGGCCGCTCGACCGAAGGGAGACTGGGTTGAGCGAGCAACGCAAGTACCGGAGTTGGACTGCGCAGCAGAAGATCGAGATCGTTTGGCCGGCCTGCGCGGTGACCGCTCGGTGAAGGAGGTGTGCCGCGAGCACGAGATCTCGGACACGCTCTTCTATTCGTGGCGCGACAAGCTGCTCGAGGGCGGCCGCGCCGCGTTGGCGGGCAAGGAGGAGCGCAGCGGCGAGCGGGAGCTGCGCCGGAAGATCCGCGAGCTGGAGCGGGCGCTGGGTCGCAAGACCTACGAGCTGGAGATCGCGGGGGAAGCGGCTCATGGCCGTGCCGGCCACCCCGAGCGATGTAAATGGGATTCTTCGCCGGTCGCGGTGAGATCGTCGGCAATGCTTCGGCTCGGTGTAGGCCGTGGAAAGCGTGACGCGGGAGTTCCTCGGCACCTCGATTTGTGCTTTGAGCACGCAGACCAGACTCTTTGAGTAGAGGGCTCCTCTCCGTGA
>WNGA01019140.1_pt1 | contig 10503 bp, 10 predicted proteins | sample 5400061 | NCBI WGS metagenome assembly WNGA01 (sample SAMN13153366, study PRJNA577476) | soil metagenome | isolation source: 100 cm soil or saprolite under grassland replicate 2 | place: USA:California | collected 2016-06-15
GAACCTGGGTCCCACCCCGACCGAGCTGTTCGCGGCGAGCCTGGCCGCCTGCGTCGGGTTCTACGCCGGCCGGTTCCTGCGCCGCCACGGCCTGGCCGTCGAGGGGTGTGGTGGCTGTGGCGCAACCACGGCGCCAACGTCGTCCACGTCGGCGAGCGGCCGACCGGCCCGCGCATCACCAAGGGCACCGGCGGCATGCTGGTCGCCATCCGTGCGGCCCGTGCTGCAGATCCTCGCCCTGGACATCGGCACCGACCTGCTGCCAGCGCTGGCGCTGGGCGCCGAACGAGCGGAGCCCGACGTGATGCAACGCCCACCCGGGCCCCGCACGGCGCGGTTGCTGGACCGGCGGGTCCTGGCATTCGCGGCGATCGTGGCGATGCAGATGGCCAACGCCTTCGAACGCCACAGCGCCCGCTCCTCGCTCTGGTCGATCGGGCCGCTGTCCAACCGCCTGCTGGTCGGGCGGTGGCCGTCGAGGCGCTCACCCTGCTCGCCTTCGTCTGCCTGCCACCCCTGCGTCACGCGCTCGGTCAGCAGGCGCTTACCCCGCCGCAGTGGGTCCCGTGCTGGTGGCGCCGTGGCTGCTGATCGCTGGCGAGGCGACGCGCAAGGCACTCACCCGCCACCGAGTTCGCCCACACGGGGCAAGGCCGAAGGTCCCCACTTGACCCGGTCCAAGCGCCCTGCCGGCACGCCTCGGCCCGGCCGTAGCGTGGGCTCGGAAAGGGAGATTCGACCGAGCCTGCGGGAGTCATCATGAAGCACACGATCGAGTCCGTCATGACCGCCGAGGTCGTCACCGCGCGCCCGTCCACGCCGTTCCGCGAGCTGGTCGACCTGCTCCAATGCAACCGGGTGAGCGCTCTGCCTGTCGTCGACCAGGACGGCAAGCTCGTCGGCGTCGTGTCCGAGGCCGACCTGCTGATCAAGGAGGGCTACCCCCACGGCGGCGACGACGCCGGCGTGATCGACGCCCTGCGTCACCGGCGGCGGCTCGGCAAGGCGGCCGGCATCTGCGCCCTGGACGTGATGACCCACCAGGTGGTTTCGGTCCCGCTCGGCACCGAGGTCACCATCGCCGCGCGGCTGATGATCCAGTTGGGGATCAAGCGCCTGCCAGTGGTGGACGACCAGGGCAAGCTGGTCGGCATCGCGACCCGCGCCGACCTGCTCAAGGTGTACCTGCGGCCGGACCCGGCGATCTCCTGGGAGGTCATGCACGACGTCGTCCACGACCGCCTGGGCATCCGCGATGGCGGCGTCGCCGTGGAGGTCCGCCATGGGGTGGTGAACCTGGCCGGCCAGGTCGAGCGTCGCAGCCAGGTCGGCGAGCTGGTGCGCCAGGTGCAGGCGGTGGACGGGGTGGTCAGCGTCGACGCTCGCCTGGCGTGGAACGTCGACGACGTGACCCTGATGACCGCCTGGCCGATCGCCTAGAGCCGGGGCTACGGCCTGCTGGTGGTCGGCGCGCGCGGCGCCGGGCTGTCCACTCGCTGGACCTGCGCGGCGTCCCGGACGGGACGCATCTTGCCACCGCGGCGATCGCCATGCTGGAGCTGAGACCTGGGGAGCTGCTGGAGGTCGTGACCGAACCACGGCTTCCAGTGGAACGCCCGCGCCGCCGGCGTCATCACCGGCTTCGACCGCTACGCCAGCGGGCAGGGGCAGATGCGCTGGAAGCTGCTCGGCCTGCTCCCGCTGGTGCACGCCGACGGGCCCGAAGTCACCCGCAGCGCCGTCGGGCGGGCCGCGGCGGAGGCCGTCTGGGTGCCGACCGCGCTGCTGCCGCGCTTCGGGGTCGACTGGTCCGCGGCCGACCCCGGCCACATCACGGCCCGCTACCGCATCGACACGGTCAAGGTCGAGATCCACTATGTGCTCGACGCCGGCGGGCACCTCACCTCCATGGTCTTCGACCGCTGGGGCGATCCCGAGGGCACCGGCGCCTGGGGCCTGCACCCGTTCGGGGGCGAGATCACCGCCTACGCCACCTTCGACGGCCTGTCGATCCCCAGCGCCGGGCGGTTCGGATGGTTCTTCGGCACCGACCGATGGAGCCAGGGCGAGTTCTTCCGTTACCAGATCACCCAGCTCCAGTTCATGACGAAGCAATGACGAATCTTGTGCGGTCCAGCGACGATCTCCTTTGCCTGCTTGGAGCGCCAGCGTTTCGGGGTCATTTGTTTCTTCAGCGCCATGCCACCGCTAGTACGATCAGCCGAACCTGAACGCGCTCGTGGCCAGCGGTCCGCGCATGAGGGACGCCGAGGACGCTGATCCGACGGTGTCCGCTGGCCTCGGTACACGCACAGCGACGACACCACGGCCGTCTTCTGCCTGTTCGCCGAGACTGTGCCATAGACTGCCACAACCGTCCAGGAGGAGCAGTGCTCCATGTACGACGTCATGGTCTTCGACCATCGTCTCGCCGAGTATCGGCCGCTCGACTCCAAGGCAGAGCTGGCCCGACTCCTGTTCGGCTACACCACCGGCAACGGTCAACGATTCCCGGCCCAGCCTGAGCTGGTCCGGTTCGTCGTGCGCCCCGGTAAGGACAGCGACGACCAGGCCGACCTGACCGGGCGGGAAGCCATCGCTCACGCCGAGGATGGCGAGATCATCCGCTTTGTTTATCGGGCCGAGGGCCGGCGCACAGAGGGCTCCCTGATGCGCATCGGCACCGGGCATCTGAGGGTCCGATGAGCAGGCGCCTATAAGAGTGTTTGCTGGCGACTTGCGTCGCATCGGGTGACAGGAAATCCCTATCTCACCTCACCGGGGGCGGTCACCCGAACGCCGTAGCAGTGCTTCCGCCACCCGTCGGCTCCCGCGACACAGCCGCTCGTTGAGGGCCGTGTAGCGGCGTCCCGCCCTGGTCGTGCGGACGGCCCTGGCGAGCGCACGCCTCGAGCCGACGAGCACGACCATGCCCTTGGCCCTGGTGACGGCCGTGTAGAGCAGGTTGCGCTGCAGCATGAGCCAGGCGTTGAGCGTCAGCGGCACGACCACGCAGGGGTACTCGCTGCCCTGGGAGCGGTGCACGGTCACTGCGTAGGCGTGAACCAGCTCGTCCAGCTCGTCGAACCCGTAGCGGACCTCCTCGTCCTCGTCGAGCAGGACGCGCAGCTCTTGCTCATCGAGGGACAGCGCGGTCACGACGCCGACCGACCCGTTGAACACACCCTTGTCGTAGTCGTTGCGGACCTGCATCACCTTGTCGCCGAGCCGGTAGGTGCGGCCGGCGAAGCGGCGCTCGGGGAGGTCGGGAGATCCCGGGGTGAGCGCCTGCTGGAGGCGCTCGTTGAGCGCCGCCGCCCCGGCCGGGCCACGGTACATGGGGCACAACACCTGGACGTCGCGCTGCGGGTCCATGCCGAAGCGCCGCGGCAGGCGGTTGGCGACGACGTCGATCACGAGGTCGGCGACCCGCTCCGGGTCCTCCTCGGGGAAGAGGAAGAAGTCTGGCAGCCCTCGGGTCACGGGCGGCCGCCCGGCGTTGATGCGGTGGGCGTTGGTGACCACCCCGCTCTCCTGGACCTGCCGGAAGACGCGCGTCAGGCGGACGCGGGGGATCACATCGACGACCCTGTCCCGCTGGCCTGGGGAGTCGCTGGCGGCCGCCTCGGTCCTGTGAGCATCGAGCAGATCGCGTAGCACCTCCCCAGGGCCGACACTGGGCAGTTGGTCGACGTCGCCGACCAGCAGCAGGTGCGCACCGGAGGGAATGGCCTTGACGAGCTTGTTGGCCAGCAGCACGTCCAGCATGGAAGCCTCGTCGACGACGATCAGGTCGGCGTCGAGGGGACGATCATGGTCGAAGGCCGCCTCCCCGCCGGGACGCAGCTCGAGTACCCGATGGAGCGTCTGGGCCTCCATGCCGGCCAGTTCGGAGAGGCGCTTGGCGGCCCGGCCCGTGGGCGCGGCCAGGATCACCTTGGCCTTCTTGGCCCGGGCGAGCGTGACGACGGCATGCATGGTGTAGCTCTTGCCGCAGCCCGGGCCGCCGGTCACCACCGCCACCCGCTCGGTGAGCGCCAGGCGCACCGCTGCAGCCTGCTCGTGGGTGAGCCGGTGGCCGGTGGACCGGTGCAGCCACTCCAACGCCACCGTCCAGTCCACGGTCCTGAACCATGGGAGCCGATCGGTCTGCTCAGGGGCGTGCAGCACGCGCAGCAGCCCGGCGGAGAGGGACACCTCGGCTCGGTGGAACGGGACCAGGTAGATGGCTGGCACGTTGTCGTCGAATGCGGGGATCGGGACCTGGTCGCGGATCACCCCCCGCTCGCGCACCAACTCCTCCAGGCAGGCCTCGGCCAGCGCCGGCCGCACGCCCAGGACCTCAGACGCCTTGGCGATCAGCTCGGTCTGGGGCAGGTGACAGTGGCCGGCCTCGCTCGCCTCCGAGAGGGTGTGCCGCAGGCCGGCCTTGACCCGCTCCGCGCTGTCGTAGGCGATACCGAGGTTCTGGGCGATCTTGTCCGCGGTCTTGAAGCCGATTCCCCAAATATCCAGGGCGAGGCGGTAGGGCTCCTCGGTAACGATCCTGACGGCCTCGTCCCCATAGGTCTTGTAGATGCGGACGCCCAGCGAGGTGGACACGCCGACGCCTTGGAGGAAGACCATCACTTCTTTGATAGCCTTCTGCTCCTCCCACGCGCGCTCGATGAGTGTGGTGCGCTTGGGGCCGAGCCCGGGCACCTGGTGCAGACGCTCCGGCGCCTCCTCCAGGACGCGGAGCGTGTCCACTCCAAAGTGGTCGACGATCCGCTCGGCCATCTTGGGGCCGATGCCTTTGATCAGCCCGGAGCCGAGGTAGCGGCGGATGCCCTGGACGGTGGCCGGGAGCACGGTGGTGTAGCCGTGCACCTCGAACTGGCGGCCGTACATAGCGTGGTTCCGCCAGCGCCCTTCCATGCGCAAGTGCTCACCTGGCTGCGCGCCGGCCAATGGGCCGACCACGGTGAGCAGGTCGCCGTCCCGACCAGTGGTGACCCGGGCGACGATATAGCCGGTCTCCTCGTTGCTGTAGGTCACGCGCTCCAGCACAGCCGTCAGGACGGCCGGGGAGTCGGCCGGTGGCGGTGGCGTGGAGGTCGTCGGGGACAGAGTCATGCGGCGTCCTCAGGTTCGGGGCCCGCCATCGCCCGAGTCGCGGCTCGGACCGTGCGTCCATGGCGGGCCGGTGGCGCTGGCCGGAGGCGAGGCGTCGCTCAGAACGGCACCTCGTCCAAAGCGCGACTCGAGGGATTGGACGGCGGCGAGCTTGCGGGATCCTGGTGGGCGTCGTTGCCCTCGGCCGGAGCTGGCCCTGTGTCCCGCCGGTCGAGCGTGACCAGCGCAAACCGCAAGCTCGCCGCCACCTCGTCGGCTTCGACCTCCACGAGCGAGCGCCGCTGGCCCTCGGGGGTCTCCCAGGAGCGGGCCTTGAGGCGCCCGATGACCACGCAGCGTGAGCCCTTGCGCAGGCTCCTGCTGGCGTGCTCGGCCTGGTCGCGCCAGACGTTGACGCTGAAGAACGACGGCTCCCCGTCTTTCCAGCCGTCGGCGTCCCACACCCGCTGGTTGACGCCCATACGGAAATGAGCCACGGCCACGCCGTTTGGCGTGTAGCGCAGCTCCGGATCGTCGGTCAGGTTGCCGACGAGCGTGACCTGGTTGTCGCTCACCCTTGAGCTCCTCTCCCTGGTTCAACATCGGGCAATTTTACTCTTGGTAGAACGTTTGTTCGAGCGGCGGACGCCGCTCCCTGGTGGTCTCACCCCGCCCGCCGGCCCTCGCCGGGCTGTCCCTCGAGGGCAGCAGCCGAAGGTGCGGGGCGCACGGCGGGCTGGCCGAGCATCGGCAAGCGACGGCGCAGCTCGGCGGCGAAGCGACGCCTGGCGGGCAGGTCGACCCTGATGACCAGGGCTGGCGACGAGTTGGGGACGGCGCGAACTGGCACGGTCTCGCCTGTCTCGACGTCGACCACGGTGCCGTCTTCGGTCACGTCGCAGGTCGCCGCCAAGTCGTCCAGCAGCCCCTCGCTCAGCAGGACGCTCTCCTTCACCGCCTTGGGGTCGTCGAGCAGTTCCCGGAGCCGCGCGGCCCGGTCCTCGGCGTCGCCCGTGGACGCGTTCAGCCAGCGGTCGATTCGCTCGGCCACCGCCTCGAGGCGGCGACGCGCGTCGCCCGGCCGGTTGGCCAGGGCCCACGCTCCGAAGGCGGCCCGGTCGAGCGGCTCCAGGCGGATGCCGGGCTCGGTGACGTAGGCCCGGCCGAGGCCTTTGACCGGGCAGTTGAAGGCGGTCCCCTCGGCGGCGGTGTGGGCAGCGGCCTTGGCCTCGAGCCATGCACGGAGCTCCTGCTCGCGTTCGGCCAGCAGGTCGCGGACGGCGGCCAGCCGGGCGGCCTCGCGCAGCGCGTCAGCGATGGAGGCGATCCCCGGAGGTGAGGGCGGCGCGGAGTCTGGGGTCGAGTCGGTGGCTGGCACTGGTCTCTGGTCGAAATGATTCAGCGTCATATGATTTCACCCACAGTGAATGAAGCGCGGCCGGCAAGGGCCGGCTGCTCAGGGTCAACCGGACCTGCTACCGAGGACCTCCCCGACCTTGGCTCGGAACGCAGCCAGGCCGGACGCCCCTTCAGCACCCTCCTGGCCCATGCGCTCGACCAGGCGGGCGAGCGTGGGGCCGTGCATGTTCCGAGGGTCGGACACGCCGCTGTAGTAAGGACTGCCGCGCAGGAACTCGCGCGCGTCGGCGGCGCTGACCCCGGCCGCCTCGACCAACGCGTCGAACCGCTCGACGAGCCCCTCGTCCGGCTGCTCCCACTCGGCCGTGCCGGAGACCGGCATCCGCTTGGCGCCCGGCGCGGACGCGGCCGCCTCAGGGTCGTCGCCTGCGTCCGGCTCGGCGGTCGGCTTGGGACCGGCCGGTCCGTCGCCTGCCGGCCCAGGCTGTCGGGCCGCCGCCTCCTCGGCCTCGGCCGCGTTGTCCGGCTGCTCCAGGCTCGCCCAGAGCTGGCGGTCCAGAAAGTAGTGCTCCTGCGCCCACAGATGCAGCCCTAGACCGAGGCGCATGGCACAGCGCTTGAGCGCGTCGGAGGCGGCGTCCTTGAGCCGAGCGCCGTCGTGCGGCCAGTTGTGCACGTCGCCGACGTCGCCGATCTCCTCGATACGGACCCGACGGCCGTCGACCTCGCAGGTCAGCCGCCACACGCCGCCGACTACGACGTTGTGGAGCGCCGGCGTGCCGGCTCTGGCCCGGCGGCTCCTGCCGTTCGGGATCGGCGCGGCCGCGGCCACGTCGCCCCGGATGATCTCCACGAGCTCGAAGTCGAACGGGCCGACGATGCTCAGCAGGCGCTGGGTGACAACGTGATGAGCGACGTAGTCGATGCCGTCCTTGCGCTCGATGAAGCCCTCGGGGAAGCGGCGGGCCAGTTGGGTGAGGTCGTGCATGGGTTCGTCCGGCGTCTGCCGGAGATCGTTGGTAACGGGCATGGGTGCTCTCCTCGCCCCGCTGTCGTCAGCATAGGTAGGTTCTTCTCTACGCAGAAGAGCGTACGCGGCACCTGTGACAACAGACCGGAACACTGCCTCCGGCAGGGAGGGTTGACGGCGTCAGTTGTCCGCCGGCCGCCGGGGTCGCCCGGGGAGGCGGCGGCCAGAGGCCCGGATCTCGTCGTCGGTCAAACCGCTTCGCCAGGCGACGCCTGGCCGGGCCGCGATCCACGCCCTGGCTTGCGTGCGAGCCCACAGCCAGATCGTCTGGCGGTTGCCGACGACCTGGATAGGCGGTGGGAGCCGCTGAGGCGTGTTGAGCTTGTAGTTCTTGATCGTCCGGTAGCGCACGGGCGGCTCCATGAGCTCGCCCAGCTGCCACTCGTCGATGCTGTCGACGACGGCCTCCTGCTGCCGCCCGAGGCACTCGGCCAGGTCGAGGTCACCTTTGCGCAGCGCGGTCACCAGGGCGAGGGCGTGCATGGAAAGGATCGGGCCGCGCAGCACCTGGATGCCACTGAGGGTCTCCAGCGTGGCCGCGGCGAGGACGTCGACGAGTTCCACCTCGATCGGGCCGTCCTTCCCCGACCACCGCCATGGCTGCCCCTGAGCGAGCTCGAACCGAAGGCCCGGGTCGGCCCGGTCCTTGATCGGGACATGGGCCGGGTAGTAGCGCGGCTCCCCGTTGCCGAGCGCGAGGCGGAACGGCGCGTCCAGGAATGCCATGGGGGTCCTGGAAGAAGCCAGTCTGATTGACGCATCCCTCGCAGTCCGGCTTCGACCAGGACCTGTCAGCCCGACCCTCGCTATCAACTTTCCACGCGAAGTATCCGGGCTGGATGTGACAATTCAGCTTGTGAACACCCTGAGCTGGGTGAACGCTTTGCGCACCCCACGCCTACTCCCCGCGTGGTAGAGCGAGCCGCTGGGCTGCGCGCGGGGAGTAGGGCAAGAGCCGCCCGCAGGCCGACGACACCCGGTCGGCCAGCCGCAAGAATCATCGGGATTCTCGTCAGATACGACAGGGGCAAGCAATTCACCGACTGCCCGCCGGGCGGGACCGGGGGAGGAGCCATGACGGACAAGTGGTGGCGGGTGACCGGTGCCTTCGGACTCGGATGGTTCGTCCTGTTCGCGGTGGGCGGCATCATCCTGCAGGGCGAGCCACCGCCCTTCGACCAGCCCGTGGCCGAGGCACGGGAATTCTTCGCGGGTCGTGGCGGGCGCTATCTCGTCGGTGACTACGTCGCCGGTCTGGCGTTCGTCTTGTGCTTCCTGCCGTTCATCGTCGGCCTGCGCAGCCTGCTGGGCAGGGCAGAGGGCGGATTGCAGATCGGCTCCCGCCTCCTGCTCGTCGCAGGGGTGGCGACGATCGTCATCGGCGATGCGGCCACGGTCTTCACCGACGCCATCGCCCTCGCCGGCGGCGGTCCCGAGCTGGATGACTCCACGATCCACGCCCTGCTGGACGCGAACGCGGTCGCGATCGCGGCCATTGGGCTCCCCATGGCCCTGTTCGCCTTTGCAGCCTCCGCGGTGGTGTGGGCGACAGGCGCTCTTCCCCGCTGGCTCGCTGTCATCGGCTCGGTGGCGGGCGTGCTGCACCTGGCCGGGGCGGCGTTCCCGATCGAGGGCGAGCCCGACGGTGTCCTGTTCACGCTGCGGTTCATAGGGCTCATCGCGTTCGGCCTGTTCGTGCTGCTGACCTCGATCAGCATGCTCGCCACGCGGAACCTGGCCCCCGTGACCTCGTCGCGACGCCCTAGTGTCCTGAATGGTTGATTCGTTGGCAGCAGGTGGCGATGGTGTCGACCATCTCGTCGCGATCGCCGCCCATCGGCTTATCAGCTCCTCGACCACCAGCTCGTAGTGACCGTGTCGGTGCCGAAAACGTCATCCATGACGTTGACGCGCGGGTTCGCATCGGAGACCAGCGGTTCCGCCACGGCGCCGCGGCCTCATACGCCGCTGAGGCGCGCAGCACCAGCGCGTCATCCAGCCGGCGTCCCGCGATTCGCAACCCGATGGGCAGGCCGTCCTGGGTGAATCCGGCCGGGACTGTCGCGGCCGGCTGGCCGGTGAAGTTGAACGGGAACGCGAATGACAGCCAGTGGAAGGCGTCGACCTTGCGCCCGTCGATGGTGGCCGGTCCCTGCAGGCCTTGCCTGAATGGTGGCACGGCCTGCGTTGGGGTCAGCAGCAGGTCGTAGGACCTGTATTGCCGGACTGGCCGCGGCTGAAGGTGGTGACCGATGACCTTCCCGAAGCGCCTCCTCGAGAAGTACGCGGTCGAGGAACCAGGACCCACCCAACACCAACAGTCTCATCGCAGCGACCCCTCGACCACCTCACGACCTGCCGCCAGCGTGCCGGAAGCCGACACGGCGCCCGCCACGGCCAACCCGGTACCTCGGCCCTTCGGCATCCTGCGCGGGTAGCAGTTCGGTAGGGTTTGCGTCCGACGGCGCAGTACTCGGCCACCTCGACCCGCTGTCGGCGGGGTCGGGCCGCCACTGCGAGGAGGAGACGACCCCGGGCTCCAGCAGTTCCAGACCGTCGAAGAAGCGGGCCAGCTCCTGGCGGCTGCGGGTACAGATCGGCGCGGCGCCGCTCTCGTTCCAGCGCCGCGTGACCTCTGCGGCCTTCTCGCTGTGGACTTCCGTGGTGGGGTGGGTCATCGCCAGGTAGCTGCCCGCGGGCAGCGCGCCCACGAGCCGCTCGACGATCGCGTGGGCCTGCTGGTCGTCGACGATGAAGTTCACGATCCCCAGCAGCATCAGCGCGATCGGCTGGTCGAAGTCCAGGGTCGCCGCGGCGCCGTCCAGGATCTTGTCGGGGTCGCGCAGGTCGGCCTCGAGGTAGCTGGTGGCACCCTCGGGGCTGCTGGTGAGCAGTGCCCGGGCGTGGACCAGCACCAGCGGGTCGTTGTCGACGTAGACGATCCGGGACTCGGGTGCGACCCGCTGGGCGACCTGGTGGGTGTTGTTGGCGGTGGGCAGGCCGGTGCCGATGTCCAGGAA
>WNGA01013383.1_pt1 | contig 10501 bp, 8 predicted proteins | sample 5400061 | NCBI WGS metagenome assembly WNGA01 (sample SAMN13153366, study PRJNA577476) | soil metagenome | isolation source: 100 cm soil or saprolite under grassland replicate 2 | place: USA:California | collected 2016-06-15
GAGAGCTCTGGTTCTGCGACGGCACGGCGGGCTTGAGCACCTCGAACCCGTCGACGACTATCCGGCCCCGCGCGTCAGCGAGGGCCACGTCGTCATTCGCGTACGCGCGTCCTCGTTCAATTATCACGATGTGTTCACCGTGCGCGGCATGCCCGGAATCAAGGTGCCGCTGCCGGTGATCATCGGCCTCGACATGGCGGGCGAGATCGCCGAGATCGGGTCCGGCGTCACCGGCTGGAGCCTGGGCGACCGGGTGCTCGTCAACCCGGTCAACAAGAAAAAGGGCCTGATGGGCGAGATGCTCGACGGCGGCATGGCGGAATATTGCCTGGTCGCCGCCGACCAGCTCGTCGCCATGCCGGCGGGCGTGAGCTTCGAGGAGGCGGCGGCGCTCCCCGTGGCCTACGGCACCGCGCACCGCATGCTGATCACCCATCGCACCGTCCAGGCGGGGAACCGCGTCCTGGTGCTCGGCGCGAGCGGCGGTGTGGGCACCGGCTGCGTAGCTTTAAGCAAGCTCCTCGGCGCCGAAGTTATCGCCTGCACCAGCGGCGCGAAGAAAATGCAAGCGCTCAAGGACCTCGGCGCCGACGAAGTGATCGACTACCGCGCGGTCGATTTCTCCAAATGGGCGATCGAGCGCTACGGCAAGCCGCAGCGCCGCTCGTACGAGGGCGGGGTAGACGTGGTGGTCAACTTCACCGGCGGCGACACCTGGGTGCCCTCACTTCGGTGCCTCAAGCGCGGCGGCAAGCTCCTGGTATGCGGCGCCACCGCCGGCCACGATCCCAAGGAAGATCTGCGCTACGTGTGGAGCTTCGAGCTGCAGATCATCGGGTCGAACAGCTTCTACGACGACAATCTGCAGGCGCTGATGCAGCTCATCCAGGAACGCAAGCTGAAGCCGGTCATCGAGACGGTGTTGCCGCTCGGCGAGGCGCGCGAGGGGTTGCGGCTGATCCAGGATCGCGAGGTCATCGGCAAGGTCGTGGTCACGCCGTGACGCGGGAGAACTCGATGAGCGAGGAATTGACGGCCGAGCGGGTGCAGGCGCTGATCACCCGCGGTCCCTACCACCAATGGCTCGGGCTCAAGGTGGTCGCCCTGCATGACGACGGGATCGAGCTCAACGCGACCTGGCGCGAGGAGTGGGTGGTCAATCCGGATCTGCGCTACACCCATGGCGGCGTGATCGCGACTCTGCTCGATCTTGCGGCGGACTGGGCCCTGGTCAAGCACACCGGCCGCGGCGTTCCCACCATCGATCTCAGGATCGATTATCACAGCCCGGCGATGCCGGGCGATCTGACCGCGCGCGGCAGGATCGTGCGGTTCGGCAGGCAGTTCTCGACCTCGGAGGCGCAGGTGTTCGACCGCGAAGGCAAGCTGCTGGCGAGCGGACGCGGCACCTATTTGACCGCGCCGCCCAAGGGCTGAAGGCGCAAATGCCAATGGTCTTTTGCTTTGACGGAAAACTCCAAATACGGGCGGAGCGGGACACGCGAGGCGGTGCGGCTTGCTCCACCTCTCCCCATCGGGGAGAGGTCGGCCGCGAAGCGGCCGGGTGAGGGGGATATGTCTGCGTGGTCGAGACTCTTTACCCCCCTCACCCCGACCCTCTCCCCGCTGGGGAGAGGGAGCGCGCCGAGTTCCCGATTTCGTCAGCGCCTAAACCTGACAGCGTTGGCAGAAGGCCGGGCATGACGATTCGACTGTTGGCTTGAGTTGTCCTCGATGCCTCTTTTCCACAATCTCGGCGACCTGATCCGCGGCGACCTCGCAAAAGTCGCCGTCATCGATCTCGGAGGCGAACAGGGTCCGCGCCAATTCACCTATGGCGAGCTCGACCACATGGCAAACGGTGTCGCGCGCGCACTCATCGGGCGCGGGCTCAAGCGCGGCGAGCGCGTCGCCATTCTGTCCGCCAACCGCACCGAATATCTCGCCGCCTATTTCGGCATCATGCGGGCGGGCCTGGTCGCCGTGCCGGTGAACTTCAAGTTCCCGCGCGGAATCATCCAATTCATCATCAAGGATGCCGGGGTGAAGCTCGTGTTCTGCGACGTGCCGCGTTGCCCGGATTGTCCGGAGGATGTGCCGGCGGTGCGCTTCGGCGACGCCGGCGAGCCTGGTTTCGACCGCTTCCTCGATTCCGGGCCGTTCGACGCCGTTGTGCCGGCGCCGGACGAGCCGGCGATGTTCCTCTATACGTCGGGCTCGACCGGCACGCCGAAGGGCGTCGTGCTTTCGCATCAGGGCCACATTTGGGTGGTGGAGACGCGGCTTGGCCCGGATCTGTCCCGTCACCGTTACCTGATCGCGGCGCCGCTCTATCACATGAATGCGCTGGCGCTAGCCAAGCTCGCCTGCGCGGCGCACGCGACCATCGTGCTGCTGCCGCAATTCGCCGCGCGCGCCTATATCGAGGCGATCGGGCGCTATCGCTGCACCTGGCTCACCGCCGTGCCGCCGATGATCGCCATGATGCTGCGCGAGACCGACCTCATTGCCCGCACCGATCTCTCCAGCGTGGAGTTCGTCCGCATGGGCTCGGCGCCGGTGAGCCACAGCCTGATGGAGGCGCTCTCCCGCACGCTGCCGCAAGCCGCCGTGACCAACGCCTACGGCACGACCGAGGCCGGCCCGGTGGTGTTCGGCCCCCACCCGGAGGGGTTGCCGCAGCCCGAGCTGTCGGTCGGTTATCCGCATCCCAAGGTTCAGCTCCGCCTCGTCGACGGCGAGAACCGCAATGCCGATCAAGGCATGCTGGAGATGAAATGCCCGGCGTTGATGCTCGGCTATCACAACCGGCCGGAGCTGCCGGTGCCGATCACGCCGGACGGCTTCTACGTCACCGGCGACATATTTCGCCGCGATGCGCAGGGCTTCCACACCTTCGTCGGCCGCACCGACGACATGTTCGTGTCCGGGGCTGAGAACATCTATCCGGCCGACGTGGAGCGCATGCTGGAGCGCCACCCCGACGTTGCGCAGGCGGCGGTGGTGCCGATCGACGACGACATCAAGGGGCAGAAGCCGGTCGCCTTCGTGGTGCTCAAGCCGGACCGCAGGACCAGCGAGGATGACGTCAAACGTTTCGCGCTCGCCAACGCGCCCGCCTATGCGCATCCGCGCTTCGTGTGGTTCGTCGACGATCTTCCCCTCGCCTCGACCAACAAGGTCGACCGCACGGCGTTGCGCGCCTTGGCGGCGGAACGGGTCGCCGCCGCCGTCAATCGGACTCCTGCTTGACCGGCTTAAGGTCGGCCGCCGGTGCGTCGGATGGAAACCGGTAAGACCCGAAGCGGAGAACCAGAACTGAAAACGACAGAAGCAGAACGGCGCCCGCTACGATCAGGATATCCGTGCCGGTTCGATGCTCCGCACCGACGATCTCGATGAGAACCCGGCCGAGAGCGGTAATCGCAATGTAGATCAGGTAGCGGACCGGAAGGCGCGTCGTCTTGAAATAGATGCCGACCATGGCTCCGATTTCGAGATAAATGAACAAGAGCAGAATGTCCCCAAGGCCCGCCCGCCCCTGCGCAACCATTCCGACGAAAGCCGCGGTCGCCGACCACACCGTCGTTGCGCCGATGGCGAAGAGGGCCAGGAGGTGGAACGCGTCGACCAGAAGCTTTCCAATCGCATCGGCGACATCCTTCATGTTGCGATGCAGATTGCTCGTGGACTTGCACATGGCGCGTATGGCTTCCGACATCGGCAATGCTCCTCCTGCTCATTCCATCCGTCAGGCCCGCACGTCGCGCCGCCAGCGGAACAGATAACGCTCGAACGGCTGCAGTACGCCGATCTCGATCACCAGCATCATGGCGATCTGCACGATGGTCCAGGCAAAGACCTGGTCGGTCTGGATCAGGTCCGAGGCCTGGCGCAGCCGATAGCCGACACCGCTGGAGGCGCCGATCGTCTCCGCCACCAAGCTCACGCGCCAGCCGAAACCGAAGGCGAGCCGCGCGCCGGAGAAGAAATAGGGAAGGATCGACGGCACGTAGATCTTGATCAGGGTCTTGGGCCGCGAGAGCCGCAGCGCCGCGGCGAGCTCGACGAAATCGGCATTGACCGCCTGCGTGCCCTGCCACACGTTGGTGATGATGAGCGGCAGCGCGGTCATCAGCACGACGAAGATCGGCGTGAACGGCGAGAGGCCGAACCAGACGATGGCGAAGATCGCCCAGATCGCCGACGAGACGGTGTTCATGACCGGCAGGATCGGCTCGAAAAAGGTGCCGATCGCGCGTTGCGAGCCGAGCAGGATGCCGGCCGGCACGCCGATCGCGACTGCGATCAGGAACCCGGCGACGACGCGCCCGAGCGTGGTGAGCAGGTTGATCGGCAGGTCGCCGGTCCGCGAGAGCTGCACGATGCGCGCGAGCACGCGTTCGGGGCTCGGCAGCACGTAGACCGGCACGGCGAGCGACGCGAGCCACCATGACGCGATGATGAGCGCCGCGAGCGCGCAGCGTTGCAGAACCAGCGTGCCGCGCATGCGGCGCGGCGGGCCTGAGTCGACGCTCACGGCTGGCGCTTCGCCTTCTCGTAGGGGTCGGTCACGAACAGGCTATCCGGGACGCTGCCTTCGATGGTTCCGCTGGCGCGGAATATCTGCGCCATGGTCTTGAAGGTGGCGACGACCTCGGGCTCCATGGAGGCGATGTAAATCTCGTCCCACAGCCTTGCATAGGAGGTTGCGTCCTTGGCATCGAGATTGGCCGCCTGGCGCAGCATGTCGGCGGCCTTGTCGGGCTGCTCGCGGCCGAAGCGCGTCGCCTCGATCATCGCGCGGACGAATTTCACCACGCCTTCGGGGCGTTCCTTTGCATAGTCCTTGTGCACGATGGCGGCGCCGAGAATGGGAACCGAGTTGGCATTCGTCATCCGTTTCCATTCGTCGATGACCCTGCCGAGCACCTGCAGCTTGAGGTCGGGCACCGACGCGATCGTCACGGCGCGGAGCGATGCCGCAGCGATATCGCCCTGCTGAAGGAATCGCACCAGCTGTCCCTCGTTGCCCGGCACGGCCGTATAGTCCGAGGTCTTGAGGCCGTGATTGCGCTCGAGCACGGCGGCCGCGATCGCATAGGTGGCGCTGCCGGCCGGCGACATGCCGACCTTCTTGCCCTTCAAATCCGAAAGCCCGTGCACGGAAGAACCGTCCTTTGCGACAAACGTGGCCTCGGCGACCTGGGTTGCCAGCACGATCTCGATCGGCGCGCCCTGGATGCCGAGGGTGAATGCGCCGGTCGCGGCGGCCGCGAAGGCCACGTCGATCGACTGTGTGAGGATCGCCTTGGTGGGCCCGTTGACGTCGCTGAAGTGGATAAATTCCGGCTGCAGGCCTTGCCGCTCGAGGAATTTGCCTGCCTCCAGAACGGCGCCGAAGCCGACGCTGAATCCGCTGGTCCAGTAGCCCACCTTGACCTTGTCCTGCGCCGCAGCCGAAGCGGAACCCGCCGCAAGGACCAGCAGGACCGAAAGCGCACGCGCGATCATGGCAACACCTCCTCCTTCGCATCCATTTCGGTAAGGGAGTTCCGCAGCTCGGCGACCAGCGTCGTGGCCTCCGCGCTTCCAAGCCGGGGTTGCGGCAGCTTCACCTCGACCTGCCGGCGCACCTCGCCGGGCCGGGGCGACACCATGACGATGCGGTGCGCAAGGATCACCGCTTCCTCGACGTCATGGGTCACGATCAACACCGACATGCAGCGCAAGGCATGAATGCGCAGCAGCTCGCCGTGCATGGTCGCTCGCGTCTGCGCATCGAGACGCGAGAACGGCTCGTCCATCAACAGGACATCGGGCTCGCCGACCAGGCTGCGCGCGAGCGCGACCCGGCTGCGCATGCCGCCCGACAGCTGGTGCGGATAAGCGTCGGCGAAGTCCTCGAGCCCGACCAGTTCGAGGCCGGCTTGCGCGCGTTGCCGGCGCTCCGCCGATGGCATCGATCCGGCTTCGAGCGCGAGCGCCACGTTGCCGACCGCCACCCGCCAGGGCAGAAGACGGTCGTCCTGGAACATGTAGCCGACGCGGCTCCAGTCGACGCGCCCGCCGACCTCCTCACCCAGCACGGTCACGCGCCCGCGATCGGGCGCAATGAGCCCGGCCGCCATGTTCAAGAGCGTCGTCTTGCCGGAGCCGGAGGGGCCGAGAATGGCGACGATCTCGCCGGTCGGCACGTCGAAGCCGACGTCGCGCAGCACGTCGAATTGCGTGCCGTCGGCCCGCGCAAACCGCTTGGAGATATGGACAAATGAGATTGCCGGGTGGCTCGAGACGCTGTCCGTCGGTATCGGTTCCATGCGGCGAATACCAGATGGCGTTGTGCCAGCATATCACTCCACCTTGAAGCCCGCGGCCTTGACCACGGGTCCCCAGCGGGCGATTTCTTCGTCGATGAAGCGCTTTGCCTTCTCGGAGTTGGAATCGGCAAACGCCTCGAGCCCCGACGCGAGCAGCACCTTCTGGAATTCCGCATCCGCCATGGCCTTGTGGGTGGCTTCGACGATGCGATCGATCACGGCCGTGGGCGTGGCGGCGGGCGCGAACAGGCCGAGGAAGAGCTGGCCGATCATGTTCGGCAATCCCTCCTCGATGGCGGTCGGGATGTCGGGGGCGGCCTTGAGCCGCTCTGGCGCGTTCATCGCCAGGATTCGGATCTTGCCGGTGCGGTGCAATTCAAGCACCTGGCCGGTGATGTTCGGCGTCATCACCGGAATGTGTCCGCTGACGAGATCGGTGAGCCCAGGACCCGCGCCCTTGTACGGGATGTGGACGAGATCGTTGAGCCCGGCGAGCTGCTTGAACAGCTCGCCCGAGAGGTTGGACATGGTGCCGGTGCCGGCGGAGCCGTACGACAGCTTGCCGGGATTGGCCTTGGCGTAGGCAATCAGCTCCCTCAACGTTTTCGCCGGGACGGACGCGTGCACCACGACGGACGTGGTGGAGACCGCGAGGATGGCGATGGGCACGAAGTCCTTGGCGGGATCGTACGGCACCTTGGCCATGGTCATTGGATTGAGGACCATCGTGCTCGTGCTGCCGAGCAGGATCGTGTAGCCGTCGGGCTGCGCGCGGGCGACCTCGCCGGTCGCCAGCGTGCCGGCGGCGCCGCCCTGGTTCTCGACGTAGACGGTGCCGAGCAGCTCCTTCATCCGCTCGGCCCAGTGGCGGCCGACCACGTCGTTCACGCCGCCCGCCGAGAACGCGACCATCAGCTTGATCGGCCGGTCCGGATACTTCGCCTGCGCGAAGGCCGAGCGCGGAGCGAGCGCGGTCGCGGCCAGAGACGACACGATCAATGCCAGAACGTCACGTCGGTGCATCGTGCGACCTCAACAACGTTGACCGCTCTTGCTTTATCATCTTGCCATCGCACAAACGAGCGGCGGGGAAAATTGCCGCAAGGACGCCCCGATGGTGGATCGCTAGCTCCCGACCGGCAGCGAGATCTTTCTCGACCATATCGGTCATTTCGTGCGCGATGCGCCATCGGCAGGTGAGGCGCTTGCCCGTGCGGGCTTTGCGCCCACGCCCGTCTCCATTCAGGTCGACCGCGATGATGGAACTCCGACCGGCACCGGCAACGTCACCGCCATGCTCGGGCGTGGCTATATCGAAGTGCTGTTCAAGACCGCCGACACCCGGCTCGGCCGTGAGCTCGATGCGGCCATCGCGCGTTACCCGGGCATCCATCTTGCGGCTTTCGCGGTGGCCGATGCCGGCGCGGCGCATCGACGGCTTGCATCGAGCGGCTTTCGCGTCCGCCCGCTCGCCGAGATGCAGCGTCCGCTCGCGTGGACCGAGACCGGCGCCGGCACGGCGGCGTTCACGGTCGCCCGCGTGGAGCCGGGCGCGATGGCCGAAGCCCGCATCCAGATGCTGACGCACCGGACCGAGGACACGGTGTGGCAGCCGCGGTGGCTCACCCATCCCAACGGGAGCGTGGCGCTTGCCAGCCTCGTGATCGCAGTCGCCGACGTGGAGGAAGCGGCGCAACGATTTATGCGCTTCACCGACCGTACCGCAACCCAATCCCGATCGGGTCAAAGGGTTCGTCTCGATCGCGGGCGCCTCGAGCTCGTCACATCGCAAGCATTCACGGCGATGCTGCCGGAGGTTCCGATATGCAGCCTGCCCTACATGGGCGGCTGCGGGCTGATCGTGGAATCGCTTGGTCATGCGGACGCCGTTCTGCGCCGAGGCGGTCTCAACCCCCGTCCCGTCGGCCGCGCCCTTGCGGTGCAATTTCCCGAGGAATTGGGCCACGGCGCCTGGCTGTTCGCCGAGGACGCGGCCGATTTTCCGTGGAGTGTGTAGGTTGGGTTAGATTAGCGCGGCCACAGGCGTTTCGGTAAAATAAATGAGCTTGCACCGCGCGTAACCCAACACAGTCCAACGTCGCGATCGGAATTGTTGGGTTACGCGCGGAATAGGCGCTCTGCCAAGAACGAAAGCGCACGGGCCGCGCTAACCCAACCTACGAGCTCTGGAGAAGCGCTTGTGTTCCGTTCCGTCACTCCCCTTCTCCGTCCCAAGGTCATTGCCATTGTCGGGGCGTCGGATGCGAGCCGCGGCAGTTGGGCGCGCGACATCTACGAGAACCTGGAATTCAGCGGCTTTCCGGCGACGCTCTACCTGGTGAACCCGAAGCGCAGCGAGCTGTGGGGGCGAAAGGTCTACCCCAACTTCGCCGCCATTCCCGAGCCGGTCGATCTTGCGCTCACGATCATTCCAGCGGTCGCCATTCCCGATACGCTCGCCGAGGCCGCTGCCCATGGGCTCAAATGCGCGCTCATCTACGCGGCGCAATTCGGCGAAGGCGGCGACGCCGAGGGCCTGCGTCGCGCCCAGGCGGTGAAAGCCCTGTGCGACAGTCATGGTTTGCGCATTTCCGGGCCCAATTGCATGGGGTCGGTGGCGCTGCGGGAAAAGCTTCTGCTCTATCCGGCCAAGCGCGTGCGCACGCTGCGGCCCGGACCGGTCGGCGTCGTGTTCCAGTCCGGCGGCACGTTTCAGTTCTGGCTGCAGCAGGCGTCGCTGCGCGGCCTCGATTTCTCCTATGCGGTTTCGAGCGGCAACGAGCTCGATCTCGATCTCGCCGACTACATCAGCTTCCTGGTCGATGACGAACATACGAAGATCATCGCCTGCATGGTCGAAGGCATCCGCCGGCCTTCAGCCTTCATGGCGGCGGCCGAAAAGGCGCTGGCCGCCGGCAAGCCGATCGTGCTGGTCAAGCTCGGCCGTAGCGACCGCGGCAAGGCGGCCGCGATGAGCCATACCGGCGCGATCGCCGGCGACGACCAGGTCTTCGACGCGGTCTGCCACCGATACGGCATCGTGCGCTGCTTCTCGCTCGACGATCTCATCGAAACCTGCCTGGCGTTCTCGCCCGGCCGGCTGCCCAAGGGGCCGCGCATCGCCATGGCCTGCTATTCGGGCGGCGCGAAGGGCCTCGTGCTCGATTATGCCGGCGACGAAGGTGCCCAGATGGCGCCGCTGACGGCGGAAACCAAGGCGAAGCTGAAAGATATGATCGATCCCGGCCTTAAGCCCGAGAACCCGCTGGATACCGGACCGGCGGTCGGCGTGCAGGCGGCAAAGTTCGCCGATATCTGCAAGGTGGTGTGCGCCGATCCGACCGTCGACCTCGTGACCGTCCAGGGGCTGCTGCCGGTGAACCCCGACGATCCGTACGATCCGGAGCCGCTGCGCGGATTGATGGCATCGACCGACAAGCCGGTTCTGGCGTTCGGCCGCATCGCGCAGAACGTCTCCGACATCAGCCGGAGATTTCAGAGCGAGACCGACGTTCCGGTCATCCATGGGCTGCCCCAAACGGTGCGCGCGCTGCAGAGCCTGGTGCATTATGCGGCCGCGCTTCGCCGTGGCGTCGTTCGTTCCGAGCAACCTCGCTCCGACGCAAAGGAATTCGACGCCGGCGCGTTCGACGCCCTGCTCGCGGCGCATGGTTTGACGTCGCCGCGCAGCGCGCTGGCAAAAACGCCCGGCGAGGCGGCCGCAAAGGCGGGCGAAATCGGTTTTCCGGTCGCGCTGAAGATCGTCTCGCCCAGTGCGAGCCATAAGACCGAGGTCGGCGGCGTCGCGCTCCACCTCGCCGATGCGGCGGCGGTGCGGTCTGCCGCCGAGACCATGACGGCGCGGCTCTCGGCGCAGCATCCTGCGATCGACGGCTTTCTGGTGCAGGAGATGGTGCGGGGGCTCGAAATGATCCTCGGCGTGCGGGAGGATGCCCAGTTCGGGCCGGTCATGGTGGTGGGGCTCGGGGGCGTGGCGGTGGAAGTCATACAGGACGTGGCCATTCGCCTGTTGCCGGTCGACGCCGACACGGCGCTCGACATCATCCGCTCGCTGCGCAGCGCACCGCTGCTCGGTCGGTTCCGCGGCCAGCCCGCGCGCGATACCGAAAGCGTCGTGCGCGCCATGACGGGGTTGTCGCGCCTTTTCCTCGAGTACCGGG